>Ga0100394_1001489_pt1 | contig 19517 bp, 16 predicted proteins | sample CryGeymeta201518_FD_81549 | JGI IMG/M metagenome (GOLD analysis project Ga0100394, IMG submission 81549) | Groundwater microbial communities from Crystal Geyser aquifers in Utah, USA - Crystal Geyser metaG 2015-18 | ecosystem: Environmental > Aquatic > Deep subsurface > Groundwater | place: USA... | reverse complement strand
CTTCATCTTCAGCGATTTTTGGCAAATCAAACGGATTTAGATGATTATTGGAATTTAACGATATTTTTATGAAAGTTCCGCCCACAGTGTCGCAAAGATGCTTATATTCATTTTCCGGATCGATAATTATAACATCTGTGCCAACCATCAGGGAGCGCAAAATTTCCAGTTTGACAGTATAACTTTTTCCAGCTCCGGACTTGGCAAAAACCACCATATTACCATTTTCCATTTTGAAGCGGTCAAAAAGAATCAAACTGTTATTGTGGCGATTGATGCCATATAAAATTCCTTCATCGTTGGAAAGATTGGAAGAAACGAAAGGAAAAGTCGTGGAAAGTGGCGCAGAATTCATGTTGGTCGCCACATCCAGCTCGTCATTAGCCAAGGGAATGGTGGAGTTGAAGCCTTGTTCGGTCCGGAAAATAGCCGGTTTCACATAAACCAGTTGAGCCTCTAGGATGGACTCAATGCTTTTGGCTGATTTTTCTAAATCTTTTTCATCAGAGCCATAAACGGTGATGTATAAGCCAAAGCGGGAAAATTTTTCAGTGCCTTGTTGCAATTTGTCGCGTAATTCCTCGATGTCTTGCATGGCCGTTTCCATGGCGGGGTCGCGGATCATGCCTTTTTCTTGGTCAATATGCAATTGTGATTGAACTTGCGTGGCACTTTTTCGCAGAGTTTTCAACACATCATAAGTTTCGATGGGATGGACAAACATAGAAATATCGATTGGCAAATCAATGTTGATGATTGGAGAGAACCAATTGCTGTGCAAATATCTGGGATAAGCGACGACAAAAATAGTCCGGGCCAGGGTTTCGCCCATCTGGATGGATTTGGAATTGACCTTAATGGCCGCCGGCGCAATCAAATCACGTAATTTGGCAACGCCCTCTTGGTAATATTTTTCAGACAGCAAGGTTGCATCTTTGGTTTCCGCACCGGCTGCACTTTTTTTGTTTAAAAAATCTAACATAATATATTTTAAATTTCCAATTTACATTTTTCAATTTCCATTGAATTTTCAATTACTAAATTTCGGAATTGATTGTAAATTGTGAATTGATAATTGAAAATTATTTCAGTTCTATTTGGCTTACATCTCCTAACTCATCCTTAATAAATAAATTAGGATTATAGGAGTTATATAATAATTCAATGAGTTCTTGTGTCTTGAGCGGGGTGATGCGCACACCGATGCCGGAAAGAGAAGCGGTGATGTGATCGACTCTTTGGTAGAGTTGATTCTTGCAGGTTTCAAAATTCTCTCTTTTTTCTATGATGCCTTTTTTTGAATTGGCGCCGGCGAATAGGTTGCCCAAAAGGCTTTTGTTTTGGTTTTCAACCTGCGCAAACGGAACAACGACATAGAAATTCTTGTCCATAATATTGGACACCGAAACTAGTTGGCGGATAAAATTTTTGTATTCGAAAACTTGCATGCGCAAAAGTTCATTGTCTTGTTGCTTTTCTTTTTTGTCGATAAATTTTAGATAATTATTAATATTGATTTTTCGAGAGCTCACGATGATTTGAATGGGAAAATCCAAGGAATTAAGGAAATTTTGATACTGATTAACAATCGCTTCTTGTTCATCAGTTGATTTTAAGTCAAAGTTGATAGCGGAAACCGCCAAAACAGCTCGGAAAAAACCATTTTTGAGAATAATGACATCTTCTTTGACTTCGGCCACATCTAAAAACACCTGCGAAGCAGAGGTGGTGGTTGGTTTAGTTAATTTTTTGGAGTGTAGGGTTTCCATATTATCTGAACCACAGATTAGCACTGACCACACTTGATTTCACTGAACTAAAAATTTTATGTTCATGTGCAATCAGGTAAATCATGCGTTAACCTGCCTGCCGGTAGGCAGGTCAGTGGTTCTAATTACTATCTAACAAATGACTAATAGCTTCAATCTTGCTTTCGGATATTTCTTTGGTTGGAGCTGTCTTTATTGTAGCATTTTTTTTCTGTGTTGGCTTGGTGGAATTTTGCCCATCAGAAATTCTTCTCCAGATATACATTTTGGGCTTGAGAAAATAAGCGAAAATAGACATAATAAAAAATATAAGCGGTTGGCCATTAGGCTTGTAAAAGGCTAGGGCGCCAAAAACAAGGCCAACAAATATGGATGCCACGATGAAAGTGGCCATATCCAGCAGGCTCCACATAACAAGCATAATTGTGCCGGCCGCTGCCATCCAACCAAGTTGTTTGGCTGTGAGCGGGCCAACAATTTTGTCTTCGATGTCAATAAATTGTGGGACATTGAATAAACCCATAAGTGTTGAATTTTAAATTATAAATTTTAAGTTTTAAATCAATGTTAAAATTTAAAATATCAAATTTTTAAACCAGTTTATTTCTAATTCTTTAAATCCACTATATTCTTTGCTGACAGTTGACTATTGTCTGGTTGGCGGTTGGAGGCGGGGGTGATGCGGTAGGGTTGATCATTTTCCGCAGTGGGTTTGACTGTGTTCCAAGCCCACCCAGTCGGTCTGGATGCTACGGCATTAATATTTTTTTTCGGTGGAACAATAGGAGTGGCTGTTTTGAGCGGGGCAGTTTCTCTAATGGGTGGTGTGGGCGTAGCAGGCTGATTAAATTGCGGTCGGAAAGGTTTCATTTCAGCAGTTGGCTTATTAGTAATTGGAGCTTTTTCATAAGATAATTTTTGTGGGGAAGAAAAACTGATTCGGTTGGTTTGTGGTTTGTAGTTGGTAGTTTGTAGTGCGGGTTGTGCTGGTTGAATTATGTTGTGGGGACTATTCTCAACCGGTTTGGAAATTTTGTCATTAGAATTCTGAATTTCTGCCCGTCTGGCAGGTAATGTATTTGGAATTTGATCATTTGGACTTTGGATTTTATTTGATATTTGATATTTGTCCGCCGCGGTGGATGATATTTGAGTGGCCGGCTTTGTATCAAAAGTTACATTATTAACAGGGAATATAATTTGCTTTGTTTTTTTGTTGACTTTAACTATTGTTTTTTCATCGAAAGATTTCAAAATATATGCCAATTTTTGTCGGTCGTTGGCGTTTAGCTTTTGAGTGTTGTTGTTATGAAATAAATAGTTACCGCGGGCAATAGCGTTGTGGTTTTCACGACCCAGAAGGGCAGTATAGTCTGCTAGCCAGTTCTTGATGGAAGGTCTTGCTGGCTCTGGAAAATTCATAACCGCAATTCGCTCACTAGTCACCGCTTGTTCGCCGAGTTCGGGATAGGCTTTGAGCGCGTCGCTTATTGTCAGGGAAATCAGATTATCTGCGGATGCTTTTGGTTGTGAAATAGCCTGAGTTGGTTGGGCGGGCATCCACGGGGACAACTCTCTAGCTTTGGCGATGATATTTTGGTTTAATGCCAGCACAATCTGGTCAGCTACCATTGAATTAACAGACAAATAATTAATAAGAGACACTTTTAGTTGCTCCCATTTTTTCCCCACACAAATTTGCCACACAACTTGCGGCAAACTGTCTCTTTGTTGTTGATTTAGGCCAAGTTTTCTAGCTAGATCAGTATAAGTCAGTGTATGTTGGAAAGACAATAAAAATTTTATCAATTCTGGATTGGTGCCATCCAGAGCGGTGGGAAAAATTTGCGCATTGGCATATCTTTGCTGCCATTTTTCCAGCAATTCTTTTTTGATTTCTTCCGTACCATCGGCGATTCTTTGTTTTTCCGCCTGCAAATCATAATCCATGGTTGATGGAGTTTTTTGCGCATCATTAAATTGTTGTGGATAAACTGACATAATATTTTATCTGAACCACAGGATTATCACTGATCTCCCTGATCTCGCATGATAATCCGTGACTTACTTTTTTTAATTTTGCAAACTTAAATAAAATTTCATGTGTAATCAGCATTTTCATGTGCTAATCAGTGGTTCAGAATTCAAACACAGTGCGATTGTCTTTGATATATTGAATTACATTTTTCACTCGGTCTTGGTTTCGCGTGGTGTTTCTTCCCAGATCATCGTCCATAATCTCGGCAATTTCGAGAGCCTCTTTGATTCTATATTCTTGAAAAACTGAATTAAGTAGCTCTTTTTTATAATCAAGCGGTGCGTTATTTGCAATGTGGGTTATATGTTTTTCTGATAATCCAGCAATGATTGAAGAATAAGAAAAGGCAGAATAACCTGATAGTAATAGTAAATGCACATCTAAATTATAGATATATATGGCTAAAATCTTTTTTTGATCTAAATTATTTTGAGAAAAAAAGACATATGGCATAGCCAACTTTTCTGTTATATTGTCTTCAAAATAATAATCCATTAAATTAAAATACAGTGGCTAATTTATTTAGGTGCGTGAACATTTTTTACCTGTGCATAGTCTGATTTTCGTCGAGTCCATTCAGCTGAAATGGCTTGTTTGATATGCGCTTCGCTTGCTGATTGGGATGCATTTTGAACCATTGTATTGACAAAGTTTTGTATTTCAGCTGGATTTGTTAGTCCAGCAGCTGTAGCGGCCGCTCTTGCTGTTGGAAGCGCTGCTTGAGCCGCTGCTTGAGCAGCTGCTTGAGCCCTACCTTGTTCAGCTGCAGTTATATCATTATTAATTTGATCTTTTCTGGTTGGATCTGAAAGTAGCTGCTTATATCTTGCAGCATATTCAATACCGGCTTTTCTATTTTTTGGATCAGTAGCGGTAGCTAAATTGGTGTTTAGGTGTGTAATTATATCTGCATTGCTTTCCGCATCAAGTCCATCAGCAGCCTTTTTTGTATCTTCATCAAAGGCAGAACTAGTTTTATTTTTCAATCGCTTAGCAGCATCCTTGGCCTGAAATGGCATGTGACTTTTGGCGAGAAGTGTGTCCTCAAATTTATTAGTTTTGGTTCCAAGTGAACCACCCCATCTGGTTTTATCAACTTCAGCCGCTCTTTCTTTCCTCTTTTTATTAAATTGATCATAATTTTTCTTGAGATAGTTGAATCCACTAACTCTCTTGCCAACTCCTTTAGCGAATTTTTGCACTCTGCCCACGATTGCGCTAGATCCGGCGATGCCTTTGCTGGCCATGCCGATGCCGACCCAGAGAACGGTGATAGGAATAGCAAATTGGGTCATTGGCACAAAATCGATCATTGATCCAGCGCCAGTATAGTCCGTACCATTTCCGGAAAAAGAAGAAAGTGCTGTGGTAGCTTTCATTAGTTGCATAGATACAGCCAAAACAATAGCCATTAAAGGTCCGGCCATGGCATATTTAAAAAGATTATCCCACCACTCCCCTCCCTTGCTTAAGATTGATCCGACGAATGCTATGGGTGAAAGAATAATTAGAATAGCTAGAGCGATGGTACGAATTAGTAATAAGAGTCCCATGGCCAAGATGGTCAGAGCTAAAATAAAAACAAAAATTATAGAAACTAAGAGTTGTGGAATTTCTGGCTTGGTGGCAGGGGTTATAACATTTTTTAGCGCATCGAATCCGTCCGGCATTACTCTAAAGATAATATTTTCATTAGTATATCCATTAAACTGCTGTTTTATGATTGTATACATCAAAGAATTACTGATATCGATAATAAAGCGTGTAATGGGATAACTGAAATTCACGAGAAGTGCCATAATAACCAGCCAAAGGAGAATTTTTTTATAATTGTATGATGAAGCTTGAAAGATGCTGGCAAAAGCGGAAAAAAGCAAAACTAAAATAAATGCAATATTTAAGATATCTCGTACAACTTTCCATGAATCAAAAATTGATTGGTTGCTTAATACAGCATTAAGTTTGCTGGCGTCAATAACCCAAGCAAAAAGTAAAATTGAAACATTCAGAATCCAGCCAGCCAACCCTAGTATGCCTACAAGCGTACAAACAATAGGACTTCCAATAATATTGAGTCCCGAACAATAATCATTATCGCCATCAACAGTACTTTTTAATCCGCCATGAGATACTTGCCCGACCGTTCTTGTTGGATCAAGTGCCATAGTGGAAGGAGCGTCTGGATTAGAGACAGTAGGTTCGGTTGACACCGCACCACTTCCAGAATAGGGGCCTGTAGTGGGGGCGGGACCCTCTGATTCAAGGGCTGCGTCAAATCCGGGAGAATTGGCAGCATTCGTATTGTGTATATTTCCAAAAAACAAAACCCCTGCAAAAATCATGAAGATGAACGATGCGATGAAGAGAGAAAGTATTTTATTGTGGCTTTTTATTTTCAAACTGTTTTTGTTATCATTTTTTTGGTGTGCCTATCTTCCATAGAGCGCTTGCGGACCGACTTTTTGAACTTGTAGTTGCATAGCCGAATTGGTTTTGTTGCCGATACTGATTGACATTTGGCTCTGAGCTTTTTTGAGAGTGTCGATGCCGGATGTGATGGCATTGGTGGCAATCTTGCCGGCGAGTGCTGGCGCTAGTTCTCCAAATGTTTTGGCATTGGCGATGACTTTGTTGGGCAGATCTTGCGCGTTGTCCCAGGCGGTTTTGATAGCGGCGCCGGGAGTGACGATTTGACCATTGACTTTCTTGCTTTCAAAACCTTGGCTGACACCAATTTCTGCTTGCGCCGCTAATTTTTTGTTGGCTAAATTTTCTTGATAGCGTTGATTGAAATACAAATTAAACGCCCAGGGATTGTTGATGCCGGACAGATAGATGTTAAAATTGTTCAAATTCCCGCCGGCGAAAAGATTTTGAGAGGGGTTTCCGACATAATTGACCATAGGTGTTGGCTTTTCAATAATTTGTTGTTGGGCGCCGGATCGGAGTTGTTGCATATAATTTCCACCGTCCCATTGCGAGGAAAGGCTGGTTCCGCCAGCTGCCTGGGCAACCGCAATCAATTTGCCATAACCGGGATTGCGCATCATCATTCCATATTTGAAAGAGCCATCTCCAACACCCTCGTAGGCAAGTGTGCCATCACTATTCAGAGCATCATTAGGAATGTAGCTTGCAGCTGATCCGCGTCCTTGTGTGGCTTGATCCATTTCAGCGGCTATATCCAGAGCTGCTTGCATTGTTGGCTTGCCGATTACAGCATCTTCATAATTGCCAATAACTCCGCCGGCATCATTGAACATTGCGGTGGTGCCTTGATTTAGAGCAACTACAGCTGCTTGTTTTTGGGCTCCATTGAGCAATCCAGTCAGTTGTTCTTGCACTGTTTCAAGACCTTGTTTGAGAATGGCAGCCGGAGCAGCATCCCAAGCTTGCGCGGCAGGAGTTTGGGACGGTGAAAAAACCAACGCCGAAGCGAACAGGAGCAGGATAAAAAATTTTAAATTAGTAATAAATTGCATTTTTATGAAATTAATAAATATTAGTCAGTAGGAATGTCTATGCCGTAATCAGCCAGCTTAGGCTGGATGTCGGTATCATAATTTAAATTATATTTTTCCAATAATATTTCGGTTTCATTTGAAAACTCCATAGCCACCTCTATCAAGCTTACAACTTTGGAATAATTTACAACTGTCCGTAGCGGATCATTGATATCAGGAGCGACCGCGCTTTTTAGTTGCAGTGCGTAGGTAACCAATTGTAATCCTTTGATATGTGTCAATGCCATTTCTTCCGGAACTTCCAGATCTTTCATTTGTTCCAGAATTTTTTGCGCTGAAGCTTCAAATCCAGAAAGAGAATTTGGGTTGCCGGATTCGAAAGCCTTGGTTATTTCTTGGGTGAAAGATGACATAAGACTGCTGGAGATGTCGCTGGTTGAAGTGATGGGTTTGGGTGAATTGCTGGAAAAAATATAAGCCAGTCCGGTTATATAGGTGGTTAGATCTTCTTTTCTTTTAATGTCAGCTTTTTCAGAAGAGAGTTTATTATAATTCTGTTTTTTTATTTTGATTTTATCAGCTGATATTTGCGGCAACTCCGCGGAGTTAGCCGCTTCTATGGCGATGGTTTCATCAGCAATGGAAGAAAGCTGATCCACAGTGACACCAGTGTCATCAGCAGATGCGTCTTGCAACAACATCGTCATTTTAGCGGCAGCTTCTTGGGTTAAATTTCGATCTGAAACGGAGATTGTTTGAGGCGCGGTTATTGGTTCCGGTATTATCTTGTCTCCCGGTGATGGCTTCAATGGATCATATCCGCTTTTGATTTCCGCGCCATCGGAATAGCTGTCGCCATCGGTATCGGAGTTGCGCAGATCAGTGCCATAAAGTTTTTCTTCTTCATCTGACAGACCATCCTGGTCGCTATCTAAAAAAATATTATTAGTCGTTGTGGCATTTTCTTGAGCGGTGACATAAAAAGAAAAACTGGCAATAACCAAAAAAGACAACACAAGAAATGGTAATTGTATAGTTTTAATTTTCATAATAAAAGTATAGCATAAAAATGTCTTTTACGAAATATTTTTTATCCACAGATTTTAGGTATAAAAGCGAAAGGCACCGGCGTTGACTGGGAAGATTGATTATTTGCTCAAACGACGGAAGACTGCTAAATTTAAAATATGAAAAAAATAACTGATATAATTTTAAAAAAAATCTCAAAGCATATCGACAAACTGATTAACCAAGAAGTTGGAATTCTGACTTGGACGCTTGGATTTCTTGGTATTATCGCAATCAGATTATTTTTGGATAATTTTATTGCTTCAACGGGGGATTTTAGCTTGATTTCAGCCAACAGCCTGCATAATATCCTTTTTTTTCTGTTGAGCTTTTTGTGGCTATTGCTTATTCTTTCATTTTTGCTTCAGATAAAGCCATTTAAATTAAGCAACTTCTTTTTCTGGTCAATTTTTTTGATTATTTTACCGCCAGTTTTTGATTTAATTAAAACTGGGGGCAGTGTTTTTTGGAGTGGCTACTTAATTAACGGTTGGCGCGAACTTTTGGTTCAATACAGCACTATTTTCGGCAATCTGCCTTCCGGAATCACCTATTTCGGCACCAGAATCGTCTTTACTTTTGCTATCTTTGCTATTGCCGTGATAATTTATGCTATGTCTAGAAATTGGCTGAAAGCTATTTTGGGTGCTTTTTTGGCCTATACCAGCCTTTTTGCTATGGCCAGTTTCCCTTCTTTATTTACTTTTGTGTATTATTTTTTTACCAAAAGCAGGTTAGTATCCGCGGTCAATTCAGTGGATATTGCTCAGTTATTATTAGCCTCACATCCAATTTTAGGACTAAAAGTCAATGGGTTTTTGCAAGAATCACTAACTTTTCATTTAAATTTAGTCTATTTTTTGTTTGTTTTAGCTGTATTGGGGGGGATGTTACTAGTGAGCAATCGGGAAAAATTTGTGGCTATTTGGAAAAATATCCGTTTACCACAATTAGTATATCATTCCGGCCTATTTTTTGTAGGCATAGGATTGGGATATTTGGCCTATCCAAACAATCTAAATTTAAATATTTTCGCATTTTTGGCGGTGGCAGTGCTCTTATGTAGCATTTGGCTGGCGTGGCTAGCCTCTGTGGTGACAAACGATATCTATGATTTTGCCATAGATAATATTTCTAATCCTGAACGACCATTACAAAAAAGAATTTTTACTGTGTTTGCTTATCGAAAATTTGGAATTTTTATTTTCATCCTTTCCATTTTTGGCGGACTAATTGTGAGTTTGAAGTTTGCCGCGCTTTTGGCAATATATCAATTTCTCGCTTGGACTTATTCAGCTAAGCCATTTCGATTGAAAAAATTTGTACTGCTGGGGACATTTATCAGCGCGCTAGCTTCCTTGATTATTTTATTTATGGGTTTTACGCTTTTATCCGGAGATCAAAATATTCAAGGGCTGTCATGGCGAATTATATTGTTGCTTCTGATTTCTCTGACCATATCCCTTCCGATTAAAGATTTCAAAGACATCGCTGGCGATCGAGCGGACAAGGTTTGGACAATCCCGGTTTTGTTCGGAGAGGAATTGGGTCGCATGATTGTGGCCTCGAGCATTTTTATTTCTTTTATGTTAAGCGTCTTTTTGTTGAATGAATTTAAACTTTTTTGGTGGGCGCTTTTTCTTGGCAGTGCAGCCTTTCTATCAGTAACAAACAAAAAAATAAAACCCCGCCAATTGTTTTGGTGGGTTTTGGGCTGTGTGTTTATTTTCGTAATAATTTTGGGTCAGACTTTATTTGTGAAATAATCTTTTACAATGTGCTAGGAGCTAAGCTCCAGCTAGGCCATAACTTTTCAGGAGCTTTTTTCAGGAGCTTAGCTCCTTAAAGCATCTTGACTAGTTTCTGCCAGTCTGCGATATCTAATTCTTGCGCGCGAGCGATTGGTGAGATGCCAAGCGTTTTTAATTTTTCTTCCACGCTATTTTTGTCTAATTGCAAGCTGCTCGACAGGTTATTTAAAAGTGTTTTTCGTTTAGCGGAAAAACCGGCTTTTACTATTCGAAAAAAATTCTTGTCGTTTTCTTTGTTGAATTTTTTGGCGGGAATAATTTTAATAATGGCGCTATCAACTTTTGGCACTGGAAAAAAGGCCTTTTTATCAACGGTAAACATAATTTTAGCGGTGGCATAATATTGGATGGAAACGGACAGAATGCTCTGGCGCCCTTTCTTGGCCACAATCCTTTGCGCCACTTCCTTTTGAATCATTAAAAAAATTGCTTGCGGTTGCGCGGGTTGTTTCAAAAATAACCGGATGATCGGCGAGGTGATGTAGTAGGGAATGTTGGCGATTAGTTTGTAATCGCTTGGCGTAGAGACGCCCCGTCGGGGCGTCTCTACATTGTTTTTGATTATTTCAGGCAGATTTATTTTTAAAATATCAGCGTGAATTATTTCAACATTTTTTTTGTTACGCAGTTTGTTACTTAACAAGTTGCTTAACACGGGATCAATTTCAATCGCCACAATTTTTTTAACATATTTTGCCAGTTGCTCTGTCAGCACGCCTTCACCGGGTCCGATTTCAATGACAAAATCTTCTGAATTCAATTCAGACACTTCAATAATTTTTTGCAAAACTTTTTTATCGCGCAGAAAGTTTTGACCTAATGATTTTTTGGGTTTAATTTCCATTTAATTTAATACTTGTTCTACTTTGATATTATGCAAGATGCCTTGTCCAAGGTCGCCTATTTTTGAAAAAGACGCATAACTCAAATCAATTATTAGCGCTGGCGATCGCGGTCCGTAATCGTTTATTTTTACAACGACTGATTTGCCATTATCCAGATTAGTTACCTTGGCAAAACCGCCTCTGGGAATTGATCGGCTGGCATTCAATTCCCCCCAACCTGACGCATAATAACTGGCATCTCCTTTAGCAGCTTTTCCGAGTTTAATATATGTTCCTTGGACAATTATTTCCGGAGTTGGTTTTTGAATAATATTTTCTTCTAAAACTTTGCGGGAATTTTCTTTATCGTCGTGACTGACAACTTTATAGCGTATTTCTTTTATTCCTTTCTCTCCTTTTTGTTTGATTTTTTTAATGCGCCACCCGAGAGAATCGTCTTCTTCTGGAATAATTTTAAAATCAATCGGCTTTTGGAGCGTTTCTTCTTTTATATCTACGCGAGTGATGGAAATTTGCAAGTCATTTTGCAGGAGGACACTTTGTTTTGGGTTGACCAGATCATCTTCGCCTAAACTTATGCGACTGTCAATAATAGCGTTTCCAACAGTTTTCGTCAAGGTGAAAAAGTTTTTTGTCTGTCCATCGACGGAGACTCTGATTTTAGTTGCACGGCGGATGTTGACTTGCATTCCAGGATACACAGTAGAATTTTCGGTCGGAATAATTTCATCATACTCGTTTAATTTTAAATTAGTTTCTTTTAAAAAATCATTAACAGTTTTGGCTGAGGCAGTAGTAGCAAAAAATAGCCCATTATCATTGATAGATATTGTTTTTTGTGTAAAATTCAGATTTCTGGGAGTGTCTTGGAAAAAAACAAAAATAGCATAGCTTGTTAAAGCTATGAATATTATAAAAATAAAGGCAAAAATCTTTTTTCTTGAAAATACAAACATGCTTAATTTTCAATGATCAATAATCAATTTACAATAAATTTATTAATAATCAATTATCAATTTTCTGATATGCAGAGAAAATTTAATAATTGAAAATTCAATGAAAATTGTAAATTGTAAATTGAAAATTCTATATTATTCTGTCTTAAATCGATATTGAATAGCCTCGGCAATATGGGCTGGTTCTATTTCCGGACTTTCCGTTAAATCGGCAATGGTGCGAGCTACTTTAATAATACGGTAATAGGCGCGGGCACTCAAATGCAGACTGGTAACAGCGCTTTTCATAAGCGCAACGCAGCTGTCGTTTAGCTGGCAGAATTTTTTTATTTCCGGTCCAGCCATTTCGCTATTGGTGATAATCCGGGAATTGTTGAAACGATTTTTTTGAATCGCTCGGGCTTTTTCCACTCGCGCGCGAATTGACGCGGAATTTTCAGAGGTGAAATCTTCGGTTAACTTTTCAAATTTTAGGCGTGGCACTTCCACATGCAAATCAATCCTGTCTAAAATTGGTCCGGAAATTTTTCTCTGATACTTTATAATTTGTCCTGGTGAACAGGAGCAAGCTTTTTCCGGGTCAGTGGCGTTGCCACACGGACAGGGGTTCATAGCGGCAATCAGCGTGAAGCGCGCTGGAAATTCCAGCGTGCCCTGGGCGCGCGCTACAGTGATGATGCCATCTTCTAAGGGTTGGCGCAAATTCTCCAGCACATTGCGTGAAAACTCAGGAAATTCATCGAGAAAAAGAATGCCTCGATGTGAAAGACTAATTTCTCCTGGCTTGGGATAGGTTCCGCCACCAACCAGGGAAACGGCGCTAGCACTGTGATGCGGAGAGCGAAATTGCCGTTGCGTCATCAAAGCAACCTCTTTTGGCAACTGTCCGGAAACAGAAAATATTTTAGTCACTTCCAAAGCCTCCGGCACAGTCAGTTTGGGCAAAATAGACGGCATCGTTTTATCTAAAAGGCTCTTGCCCGATCCGGGCGGTCCATTCAAAATGACATTGTGTCCACCGGCGGCGGCGATTTCCAAAGCACGCTTATCGTGCTCCTGGCCTTTGATAAAAGACATTTCGCATAAATATTCTTCTCGTACAAAAAGACTCTCTAAATCTAGTGGTGGGAAAGGATCAATCCTTTTTTGGTTAGTTAAGTGAGCGATGAGGGTAAGTAAATCATCCACCGGATAAATTTGAAGACCTGTGATGACAGAGGCTTCGGCGGCATTGGCGCGGGGTACGAAAATTTCTTGAATATTTTCTTTTTTAGCGAGAATTGTCATCGGCAAAACACCCTTAACTGGTCGAATTGTGCCATCCAGCGCCAATTCACCTAGAAAAATTTTGTTCAAATAATTAAATTTAATTTGACGGGTGGTCAAAAGAAAGCCTAGCGCAATTGGTAGATCATAAATTGGCCCTTCTTTTTTCAGATCGGCTGGCGCCAAATTGACAGTTATTCTCCCGCATTGATGCGGTGGTTTGAATTTACTATTTCTGATGGCCGCGGCTACACGATCCTTGGCTTCCTTAATAGCGACATCAGGCAAGCCGACAATATTAAATTGATGCAGTCCGGCTGAAACAGCATCAACTTCAATCTCGATCAGTTCGCTTTTGAGGCCGATAGTAGCGGCGGATAGGATTTTTGAAGACATAAATGTCAGAACCACTGATTATCACATGAAAACATTTATTGCACATGATTGTGGCTAGGTTATTTTATTTTAAATTTTTCAGGTGTAATCAGGACGATCAGTGCTAATCAGTGGTTTTGATTTTCCATACTGTTATTATAACACCAATTATAATAAAAGCATCAGCCAGATTAAATAATGGCCAAAAAGGTATTTTAATGAAATCAATTACACAGCCAAAATAAAGCCTATCTAGGATGTTTGAAATAGCTCCAGCTAATATAAGAATTAGTCCGATAGTCTTGGTTTTTGAAATCCAAAATCCAAAATCCAAAGTATTCCAAATGAAATCCAAAATCCAAATGTCAAACCTTTTGGATTTTGACAGTTGGACTTTATTTGTCCGCCGCGGCGGATGAAATTTGAAATTTGAAATTAATATAATTAATATGATTATCCAAATTATCCAAAATATTGCAGGTGGCAATCCAATGCCAAACGCTATCTCCTTGTTGCAAATATAAAATCCGCCCCAGTGGCGGACTAGATATTTGGTTATTTGATCAATAAAAATGAATGATACAAAAAGAAGCATTTATTTACAAATAATACAGGTTCTTGCGGAAGGATTTGTCTTGAGTCTTTCAATGCCGATTTCTTGCTGGCAATTTTTACAAATGCCGTAGATGCCACTTTCCATCTTAGACAAAGCCAAAATAATAGCTTGTAGTTTTTTCTCCAAGGTTATTTCCACTGGAAGATTATCCACATATTCCTCAGCTTCAGTAGTGTTGTCTTCACGATCAGTTCCAATCTCATCAAAAGATGTTGTATAATCACCGGCTTCTTTGTCGATGGGCTTTGCAATGCGATTTAAATCACTCTCCAGAGTTGCTTTTTCGGCTAAGAGAGCTTTTTTAAGTTCGGCTAGTGTTTTTGGATCGATGGTCATAAATTTATAATAGTTAATTCCGAATTATACATAAATTGTACCAAAATCTGGCACAAGTGTCTATGATAGTACAAGGCTTATAAAAAAATATTCGGCAAATGCTTTATTTTTGCCATTCTGGTCGTGTAATCCAACCAAACTGAGATGGCGTCGAAGCGATAGTCGCAGTCTTCCATTTTTCGTTCACGGAGGAAAACAGTGGCAATTTTGGCCAGTTTACGCAATTTTTGATAATTTATATTTTCTTCTGGCAAAGTATCTTTATAGCGGTTATATTCGCGAGTTTTAACTTCCACAAAAACGATTTCATCTTGCTGCTTATCTCGCGCCACGATATCGATTTCACCTAATCGGCGGCCGGAGTCATTTTCAAAATTCATATCCAAAATCTCATAACCCTTGTTTTTAAGGAAATTAGCAGCCACTTGCTCGCCTGTTTGTCCAGTAGAATTTTTATCAGACATATTTCATCCCTACGAATTACGAATATGTACGAATTAATCATAAACATGTTTCGTACATTCGTAAAGCGAAGATAATTCGTAATTCGTAGGTAAATTTTGAAAACAAAAAAAGCCTTTAATGGCTCTAGATGATATAGAAACCTCGGTGCCGAGAGAGATGTACCCGATATAATAATATTGGTTTATTCTAACGACACCGAAGTGTTCGTCAATGTGTAAACGCGTTAGCTCTTTTTGAACCATTTGGTGGGTGAATACCATTTGATTACAGAAAGCTGGCGTGTAATAGATATTACTTAACACATCGCTTTTGTATTCTCCTGACTTTATTTGAATACTTTTTTCTCCCTTACCATTCTCTGGTCATTTGACCTTTGTTTGGAAAGAACATTTTTTACTTTTTATTTTTATTTTTAGTAAAATTTTTATTTTTGTTTTAGGGTCCTTCGGTCAGAAATCGAAGGCGGCGAAAGAACATTGTCTTTCACGCTTGAACAGTAGAGAGGTTTCAATCGCAAATAGGGGGAAATTGCGATTGAAACTCCTCTACCGTCTTTTAGTTTTTAAAGATCTTTATATTATGTATCTATTATAGCAAAAAAATCAGTTCGAGTCAATGCATATTAATAGAATGTCCATATTGCCTAATGATTATTGAATAAAAAAGAATTTGCACAAAGTTTCTCTGAAAAAGAATTTTTTAGAGAAATAAAAAAGTAAATCTCTTTTTAAATTCAAGTTGATTTTCAGGTAAATTCAGGGTTTATTCAACAAGTTATCCACAGCGTAAAGCAAATTTCCCTCAAATTTGCCTCATTGCAGGCAGGCTATAAATTATTTAAAGAACAATTCCGGGTGTAATTTGTTAATTATCATCTCGAGAGTCTTTTGGGTTGTTCCGATTAATAATTGTTTGCCATCCAGGACATAGTCAATGGACAATTTTTGTGGGGAAATCAGATTTTGATATCTGATATCGAAACCTTCATAAATAGTTTTTTCGAAAGGAGTGTTGGCAGCAGCGGATGGATAGACAAAAATTGATTCAAGATCAGTTCCCATTGTTTTTTCTGCCAGCAGAAGGTCGGATTGAAGGACAGTCTTATTTTTAGCGCTGATTGCTAATCCAATTCCAGTGTTTAAATTATCATTAAAGATAAATAAGCTGAATGTTTCATCTAGGTTTGATAAAATTGCATCGGATAATTTGAGTCCTGACATTGCGGCGAAATTTGCGAATCCAACAGGATTGTTTTGCTGGTCAGTAACGACAAATTCAACAGGAGTGGTTATTCCGGCATTTTTGATGTCGGTAGCATATGTATTTAAAGTTTCTTCAAGGGAGGTATTGTTAAGTGTGTTGGGATCAATTTGCAAATAATTAGGCATAATGGCGGATATTTCCGTTGTATCTATGGGCTGTGGTGTTTGTTCCGGATCCATAATTGATTCATTGGCAGGCGGGACATCTTCAGATAGATCTTCTGTTAAAATTGGCGGTGTTTCTTCAACAATGGCAATATCTGGGGTCGTTTGTCGCAGTTGCATAAAATAATAAGCTCCGGCTCCGACAGCTAGAATAACCAGCAGCCCAAGCACAAAGGCTAGAATAATTTTTTTATTGGAAGAGCTTTCTGTTTTCTCTGTTGGGTTGTTTGTATTAATATTTTTCTGAATAGGAAATGGAATGGTATTAACCTTAACTTGCGGTTGTGGTATTTTCTGTTCGGGTATAGGCGCGGGTGTGGCATTTAAAAAGGGACTGCTTTTTTGTTTTTCATTAAGACTTTGACTGAGTGTTGATTTCATTGGCATTTCCTGATCCATATTAATTTTTGCTGTTGGATGTTCCAACTCTTTTATGTCTTTTGACATTGTGTGGACATCAATATCTTTGAGTTTAAAATCATCAGTTAATGGGACAGCATTATTTTCATCTTGATTTTTGAACATTTTTTTGTTTTCATCCCGCTAGGCGGGACTAATTTTTAAAAATAAAATAGAGACAATTTAACTTGTCTCTATTCTACAATGAAATTCAAATTTTGACTATAGGAAAATTTATTCTGCTTTCGGCGCAACAGCTTTCATGGAAAGATTGATGCGGCCTTGGGCATCAATTTCTTTGACTTTGACCGGCACGATATCGCCAACGGCGACAACATCTTCAACTTTTTCTACACGACGGTCAGCGAGTTCGGAAATGTGAATCAAGCCTTCTTGTCCGGGTAGAATTTCAGCGAAAGCTCCGAAGGTCATAATTTTGTCAACCTTAGCCTGGAAGATTTCACCCGCTTTGACTTCGTGAGTCAAATTGTCAATCCATTCTTGCGCTTTTTTCGCTGCTAGTGCGTCCGGAGAAGTAATGAAAACAGATCCATCATCTTCAATGTCAATTTGCACGCCCGTCTCATCGATAATGGCATTAATAATTTTACCACCGGTACCGATAACATTACGGATCTTGTCAGGACTGATGTGCATAATAATGATTCGTGGCGCATATTGGCTCATTTCAGCACGCGGCGCTGGGATGGTAGCCACAATCTTATCCATAATCTCCAAGCGATTAATTTTTGATTGAGCAAGAACTGTTTCAAGCATTTCCAAGGTCACACCTTGCACTTTCACATCCATTTGCAAAGCTGTAATCCCCTCAGTGGTTCCAGCGGCTTTGAAATCCATATCGCCATAATGATCCTCCATACCTTGAATATCAGTCAAAACTTTGAACTTTCCGTCCGCTCCAACAATGATTCCCATCGCAATACCGGAAACGGGTCGAATAATTGGCACACCTGCATCCATCAATGACAAAGTTGAACCGCAAGTAGAAGCCATTGAAGATGAACCATTAGACTCTAGCACTTCAGAAACCAAAAGAATAGTGTATGGAAAAACTTCCTTAGCCGGCAACACTGGAATTAAAGCTTTTTCAGCAAGCGCTCCATGACCAACTTCTCGGCGTCCTGGTCCGCGCATTGGACGCACTTCTCCGACTGAATATGGCGGGAAAGTGTAATGATGGATATATCGTTTCTTCATATCCACTTCCATGGTATCAATCACTTGTTCATCACCGGGGGAACCCAAAGTCGTTACAGTCAAAGCTTGTGTTTCACCGCGAGTGAAAAGTCCTGTGCCGTGAGTTCTTGGTAAAAGACCGACTTGGCAATCAATTTGTCGCAGTTGGTCAAGTTTTCGACCATCAGGGCGTTGTTCTTTGTCGAGAATATTTTGATGCACGATTTCATCAGAAGTTTCTTTGAAGACTTGTTCGGCGATTTCTTTTAATTTATCCACGCCTTCAGTAAAGTTTTCTGAAATATAGGTATTAACTTTTTCTTTGATAGCTTTAGTTTTTTCTTCAATCACAACCTTGCTAGCATCATATAAGGCTTCAGCTAAGTTTTCTGCTAACAAAATTTCCTTAATCTTAGCTTCAAATTCAGGAGTTCCTTGCAAAAGAATAGCGGCCGTTTTTTCTTTGCCGGCTTCCTTGGCAATATCTTCGATAAAAGTCGCAATCTTAGTGATGGCTTCTTGTCCAAAAGCAAAAGCTTTCGCAATCTGTTCTTCTGGCACTTCTTTGGCGCCAGCTTCTAGCATATTGATTTTGTCTTTGGTTCCAGAGATAACTAGATCTAGTTTACTATCAGCTAATTCGCCATTAACTGGGTTCAAAATGAACTCACCATTCTCTGCTTGCGCCACACGCACGGCTGCAACTGGTCCATTCCAAGGAATGTTAGAAATTGCCAGAGCTGCTGAGGCGGCAATCACGGAGATTGTGTCCGGTTCATTTTCGCCGTCAATCGACAAAACCGTTACAATTACTTGCACTTCGTTACGCATTCTTGAATTGAAAAGCGGTCGCACTGTGCGGTCGATGACTCGGCCAGTCAAAACAGCGTCGTCTGAAGGTCGGCCCTCTCTTTTGATGAATCTGGAACCTTTGATTTTGCCGGCAGCGTAATATCTTTCCTCAAAATCCACCATCAATGGAAAATACCCACCGAACTTAGAAAGACTGTTACTCATTGTTGCGGCAGCCAACACTACAGTGTCGCCATAGCGCACGGTTACTGAACCACTAGCTTGTTTGGCTAGAAGACCTGTTTCAATCTCCAGCTCACGTCCTCCGATTTGGAGAGACCATTTTTTTTGTGCCATAAAAAGCGTTTAGCCTTGTACAAAGCACAAAAAAGAAGCTTAAAGTCTAAAGCTTAAAGTCTAAAGTCAAAACTACAAGTCAAAACTTAAATCTTAAGTTCTAAATTGTGGCTTTGTGCTTTAATAACTTTACGAACTTTATAGACTCTCGACTGGTTTTATGCACTAGACAAGGCAAATATTAAATTATTAAATTCACCCATTGCTATATTGGGTGTCTATATCTTAGTTTTTCTGAGTAGTTTTGTCAATCTAGGTGAAACAAAAAACCCGCCGAAGCGGGTTTTTAAAAATAAGCGAATACATTAACTATTTTCTATCTGAAGCATATTTATT
>Ga0100394_1001482_pt1 | contig 19579 bp, 13 predicted proteins | sample CryGeymeta201518_FD_81549 | JGI IMG/M metagenome (GOLD analysis project Ga0100394, IMG submission 81549) | Groundwater microbial communities from Crystal Geyser aquifers in Utah, USA - Crystal Geyser metaG 2015-18 | ecosystem: Environmental > Aquatic > Deep subsurface > Groundwater | place: USA... | reverse complement strand
TTTTACTGCTACCGGGGTTAACTGGGCTTCGCCGGTAATGTCGCCAACGGCATAGATGCCATTAACATTGGTATTTTGATAGTTGTCGGTACGGATATTACCGTCTTTATCGGTTGCTACACCGGTCGCGGCCAAATTCAGCTTGTCTGTAGCCGGTTCGCGGCCAATGGCCCAAATAAGGCAATCTACGTTAGTAAACACGCTGCCGTTATCACAGCTAACGGTTAAGCTGCCGTCGCACATTTTTTCTACTTTATTAACATTAGATTGGGTGTGCAAATTCAGCTTATCCTGCGCCATGCGTTCAAGCAGCATATCGGTTATATCGCTGTCAAAGTTGCGCAGCGGCCGGTCTTTGCGTACCAGCAAATGCGTGTCGGTACCCAGCGCATGTAGCACACCAGCAATTTCTACTGCGATATAACCGGCGCCAATAACCAGGGCTTTTTTCGGCTGTGCTGTTAAGGCAAAAAAACCATCTGAGTCAATGACGTGCGCTGCACCTGGCATATCAGGCCGTGTCGGGCGGCCACCTACCGCAATGGTAATATGATCAGCCGTTATACGCTCGCCATTAACCTCGACAGTCTTGGCATCCACAAAGGTGGCGAAACCTTCAATTACGTTAACGCCGTTACTAGCAAAGCCTTTGTGGTAGCTGGCATGAATGCGCTGAATATAGGCTTCGCGGTTTTGTACCAGCGTGGCCCAATTAAAGCTATTTTGTAACACATCAAAGCCATAAGCGGGACTGTATTTCAGCGCTTCAGCGATATGGGCTCCGTACCACATCACTTTTTTCGGCACGCAACCAACGTTAACACAGGTACCGCCAACGGCTTTAGCTTCGATAACCGCAGCGCTGGCACCGCGTTGTGCTGCGCGGTTAGCGCTGGCAATACCACCGCTGCCGGCGCCAATGGCAAGATAATTAAAATGACGGGTCATAACATAGTTCCGGATAAATACACTGTGTTGTTTATAGAGTGTCGCCAGGGGTTTTACAAGCCCGGCACAGGAGCCAGCCGGGCAAATATCGTTTACTAAAGCTTTTTCAGGTCGATGGCATTGGCCAGCTTTAATATAGTGCTTTGTGCGGCATTGTCACCACGCAGGGTGATCATGGCGCCTGTAGGGGATAAAAGCTGGATTTCCAGGTTATCGCCATCAACTTTCTGCACTGCCTGAATACCTTGTATTTTAATGAGCTTACCGCCAGACATCGCAATCATTGACGGGTTGCTTAGCATCATTGAAAACGCCTGCAGCATAGGAGAGTCCATCATTAACTGTATTTCAATACGGTGATCGTCGTTATAGTAGTTGCGAGATGCCGTAATACCACCGCCAAACATTGCTGCACCGGCAACTTCACTGCTAGCGTCTTCGGCTTGCCAACCGGATGGTGCAGGAGGAAATGCATTTTTTACCTGCTCGCCTTTTTCCTGGCGAATAAGCGTGCTGGCATAGTCGAGCTGGGCAATGGCCTGTGACAACTCGCCGGCTTTATAGTGCTTGGTGGCTGACTCGATAGCTTCATCAATGTCAGATGCCAGAGCTTGGAAGCTTAAGCAACCACTTAATAGGCTAACAACCAGCGTTTTATAGTGTGTTTTCATGTTGTAGTTCACTCCGTTGATTAACAAATTGTGCACATTATAGTCAGTTAAAATCTATGCCGCCAATCGTTCTTCTTTGCATTGACAATATGGCGTATTGCCCCAACATTAATAACATTAGTGTATTGCCATATTATTTAATGTTTTAAGGTTTTTTATGACTGCAACCGACAATGTTTTGTTATCTTTTCCTGATTTACCGCCTTTTTCTGCCATTACACCGGAGCAGGTAAAGCCTGCAGTAGAGCAGGCTATCGCTCAGGCGCGCGCAGCTGTTGAGCGGGTTGTTGCCGCGCCAGAAGTAAGCTGGCATAGCCTGATTGAACAACTAGAGCAAGATAGTGACCGGTTAAGTAAGCTGTGGTCGCCGGTTGCGCATATGCACTCTGTTGTTGACAGCACCGCGCTGCGTGAAGCTTTTGAAAGCTGCTTGCCGTTGCTGTCTGATTTCAGCACCTGGCTGGGGCAGCACGAAGGTCTCTATCAAAAATATCAGCAACTGGCGCAAAGCACTGACTACGCTAATTTAACTGCGGCACAGCAAAAGGTTATTCAAAATGCATTGCGCGATTTTAAGCTATCAGGCATAGGTTTATCGGCAGATAAAAAGCAGCGTTATGGCGAAATTCAAAGCCGCTTGTCCGATTTAAGCTCGCAGTTTTCCAACAACACCCTCGATGCCACACAGGCTTGGTGCAAGCATATTACTGATGCGGCAGAGCTTGCGGGGTTACCCGAAGACGCTAAGTTAGCTGCAGCAGAAGAAGCGCAAAGCCGTGACCTTACCGGCTGGGTGTTTACGCTGGAGTTCCCAAGCTACATTGCTGTAATGACCTATGCTGATAATCGTCAGCTGCGTGAAGCACTTTACAGCGCTTACTGCACGCGCGCGTCGGATCAAGGCCCAACAGCAGGCCAGTTTGACAACAGCGCCATTATTGAAGAAACATTGGCATTAAAGCACGAGCTGGCTCAATTGCTGGACTTTAACAACGCGGCTGAAGAGTCACTGGCTACCAAAATGGCACAAAGCCCAGCGCAGGTTTTGGACTTTTTACATGATTTAGCTAAACGCGCTAAACCACAGGCAGAGCAGGATTTAGCTGAACTTACCGCCTTTACTACCGCCGAGTTTGGTATTAATGAGCTGGCAGCTTGGGATGTCACCTACTATGCAGAAAAGCTCAAGCAAGCCCGGTATGCCATTTCTGACGAACAGTTGCGGCCGTATTTCCCGGAGCACAAAGTCGTTGCCGGTTTATTTGCTGTGCTAAATAAGCTGTTTGGTGTTGTAGTACGCCAACGTGAAGGTGTTGATGTTTGGCACAACGATGTGAAGTTTTACGATATCTTTGACCAAACTGGTGAACTGCGTGGCAGCTTTTACTTAGATTTATACGCACGGTCAAAAAAGCGCGGTGGCGCCTGGATGGATGATTGTCAGGGCCGGCGTATACTGCCAGATGGCAGCGTGCAAACACCTGTAGCCTACCTTACTTGTAACTTTAATAAACCTGTCGGGGGCAAACCGGCATTGTTTACCCATGATGAAGTGGTTACCTTATTTCACGAATTTGGCCATGGCATTCATCATATGCTCACAAAAGTAGACGCTGCAGCTGTCGCTGGTATAAATGGTGTGGCATGGGACGCCGTGGAGCTGCCAAGCCAATTTTTAGAGAACTGGTGCTGGCAAAGTGAAGCGCTGGCTATTATTGCCGGGCATTATGAAACAGGCGCAGCACTGCCAGACGATTTATTAGAAAAAATGCTAGCCGCTAAAAATTTCCAATCGGCGATGTTCCTTGTCCGTCAGCTGGAATTTGCCCTGTTTGATTTTCGTTTACATGCCGAGTACGACCCCGCGCAGGGCGGCCGCGTGCAGCAGATGCTGGATGACGTCCGCACAGAAGTATCGGTAATAATACCGCCACGTTTTAACCGCTTTCAGCATGGTTTTGGTCATATTTTTGCCGGTGGTTATGGTGCTGGGTATTACAGCTATTTATGGGCTGAGGTACTGTCGGCTGATGCGTTTGGCCGTTTTGAGGAAGAGGGTATTTTTAATGCCGACACCGGCCGTGATTTTCTGCGCTGGATTTTAGAGCGCGGTGGCAGCGCGGAACCTATGGAGTTATTTAAAGGCTTCCGAGGGCGAGAGCCAAGCAATGCCGCTTTGCTGCGGCATATGGGCATAGCGGGCTAGTTGCTGTTGTGATGATTAATTTAGCAATTCATTGCCAATTCATACCCGCTCTGCCAAGCTCAATGCCAAACAGCGGAGGAAAGTAAATGCGCACTAAGTTATTGATACTGATAATGACAACCCTTGCTCTGACGGCTTGCCAACAGGGCCAGGCCAGCAACGACCCCAGTGTCGAGCGATTGCCACCTCAGCCGTTGGTCGAGCCAATTGATCCGACAACTGATCCGGTGGCGGCGGTTAAAGCGAGGAAGAAACAAATGATAGACCAGCAACCGTTATCGGCAATGCGTGCCGAAATTATGGCACTGATAGGTGACGCACAAGCGGATAACATTCAACAGTGCCGGGTGGTAGAGTTTGGTAGTAAGCCTTGCGGTGGGCCAGCCAGTTATATTGCATTGTCTACTAAAGATGGCAACGAAAGCGAAATTATGGCGCTGATTAGTAAATATAATGCGGCACAAAAAGCGGAAAATGCCCGCTTGGGTTTAATGTCCGACTGTGCAGTGGTGCCAAAGCCTGGAGTGATACTCGAAAATGGGGTTTGTACGTTAAAAGGTGCAGGCAACGGTTCTGTGTTTTAACCCACAGTTTGGCGTAATTGTTCTGGCCGGATTATAAGGGCAGCATTTAGACTGTTGCCCGTTTTAGTTTCTAAAGTAGAGTAATATGGATACTGCTGAATCTTTTGCGCGTATTTATCAGCGTGCTTGCGAGCGTAAAGGCGGCGCTGCTGCATTGGAGGCCTTGCTTGGGCAAAGTGCCAGCGCTGACGATATTGCCGCCATCCCCGATAACCTGTTACTAGGTGAGCTAACCAAAAAAGTATTTCAATCCGGTTTTGTCTGGCGGGTTGTAAGGCAGAAATGGCCTGGCTTTTGTGAGGTGTTTTTCGATTTTGCCATTGAAAAAATTTTACTGATGAGCGACGAAATGCTTGAAGCAAAAGCGCGCGACGAACGTATTATCCGCAACGCAAGTAAAGTGTTTACCATTCGGCATAACGCTATGATGATTGATGATATTGCGATGAAACATGGCAGTTTTGCCAAGTTTATTGCCAACTGGCCAAGCAGCAACATTATTGGCCTGTGGGCTTATCTTAAAAAGCACGGAGCACGTTTAGGCGGCAATACCGGGCCCTACGCATTGCGGGCTATTGGTAAAGATACCTTTATTTTAAGCGAGGATGTTGAAGCATACCTGCGGGCCACCAGGGTGTTTGACGGTGGAATTACCAGCAAACGCAGTTTGGTACAAATTCAACAGCAGTTTAATGTATGGCAGCAAGAGTCGGGGCGCAGCCTGCAGCAAATAAGCCAGATCATAGCGTTAAGTGTTGGCGAAAATTTTGTTGGTATGGCACGGTAATGGCCTTGAGTATCTTAGCCAGTTCACTGCTAGATGCTGACTATGCGGCTAGTTTATGTCAGCAGTTTGGCCTAACGCTTGCCGATGAAGTAAGCGGCTGGCATTTGGCCTGGCACAACGAGGCATTAGTGCTAAGAAACGCTGACTTGCCAAAACAGGGCGATATTCTGGTTGATTTCGCCAGCGGTGCCGCCAGTTACCGGCGCTTGCATGGTGGAGGTAAAGGCGAGGCGATAGCCAAAGCCTGTGGCTTGAATAAAAAGCGCGAATTAACGGTGTTAGACGCAACAGCGGGTCTTGGCCGTGATGCTTTTGTGCTGGCGAGTCTTGGCGCCAGCGTTACCTTAGTTGAACGTAATCCGGTTGTCGCAGCGCTGTTATATGATGGGTTACGGCGGGGCTGTAATATTACTGAGCTACACTGGTTAGCCAAGCGTATGACATTACTGCATAGCCCGGGTATTGATGCGTTACAACAGCACCCGGCAGTGGATGTGGTTTACTTAGATCCTATGTTTCCGCCACGGGATAAAACTGCCTTGGTAAAAAAGGAAATGCGTGCCTTTCACGATGTTGTGGGTAGTGGCACCGATGCCGATGCCTTGTTGGCACCAGCATTGCTGCTGGCGCAAAAACGGGTGGTGGTGAAACGGCCAGGCTATGCTGATTTTCTGGCTGGGAAGGCACCGACTATGTCGGTAACGGGTAAGAATAATCGGTTTGATGTGTATATAAACGCCGCTATTTAATAGTGTGGCTTAGCAATTAACTTAACAGGGAAACAGCGATGATTAAAATAGGCGACAAGTTACCAGAGGTAAGTTTTTCACAACTGACCAAAGAAGGCGTAATGAACCCCACCACCAGCCAAATTTTTGCCAACAAAAAAGTGGTATTGTTTGCTGTACCTGGTGCGTTTACGCCTACCTGTTCAGCAGCGCATTTACCAGGCTACATTACACTGGCCGACCAAATTAAAGCCAAGGGCGTTGACGCTATTGTGTGTACTGCGGTAAACGATGCGTTTGTTATGAGTGCCTGGGCAAAAAGCCAGAATGCGGAAGAGATCGTATTTTTAGCCGATGGTGGCGCGGCGTTTCATAAGGCTATAGGCCTGACAATGGAAACTGCTGATTTTGGCGGTGTGCGCTCACAGCGTTATGCCATGATTGTCGAAAACGGTGTTGTAACACTGTTAAATGTTGAAGCACCAAAAACGTTTGAAGTCAGTAAAGCTGAAACCATTTTAGCCGCGCTGTGATTAACTTGCAATATGCCGCCAGAGCGACTGGGCGGCATATTGCAAAACATAGGTTTAGCGGGCGTTGACTATTTTCCAGCCATCAGAGCGGTATTTATCCACAATGGCACTGCGGGTGCTACGATGATCTTGGGTTTGGTATGTGGCAACTTTTAACCGGCCAACTGCTTTGCCAAAATCTGGCCGGCAACACCATAAAGACTGATCTGCTTCCGGGTGAGGTGGTACTAGGGTTTTAATACCGCCATGTTTTAATGCCATATAAGATAAGTGGATATCTTCACCGTTATCCCAATACTCAGGCTCCTCAATCCACATATAACGCACGTAGCTTTTACGCATAAACCAAGCGTGACCAACTAAATCAACCTCAGTTACGGCGCTGTTTTGTGCGCCATTCCAGCCGGCTTTGTTTTTACTGGCATATCCACCCTCAGCGGGCAGTAACACACCGGAGCCACCGAGAATACCATCGTGGCCGGCTTCAATAGTATTTAGACAATTTTCAAACCAGCGTGGTTGGGGCAGAATGTCGTCATCAAAAAAAGCAACAAATTCAGTACGTACCAGACTGGCCAGTGCAAAACGGCCCCAGAACAGGAAGTTTGTGTTCGACACTACGACCCGATCGGCCAGAGCAGAAACATCCAGTAACTGATCTTCGCTGCGGTTTGACCATACCCAGATTTCATCAGGTGGTATAGTTTGGTTGCGTAGTGCGGTAATTTGCTCAGCGAGATATTCGGCACGGCGATAAGCAGTAAGAATAACGGTAATGCCGCTTTTTTTAGCTGCTGGCATAGGTGTGGCATCGCTGTTAAATACAATAGTATCAGCCGGCGCTGCCAGTTTACGTTTTATCGCACCAGATAGTTTAACGCGCCAAAAGCCTAATACCCGCGTAGACCACCACCAGCGTATACTTTGCGAAATCGTTTTTTTACGTGCCATAATTGTCTCTATTATTTCATTTTTATTTATTAATAAGTGCCGACTTAACGCGGCGAATGGCTTTACGAACTACCGAAATTTTACTGTCTTCTTTATACCGGCCTTTTTCAGCGTGGCGAATAAGCAGCAAATTGGGTAAGGCTATTGGTACACCATGGGTGCCTAGCAACCAGCGTACGGCACGGTCTTCGTAGGTTTTAGTCCAGTGGTATTTGGGTTTTTGGTATACCGCTAAATCGTCACAGTAACCGCAAGCACGCGCAACATCACCATGAATAATCTGAATTGCGCCGGTCGCACGGTCAAACTTGCGCGGTTTAAACTTACTGGTATCTACCTCCAGTAGTTCGGTTTTATCTTTGCCCGCTGAAATCATCGGGTCGGCTTCCGTTAGCAGTGGTGTTACTAATAATGTATCAGGGAAAACTAAAATGTCTTGCCGGCCTTTTAACAGCTGCTCAAGGGTGTCTAAGCAGCCTTCGTGAAATACCATGTCGCAGTCGGCGAACCAAATCCAGTCGGCGCTAGTGTGTTTAGACGCGTGGTTGCGGCCTATGGCGCGGCGCAGCAGCAATGGCGTTGGTAATTCCTGAAAATTCCACTCTACATTGGGCACGTCAATAGTTTGAAAATGCTTAAGCAGCTTAGCGGTTTCTACATCTTCTGCAGAATAAAATACGGTAAACCGCACTTGCATCTGCGTTGGCGGATACTTTACCAGCGAGCTTAGCTGATAAACAAAAAAGCGCGCGTAGTTCCAGCAATGGCTGACAATTTCTATTTTTAAATTGGCATCTACCACCCGCAGGTTGGCTTTCACCGGTTGGTTTTTAATAAAAGCCGTGGCAGGGAAATAGCCTGATGCGGCAAAGCGCAATAAAAACTCTTTTACGCCATCGAACATGGCCGGTTGCTGGTGTTTAGGTAGCGCCATAATAAGCTCCAAAGACCCACAGTGTGTGTGCAGCTGCAAAAGCTGGGATCGGACAACAAATATGCCCGCTAGCGTAGCATTTAATGCCGTTTTGAAACAGAATCTTTTGGTATCAGCGGGTTAAATTTGGCATTATGGCGGCCATTGCGCTTTGCCTGTTAAGGCGCCCGTATTCTAAGCCTGACTGTTAACCGCAGGGAATCGTTAATGCCACAGCTGTTTGTCCGTGTTTGCTATAGCGTGCTTATTTATCTTGTTACTGTGCCTGCGGTGCTGTATCTGCTTTGGCGCTCGGGTAAAGATAAACGCTACCGCCAACGTTTGGCTGAGCGGTTTGCCTGGCAAACAGTACCGGCCAATGCACGTGGTGGTATTGTTGTGCACGCGGTATCCGTGGGTGAAGTGGTGGCGGCTACGCCACTTATTCACGCCTTGCAGCAGCGCTATCCGCATCTTAGATTAACCATAACCTGCACGACACCAACCGGCTCCGAACGCATTAAACAAACCTTTGGCGACAGTGTTTACCACTGCTATTTGCCAGTAGATACGCCAGGGGCGGTATCCCGCTGGCTAAACAAGCTGCAACCGCAGGCGGTTATCGTGCTGGAAACTGAACTGTGGCCAAATGTGTTGCAGCAATGCCGCAGTGCACTTATTCCCACCATAGTGGTCAATGCCCGCTTATCTGCCCGCTCGGCTCGCGGTTATAGGCGCTGGCATGCATTTTCTCAGCTGGCGCTGAGCAATATTAGCGTGTTGTTAGCCCAAAATAGCCACACCGTTCGGCGTTTTAAAGCGCTTGGTTGCCAGGCCGAGCATTTGGTTAGCGGAAACCTGAAGTTTGATATGGCACCAGCGGTTGCGGCATTGGAGGGCGTGTTTGCGCAGTTTACGCCAGTACTGGCAAAGCGTCAGGTGTGGGTGGCGGGCAGTACCCATGTAGGTGAAGACGCATTACTACTTAGTGCTTATCAGCAGCTAAAACCTCAGTTCCCAGAGTTACTGCTGTTATTAGTCCCACGTCATCCTGAGCGTTTTAACGCCGTGGCACAGCAAGTGCAGCAAGCCGGATTACAATTGTTACGTCGCAGCAGTAATGCCCCAGTGTGTGATGCAACAGATGTGCTGCTTGGTGACAGCATGGGGGAGTTGATGGTTTGGTATCAGTTGGCTGACGTGGTGTTTATTGGCGGCAGTTTAATTGAGCGTGGTGGCCATAATCCGCTGGAGGCAATGTCGCTGGGTAAAGCGATACAAAGCGGGCCACATGTGTTTAATTTTGCACAGGCGTATCAATGGCTACATAAGGCAAAGGCGGTTAATTGGGTCAGCGATGAAGCCTCTCTGGTAAGCAACACGGCGCAGTTACTCTTGCAACCTCAGGTGCGTAAACAGCAAGGCGAGCAGGCGCTCGCGTTGTATCAACAACAGTCAGGAGCGGCAGTGCGCAGTTGTCAGGCTATTGCCGACTATCTTGGGCCGGATACGGATAGCTTTTGCGTTGGAGTGCAGCAACGCGGGGTAAGCTGGTATCAGCGTGATGTGTTTCACCACGAGACTAACCTGAGCTTTGTACCTGAGAATTGGCAACAACAAGGTGCGGTTATTGGCCAATCTAAAGGGCGGAATATCGCTTGGTTTGTGCGCCACAACGACACAAATTTTGTCTTGCGGCATTATTACCGTGGAGGCTTGGTAGGTAAGGTAATACAGGATAAATTTTGCTTTCAACGGGTGCTGCGTAGCCGTGCCATGCAGGAGTTTGCCTTACTACGACATATGCGCCGCTGCGGCTTACCTGTACCCAGACCTCTTGCCGCGCATTATCAGGTATCTGGCGGTTATTATCGCGCTGATCTAATAATTGAACTCATTGCCGCTAGCCGTGATCTTTATACGGTGCTTTGTGCTTCGGAAGCGCTGACAGTTTTGCAGTGGCAGCAGTTGGGGGCACTGATTGCCCGCTTTCATCAACAAGGGGTTTATCACTCAGATCTTAATTGTCATAACATTCTGCTGGATCAGCATGGTGAGTTTTGGCTGATTGATTTTGATAAATGCGCAATTCGACCAAACGGACATTGGCAGCGCGATAACCTGGCACGGTTACAGCGGTCGTTAGTAAAAGAACGCGGTCTGCACGCTGACTTTGCCTGGCATGAACAACACTGGTTAGCATTGCTAGATGGTTACAATCGACAGTCTGCCTGAAAAAATAGACGATTAATCGCAGTTTTTCGCTGTTTATTCACGCTAGGTTCACTTTTTATCTTGGTTTCGCCCTTGGTGTAAACGCCTTTATTTGATATAACAACATGCAATGGAGGGGCATCTATGCGGCTAAATAAAATAATAACAAGCTTAATGGTCACCAGCTTTATGTTGGCGGCTGAACCGCAACAACAAATCGCTGATGCAAAGGCAGCATTTCAGCAAGGTGACTATGTTAAGGCGGCTGAAATCTGGCAATCTCTGGCAATGGATGGCAATACTATGGCTCAGTTTGAGCTGGCGAAAATGTATTCGATGGGCCAAGGGGTTGAACAAGACGCTTTGCAAGCAGCTTATTGGTTGGAGCAGGCAGCGTCTAATAGCTCCGATTTCGCCGAATCAGCCAGAGCGAAAAAAGACATTACCGATGAACTTGCGGCGCGCAAAGCGCAGCAGGACACTTCGGTTATTGCACCTGCACCTGCACCTGCATCAGATGATGTTACGGTACCTTTGGCCGAAGTACCTACTACTGCCATTGCTGCTGCGCCAACGGCTCCGGAACTACAGCCGGCAGTAGAGGTTACCAAGAAAATAACGACGCCTGTTCAGGCGACATCTAATCCAGATGTGATTAAAACGCAAACCGTGAGCAAGCCCAAACAAGCCGAGTTAGCTGTACTGCCTTTGGTAGATGCGAAGTTTGATAGCGGTTTGCGAGAGTTTCAGCGCAAAAATTATGCAGAAGCCTTTAGCCATTGGTATCCGCTGGCTGAATCAGGTATGGCAGATGCTCAATTTAATCTCGCCGCCATGTATGCAAATGGTTATGGTGTGTCTGTTGATGCTATCGCAGCTGCGCAGTGGTTTAGCGCCGCTGCTGAACAAGGCATGGCGCAGGCACAATATCATTTGGCTGTATCACTGGCCAACGGTATCGGGTTGGCGCAGGATGACGCGTTGTCGGTATTTTGGTATCGCCAAGCGGCAGAACAACAGCATGTATTAGCAATGTATAATCTAGGCTTTATGTATGGCAGCGGGCGCGGTGTGCCAAAGGACGATACTAGTGCATTAATGTGGTACGAACGTGCGGCTGCGCAGGGTGATATTGATGCGCAATACATCGTTGCTGAACGTTACAGTGTGGGTCGTGGTGCGCCGGTTAATATTACAAAAGCCATCGATTGGTATCAAAAAGCATTGGAACAGGGGCATATTCGTTCAGGGTATCAATTGGGGCAATATCACTTGCAGGGTATAGGCTTTAGTCAGAATGATAACCGTGCATTTGAATTGTTTAGCCGTGCGGCAGCGCAGGGGTTAATAGAAGCGCAGCGTGAAGTTGGGATCAGTTATTCGCTTGGCCGTGGCACACGAGGAAACGATGCTAAAGCGGTTGAGTTCCTTGAGCTGGCTTGTGGTGAACAAGATCAATCTGCATGCTATTACCTCGCTATTCACCTAAGTGAAGGTCGTGGAATACGGGCGGACGCCCGTCGGGCTGCTGAGCTGTTAAAACTTGCAGCAACGGCGGGCAATAGGGATGCGCAGTTCCGTTTAGGCAACTTACTAAGTCAGGATGAAACCGCCAGTGCAAGTGAGGCGCACAAGTGGTTAAAGCTTTCCGCCGAACAGGGCAATGCTGATGCACAGTATCTTGTAGCGTTACAGTTAGCTAACGGCACAGGCGTGAAGCAAGATGATGCAGAGGCCGTTAAATGGTATCAGCGAGCTGCAGATCAAGGCGTATTGTTTGCGCAATATAATTTGGGTTTTATGTATGGTGCGGGCCGTGGTGTAGCGCAAGATAATGAAAAAGCGTTGTATTGGTACAGTAAGGTAGCAGAGCAAGGTGATGCCGATGCCCAGTTTAATTTAGGTTCGCGTTATGAAACAGGACGCGGTGTCAGGCAGGATGATAAACAAGCCGTATATTGGTATCAGAAAGCAGTTGCTCAAGGCCATCAGCGTGCCGTGGCAAATTTAGGCTACATGTATGAAAAAGGCTATGGTGTAAGTTTAGATGAGCGCAAAGCTTTTGAGCTATATCAGCAGTCGTTAGACGCTAAGGTACCGCGTGCGTTAACTGCATTGGGTTTGTTTTATAAAAATGGCCGGCAGGTAAAAGTTGACGATAAAAAGGCAGTTGAATTGTTTGCTATGGCGGCTGAACAAGGTTATGCCAATGCTCAGTACAACTTAGGTTGGATGTATGAATACGGTCGTGGCGTGAGTAAAGATTTGGTAAAAGCCCGTGACTTGTATCAGAAAGCTGCTGATCAAAGCGAGCCGTTAGCGCAGGCTCAGTTAAGCCGGTTATTAAACCCATAAACCGTTATAACTAAAGCCATAAAGAGTAAAAACAAAAAAGGCCAGCTGTGATGCTGGCCTTTTGCATTAGACAATCTTAATTACGGTTTGTATTCGGTTACCAGGGTTAGGCCACTGAACGTACTGTAGGCGCGTAGGCTGATATGCCATACAGCAGCTTGTGGATTATTAATCGCACAGCTTTCAGTATTGCCGTTTTTATATGGACGACAATCATAGGTGGTTGTGGTTGGCTGGGCGCCACGACGAACATATAAGTCTGCATCACCTGAACCACCTGAAGCATTTACCGTTAAGCTGCTCATGCCAGCAGGCACGGTAACAGTGTAGTGTAGCCAGTTGCCCTTAGTCGCTGTCAGGTTGTTTAGTGTGCTACTACCACCTGTACTGCCACCTGAACCTGAGCCAGCTGTGTAATCTGCCACTAACGATACGCCAGAATATGCACTGTAACCGTTAATCATTACATGATATGTACCGGCTTGAGGTGCGGCAAAACTGCAGCTCTCAGCATTACCGCCTTTGTATGGACGACAATCGTAGCTTGAGCTTGTTGGCGCACTACCAAACTTAACGAAGATATCCGCATCACCTGAACCACCAGACATAGTAAATGTCAGGTTGGTTGCACCGGCAGGAACAACGAAGGTATAAAACGTATTGCTTCCTGCTGCACCGCTCAGGCTTGTTTGCGCAACGCCTTTTTGCAGCTCATTGCCCGTTGGTGGTTGTGGCTCTTCGCCGCCGCCGCCATTCCCGTCACATCCGTTCTGTGCAATATAGTCAAAGGCAGTCTTGGTGCGAACTAAACCAAAGCCGTAAGAGTTGTCACGACCTGCTGTGCCTAAATCTTCGGCTGTCAGTGCCAGCACATTACGAATTTGTGCATTGGTACACTGCGGGTAATGGCTCCACAACAGTGCTGCAACACCCGCTACATGCGGCGATGCCATTGAAGTACCACTCATTAAGCCATAGTTGCTGGCACCTGAGCTAACATTAGCTGTTTGGTTAAGTTTGCCCATAAGTGCCTGGCCAACCGCTTGAGTAACAGCAAGTGCTGGAATGGTAGTACCTGGGTTGTCACCCAGAGTGCCGCCAAAATCGCCAGTCGTGTTGTTATAAATAATTGCGGCTAAACCACCGCCATCTTCACAAGATTGTACTTTTTGCACAAAGCTAACGTTGCCACGTTCAATTAAACAAATTTTATTGCTAACTGTCGTACACGTTGTTTCACCTAAACCACAACTGGCCAGTGCTGCAGTAGCAGAGCCATCAGACGAATTAGTCATTGGGCTACTTTCGTAGCTGGTGCTGCCTACGCTTAATAGTGCTTCTAAGCCTGTGCCTTCAGGGTAGGTAGAGCGAATGTCTACACCCGGGCCGGCCAGTTCTACTTGTACGTTACGCTGTGAAAAGTCAGCCAGTTGCTTGTTTTTATCAATTGCGGCAACAGAAACAACAGCATCATAAGAAGCTGGGTAAGAAAGTGTGGTATTGCCATCGTTACCCGCAGCGGCGATCAGTAATACGCCTGCATCAAAAGCGGCTTGCATAGCGTTACCTTCAGTCGTGCTTGCACCACCGCCACCCAAGCTCATGTTAATTACCGTAGCACCATTGGTTACACAGGTATTTACGGCATTGGCCAACGTGGAGGTATACCCCCAGCCTTCGGCGTTAAACACTTTAACAATGTGCAGTTTTAGGTTGCCGTTTGGCAGTACGCCAAGCATGCCTGTGCTGTTGTTTAATGCGGCAATAGTTCCTGCTACGTGCGTGCCGTGTGGGCCACCATTGTCGTACCAGTTACCGGTGCCTGAATTGTTAGTGCCGGTAATATTGCCAGTTAAGAAATCTTCATGTGGCAAATCTAAACCAGAGTCGATAATGCACACTTTCTGGTTTGAAGCGAACTGGTCACTTACCTGATTCGCTTGAACCATGGTGTAACCGAATGGGATCTGCTGTGCCATTGGGAAGCGTTTGTAATCTTCTTCAACAAACTCAACATCACTTGCATTTTGCAATTCGGCTAATTCAGCAGCAGATAATTCCACTGCAATTGAAGATTGTGCAGCTAATACTTCTTTTACCTTGGCACCACGTAATTCCAACCGTTGTTTGCGTTGTTGCAAATTGTGGTTGCGTCGTTCAACGGCATTAAGGCTAAACGCGCCAGGGCCGGCAAAATCCAGCTGTTGCTGCTTATATTTTACGATATAACGTTTAGATTCATTTTTTTCTACAGGCAGCAACTTTGCCGCTACCGGGCTGAGATACTGGCTTGCTTCATCAACGGTGATTTGCGCATTGGTATGGGTAGCAACCAATAGCGTGGCTGGTAAGCAAAGCAGTGCCAGCTTGGTTAGTGTGAACTGAGGCTTTCTCATTAATTTCTCTTATTATGTAGTTATTTATTGTTATGTGTTTCCTGGACGACGACGGCATATTGCAACCATGCAACAACATCTACTTCTGTTTTATCTAATATGTAATTAAGTGTAAATACACGAAACAGTGACAATTGTTGCAATTTTTCATTTTGCTTAACGACGTTTCAAAAAAAGGTCTTTGTTAAAACGCCGGTTAAAAAATAAACTGAGCGAAACCAGCCCCTTTGGCGACGTTTTCAATTATGTGTAAGTTTCTCCTTTATGCTTAAATGCTATAAGTTATAACTGAACTGATTGAAGCTGGTGGCACGATTGCAACCAGGCAAAGAGTAAACGACAATAGCGCCTATATTAGAGTTCAAGATAGGCCGATGTAATGCAAGCGTGGGACGTTATAGTAATTGGAGCCGGTGCCGCTGGCCTGATGTGTGCGATTGAGGCCGGTAAACGTGGCCGTAACGTACTGGTACTGGATAATGGCAAGCGCGTAGGGCGTAAAATTTTGATGTCGGGTGGCGGGCGTTGTAATTTTACCAATATGTATACCGGGCCTGAGAATTTCCTCTCGCAAAATAAGCATTTTTGTAAATCGGCATTAAGCCGTTATACCCAGTGGGATTTTATCGGCTTGGTGCAGCAGCATGGCATTGCTTTTCATGAAAAAACGCTGGGTCAGCTGTTTTGTGATGACAGCGCTAAAGACATTGTTGAAATGCTGCTCATAGAAGCTAAAGCGGCCAATGTGCAAATTGCATTGCAGCAAAGTATTACTGGCGTGAGTTTTGCTGATGGCCAATATACCGTTACCACGGCAGAGCTAAACCGGCAGTGCCAAAGTCTTGTTGTCGCCAGCGGCGGTTTAAGCTTGCCCAATTTAGGTGCCACGGCATTTGGCTTCCAGTTAGCCGAGCAATTTGGGTTAAAAGTGTTACCGCTGCGAGCCGCTTTAGTACCCTTAACGTGGCAACCTAGTGATAAAGCTGTATTTGAAGAAATCAGTGGTGTCGCCTTGCCGGTTACTGCACAAGCCAACGACACACTATTTCCGGAAGACATGCTGTTTACCCACCGTGGGCTAAGCGGGCCGGCTATATTGCAGGTATCCAGCTACTGGCAGCCAGGTGATGAGGTGATAGTCAATATGTCACCGCAAACCGATTTAGCGGCGTTTTTAGCTGAACAGCAGCAAGCCCATCCAGAACAAGAAGTTAAAACCGCCCTGGCTAAATTACTGCCTAAACGGCTGGTAGAAAAACTAATTGAACTACAAGTGTTTACTAACCAACCGCTAAAAGCATTAAACCCGAAAACCACGAAACAGATTGCTGACAGCCTGCATGGTTACATTTTTAAGCCCAACGGTACTGAGGGCTACCGCACCGCAGAAGTGACTATTGGTGGCGTGGATACCGACTATTTATCGTCAAAAACCATGGAAGCTAAACAGCAACCCGGTTTGTACTTTATTGGTGAAGTGGTCGATGTTACCGGTTGGCTGGGAGGCTACAACTTTCAGTGGGCCTGGGCCAGTGGCTGGGTCGCCGGGCAATATTGTTAGTTCAATGTTCTGACACACTTAGTAACAGCTTGAAATGGTTTACGTGTAGCACTTAATGCTTATCCAACCTACAGTTAACCCTGTTATTTTTTTCATAACTCGTGCTGGTATGCGCTTTATAGCCACCTAAACACTCGGGCAGACGTTATTGCCGTAAAAGCAGAATAAAAACAACAGCAGGGTGCAACCTGACAATCAAGGATAAGCGATGAAGACATTGAACATGTTATTAGTAAGTAGCGCTGTAGCCATAGCGTTAGGTAGTGCGCCATTAATGGCACATGAGCATGCGGCAGGAAAAACTGAGCATCAAACTAACAAAGCAACAAAGCAGGTGGTGCAAAGTGAGCATGACCGTTTGTTCGCTATTTTTGCGGCGTCAGATGAGCGTAATTTGGCACTTAATCCGGTTATGGGGTTATTTCGTGGCGATATGCGAAGAGCCGATAGACTGGGTGACTTTCTTACCGATGCGCATAGTTTTGCCGCCAAAACGAATACATTATTGAATTTGTCTGAGCTGAAGCAGATTGACAGAACCAAGTTAAGCGACACTGATAAGCTTGCTTATGACGTGTTCAAATACAATCAAGAACGTTCACTTGAAATGTCCACAGATGAAATCAGAGCCCTGACCGAGGTGCGGCCGGTTAATCATTTCAGCGGATTTCATACATTTTACCCAACCTTTGCCAGCGGTAAAGGGGCGGCACCTTTTAAAACGGTAGAGGATTACGACAACAACTTATCTCGTCATGAAGACTATATTGCCATTTCTGAGCGCGCGATTGATAAATTCCGTGAAGGTATGAAAACTGGCGTGTTTGAAACTAAGCTAACTATCGATCGTGTTATTAAGCAGTTCGATACCCAGCTTGAAATTCCATTAAAAGAGTCGCAATACTGGGGGCCTATTACCCTGTTGCCAGAAAGCTTTACCGACAAGCAAAAGAAGCGCTTAACTAAAGACTATGAAGTGGCAACGCAGGCTATATATGACGCTAACATGCGCATGCGTGACTTCTTGCGGGATGAATATTTACCTGTAGCCCGCGAAACTGTTGGCTTAAGCCAGATGAAGGGCGGTGAAAAACTGTACCAACTTATGGTAGAAGCCTCGACAACCTTGCCAATGACCCCAGATGAGCTGCATAAGCTTGGCCAGGAAGAAGTGAAGCGTATTAAAAACGATATGCTTGAAATAATGAAAGAAGTGAAGTTTGCCGGCACGTTAAACGAGTTCTTCGATTACGTACGCACTGATCCGCAATTTAAGCCTGAAAGCCGTGAAGCGCTTACGCAAAGCTACTATAAAATAGGGCGTGAAGTTGATGAGAAAATTGGTGAATACTTCTCGTTATTGCCCAAATCTAAGCTGGAAATTAAGCCCTATGACCCGGCTATTGAGCAGTTTAGCGCCGGTGGTTCATACCAGCCAGGTACGCCAGATGGCTCTCGTGCAGGTGTGTTCTATTTCAACGCCTATGATTTATCCAGTAGACTGACTACAGGTAATGTAACCTTGTACCTGCATGAAGGGGCGCCAGGGCATCACTTTCAGGTGAGTTTGGCACAGGAAAATGACGCATTACCGTCGTTTATGCGCTTTAGTTTCCTGCCTGCTTTCGGTGAGGGATGGGCACTCTATTCTGAAACCCTCGGTTATGAAATGGGCTTTTTTAAAGACCCGTGGAATCGCTATGGCACACTGCAAGACGAGCAACTGCGTGCGATGCGCTTGGTAGTCGACACTGGTCTTCATGCTAAAGGTTGGAGCCGTGAAAAAGCCATTGATTTTATGTTGGACAATTCTGGCATGACACGCACAGAAGTGGTTGCTGAAGTTGAACGCTATATCGCTATTCCGTCCCAAGCGTTGTCTTACAAGGTGGGGGCGCTGAAAATACAGCAGCTGCGCGCAAAAGCTGAAAAAGCCTTAGGTAAAAACTTTGATATTCGCCAGTTCCATGAGCAGGTTCTCAATACAGGCGGTATCCCTCTTGCCATTTTAGAACAGAAAATTGATCGCTGGATTGCGAGCAGAAAAGCCTAAACAATCCCGTTAACGAAATAAGGCTGGTGATGCTTATCGCTCACTGGCCTTTTTACATCCTCACTCATTTGAAGCGTGTTGTTCAAACTGCAAAAAACATCCGGTAAATGTTTACCAAAGCGCACTAAGTCATTTGCAGAGAAGTGGTCATCGTCTTCCTATTATACCTGCTAGATAGAAACGCCTTATTGCTGTGCTACTTGGCGTACACAATTTCGCCCTGCGGCTTTTGCTTGATACAAACATTCATCGGCGCGTTGGATCAGGCTTTGTTGATCATCAGTGGCAACACACTGCGCCACACCAATACTAACAGTACAAGCTGGTATTGTGCTTTGCTCTGTAGCGCATTGTTTAGCTTCTCTGATCCGCTCTGCCAGCGCTACTGCACTGGTTGCAGGTGTATCAGGCAGTACAATTAGAAACTCTTCACCACCAATTCGACCAATAAAATCTGTTTTACGTACAATTCGACTAAAACACTCAGCGGCATGCTTTAACGTTTGGTCGCCAGTGAGATGGCCGTAGTTATCATTTATCGCTTTAAAGTCATCCAGATCCAGCATCATGATACTTAGCGTACTTTGCTGGCGGGTACTGCGCGAAATTTCTAATGCTAACAAGCGCAAAATCTCACGGCGGTTAAATAAACCGGTTAACTCGTCAGTAGTGGCCATTT
>Ga0100394_1001481_pt1 | contig 19581 bp, 9 predicted proteins | sample CryGeymeta201518_FD_81549 | JGI IMG/M metagenome (GOLD analysis project Ga0100394, IMG submission 81549) | Groundwater microbial communities from Crystal Geyser aquifers in Utah, USA - Crystal Geyser metaG 2015-18 | ecosystem: Environmental > Aquatic > Deep subsurface > Groundwater | place: USA... | reverse complement strand
TGTTGCTGAGTGGGAGACGGGATGGGGCATTTCGGGTCATTCCGGTGACGTCGGATTCGGGTCTCCTTGTCTCACGTTCCCTTCGGCTGGCTCTGAACAGTAGTAGTATTAGACTACTAGCTACTACTAGTAGTAGTACTACTCTATTAGTAGTCGTAGAGAGAGCTACTACTAGCTAGCTACTACTAGTAGTACTATTACTACTACGACTACTACTGTAGCTACTCTACTTCTGGAGTACCGGTAGTAGTAGCTACTACTGCTACTACTGGAGTACTTACTACTGTACAATAGTAATAGAGCCTCATAATAATACAGTAATATCGTTTCATGGCAGTGGCTTCATGATAATGGGGTGGACCGCTGGTGACCAAAAGCAAAACAAATAAATTAAAAAAAGCCAAGTCAGATCTGTTATTAGTATCTTCATCATAGACTTGATAGTAGGAATTCGTAAGGCGATTGTTCTATGGACACATTCATCACCATGAGACGCACCGCCGACAAATTCTGCAGCGACATAGGGAATTGTATATTTTTTGCGGTGTTACACTGTTACACTTCCTGACTGGTGGACCGTCGGAAGCTAAATAATGGTTAGCAATAGGATTGGCACACTGCAAATAGCAAACGCTGCTTTGACGACTAACGAATAGGCAACGTATTTTTTTTGAAAATATCTTATTTGAATGTTATGTATCCTAAGGTTGAAAAATGCCGTCGTCGGCCTTTGGTAAACTATCTAATCATATTTTATCAGCTGCCACGATGATTGACGCTCTGTACATGATATTCATTTAACAGCAGCTGCAATATTGTACTTCCTTTCCGTGCATACAGAAAGCTTTGGGACCAAAGCTTGTGGCAGTCATGGGATCCCAAGATAAGGTCATCGTCTTGGACTTGGAGTCGAAACCTTCATCGTCAGAGCCAGAGTCCGAAGAAGAATCCGTTGACGATTCAGGGCTGGTCGAAGTTGTGTCTTGAGGGGCACGCTTCAAAAGACCCTTGCCTCCGCTCTCGGAGGAAGATGTAGTGCTGGTGGTATTCAACATGTTCACAGCGTCAATGGTGTACAAGTCGCGAGGCTTACCGGTGAATGCATCTCGACGAGCCATGTTGGCAAGCAAAGCATCGCGAATGACATCATTATCGACCTCAACGGAGTAGTTACCATCCTCTTCACAATGCATGTGACCAACTTCAGCCAATAGACCCATGGTGGGCTTTTTGACGTAATGTTTGTCGTAGCAAAGCTTGTGCTGGATAGCATCGATGCTAAGACCGTCGGGGACAAAGACTGGAAGCCCGGCCTGACTGATGTAGTCGTAATGGTCCTGGACTGTCTTTTCGTCGCAGTGACCAAGGATCTTGGCGACTTCGGCTGTCACACACATACCAACAGATACAGCTTCTCCGTGAAGCATAGGGCTTACTCCCTTGGAGTGGAAGGACAAATGCTCAACAGCGTGGGCTACAGCATGACCGTACTGAGGAACCATCTCATTAAAGTCCGACTTGTTGTAGTGGATCAACGTAGGAACCTTGTGGTCGATACACTCACGACAGACCATCTCCAAGTAAACAGGATCACGAAGAGCTTTATTAAGATCTTCGCTCAGTGGCTTGACAATGGCCTCGGTCATTTTACGAGACTGGGCCAAGGCATGCTTGAGAGCTTCGGCAATTCCGTTCAGGACATGACGCTTGGAAAGGGTCTGAAGGACTTCTGGGTCAATGACAATGTTGGTCGCAGGGTAGTACGATCCCAACAAATTCTTTCCGAGCTTATGGTTGACAGCCTGCTTGAAATCAATAGCGGCATCAGTCATTCCCATCATGGATGTGGTGATGTGGACCAACGTGATTCCTCGGTAGAGACTTGAAGCAAGGAAACCACACAAATTGTTCACGACGCCACCTCCCAAAGAGATGATACACGAGTTCTTGGAGATGCCATTAGACAAGATTTGATCGGCACATCCGGAGAAGACGGCCAGGGTCTTGTGGCGTTCGGCGCTGGGGTTTCCAGACTCATCGACGGCATCGGCGGGGACAACAATCTTGTAGGTCTCGATACCACCGTCGTTGAATCCCTTCAGGACTTGGTCACCATATACCTCATCGACAATCTCATCGACAATGAGGTAATTTTTGGCTTCATGGCACATCTCGGGAACGTATTCCATGGCACGCTTCTTCAAGTTGCGGACGCCTCCATTCTCAATTATGATATTGGAATCGAGAACCTTTCCAGCACGGAAAAACCGGTTACGGTAGACATTGTCGTCATCAACTTCACCGGGAATGGCCTTGGGTTGAGTCAATGACAGATCAACTTCATCGTCGGGGAAGTCATAGTAAGGAACACGGACGAAGCGGTATCCTCTGTCGAGTCCGTTGAGGGCATTCATGTGTTCCAAAATGAGGGAATCGGATTGGACATCAAAGTTTGTTTCGATGATTTCGGGCGTTAGTCCCTTGGTGATAACGGTTGAGCCAGACTGGACTCCCCAGGCTAGGATGACCTGTGCGGGAGTTTTACCAGTCTCCTCGGAGATACGCTGAATGACTGGGTCATTCAGCATGTCAGGAGCATCATCAATCTTTCCGAGGGGAGAGAGACCAAAGACGCGAATGTTGTGCTGCTTGCAGTAGTCGAAGAGACGAGGTTGCTGCAAGTATGGGTGTCTTTCGACTTCGTTGGCTACGGGGGCAATAGAACAGTCCTCGAGTAATTCAGCCAGCTGTCTTGACGAAAAGTTGGCAACTGCCAACTGTTTTGAGATTCCCTTGTGGACAAGTTCCTCCATGGCGGCGTAAGTCTTGGCCAGCTTGGTACGGTCACCGGAGTGGTGAATCTTGAGATCGTGAATGTTGGTCGCATCCATGTGGACGGGCCAGTGCATCATGACAATGTCGAAGTATTCCAATCCCATCGTTTGCAAGGATCTCACGATGGCAGGTTCCACGTCTTGAGGAGCATGATCTGCATTCCAGAGTTTGGTCATGATGCACAAGTCTTCACGCTTGACGATTCCTTCTTGAATGCATTCGTTGATGGCGGCACCAACTTCCTTCTCGTTCTTGTACAGGACGGCGCAATCAAAGAGACGGTATCCGTGGTAGATAGCATGCTTGACGGCGAGCTTTACTTCCGTGAGTTCTCCGATCCACGTACCAAAGCCGACGGCGGGAAGCATAGTTTCACTTGTATTGTTTTGATTTTGGGTATTCATGGTCAATGGTCTCTTTCGTTTTGTTTTTTGTTGTTCAAAGTTGTGAGTTCGATGATTTCTGTTTTGCAACATTTAAATTTGTGAGGAGAAATAGTTGCTGTTTTACCATTTGTTTTTGCCATCCGATGGAATCCTTTTTCAAAGGAATCCCCAAAAAAGAGTTCCTAGAGAGTCGGTTCCAATTGTGGTAAAGCGCGTCATTGGTTGCAAGGAGCCTTTTGAATTCCTAAACCTGACGTGTGTTGGAATAGAACTTGTTTCGTCGTTTATTCGCATCTATTCAACGCATATTCAAAAAGTAGTTCGAGAAACGTTTGTCATGCAACACGCGGCATTGCTTGGCCAAGGTTGCACCAGCTCAAGCATTTAGAACTCTTCATTTTGGCCATTCATTGGAGTATCGGTGGACTGTACCTTCCTTTTTTCTTCTGGGCTCCTTTTTTGTCCCGCGGAGTCACAGCACGCATGCAGCCTTCGCATTAAAATTGAGAGGTCGCAAGAGTGGTACAAGTACTAAGACCCTACTAGTACTACAAGCTAGGACAGTACTAGTTCCAAAAGGAGTCTTTGATTAAAGTTCCAGTTCGGGAATGAGAAATTCTGCTAGCTACTGTGACCTTTTATCGCGGTTTATTCGTGCTTTTGCAAATTGAGTCATTATCAATTTTTTAATTTTCTGCGGTCATCCGAATTAGCCGCCTTTTTGCTTCGTGAACGGTGCGTCGTCGACATCATAGCTTGAAAGAGATCTATCGAAATTGAGAATTTGAGACGTCATTTTGTACAGAATTCGAAAACCACCTATTGCCTATTTCCAATAGCTGGTATGAAGTTTTGTAGTTTTGGAACGCAAGAAGAAAGAGAGGAAGAGAGTCAGTCACCAAGAGACTTTCGCAACGCACTGAACTAGTCTAGTCTACTGTGATGACATACAATCCTTTGATATCTAATTTTGAACTTGGCCAAATCTAAAACATTCCAAAGCCCTCCATAATAATATTTCTTAATTCATCATCTTAAATCTTAACACATGTGTTCGACCGATACTACCAACCCTGCAACTCCTGTTGTCAAAAATGAGAGCAACTTCACATCTCCTCTGGGACCAACCAAGATGGATGCTACAAAAAATGTTCATGTCACTGTGACCAAAAATGTCCCCACCGAAAAACAGGAAGAGTGGTTGAAAATGGCCAAAGAATTAGCTCAAGAAACCTGGAAAGAAGACGGTTGTATTTCCTATAATTTTGTTCGTTCGAAGGATAACTCTGATCGCTTTGTTATTGTGGAACAATGGGAAAACATGACTAAATTAGAAGCCCATTTTGCGACGCCTCATTTTACCAAGTTGGTCCCCTTGATGGATGGCATTTCCACTACGGTCGAACTGGATGTCAGTCATCCGGCCTTGAGTACTACGCGTGATGTTTCTGCGACAGATGATCGTAAATCACGTAATGGTCGAGTTTTGGTCTTGTTTGATACCTCCACTGGAAGTACCGAGTGCATTGCCAATTTGATTGCCGAAGGCGTTCTCTTGCTGGATCGCATGGATGTGCGTATTCGCGTGGTGCCTGGTAAAAATACCACTTGGGAGGACCCAAAGTTGAAGCGAGATACCAACCATCCCTTTGCCACTTACAGTGATATTTACTGGGCCGATGCCATTGCTTGTGGCACTCCTACAAATTTGGGTGGCATTTCCTACCGGATGAAACAATTTTGGGATGAATTTTCTCAAAGTGGTGGTTGGGGAAGTACCGATGGAAAAATTGCAACTGTCTTTACTTCGCAAGGTGGGCATGGTGGAGGTGGGGAACTCGCCTGTATGGCCATGAAGACTGTCTTGATGAATTTTGGTTTTGCTGTGTTTGGAATTACCGACTATGTGGGTTTCAAGGATACCATGCATTATGGATCCGCCATTGCCAAGAAACCTAGAGATGAAATGGACAAAATGAAGTGTCGCCGTCAAGGTCTGCGACTGGCCGAGTTTGTGGCTTACTACATCAATGGACGAGATGAAGCCAATCCCTTGCGCACCAAAGAGTCCGATACGGAACGCTGGGGTTTCCCAGGAATTCCTCCACGCAGTGCGGAGTTGTCTGAAATTAGTTCTCGAACTCGAGTTCCCCATGTGTCGCTTCAAGGAGCAGCCCAGTCCCTAAGGAATCCCAAGGCACTCATTTTTACCAAGATGGAAGATTACGTTCACGATTCTACTCCCGCTATGGCTGGTTGGGTCCTTACTAAACTCAATGAATTTGGTTGGCAGGGAGTTATCTCGGACGACGGCACCATTATAGAGTCCAAAGAAAAACTTGAGGCTTATGATTTGATTGTTTTTTTGAACAACTCAGGTCAAATCTTTGATCCAAAAAAAGGAACGGAACAATTGATGGCCCACATTAATGCTGGAAAGGGTGTTATTGGTGTCCATGCTGCTTTGGCCTCATTTTTGAACGGCAAAGATGCCTCGGGTGCTACCATTATGAAACCCACTTGTGACGTCTTTGAAACCATTTTTGGGTCTCATTTCAAGAACCATCCACCGGTACAAACGGGAGCCGTTATGATGAATACCGAGAAGTTAGAAGGATCCAAGTTGGGAGCCATGATGGCATCGGTTCCTGCTAAGTTTGCTCATACGGACGAGTTTTTCAATTTTACCAAAAATGTTGAGACGGACTTCAAAGACGATGTGACGGTGATTGCCTACGCTGACGAATCTACGTACGAAGGTGGCCTTATGGGCGAGAAGCATCCCATTGCTTGGTATCGAGAAATGGGTGACAGCAAGGCTCCCATTTTTTATTCTGGATTAGGTCACTTCTCCCATTTTTACAATGGCACCGGACCAGAGTATGTTACCACCATTCTGGAGGCAGGTCTCCGAATGTGCGCCAAGTTTTAAACAATAGGTACACGTGCATGATCGATGGTAATACGTGATTATTACATTATATTATATTATTTTATAATAATATTGTTTTACAATTTTCTACCGTACCATTATTTTGATCGAAAAGTTATTAAGGTACTTCGTATTAGAACTAACCATTCTAGCATTCCGGAAATCTTTCTTACAACAGTGAGGGCAAATCCAATAATATTATGGACAGGAGTTCTAATGCTTTCGCTACTACTACTACCGCAGCTAAATAATACTCTAGTCTACTAGTAGAGTAGTAGTTAGCGACTGGTACAGACTCTGTGCTTGGCTTACTGGTACGCCACAAGGTGGTACTACAGTAGGTAAATAGTCTACTAGTAAATTACAACATAGCGACTGGTACAGACTATGTGCTTGGCTTACTGGTACGCCATACGGTGGTACTAGCTACCTTTTAGACCCTACTACTCATATCTACCTGGTACTAATACTACAGTTCAATTATTTTGACCCACCTCAGCAACCACCATTCACGAGCGAGCATGCGCGGACATAATCAAAATTGGATTCATCAGGTTTAAAGACATCTTTTCTTTCAGAATCGAATGCGAAATGGCACAGAAAAAGAAATCGAAAGAAAAGAGGAAAGAACAACTTTTTCCCATCTGAGATCATACTAGTCTACTAGTGATACTTATCACAAATTTCAACACAATCCAATTTAGCTTCACAACAAGCACAGCATAGAATGAGCTCGAGTTATATTCCTGCCAAGAAATACGCAATTCCTTAGATACAGACGACAACTACGACAATCATATTTAAAAGTTTTAACATGAATTCCACACAAACCATGACGGCGGATTCCCGTTCACACATTCTTAAGGACAGCAAACCATCCTACAAAGCGGTGGATCGATCCGATTCAAATACCAGTACCAGTAGTACAACCTCCGCGGCAAATACTTCGCCCGGTGGTGGTAAAACCGATGTTGATAAATTCGTCATGAAATTGGCAGTCATTGCTTCCATGAGTGGACTGTTATTTGGCTACGATACGGTAAGAATTTTGTTGGAACGATGCTTGCTTGCATTTTGCATTCTCTCGAACGTATCGCAGTACCATCATCGTAGCAAGAATCAAGCCTCCACACGATATCTCATATCAATTATATTTTCTCTTACATACAATAACGCTCGTGCGCGCATTAACACAACGCAAAATTTGTCGCCATTTTTATAAAAATTGCAAAAAAAGGGAGTCGTTTCGGGTGCTATCGTCTTTTTGCGTCAAGATATGGAACTTTCAAATATTCAGATTGAAGTTGCCGTTGCATCGACCATCCTTTCCGCGGCTGTCAGTGCCTGGTTCGGAGAGTACTTGTTGGATCACAAGGGTCGCAAACAAACCCTCGTTTATGCTTCCATAATTTTTATTGCTGGCTCTCTTCTAATGGCCTGCGCTTTTGGACCCGACAAGGGATACGGAATGCTGGTAGTTGGTCGCATCATTATTGGAGTAGCCATTGGCTTTGCTTCCGAGGCAGGCCCTCTTTACATTTCCGAGTGCGCTCCTCCCAACTTGCGTGGTTCACTCACGACTCTTTTTAATGTGGCCGTAGTGGGAGGACAAGTCTTTGCCAGTATCCTTTGTGGTATGTTGAGCACTCTTCCTGTCCACTACAACTGGAGGCTCATGCTGGCATTTGGTTGTGTACCAGCCTTGGCGCAAATGTTGGGATTCATGTCACTACCCCTCAGTCCGACGTGGTTGGTCCTGCAAGGACGCAAGGAAGATGCTGAGCGGGTGCTGTACCAGATTCGTAATACCAACGACCATGCTGTGGGTGGTGATCCAATCCAGCATGAACTTCACGATATTGTCGAGGAACACGAACTTGCCAAGCAAGTGGAACATGTCCGTTTGGGCGACCTCTGGCGAAACAATCTTCCCATTCGTCGGGCCATGATTCTTGGTTGTGGTCTTTGGGCGATCAGTCAATTGGCAGGTATCAATACCATAATGTACTATGGTGCTAGCATTGTCAAGAAGACAGGCATTGGCGAAGGTAATCTTTCCTTTGATATCTGGATTACTGTGCCTCTCAATATGATGCAACTCCTAGGTATTTTTGTTTGCTACTACATGATCGACCGTGCGGGACGACGTCCGACGTTGTTAACAAGTATGACAATGGTTTGGATCAGTTTGCTTCTGATTGGCATTGGGTTTTCATTGGATGCAGCAAAACTGACCGTGATGGCCATGTGCATGTATCTGTTTTCGTTTGGAGTTGGACTGAGTACCATGCCCTACACTGTAAACGCAGAAATTTACCCCACCGAGTATCGCGGTCTCTGCGTGGCGCAATCGACAGCCGTATTTTGGTTTTCTAACTTTATCGTGTCGCTTACTTTTTTGACGTGTGCACGGTACATGGGAAATGACGGTGTCTTTTACTTTTACACCGCTATTGTGATTATTGGTGAGATCTACTTCTACTACAACATGCCAGAAACCAACGGAAAATCCTTTCATGAAGTGCAGCAACTCTTCGCCGACGGTCGCACAGAAGTGTTGCCAGCACCAGACGCCACACAAACCAACAGTCAGGGCATTCTTGTATAAAACTATGTTTCATTATTCGTTTGCATATTTTGAACCTGGAGATTCATAAGTTGTTACAGTTTTAGTAGAAAGTCATGGCTGGCTGCCTAGTGGAGAGGCCTCGTCTGGTCGCGAGCTTGCAAGTAGTAGCCTCAATCTAGCATCTACTCCAAAGGGTTTACTTTGGCCTATTTTAATAATGCAACTGCCAGCAGAACGAACGAAAGAGCGCCGAAGGCGCAAGCAGCCCGCTTCGCACGGGCAGTGCTTGCCATCTTGTCTAGAGAGCACCATAACGATGTGGACGAGAATCGTTTGCACTAATGACATTCAGAGGCACCTGCTCTGATGCGACAATTCTCTTTCGTACTTTGTTGATGGTGAACCCCACAAGTACCAGTAATAGACCTGCGAAAATGTAAAGCCTTTCCAAAGCATATCCCTGATTACCGGTAGCAATGATCTGGCCGGTAAGATTGGCCTGGCCTGGTCTCCAATGCGCAAAATTCCAAAACGATGAAATTGACTTTGAATGAGCCTCACAATTCCATTCCTTTAACAAAGATGGATCTGCATCGGAAAGTTTGCACACCGTCTCCCCTATCCAATCCATAACGATTGAAACCCGGGCATTGACAGCCGGGAAGAAGGGATCAGCGCAGTTCTGTTATTTTGGTATTGTCGAGGACCAAGTTATAAGACACTTCTTGGACGTATCCACATCAATCGTTGCATAAATCATATAGCGACAGATAAGAACCTACCTCGCCCCAGGACACCAAAGCAACGACTGTGTCTTCGGTTACATTCTTACTATTGGACGGCGTCAGCAGTAACGGACTGCCACTGTCGAAAGCACAGGCATCTTTTTCATTATGTTTTCCACCCGAGGAACATACCATGATAGTTTCGTACACACGTCCCTTGTAGGCACTTCCTGGTCGATTCGGATCTGCCGAGGCCTCGCACTGCTGTTGCGACAAAATGGTCAGATCTACCTCCTGGAGAGTGGTGGCCGCACTGGACACAAAGGTTTCCGGATCAGGTTTGGTACTGCCCATACCAATGACAGTGACAATTTGACCAGGTTTGGGTATATTGGGATTTGTATTCAACTTGACAGGCTTAACGTTGGAAAGACCACTAATTTTGAAAATATTAAAATCAAAAATGCGTTCGTCCCAACCAATGTAGGCGTACTTTGGATGGTGCTCTTTATGAACGATCGAAAAGGTTTCGTCGTCATCGGGCTCTTGAGCAAAGTCGGTGTGCGCAAACGAAGTATGATTTAAACGAACTCTGACTGCTTGTGTGGGAGGTGGATCGACATGTCCTGCCGTCAAAATGATATCCTTTCGCAAAGGGCAAAGATCATGGGAAACAACAATGAATATACAAATAAGATGACAATAATGAGATAACAGGTTGGTGGTTGATGCATTTGTTGACAGAAATGATATTCTGATCTTTGTTCTAATGATATGTTTGTGACATACGTACTGGCGCAATTAAAAACCCTCCGCCGAAATGATCAAAAACAGCAAAGTAGGGATAGCGTCCCTCGCGAGCATCATGGCCTCCGATGATAAGATTCCGATGCAGCCCCCGAGGCTCCAGATATTCTGGTGCGAGTGCTGCCGCTGCCGCTGCCGCTGACGAGCTAGAAATCCCTGACAACAACATTATAGAAGCGACCTGTCGGATATGCATATAGCGTCGTCAGATAAAATAGTATGAAATTAAGTGGTGGTACAACTCGAGGCTCGTCATGCATAATTTGGTAGAAAAAAGTACTGCTTGTATGGTAGTCGTACTAGTATTAGGTACTTCGGAGTAAGCTAGTAGTACTACTCTAGCTAGACCCTACTGTAAATTCATGCGTAACAAAACAGTCCATGACCACAGTGATGATGTTTGATTGGAACTTAAAGTTAGAGATAATAAATATGATGCAAGAAACGCTACTCCTACTCCTAAACAAACAAATCCATTCTAGTAGGGACACTGTGTCGTTGAAACGTTTCAATTTTTTTAATTACTGGTACCAGGTACCTACTCTACTGGTAGTAGCTATTACTAGTAGAGTACCAGGTACCGGTACCCTACTACCCTAGCTAGCTAGTAGACTACTCTACTAGCTACTAGAGTAGACTAGGGTACCTGGTACTCTACATGGTACGGTGAAGCGCTCTCACTCGGAGTCGCCAGTACAGTTCACAGTGCTTTCAGCAGCAATTACTGTTAGTAGATGTTTTTCTTGAAAGCAAGGTGCACCAATGGAAGAAAAATTACAGTCAATAATATTTGTTTAACTAAATAGACCTGTCTATCTATCTAGTAGGTCCTCTGTAATAATAATATTATTACCACAACTACTCTATCTGCTTTCGAAATAGATTTTTTCCCCTTTTCAAAGAAGCACAAGGTGCGCATTGAAGAAAACGCAACGGAGGGAAAGAGAACAGCAGGTATATGTGAAGATTAGCTACTTAAAATGTAGTGTACAAGATTGATCAGTGTGCCGAGAAAGAAAGCGCACAAATCAATATTGTGTTTGCCAAGTGAACCTGTTGAATCAAACGAGTAGTAGAATCATGCGATCTTTCGCCCTTGCATCCTCTATCTTGAAGCTCTGGCTTTTGTTTGGTTCACTCTCCGTGAACTTTGTCTCCGCTCGTGTCGGAAAGAGCGATGTTGTGGAAGACGCGAACATTGTTTCCCCAGCTGCCGGGGTACCAACTCCTGATCTCGTCTTTGGCAATACTCCCAATCCTACAATTAGTGTCAAGCAACCCGAACCAGCAACATTGGCTCCGTCTGTCAGCAAACAGCCCAGTTCCGCTCCAGTGACACTGGCTCCGTCCGTCAGCAAGCAGCCCAGTTCCGCTCCAGTGACACTGGCTCCGTCCGTCAGCAAACAGCCCAGTTCTGCTCCAGTGGCCGCGCCGGCTCCTGTCACACCTATCCCGTCTTCCGACCTTATTTTTGGAAATACTCCAAATCCGACAATTAGCGTGGGCAAAAAACCTACTTCTACCCCTACCGGGGTCCCGACTCCTATCCCTAGCGAAGCCCCGTCTCCCAATTCCAACAGCCCATCGTCTTCGCCAAGCGCACAACCATCTGGGAAACCTAGCTCGCAGCCATCCAGCAAGCCTTCACTTCAGCCGAGTCATGTTCCTAGCCAAGCACCTTCCTTGGCGCCTTCCGTTAGCAAACAGCCAAGTGCAATCCCTTCACGGCAACCTTCCCAGGCTCCTTCCATCAGTAAGCAGCCAAGTTCAAATCCTTCAAATCAGCCTTCTCAGGCTCCTTCTGTCAGTAAGCAGCCAAGTTCAAATCCGTCAAATCAGCCTTCCCAGCAGCCAAGTTCAAATTCGCAGCCACCTTCCCAACGGCCAAGTTCAAATCCTTCGCAGCCACCTTCCCAACAGCCAAGTACAAATCCTTCGCAGCGACCTTCTTTTGACAGTGAATCTCCCAGCATGCAGCCCAGTAATCGTCCTGGTGATGTATTCAAGCTCGATATGAACTATCTGAATGTCACCCTTGCTCAGAGGGTAGCCATTGAAGCGGGCATTCCGAGGCTCGAGTCCGTCGTCGCCGAGGGATTGCCCTCCTATACTCCTCCTCGGGATCTTTCGTCCTTTACCGATTGCGGATTTAACCCATCCGTTATTGACGACATTATTGTTTGTCTTCAATACAGCACGGCGAGATTCCTCAACAGCAACAATGCCATTGGAATTGCTGGACCAATTTGGTTTGGTGGCACAGCAGATAGGCCTGCTGCCATTGGCAATGTGTGGCTGAATCCAAGACTATTGACAGATCCTAATATCGACAGTTTGGTCGATGAAGTTACAGTAAGCCCAAGAGTTCCTTGTTTTGTCTTGCCTTTGAGAGATAGCATCAACACATGAATGGTAATGTTACTAACTCTATCTGTTCGTTTTTTTGGACGTCAGCAACATGAGCTCCTTCATGTAGTAAGTTATGTCGGCTATTGTGTGCAAAGAATACATCTCCGTGATAACCTGTCTCGTCTTTATAATTCATGAAACATAAACTCGCTCACAATGCGCTTGCAAAACTATTCTACGTATCACAGTTGGGAATTGGGACACAATGGAAACGCTTCGGTCTTGTCAGTGACGCGATTTTGCCGTGTTCCGGGTACAAAGCCGATTCTAAAGCCACCGCTGAATACCAAACCATCTCAGGTTGTACGAATTCAGTACCACTTCAAATTGCCGTTAACGGTTGCGGCGGCCATTGGAGCCCCACTTGCTTTGGCGAAAACGAATTGATGGCACCCAGTATTTCGGAGAATCCAAATTCTTTGAAAGCAATCTCCCCAGTGACAATTGGTAGCCTCGAGGATATGCTTTACAAAGTAGATTATACCAAGGCCGATGCACTTACCGCGGCTAATCTTGGCAGCACTTGTGTCTGTTTACCACTAAAGGAAGACGAAAGTTTGTTCTCCTCTGACTATGTTCCTCTCAGCTCTGAAGGTTTAGCTGAGGCAATCGACGTTGGAACGCAGACCTTGTTGGAACAGGAACGCCGCATTATTGCGGCATTGGGAGAGGAGCAAGTTGCCGCCCTCGCAGAGGAGGGACTTGAAGTCCACTCTGTCTTGACCGTTTTGTACCTTGAAAACAAACGACTCCACGAGGTCTTGGTGGAAAGCAGTGATGTCTGGACCACCCTTGCTTGAGTGCCAACGCCTTGAAAGCATAACACATGTGTGAATGTTCGACACAGTTGCATAGTACTCATTATCAATTTGTTGGTAATCAGTTTTGTACCTGGATTTGTTTTAATCCTATTAACTATTAACGTGCACTCAAACGAAATCATGAGGGAACGAGAAAAATAAAGTTTATAATTTTTAAGTATCTTTGTCTTCATGTATACAATATGCAAATATGTATTTTAATCAATAGCCAAGTTAGCAAGATGGATCTACAGGAATTCCTCGAAGGGGACGACGCTCGGGAAGACTAGGGGCACGTTCTATCTTGTATTTGTTTTTGACATTTTTGGAAGTTTCATGGTCCCAACGCCGATCTTCCAGGGCTTGGAACGGTGATGTTATATCGGTCGGTGATATTGTTGGTATAGAAACGACTCGTCTATGAACAAAGGTAGGGCTCACAGATCGGGACACTTCGCGCCTCTTGGGGGGACTTGGAGGGCAGGCACCAGTGCACGAAGTAGTATCGCAGCATCTTGAGGTTCCCTTGTGTTCAGATTCGGTGCTGTCTGCCCATCGACCATTCTTCGGTGATCTTCGTCTACCAAGAACAGCTTGCTGTTGCTGTTCGCAGGGTTTTGCCAAATTCGCCACGGACATAGCTCTGCCCAGAGCATTGTCTTGCAGGATTGTGATTTGTAGCGGCTCTTGTCTAGTGTCGACAACGCTGGCAAACAGCTCTGTAAAGAAGAATTCTGTAGTGTTGGCCATTTTATACAAAACGTCCTGGTAAACGATGTTCAAATGTGACATGTATCTGGTTTTATGATACGTTAAAGTAATCGAGTAAATAATATTTTAGTAATATCTTCTCATAACCGGTGGTGTCTGTGCAGGATGAAACAAAGATGGAAAAGACAACTGCTACCAGGTACCAGGTATCGTGAACTGGCACTGAGAGAAAGAAGGAATCACAAACATAGATACATAATATGTACTAGTCTACTCCGAGTAGCTAGTACACTTTTTGACTGACACGTACCGGTACCAGGTACCCGTAAAACAAAAATCTTGTGATAACCGGTGTGAAGGATTGTCGCAAAGATGGAAAAGACTTTCTCTATCATATACTATTACGTAGACTACTGGTACTAGTGATAGCTGGTACCTGGTACCAGGTATGAAACTAAATTCGTCAGTTTGCATCGGCCGTTTCCGAGTTTCCATCCGGCAGTGTCAGTCATATGTTGTCACCAATCGAGGGATATCCCTACCCCGGACACTTTAAAACTTCTTGGTTTAAAAATTCAATTATTGACGACATCCACAATCGCACGTAGTGCCCTTCTTTTGCTTGATTCTTCATTTAGACAACCATCTGACAACAAACGCACGAGGGACAAGAAAGGGCATATCAAAATCACGAAGTTGACGTCCAAAACTTTCCCCATCTTCATACCAGTACTTCAGTCCCTCCAGCGTTCTTTCGCTGGTCATCATGTAAATGACCTTCTCTGTCCAATCTTTGAATTTATCATTGTCTTTTCTTGGATACCATACCTGGTACTCGGGAGTACTCATACTTAGCAGCAGCTACAGAGGTACCAGGTACCACCTGGTACTACTGTACCTGGTAGTACAGAAGTAAGTGTTGCCACCACTAGCTAGCTACTAGTACATGCCCTCGTGGGTGCCAGTTTTCGGACCATTGATTCGATGATCCAGTCTTTGAATCTTTCCTCCTACTAGACTACTAGCGTAGTCTACTACTAGTCTAGTAGCTGACTACGAGCTAGTAGTAAAACAACTATTACTAGTACTAGGACCATGGTACCTCCAAACTTCTCAGCTTCTCACTCCAATTATTATGTAGTTAGTCAAAAAAATCTCGAAGATTTTGACGAGCAGACAAAATTTGACCAAAGTAACACGTCTTATTTGGACACCATTGAGAAGGATAAAAGCTCTGACCATTATTTCTACTTTCAGACTACTAGGGGTCTACTGGTAAATGTTAATAGTAGCACGTGCAAGGAACCAGGAAATTGCTACTGGCTAGTACGTAGTACTTCAATAGGTCCCACATTTGCCAACTATTACTAGTTGCCAACTATTACTACTAGTAGTAGTAGAGCACATAGCTGGCCGGCTAGCTCGTAGTGTGAGCTAGCGAGACTCTACGAGGACGGCTTGAGTTGTGGTTTCCTCGACTTTCTCCGCCTCTCCGCTGCTCTCCCCTTGGAAGTAACGAAGAAGATCATCAAGTCTTTCGTCATGCTTTCCAGCAGCCATTTCGTTCAATAGTTGTAACAGTGGCGTGCCTGCATACTTTTCAACAAACAAAGAGAGAATCTCTGTCGTCCTTACCTCGTAGAGCTGCCGCACACGGACCTCAGCATCAACGTAGAAAATCCGCCTTTGCAATTCTTCTGTGAGCCTTTGATTGCCTTCCTTACAAGCCGCCATGCTTCTCAGAAGAGTCTTGCGCTTGTCGGTCTCGGCTTTATAGTAGACGTCCTCCAGCTTTTCGAGAAAGCCCAGGGCTTGTTCGGTGGCCTTTTCTAGACGCGTTGTACTCTGGCGCAGTTCAAAAAGATTCATTTTCATCGTCTTTTGTTCGTCGCTTCGTTTCTGATTCTCCTCCTTGAAATATTTGATAATTTCGTTGTTGCGTCGGACGGCTTCATCCATCTTGGTGTTCGCGTCATTTGGCAAACCAGATATTCTCATCGTATTTTCGGCAAATTTCTCTATCATGTTACGACCAGATCGTGCCACGTCGTTCACTTCCCGAGCTTCCGCTTCCTCGGTTTCCTTCAATTGCATCTTCAGTTTGCTAATTTTTTGCCGCAGTTGCTCTAGAGTTTGCTCGTCCTCGTATGCATCTAACGTTCGCAAAGGACTCTCTTGGTAGTCGTCGCCATCCATGAAGGTAGAGCCTCGGGGAGCATCTGGTACAACGAAAACCGAATCCCGAGGCTGTGGTCTCAGGTCAGCTGGGATCTTGCCACGAACCATATTACCCACCGCAGACGATGAATTGGTATAACAAGGGACAATCGACTTTCCATTTGTCACTTCTTGGTTTACAGGGCCTTTCGTTTTTGTTCCGGCGCCTCCATTCTTAGGATGCTCTGTTGATTTCGTTTTAGCGCCTTGCTTTTTGGGTTTGTTATCAACGTTCGCAATCTTGCTATCAGTAGCTACAGTCAATTCAGACTTCTTCTTCGTAACGTTTGTATTGATTTCTATGATCTTCATAGTTTTTTGATTGGTGCCTACGGATGGTCGTTTCACAAACGATTTCATTGACACGGCAACATCCATTGATTCGAGAACTGCGTTGGTAGATGAATTATATTTGTCGGCCTTTCCTGACTCATCCGCCTCGTTAGCATTATTTTGTTTCTCCCCTGACTTCTGAAGTAGATCCTTGACATTTTTTGCCGCTTTTCCAAAAATCCTTCCTCTTTGTCTCGATGCATCTTTTCCTGAAACACTCATTGTACTGGCGTCCATGTCGTCGTTATTGCTGGAACCCATGAAGCCATCAGGATTATCACCAGGGGCAGAGCTTAATAACGAGAATGAATCTCGCTTCTGGAAGACGCGTCCAAATAAACTTCCGCGTTTTTTCGACTTGTCCATTGCATCTTCTGAGTTGGTTTTTTGGGGTGTTTCGATAATGCTGCTATCAGATTGATTTTTCTGTTTCGTTAAGGGTACATACTTGTCGTCGGTGGTGGTTTGTCTATTACTATTTTGGACTGAAACATGCTTGATGGGAGTTTTGGATGCCGGTGCTTGTACAGGTGCTTCCGCAGTTGTCGAGTCGAAAGTTGCTCCCGCCTCGTCCTTGACGGCGGTAGCAGCAGCAGCAGCAGCGGCGGCGGCGGCAGCAGCAGCTACTGGCATGATCTCGTTAGCTTTGTTATTGGGCTTGGTGGTGGTTACAGCATCTATAATAGATTTCGTTTTCATCGTCAGGTCAGCAGGTGTATTTTGAATGACATTCGAGTCTTCCGAAATGACTTTCATCACGGCAGATTCCGTATCGTTTCGTTCTTGGTCCGTTTCTTGCATTGGTAATATGGAATTGGTACGTGTTGATGTTTGTTTCGGACTACCGTCTATGAGTACAAACTGTTTTGTGGAACCCACAACGACAACAGTACTACTACTCTGCTGTTGCGGCTGCGGCTGCTCTTTTTTGCGTTGTTCTTGTCGTTTCTCTTCTAGTGCAGCTTTTTTAGATTCTAGACGATGGATTGCATCTTTGCTGTGGGCAATCCAATCAAAAATGACCTCTTCTTCCGCTTCTTCTGTATCATTGTTGTCTTTTGTATCTTGCTTGACTAGCAATAGTGACGACGATGACGATGACGACGACGACAAAGTACTATTCTTTTTCGATGGTCGTCTATCACTATCACTTTTTGATCGATCACGACGACACCTGCTGCTGCTGCTGCTGCTGTTTTCGTTTTTGTTGTTAGTGTTACTGTTCTTGAGTTTGGAACGTGATGAAGATCGTTGTCGAGTCATGCCTCGAGTCGGCGTTGTTGGTGATGATGATGTCATATTCAGCAATGATGATGTTGATCCTGTTAGTTCTGGTACACTTGGTTTGCGAGATCGACTATATGATCGACTATGAGATCGACTGCGACTGCGACTGCGACTTGGACGTGTTGTTGTTTTAATAGTTTGCGAATTTTCTTTCCGTTCTGAACGATTCTTTTCTTTCATCGTCATATCTGATGATAGTGACAATGCTCGTTGTTGTCGTGTCAAGAAACTACATCTTCGACTACTGTGGTTGTCGGTTGTAGTAGATGTATCATTCGCATTATTGTTCTGCTGTTGATGAAATTTAGACCAATTGAAATCGGGTGCTGTCCATTCGTACGACATCGTTGTTGTTGTTGCTGCTCTTTTTGGTCGGACTGATGATTTCGTGATATCGGGTGATGTTTCAACCTGGCGTTTGTCATTGTTGTCTTTCGACGTTCGAACCATGGCATCAAAAGAAGAACTTCGCTGACGACGTATATGTTTCCGTCCCCTGCTTTCCTTTTGTTTGCTTGATGATGACGACGACAGCATGGACGAGTCCATGGTTGTGGTAGCACTATTGTTTTGTTGTTGTTTTTGACGACGATGACGACTGTCACTCACTTTGACACTGTTGCTATCATCCATAATACTGGTAGTACTGCTACAACTACTATTAGTAGCTTTGTTGCTGTTGCTGTTGCTGTTGCTGTTGCTGCTTTCTACTCTTGTTGTCGGTACGCTTCGACTGATATTATGATTGTTATTACTATGACTACTAGAATCATCCATACAAATCAATTGAAAAAGTGTTCCCGTCATAAGATTTGGATTATTGTAAGCAGCTGTTCTTGCTCGTTTAGATGCATCCATGTTATTGTTATTATTGTCATCATCATTTTCTCGTAGTGGTTGTGATGGCGTTGTTGTTTCGCTCTTACTGACGACACAGGCACTGGCGCTGGCGCTGGCACTGGCACTGGTGTTGACGCCAGCAGCAGCATCAGCAGCCGTCGTCGTCGTCGTCTCAACGTTCGTTTGTGATCCCATCATCATCATTATCATTCGTAATCGATTTTGTTGTTCCTTTTTTGTAACAATCAAATCATTGATTTGATTTTTCATTGTATTCGTAGATTGTTGTACTATTTGTTGTTGTTTCAAACGTTCTTTTTCTTTCCGTTGAAAACGAATAGTTTCACGTTCTTCCTGCCGTCGTCGTTGTTGTTCTTGTTGCTGTTGACTTTGATGTCTTATCTTTGCCAATCGCTCTGCCTGTTGTTGACAAATTTGATCAGCTATTGCTTTACTCGTGTCAAGTCCGTGTCGTCGTTGCTGATGCTGTTGCTGTTGCTGATGCTGTTGCTGTTGCTGTTGTTGTTGTTGTTGGTGGTGTTGCTGTTGGTGTTGAAATTTCGTTGTTTCGATCGATTCTTCTTCTTTCTTCCTTGAGGCTTTTTTGTCACCGGCTGGCTTTTCTTCGTCGTTTACAACAAGATTGTTGTCGTTGTTGTTGTGGTATCGAAATAATGTTGTTGTTGTTGTGGTGGTGGTGGTGGTATTCGAGTCATCATCTTCACTCTTG
>Ga0100394_1001463_pt1 | contig 19663 bp, 16 predicted proteins | sample CryGeymeta201518_FD_81549 | JGI IMG/M metagenome (GOLD analysis project Ga0100394, IMG submission 81549) | Groundwater microbial communities from Crystal Geyser aquifers in Utah, USA - Crystal Geyser metaG 2015-18 | ecosystem: Environmental > Aquatic > Deep subsurface > Groundwater | place: USA... | reverse complement strand
TCGAAAAATCGCTACCCGGTGGCTAAAAGTAAAAATGCCGCTCACCTTAAGTGAACGGCATTACTCCTTTAAGGGGCCCTTTTTGTTTTAGTATTAAATCACTCATTCACTTACCTGCGTTTAGAAAGGCTGGTCAGAATCGTGCCAGTGCTTTATATTTTCATTCATTCGCTAAACTGCCAAAGTTGGAACACTGTTTGCAAAGGAACTAAAGCCGACGGTAACGCTGCCGACATCCTTCGTAAATGCGCCTGAATTGGGGTAGGGACCTTTAATGCCTTTGTTATTTGTTTTTTTCATCACTGTGCTTGTCAATTTTCCGTCATTTGTGCAGGCACAAGACACGAGCACCCAGCTCCGTGGGCCGCGTAGTACAGACGCCCCGTTGGCGCCAGTGACAATAGGTCCGCTTAGTCCGGCAGATACGTTGTGGCGAGTTGCAGAGCGGATAAGAACCGATCCCAGTATTAGTCTATATCAGGTAATGTATGCGTTATACCTGAAAAACCCAGACGCGTTTTTAGATAACAACTTAAACCATCTGCGTCCGAACTCAGTTCTGCTGTTGCCCACAATGGCAGAAATGCGGCAGGTTGACGTAAACACCGCAAAACAAAAGTCAGAACAAGATGACAAGAATTGGGCTCAGCGGCAAAAAAATGCCAGCTCAAATACCGATACCAATCTTTCAGACGCATCATCAAAGCAGCAGCGAGAACTTGAACGTATAAGTAAGCAGCAGCGTGAAGATTTAGAACGCCAGCAAAGCCAGTTTGCAGATTCAATGCAGCAGGTTGAATTGATAGCAGAAGAAAACCGTCAATTAAAAGCCAGTTTGATAAATGTTGAGCAAGAACTTGCACTGATCAAAGCTCAGCTTGGTCAGGACAGTGAGCTGCAGCAACAAATTAGCCAATTACTGGCTCAGCAGGCCGAGCTGCTCAAAGCAAAGTCTGAGCAGGAGGCCATTGCCGCAGAGCAAATTGATTGGCAACAATGGTTTAAAAATCCGATAGCCTGGATTTTGGCCGCCTGTATTCCTGCGCTATTAATACTATTTGGTATTTTGCTGTGGGTGAAAAAGCGCGGTAGACAAACCGAAAAAGTCGTTCATGCTGCAACATCAGAAACGGCGCCAAATCCAACATATCATTCTCCGCTGCCTCCGCTTGACGACAACAATGATCTTGATGAAAGCTTATTCGAAATTGACGATGCTTTGCTTGAAGATACGTTCAGTGATGCTGCTGAGCCGCAAGCTGTAACCATTGAGGATGACTTGCTTGATCTGGACGACGAATTATCGTTTGAAGACGACAGTTTATTGCCGTCTGACGCGCCTGGACAAGGTGATGATGCATTATCGATGGATGACTCGTTAGAGCTGGATGATACATTTGACCCCGATAATATCTTATCCGATACAGATTTATCAGCATTATTAGCCGCAGAAGACGATGATGATGATGTGTTTATTGAGCTTGCAGATAATAGTGCAGAGATGGAAGACGTTGCTCTGGATGAGGTTGATGACACGGTTGTTAGCAATTTAGCTGATGATGATTTTGAGATGACATCAGAGCCTGATGTTGCTGAAGATGATATAGACGCATTGCTAGCGCAAGTTAATGCTGACAACACAAGCAATGTTGATGACACCTCCGACAACGATTTAGCCGTTGACGATGTTGATATAAAACCAGAGCCAGACGTTGCTGAGGATGATATCGACGCCTTGCTAGCGCAAGTTAATGCTACCAATAAAGATGATACAGATACTGACGGTTCAGATGCTGAAAATTGGGCTGAAGACGTTGAAATTGAAGACATTGATATTGAAGAAATTGACCTGGATGAAATTCAACCCGACGAAATAGAGCAAACGTCCAAACAAGATGAAATCGTATTATCGACATCGGTAATCTCTGCACAAGAACAACAATTAGCAGCGTCTTTAGACAACGATAATGACATCTTGGCTGAGGAGGTCGCAGCTTCAGTTGACGTAGACCACGCTAGTAACGCGGATATTGACAGTTTTGATAGTTCAGAACTGGAAGAGTTTGCAGAAAGTTTAGTAACAGAGAGCTTGAATGCTGAAAGCTCAGTTACAGAGAGCTTAGATTCAGAGAGCTTGGATTTAGAGGGCCTGGATTTAGAGAGCTTAGTCACAGATAGCACAAATACAGAATTGCCCGATGATACCGAAGAGCTGTCTGTTGATGAAGATGCACTGCTTAGCGCAGAGCTAACCGATTTGTTGGATCAAGCCGAAAACTTGAATACGCGTGAGACTGAGTTGTTGCAGGAAAACGTTGCGCTCTCTGATAGTGATGTAGTCTTAGAGAGTGATGCACTCTCGGACAGCGATGAACTAGTTGATAAAGACGATAGTAAAGACGATCTATTGGACAGCGATGAACTAGTTGATAAAGACGATATTGAAGACGATCTATTAAGCGAAAGTCTTGAGACAGAATCTGACGATAGCTCCGTTTTAGCACCGGATTTAACAGCCAATGACGATGGCTCTGTCACCCGTGTCACTGAGGCTGCGTTGTCGGTAGAAAATCCAAGTAAGATGCTAGAGCAGTATCCTGAGCTTGAACTAACTGATGACGACGTCGAAATTGAACCTCAAGGGGGGGATGAAAGCGAGCTTGACGCTGAGATGCTACTTGAGGACTTTGAGGTTCTACCTGACGTCGACGATTTAAGCGAGTTGCTCAATGACACCGATGATGATGACCACGCAAGCGATAGTGATCTGCTTGAGCATGAAGAGCAAGAACTCGATCCTATTGAAGGTGCTCAGTTTGACTCGATGCTGTCTGAACTTGAAACTATAGCTGACAATCTGGACGCGACAGAATCTGATGTGTCGACGGCTCCCACTGTCGATGTATCTGAAACTGAAAACGGTTTTGATTTTAACGAAGATGATTTTGTTGAAATTGATACCTTACTGGCCAATGCGGAACTTCAGGACCAAGATCCTGATCGGTTTAACCAGCTCAATGTTGATGTTGGTCTAAATGATTATAAAGATATCATCGGTGAGCATGAACGGCGTGACGTTGACAAAGAAGATAACGGTTATGCTGCGAAGCTTGACTTGGCAAGAGCCTATATTGAGATGGACGACCGGGAAATTGCTGATTTACTGCTCGACAGCATTCTGGCGTCTGATGCACCCGACCATATAAAAGAAGAAGCGCAGAATTTGAAATAAGTGCATCTATAGTGAAGGCTTTATTAAAACCGCTCTTGCGTTATAATTGGCGCCGTTTATAACAAGGGGACGGCATGCGCATTGCATTGGGTATTGAATATGACGGTTCAGCATTTTATGGTTGGCAGCGTCAGCGTGAAGTTAACAGTGTACAGCAGGAATTAGAGCAAGCACTGTCTGTTGTGGCTAATCAACCTATAGAACTGTTTTGTGCTGGCCGTACCGACGCAGGTGTACATGCAACGGGGCAGGTTGTGCATTTTGATACTTCTGCTTTACGCGACAATAAAAGCTGGGTTATGGGCACCAATGCTCAATTACCCGATGCTATTTCAGTGCGGTGGGCAACCGTTGTACCTGATGACTTTCATGCCCGCTTTAGCGCAACTGCGCGACGTTATCGTTACATTATATATAACCATAAGTATCGGCCGGGCATTCTGCGTACCGGCTTGAGTCACTATCATCAAACGTTAAATATCGACTTGATGCAACAAGCCGCACCTTTTCTGTTAGGTGAGCAGGATTTCACCTCGTTTAGAGCAATCCAATGTCAGTCACACACGCCATTTCGTAATGTGCATCACCTTAACATCTCACGTCATGGCGACTATATTGTAATAGATATCAAGGCAAACGCATTTTTACATCATATGGTGCGTAACATCACCGGTAGCCTGCTTGAGGTGGGCATGCAAAATCGTCCGCCGGAATGGATTGCTGAGTTGTTAGCGGCTAAAAACCGTAGTCTGGCTGCAGCTACAGCTAAGCCCGGTGGTTTATACCTGGTCGATGTTGACTACCCGGAACAATTGGCCTTACCCAAAAGTGAGATGGGTCCGTTGTTTTTACCTGATTAGCCGGCACTACTAAGACCAGTTTTCTGTATTCGACCTTATACGTTTTGTGCTTTAATAGCGCCGGTTTACAGATTTTCGGCGTTGTTTAACGTTATTTCGGCATGGCCAATGTGCGGTGTCGTTCCTAATAGGACATATTTATGAGTTGGTTAGAAAAAATCCTGCCCAGAACATCCTCTTCTTCCGCGCGTCGAAATATCCCGGAAGGTGTCTGGACAAAATGCACTTCATGTGAGGCTGTTCTCTATAAAGCGGATTTAGATCGGAACTTGGGCGTTTGTCCAAAGTGCGATCATCACATGCGTGTTTCTGCCCGTGCGCGTTTGACAGGGTTCTTAGATACACAAGCGGTAAAAGAATTAGCTGCTGAGCTGGAACCACAGGATTTACTAAAATTTAAAGACAGCAAACGCTACAAAGACCGCATTAGTGCGGCGCAAAAAGCGACCAATGAAAAAGATGCTATGGTCGTAATGCATGGCACGCTAAAGGGGATGCCAATTGTCGCTGCAGCATTTGAGTTCGAATTTATGGGTGGCTCAATGGCGTCGGTTGTTGGGGCAAAGTTTGTTGCCGGCGTTGAGCATGCATTAAAGCACAAGGTGCCGTTTGTTTGTTTTTCTGCCAGTGGTGGCGCTCGAATGCAAGAAGCGTTGTTTTCACTGATGCAGATGGCGAAAACCAGTGCAGCGTTGGCAAAAATGAGTGAACAGGGCTTACCTTACGTATCGGTATTAACGGACCCCACAATGGGCGGTGTGTCGGCTAGTTTAGCGATGTTGGGTGATGTCAATATTGGTGAACCTAAGGCCCTGATAGGTTTTGCTGGTCCTCGGGTTATTGAACAGACTGTGCGTGAAAAATTACCGGAAGGCTTCCAACGAAGTGAGTTTTTATTAGAACATGGTGCAATTGATATGATTGTTGACCGGCGCAAAATGCGCGATACAATTGCACGATTAGTTGCTAAGTTTATGCAGCTTCCTGCTCCGGTATCGGAGCACGACGCCGCTTAAGGGTTTCATGTCTGCAGTTATTCCTGATAGCCAATCGTGCCACAGTCTGGCCGATTGGCTTTGTTATATTGAACACAACCATCCTGTCCACAAAATCGAGCTCGGCCTTGAGCGGGTGCTTGAGGTGGCAAAGCGCGCAGATCTAGCCAGCCTGCCAGGTAAAACGATTCTTATTGGTGGAACTAACGGCAAGGGCACAACGGCATGTGTGCTGGAACAGTTGCTTATTGCGCAGGGCTTCCGTGTCGGGGTTTACAGCTCACCACATCTACTTAAGTTTAACGAACGTTTACGTCTTGATAGTCAAGATGTGCCAGATGCTGCTTGGTTAAGTGCATTCGCGTTTATTGAGCAAATTCGTGGTGAAATTGCGCTGACCTACTTTGAATTTACTACCTTGGTAGCATTTCGCGTTTTACAACTGCAGCAACCTGACTTTTGTATTATTGAAGTGGGTTTGGGTGGGCGGCTTGATGTAACCAATATTATTGCGCCAGACATTAGTGTTATCACTACGGTAGATTTAGATCATCAAGACTGGCTGGGGGATAACAGAGAACTCATTGGTATTGAAAAAGCAGGTATTTTTCGACCGGGTCAGCCTGTCGTTATCGGCGACTTAGATCCACCACGTTCAGTGCTGGCACATGCTCAGCAACTGGCGTGTGATTATGTTTTGGTGCACAAAGATTATCGCTACACCGAACAGTCTGAAAGCTGGCAATGGCAAAGCCAACTGCATCAGTTTGAGCCGTTACCGCTGCCTGCCATGCCGGTACAAAACGCAGCCTGTGCGTTAGCCGTGTTGGAAAAACTTAGCTTGTTACCCGATTTAGCGCAGTTGCAAAACGTTTTATCATCCTTGCAATTGCCCGGGCGAATGCAGTGGCTGCAGCAGCAACCGGCCGTTATTATTGATGTTGCGCATAATCCTCAGTCTGCGGCGTACCTGGCAACACAAATAAGTAAGTTAAAGCCGCAGTTTAAGCAAATTATAGCGTTAACGGGTATGCTAAAAGACAAAGACATTACGCAAACTCTGCTACCGTTGACGTCATTGTTTGATCAATGGAATCTTGTTAGTCTAGAGGGTGCTCGAGGTGCAACAGCAGCACAATTGGCTGTTAAGCTGCCACAAACTAATGCGAGTGTGCAGTTACATGACGATGTGAAACAGGCTTATTTAGACGTTAGTAGCAAGTTACAACCGGACGAGTTATTAGTTGTGTTCGGCTCTTTTTTCACCGTGTCGGCTGTGTTGGCCGTGCATCAGGAGGTAAAGTGACACCCGCATTCAAACATCGTTTACTCGGTACCGCAATACTGGTCATGGCAGGGATAATTTTCCTGCCGGATTTATTGGATGGCGAAAAACAGATAGTAAAAGATGATTTTAAGGTGATCCCTAATCGTCCTGAATTTAAAGGTGTTATGCAACAACAGGTCATGGATAAGCAACCTTTTGAACAAGCGGTAGTAGATGTTACCGCTGTGCCGGTGGATGAACAACCACTGGATGCCAGCGAGGCGGCTAACGACGACAATGTGGATGACAGCTTGCCTTCACAGCAGTACACACAAGTAACCGTACCGGCTAATGACACTACGCCAAAGCGTGTTGCCAACCCTGCACTGGCACAAAGCGGTTGGGTGGTTAGAGTAGGCTCTTTTAGCAAAGAACAAAACGCTAACGCATTAGTCTCTAAGCTGCGACAGGCCGGTTTTGTTACCTTTACCCGTAACATTACTAACGCAAATGGTATTAAATTGACCAGTGTGTTGGTAGGCCCTGAATTACGTAAAGATTTACTGGAACAGCAACTGCCAAAGCTCCAACAACTTACCGGAATCGAGAGGTTGTCGATGGTGAGTTATCAGCCAACTGAAAATAATTAGCCAATCTGGCGATCAATTTGATAGAATGCGCGCCGTCATCAAGCAACCTTTGGTAGCAAATGGTCTGGGTTGATTTTGCCATTTTGGCAATTATAGCGTTATCAGCGATTATTAGTCTGGTACGTGGCTTCGTTAAAGAAGCTATCTCACTGGCGGTTTGGATTCTGGCGTTTTTTATCGCTAGTCAATACTATCCTCATTTGGCCGGGTTATTTACCTCTATGCAGGATCAGACTTTACGTAATGCGTCTGCTATCGCGATTTTATTTATCTGTAGCCTGGTCTTGGGCGCCCTCATTAATTTTTTAATCAGCAAACTGGTACAGTCGACGGGACTTTCTGGTACAGATCGTGTGCTGGGCTTGGTTTTTGGAGCCTTGCGAGGGGTGCTGGTTGTCAGTGCAATTTTGTTTTTTATGGATGCCTTTACGCCCGTTGCAACAACAGATTGGTGGCAGCGTTCTGAATTGATCCCCGAATTTGGTTTTATCATTGAATGGTTCTTCGAATACTTGCAGAACCATTCCAGTTTTATGCAAAAGCCTTAACACTGGCGAGGAAAAAATCCATGTGTGGTATTGTTGGAATTGTTGGGAAATATCCGGTTAACCAAGCACTTTATGATGGTTTAACGGTGTTACAGCATCGCGGTCAGGATGCTGCCGGAATTGTCACTGTGGACAACAACACGCTGCGATTACGTAAAGCTAACGGTTTGGTAAAAGATGTGTTTGAAACCCGCCATATGCAGCGCCTGTCGGGCAACATTGGCCTTGGCCATGTGCGTTATCCTACCGCGGGTTCATCAAGTACTGCTGAAGCGCAGCCTTTTTATGTAAACAGTCCATTTGGTATTGCGCTGGCACATAATGGCAACCTAACCAATTCTCATCTTTTAAAAGAAGATATCTTCCGCGTCGCACGCCGTCACGTTAATACCACTTCTGATTCGGAAGTGTTGCTAAATGTATTAGCACATGAACTCCATAACAGCGGCGTAATGGAACTACAAGCAGAACACATATTCCGCGCTGTAGCGAATGTACACCGCAAAGTTAAAGGTGGCTATGCTGTAGTGGCAATCATTATTGGTCATGGTTTGCTGGCGTTTCGAGATCCTAACGGTATACGACCGCTGGTTATGGGCAAGCGTGAAACGCCGCTAGGCACCGAATATATGGTTGCTTCTGAAAGTGTTGCACTGGATGCTGACGGTTTTACTGTGCTTAGAGACGTATCACCGGGTGAGGCGATATACATTACCGAACAGGGCGAGCTACACAGTTTTCAATGCGCTGAAAACCCAAGTTACACGCCATGTATTTTTGAATATGTCTATTTTGCCCGTCCGGATTCAACTATCGATAATATCTCCGTGTATGCTTCCCGTGTAGCTATGGGCACTATGCTTGGGCAAAAGATTAAACGTGAATGGGCGCATCTGGATATTGATGTGGTTATTCCTATCCCGGAAACCAGTAATGACGCCGCGTTACAAATAGCCACCGAGCTTGGTTTGCCTTATCGTCAGGGCTATGTAAAAAACCGCTACATCGGCCGTACCTTTATTATGCCGGGACAAGAAGCGCGGAAAAAATCGGTTAAGCGTAAACTGAACGCAATAAAACAAGAGTTTAAAGGTAAGAACGTTTTACTGGTTGATGACTCTATTGTTCGTGGTACTACGTCAGAGCAAATTATTGATATGGCACGGGAAGCTGGTGCGAAGAAAGTATACTTTGCCTCTGCAGCACCAGAAATTCGTTTCCCTAATGTGTATGGTATTGATATGCCTTCCGCCAATGAACTCATTGCGCATGGTCACGATGTTGACAGTATCTGTAATATTATTGGTGCTGATGGATTAATCTTTCAGTCGCTGCCGGATTTAATTGAAGCGGTGCGTTTGGCAAATCCAGAAATTAAACGCTTTGAAACCTCAGTGTTTGATGGTAACTACGTTACCAATGACATTGATCAGGATTACTTAAACCGCCTGGATCAAATGCGCAGTGATGACGCAAAAGCAAAGGTGGGGGCTGCTATGGCAACTAACCTGGAAACTTACAACGAAGGTTAAATATAGCCTCGAACAAAAAAGGGAGCCGATGGCTCCCTTTTGCATATTGAAAGTACATTAATGCGTGAATGTGGGGCCGAAGCCTGAACTCCACAACATCGCAGTTACCGTTAAAATGCAAACCAACAAAATCAATCCACACGTTACAACAGAACTGGCATAGATAAAGCCGCGTTCCTCAGGAATATGCATCAATATGGGAACGCCAACATAAAGTAAATAAACGGAGTAGGACAGACCCAACAAGCCAACTGACATCACTACCCAAAGCTCAGGATAGAGCCCGGCAAAACCTACCATAAATAGTGGCGTAGAGGTATAAGCTGCTAGTTCAAGTGTCTGAGTATAAGTGGGCTCTGCACCGAAGGTATGTGCCATCCAGTGGGCTAGCAACGCGAGTGCAAAAACACCAGCAATCAGTGCAATGTACATTGCTACGGACAACATTAATGCGCTGTCATGCGTTAACATAATGCGATCACCTACACCGATACTCCAGCCGAGAAAAACAGCGGAATAATAAGCGCATACTGACGGTATAAGTGCTACGAGTAAAATGTGGATCAGGCTGTAACGAAAGCTTTCATGTCGTGTGTCTATAGTATGCCATTCTTCTTTTGGATGCGCATACAGTCCCCATAAGTGATTCAATATCATAATTATTATCCTTGTCACTGCATATGAACTACTAAGCGATTATTTTTATAACCGTTATATCAGTTATGGCCAAAATAATGGTCTGCGTCAAGCGTCATGAACAAAATTTGCTCAGGTAATGCCTAGTTGTACGTTAGCTTGGTGTGGAAAGTTCTATCCGGTATAATGCACACTTCAATTTAATGTCGAAGTAACCGCATGCTTAACGCAGAAACAATATCGTTATTAGGTCCTATCCAACAGTTTTTGCACTGCGAAACACCTGAGCAGTGGTTAACGCTTGCTGCTCAACCGGGTAGCTTGCCAGTGTTATTGCAGGACCATTTGATCTGCGAATTAAAAGCTGCGCAGTCCGCCATGTATCTTATTCGCCGTTATGCTATTGATGAGCAAAGTGCTGATGCCTTATTGCAATGGTTAAAGCCGTATGAAGATTTTACCTATCGTCAGGTTGGCGATTGGCAAGCTTTAGCGGGATTAAGTTTAAAAAAATCCATGCTGCCAAAAGCCAGCTCACAGTATGCGCAGGATCTGATAGATAAGATGGTGCTGTTGATTAAAGAAGAGCTGCATCACTTTTATCAGGTGCTCGAAGTGATGGCCGAGCAAGGTATAGTGTATGAAAAAATCACTTCCAGCCGCTATGCAAAAGGCCTGTTAAGACATGTTCGTACCTATGAACCTGAAGCGATGATCGATAAACTGATTTGCGGGGCTTATATTGAAGCCCGCTCTTGTGAACGTTTTGCCAAACTAGCGCCTTTCTTACCCCAACGCATTGCAGATTTTTATATCTCATTATTACGTTCAGAAGCACGACATTATCAGGATTACTTGTCCTTAGCACAACAAATCGCCCAAGCTGACATTAGTGAGCGTGTGGCTTTTTTTGGTGTAATAGAAGCGGAGCTAATTACTACGCCAGATGCCGATTTTAAGTTTCATAGTGGCGTGCCGCAATAACATCACAAGATAACGCCGTACTTCGCTACTATAGCTTGGTTGCGCCCGTTTTGTTAATACGCAGCTCGCAGCTGGCATTGGCAAACTCAGCCAGTTTAGCAGCAAAATGCTTGAATGAATTTCACCTGTAACACAACCCGTTTCAGAACAGTGCTATAGTGCTAAGCATAGCCAAATTTAATGATGTTTTCAGATTACTGCAGGAGAACAGATGCTGCAGCAAGAACACCCGAGCCGGCTTTGGCTGGTTGTTATATTAACGCTGATTGCCCTGCAGGGATGTAGTCAGGGTAAGTACATTCATTGGAAAACCCCTGTAGCGGCGCCGGTTGAAGCAGTAAATGGTTTGCTGGCATACCACTACATAGCGTTAAACCAGCTTAGTGATGCAGAGGTGGCAGATTTTTGCTTGCAGCTTGCTACGCAACAAGCGCCTGGTTATCAGCGGTTTTTGTTACAACTAAGCTGCGCTGAGCGCTGGTTGGCACAACCGCTGAGTAAGGCGCAACAAACACAGGCTATAGCCTACTACAATCGGGCTTTAATACCGTTAGTGCGCGCGGCAATATCGCGCAGCGATACCACTGCACAGAATTTACAGCTTAAGCTGCAACTGGATCCGGATGAAAGCGGCCTGACGTTTGAGCAGTTGTTTCTGGCGGCTGACTTACAACCCTATGACGGCTTTATGTTGCGTCAGCAGGACAATGGCATTGGTATCGCGGTTATTGGACAGCGTGCTAACAGCAACACTGCAGTGGACCGCTATTTCCCGCCTGAAGGGGTTTTCCGGCCGCTCAGTTTTATGCCAGTAAAGTTGGATTTCAGCAATCCAGTGCTGCCTGTGCTGACGTTGCGTGGTGTTTATATGCAACAGCAGCAAATCTGGCCTTTTGCCGAACAGCGCTATCAAATGAACTATGATCCGGCATCAGCCTACTTGTGCCTGCTAGAAGCTGCAGTAGCTGATCAACTGGAAAAAACCGGCCTGTTTGACGCCGATAAGGTAGAAGATAAGCTGGGTATTTATGCCATTGAACCTCTACGTGCAGATAAAATTCCTGTATTGATGATCCACGGTTTAAATTCCAGCCCGTTAATTTGGCGTCGCTTAAGCTGGGCGATATTTTCTAACCCGCAACTGGCAGCAAAGTATCAGGTGTGGCATGCGTTTTACCCATCTGGCCCACCACCGTTTTTTAATGCGATGCGTTTAAGAAAGCTAACAGATGAATTGTTGCAACATATTTCACCTGATTTGCAGGCAACTGCCGCTAATAATATGGTATTGGTTGGCCACAGTATGGGCGGTGTTATCAGTAAAACCTTTGTACAAAACAGTGGCAGTTCTTTGTGGGATACCACTTTTTACCGCGGCGCGGCTGAATTACCTGTCGATGACAACACCCGCAGCACCTTGGAAGATATTTTTATCTTTACTGCTAAATCCTATGTAAAAACGGTAGTGTTTATTGATACGCCGCATCGCGGTGCTGCCACTGCAGACGGTTGGATTGGTCGGCTGGCATCAGCCATGATTACGCTTCCTAAAACAATGAAAAACGTATTTGGTAAAATGTGGCAAGCATTAACCGAAGACGATATTAAACCGGCCATGCGTGGCTACATGAGCGGCTTTGGTCCTAACAGTGTTGATGTGTTATCACCGCGCCATCCGCTGGTGCAGCAATTAACAATGTTGCCGCTGCAGGTGCCGGTGTATTCAGTTATCGGCAACGATGATCCGGCGCGCTGCACAGCATTTGCCTTGTGCCCCGGGTTAAACGACAGTGTAGTGTCCTACCATAGTGCACATCTGGCGGCTGCGGCGGCTGAAATAGTTGTGCCGTCAGAACATAACTCTTACCAGTCGCCAGAGGCGATTGAGTTTATTTCAAATATTCTTACCTCAACCGCTTTGCCATAGCAACAGCCGGCACAGCAAAGCGGTAAGATAAAGCCGTTCAGGTTGAGCTGCGCACGATAATGTTATAACCCACATCGACAGGAGCTAATGCATGGCGGCCTTTACCTGTGGCACTAAATAACATTTCTACCGCCTGGCGGCCCATTTCTGAACGTGGTGATGACACCGAGGTGATAGCCGGCTCCACCAGTGCCGAGGCTTCCAAATCATTAAAGCCGCATATGGCGATATCTTTGGGTACGCTTAAGTTCATCCGTTTGCTTTCAAATAACGCACCTAAGGCTAAATCATCATTACAGCAAAATACGGCATCGCACTGATGGTTTGACTCCGCAATTACTGCCTGCAATAACTGACCGCCAAGCTTTATCGATGAGGGTTGTACTGTGGTGTGTATATAACTGCTACACGGCTGTGGCCAGTCGGTTATCGCTTGTTTAAAGCCGGCCAACCGTTGTTGGGTGCGTGGGTCCATCCGGGCACCGAGAAATGCTGGTGCGCGATAGCCACGTTGCAGCAAATGATTAGTCATATCGTAGCTGGCTTGATAATGCGAAAAGCCAATGTTCATATCTATCGGCTGATGGGTCAGCTCCATAATTTGTATCACCGGAATATCGGCCTGTAGTAACAATTTACGTGCGTAATCGGTTTGCGCTGCACCGGTAACAATAATCCCCTCGGGTGACTGGCTCAGCAAAGTCGCGATGAGTTTTTCTTCTTCCAGCGGCGAGTAATGGCAATCGCCCAGTAACACCTGCAGGTTCTTGGCTTTAACCGCCTGATAAATACCTTGCAGTACATCGTTAAACACAATGTTGGATAATGACGGAATAATTACTGCCAGCACGCCGGACTTTTTTGATGCAAGTGCACTGGCGGCATGGTTACGGATATAACCGATATCATGAATGGCTTTTTCTACTTTACTACGTAATTTTTCCGACACCCTGCTGGGGTCTGTCAGCACCCGCGATACCGTGATGGCACTAACCCCGGCTACTTTAGCAACGTCTTTTAAATTAGGTTTTGTGCTCATTAATCCGGTTACCTGCTTTTTTCTGCGACAATACTGCATTGTACAAACTGAGTCAAAATGGTTGCGCAATCATTGCTGTTAATTTAAGCTGAAGGCTAACCATGACATACTCAGGCAATGGCGCGTTATTATGTGCTCTGCGAAACATCGAACAGTTGTAATTATGGGCGTGGCCGGCAGTGGAAAGTCCACAGTGGGGCATTTACTGGCGCAGCAACTGGGTTGGCGCTTTATTGAAGGTGATGATTTTCACAGCCCTAAAGCAAAACACATGATGGCCAGTGGCATTCCATTGGCCGATAGTTTGCGCGACAGCTGGGTGCAGGCTTTGTGCAACGAGCTTAGTGTCTGCAAAGCAGCACACACGCCTTGTGTGTTAAGTTACTCTGGCTTAATTGCACGTCACCGGCAGCAAATCCGCAGCAGCGCCGATAACATCCATTTCTTTTATTTGCACGGCAATGCGGTGTTGTTGGCAAAGCGTTTGGCACAGCGGCAAAACCATTTTATGGCACCGGCTATGCTGCAAAGCCAGTTATTGACCATGCAAAGCTGTGACGATGAAACCGACGTCACCCTGCTTGATATTGCTTTGCCGGTACCGCAACTGGTGCAGCAGATAACACAATTTTTAGCAGCGTAACGCTACATTTGATTGCGCTATCATATTCAGCCGCAGAGCTGATGGCATAACAATGGATAACAGGGTATGACAGTTCCGGTAAGACACATCACAGCAGCGCCAGGCGGCAAAGCACAGCAAAGCACAACAGCGGTGCGGCTGCGCGAAAAAATCGGCTATGGCCTGGGGGATATGGGCTTTAACTTTTACTGGGCGAATATTTCTGCCTTTTTACTGATTTATTACACCGACGTTTTTGGTATCTCAGCCGCAGCGGCTGGTACTATGATGCTGGTAACCAAAATAGTGGATGCTTTTACCGACCCGTTAATGGGCGCAATTGCTGATCGTACCCGCAGCCGTTTTGGTAAGTTCCGGCCTTATTTGTTATGGCTGGCGCTGCCGCTGGCCGGCGCCGGTGCACTGACCTACAGCACACCGGATTTAGGCGAAACCGGTAAACTGGTGTGGGCCTATGGCACCTATACTTTGTTGATGCTGGTGTATACCGCGATTAATATTCCTTACTCGGCGCTGTCCGGCGTAATAACTAATGACAGCCAACAGCGCACTACGCTGATAAGTTATCGTTTTATTGGCGGTTTTAGTGGCGGCATACTGGTAACCTATTTAACACCCAAATTAGTGCCGCTGCTGGGGCAGGGCGATGATGTGCTGGGCTGGCAGCTGACGATGCTGGTATTTGGTATTGCCGCTGCGCTGATGTTTTTCATTACTTTTCTTACTACTAAAGAGCGTATCGCGCCACTGAGCCTGCAGCCTAATGCGGTGCGGCAGGATTTAACCGACTTAAAAAATAACAAACCTTGGTTGGTGCTGTTTGCGCTGGCGCTGATCATTATGGTGACCATTACCATGCGAGCCGGTAGCGGGGTCTACTACTTTAAATATTATGTAATGCGGCCGGATTTAGTCGGCGAGTTTTTATCTTCCTACATGTTGGCATTAGCATTGGGCGCTGCCGTCACACCGTTGATGACACGCTTTATTGATAAAAAACGCCTGATGGTTTTACTGATGTCCCTGGCAGGCTTGCTTTCTATAAGTTTGTACTTTGTGCCGGCAGATGCGGTGGGCGTTATTTTTGCACTCAATCTGGCCATCGGCTTTGTGCTGGGGCCAAAGTCACCACTTGCATTTTCGATGTATGCCGATACGGCCGACTACAATGAATGGCGCACCGGGCGTAGGGCCACTGCCATGACGTTTGCCGCCGCCACTTTTTCGCAAAAGCTTGGCGGGGCTATTGCCTCAGCCTTAATTGGCTGGCTGTTGGCGGCTATTGGTTATGTCGCTAATGAGCAGCAAAGCAGTGGCTCGCAAATCGGCATTGTACTGCTGATTTCGGTGATCCCGGGCGTTATTGCGCTGCTGGCGGCATTTGTTATGCGCTACTACAGTCTGGACAATCAACAGCTGGCAAAAATACAGTGTGACTTGCAACAGCGGAAGGCAGAAGCCGCCTCGCGCTAAGTTTATTTTATCCGGAGTACTATCTTGATGGCAGCCACTGGCATGCAACCTGGTGATAATGATCAGCGTTACGACTTATTCAGCCCCACCACTATGCCACTGGCCGCGGCGTTTTTATGGAACAAACAGTTAATGGTGCAACTTAACTGCCGTGGTTATGCCACGGCACAGTTTATGCAGCCGGAACCGGCTAAGTACGCCCATGCACCTGCCCTTGAAGCAAAAACCTTTATGCAGCCGGAGCAGCCGTATTACGCGCATCATCCGGGCCGTTTTGTGTATATTAAAGATGAGCAAAACGCAAAGCTCTTCTCTGTGCCGTATGAGCCGGTACGCAGCAAAGCTGACAAGTTTGTGTTCTCTGCTGGTAAAAGTGATATTTGCTGGCACCTGCAGCAGCAGGGCTTGCAACTGGAGTGGCGACTATGCTTAAGCCCCGACCAGCCGCATGAGTTGTGGCAGCTTACTGTGACTAACCTTGGCGCACAGCCACGCGAGCTCAGTATCTACCCGTATTTCCCGGTCGGCTATATGTCGTGGATGAACCAGTCGGCCAAGTTTGAGCCAGCACTAAATGCCATTGTTTGCTCATCGGTTACGCCGTATCAAAAATACCCAGATTACTTTAAAAACAAACAGTTAAAAGATAAAACCTTTTTACTGGCTGAGCAGGTGCCCACCAGCTGGCAATGCGCGCAGCAAGCCTTTGAAGGCGAGGGCGGCCTGCATGCGCCTGATGCTTTGCAACAAACTGAGCTTGATAGCGGCGATGCCTTATACGAAACCCCAGCCTGTGTGTTGCAATACCGGCTGCAACTGGCAGGCTCAGCCCAGCAGGTTTACCGTTTTGTATTTGGCCCGGCGCTGGATGAAGACGAAATTGCCGCCGCGCGGCAGCGTTATTTTTTAACGCCGGATGGCTTTACTAAAGCGCAGCAGCAGTACAGCGCTTATATTGCCCAGGGGCAGGGCTGCATAAAGATTGAAACACCGGATGCGGCGCTGGATAATTTTGTTAACCACTGGCTGCCGCGGCAGGTGTATTACCACGGTGATGTAAACCGGTTAACTACTGATCCGCAAACCCGCAATTATCTGCAGGATAATATGGGCATGAGTTATGTGCGGCCAGAGGCGTTTCGTACTGCTTTACTCACTGCGCTATCGCAGCAGCACAGTAGCGGTGAAATGCCTGACGGTATACTGCTGCACCCCGACGCGGAGTTGAAATACATTAATCAGGTGCCACATACCGACCAATGCGTTTGGCTACCGGTATGTTTAAGCGCTTATTTGGCAGAAACCAACGACACTGCCTTATTGCAGCAAGAAATTGCCTTTGGTGACAGCGCTGTGCAAGCCAGTGTATTTGAGCATATTTGCCGCGCGATGAGCTGGTTGCTGCATAAACGCGATGCGCGTGGCCTGAGTTTTATTGAGCAGGGCGACTGGTGCGACCCGATGAACATGGTGGGTTACCGCGGTCGTGGTGTGTCGGGCTGGTTGTCACTCGCGGCGGCTTACGCACTTAACTGCTGGGCGGATATTTGTCGGCATTGCGGTGATACAGCGCGTGCTGAGCAATACCGCAGTGATGCACACAGTGTTAATCAGGCGGTTAACCATTACCTGTGGGACGGCAAATGGTATGGCCGCGGCATTACCGATGACAATGTGGTTTTTGGTGTCAGTAAAGACGATGAAGGCCGTATTTATTTGAACCCACAGAGCTGGGCTATGTTAAGCGGTGCGGCTAATAACGAGCAGCAGCAACTTATGCTGGCCGAAATTGATGCGCAGCTTGCTACACCTTATGGCGTACAAATGCTGGCGCCGGCCTATACTGCTATGCGCGAAGATGTTGGCCGGGTTACACAAAAACATCCAGGTTCGGCCGAAAATGGCTCGGTATACAACCATGCTGCAGCGTTTTACTTATATGCACTGTATCAGATTAATCAACCGGATAAAGCCTTTCAGATATTACGCCAGATGCTGCCTGGCAGTACTGAACAAGATTGCCTGCAGCGCGGCCAGTTACCGGTGTTTATGCCGAATTACTATCGCGGCGCTTACCGGCAATTTCCGCGCACAGCGGGGCGTTCCAGTCAGCTTTTTAACACCGGCACGGTGCACTGGGTATATCGCGCGTTAATCGAAGGGTTGTTTGGTGTAAAAGGCTGTGCAGACGGCTTATTGCTTAAACCACAACTGCCAACCGACTGGCCGCAAGTTAAGCTTACCCGGCAGTTTCGCGGTGCAGAGTTTAGCATAGTGATGCGTCGTCAAGCGGGGATTAAAACTACGCAATTATGGGTAGATGGCCAATTACAGCCTGCAGCGCTGATTAAAAATATCGTCAGGGGCAGGCAGTATCAGGTAGAACTATTACTTCCCTAGCGGCTTAAGCTTATAGCGCGTTAAAATACAGCTGCCACTGGCTGGCACTGACTTTTAAATAACTGCTTTGCGTGTACCAGTCGCCCAATACATAACGCTGTGCGGCTTTACCGTTAACTTCTAGCTGGTGCACGGTAGGGCGGTGTGTATGGCCATGGATCAGCTTTAATACGCCTGCGTCTGCCATCACTTTGGGGACTTCATCCGGTGTGACATCCATAATTTGTGGCTGTTGTTGAGAAGCGTAGCGGGCTTTATGCTCTGCACTTTTACGCCGTGCCTTAGCGGCCAGGCGCTGGCGGTAGGCTATTGGCGTTTTTAGCAGTAACCATTGCCACCACGGCTGGTTCCACCATTTGCGAAACTTCTGGTAAGCAATATCCAGTGTACAAAGGCTGTCGCCGTGCATAATAAGGGTAGGGGTGCCGTACAGGTTGATAACTTGCTGTTGGGGTAATAACTGCATACCGGCGCGGCTGGCATAGCCCTGACGCAAAACAAAATCACGGTTGCCGTGAATAAAGTAAACCGGTACCTGAGCGCTAAGCGTGGCCAATGCTGTTGCTACGGTATCCAGCAACGGCTCTGGGTTATCGTCACCTATCCACACTTCAAACAAATCACCGAGAATATACAGTGCATCGGCATGAATCGCTTGTGCGCGCAAAAAATGCAAAAAAGCGGCGGTAATATCAGGCCGATCTGCAGCTAAGTGCAGATCGGCGATAAACAGCGTGTGCTGCTCAGACATCAGTTCAGTCATCAACAATGCTTAAGCGTGCAGCTCGGCTTTTTCGATAACGACCGGTTTTACCGGTACATCGCTATGGCCAGCATTGCGGCCGGTGGCAACTTTTTTAATTTCGTCAACAACGTCCATACCTTCAACCACTTCACCAAATACGCAGTAACCCCAGCCTGAGCCTGTTTCAGAGCTAAAGTTTAAAAAATCGTTGTCTGCGATGTTGATGAAAAACTGGCAAGTGGCAGAGTGCGGATCATTAGTACGCGCCATCGCAATAGTGCCTTTTTTATTAGGTACTTTGTTGTTGGCTTCGTTTTTAATGGTTGCTTTGGTTTCTTTTTGCTCCATGTCAGCCGTAAAGCCACCGCCCTGGATCATAAAACCGTTAATAACACGGTGAAAAATGGTGTTATCAAAAAAACCGTCTTTTACATAGCTAATGAAGTTTTCTACTGTCGCAGGGGCTTTGTCAGCAAACAGATTTAATTTAATTACGCCGTAGTTAGTGTGTAAGCTAATCATAATTGAGAGTCCTTTGTTAAAGTAGCGCTATTCTAACGTAGTCAGGCCAAATCATAAAGCAAGGATAGCGAGGCTAAACAGGCGATGGTACACTAATGCGCTGATGCAACAGCAAGATCTATTCGGCCACTTTGGGCTATTTTCGAGGACGTCATGTTACAGATATTTAATACCTTAAGCAGAAAAAAAGAAGTGTTTACTCCCATAGTG
>Ga0100394_1001444_pt1 | contig 19767 bp, 20 predicted proteins | sample CryGeymeta201518_FD_81549 | JGI IMG/M metagenome (GOLD analysis project Ga0100394, IMG submission 81549) | Groundwater microbial communities from Crystal Geyser aquifers in Utah, USA - Crystal Geyser metaG 2015-18 | ecosystem: Environmental > Aquatic > Deep subsurface > Groundwater | place: USA... | reverse complement strand
ATGCTCCCACAGCCTTCCACTTTTTGGTCACGACGTGCCTTTAAGCAAGTAGGGGAGTTCAATGAAAAATATCATTACGTCATGGACTATGATTATTGGCTCCGTATGGCAAAATTTTACAAGCCTCACGATCTAAAAGTTGCACTATCTGGTTTCCGTTTCCAGCAAGATAGCAAGTCTCAGACTGGCCGGGCCAAACTAATGGCAGAGGGACTAGTTACTCTAAAAGCCAATGGCGCCAAACCATGGGAAATGCGACTTCACAAGATCCATTCTGATATAGTTCGTGTAATCTATAATCTCCTCAAGAACTAAGGTATACTAAAGTTTATGAGTTTCTGGACAGGTAAAAAAGTCGTGGTAACTGGTGGGGCAGGGTTTCTGGGCTCTCACTTAGTTGCCAACCTCAAAGGGCGTGGAGCCACAGACATTGTAGTTCCACGATCTACAATCTATGATCTACGATCTAAATCGGCATGCACCCAGGTTGTGCGTGGTGCTGATCTAGTCATCCACTTAGCTGCCAATGTTGGTGGGATCGGCTACAACCGCGATTTCCCTGGTACGCTCTTTTACGACAATCTTTTGATGGGGGTACATCTGATGGAAGAGGCGAGGAAAGCAGGAGTCAAGAAATTTGTGGCCATCGGCACTATCTGCGCTTATCCCAAGTTTGCCCCTATTCCTTTCAAAGAAGCTGATCTCTGGAACGGTTACCCAGAGGAAACTAATGCTCCCTATGGTCTAGCCAAGAAGATGATGTTGGTCCAGTCTACCGCATACCGTGATCAGTACGGCTTCAACTCCATCTTCCTCCTTCCCGTCAATCTCTACGGTCCAGGCGATAACTTTAGTGACAAGAGTAGCCACGTCATCCCAGCACTAATTAAAAAATTCGTCTCCGCCAAACAGGCGGACACTGAGCATGTCGAAGTGTGGGGCGATGGGAGCGCTACTCGCGAGTTTTGTTATATTGAGGATGCCGCAGAGGGGATCGCTCTCGCTAGTGAGAAGTATGACAAGTCTGACCCAGTCAATATTGGGGCAGGATTCGAGATCTCCATCAAGGATCTTGCCGAAAAAGTTAAGGATATTGTCGGATATTCTGGTGATATCGTCTGGGACAAGAGCAAGCCCAATGGCCAGCCTCGCCGTATGCTCGATGTCTCGCGTGCCAAGAACGAATTTGGCTACACCGCCAAAACAAATTTCGACGAAGGTCTCAAGCAAACAATTGAGTGGTATGTGGCGCAAAATTAGTTTACTTATCTTGTTTCTCGCGACCATCCTCCTTTGGATCGACGTATTTACTTATCAGGGTTACCTAGAATCGCAGGTCCATCTCCCATCAAAACTGATTCTACTTGGAGTCTTTGCGCTAGGTGCCCTCACCAGGAGAAAAACTAGCTCCTCCGCTCTGATTATTTCCATACTTATCCTCGCGCTCTACTGCCTAATTGTCGTCATCGAAGGCTCGACCGCTCAGGGATATGTCTTCGCTCATCTAAGACTGCGTCCAGAGAGTATGTTTGTAGCAACCCTCGCTACACTCTTTGCTCTCGCCACTCTAGCTACCTCTCATCTTTCCAACTACCTCTTTTATGTTGTGATCAGTTTCTATTTGGTCCGTCTTATGCCTATTGTCATCACTCAATCTAGCGTGACCCTACGCGAGGTCGTGCGTGCCCCTTTTGCTAGCTATGACCAGAAGATGGCTCTCACGTGGGGAGATTTTTATACTCATATGCAAGAGATCCAAGATACAACGAACGAAGATTCTGTGGTTACAATCCCATCAGATGTCAAGAAGTATCCACTTGATGGCAATGCTTTCCTCGTCCGTTACTTCGTCTATCCACGCACAGTAGTAGTGGAGGACACGCCATGATTTTCCTCTTGGGTAGCGGCTTTGTTACTCTCTCTCTATTTATCATGAACTGGCTAGGCGTACCTGTCAGTTTGCTCTCCCTTGCTCTCTCAGTCACTATCTTTGCTTCTCTTTATTTGTTATACAAGAGATTTGTACCCAAAGATCCTGTGCGCCAAAAAGAGGCTTGGAGCAAGGTTGATTATTTTTTCCTGACGATCATTATTTTGCTACTCTTAGTTGTCATGATCAATGGTCTCTGGGGAGTTGTCTCTACATGGGATGCCCTCACTCTTTATGATTTTCGCGCTCTGCGTATCGTCGAGACTGGCTCTATTGCTCAATCAGCCCAGATCCAAGGGAATTATTTTTATGCTTATCCGCTCTTTACTTCGCTTGCTCACGTCAGTCTGTACCTTCTAGGACTTACTAGTCCCATGATCTTTTATGCTTTATTATTTACATCTTTTGTCTTCGCATTTTACCAATTATTGCATCGCACTCTCTCTCGTGCCTGGGCGCTTTTTGGTTCTCTCTTGGTGATCATCGCTCCCCACCTTTTTTGGCATGCTCAGATCGCCTATACCAATCTACCCTATACCATTTACTTGGGACTTGGTGCTGTCTATATCCTCGAATACGCTAGGACTGGTAACCGTCGTGACGCGCTCTTTGGAGCTATACTCACAGGTCTCTCCACTTGGGTTCGCTCAGTCGAGCCATTTTGGCTCATCAATATATTTACGCTTTTACTCATCACTTTGTCTAAGCAGAAGTTTTTTGATTTTCTACTCTCTTTAGTGTTGTTTATCCCCCTCGAGCGCGTCTGGAAGGTCTATGTTGCTATGGCACATAATGTAGTAGCACCCACTGCCCTGGGACAGGTAACTAATGCAGTCAAAACAGTAGCTACAGCCGTCACCAACACTACGGTTTCAACATCTATCTCCAAGCCTATTTATCCAGTTATTACTTATTTTTTTGCCAACGCGGTGCGACCGTTTGTCCCGGTCTTGGCGCTCTTTGCTTTAGGGATATTCTTCAAAGTTATTCATAAGAGTCGAGCATGGCTTGGTGAATTTATGGTATTTTCTTATTATTGTGTTGCCTTCTACGGGACTTATATCTTCTCTATCTCTCAGTCATATTGGGACGATATTCCAGGGTCACTTGAGCGGATGATGATGTTTATCTCGCCCATTATTATCTACAATTTTTTAATTTATTACACAAAAAAATCATGAATATTGGAATCAACGTACTCTACCTTATCCCAGACGAAGTTGGTGGCACTCAAACTTACGCTCAAGAATTGATCCGTTCTCTGTCTAATATTATTAGTCACGATCACGTTTACATTTTCTGCAACAAAGAAAACTATCACTTATTTAAAGGTATTAGAGGCATCAAAGTTGTCAACACTCATATCTCTGGTTCATCCCGTGTTATTCGGATCCTTGCCGAGCAAATCATCTTACCCACTATCTGCGCAAAGCATAGAATTGACATCCTCCATTCCCTTGGATATTCAAGCCCAGTTATAGGGAACTTTAAAAAAGTTGTTACCATCCATGATCTAAATTGGTATTTCCATCCAGAAGATTTTTCTTTCCTCAATAGAATTTTTTGGAGGTTATCCGTTTGGTCTAGTGCGAAATCCTGTGATTTAATCATCACCGATTCCTCGTTTTCCCAGCGCTCCATCATTTCCAAACTCAAAATCCAGTCTAGCAAAGTCGTTGCCATTCCTTGTGGTACTCCAAAACTCTCAGTGAATTTTCCTAGCAAATCACAACTTTACAAAAAATATGGTTTAGTAGACGGTTACCTACTAACTGTTTCAGCCCAATATCCGCACAAAAATCTCCTGACCACCCTTAGAGTTTATCAAGCTATACATCAAAACCAATCCCTCTTAACTCTTGCACCTCAATTGATTATTTGTGGTTTAAATGGCAAATCAGATCAGATAATTAAGGAGTATATTCAAGCCAAGCAGCTCTCATCGTCTGTTAAAATCTTGGGGTATATACCTTCACCTGACCTTACCGCCTTATATCGGAATGCCAATATTTTTCTCTTTACCTCCGCATACGAGGGGTTTGGTTTTCCTATTCTTGAGGCCATGAGTCAAGGATTACCAGTCATTAGTTCCAACGCCGCCTCTCTAGTAGAATTACTACCAGAAGGAGATAAGCATCTTACTCCATACGATACAAAAGCTTATGTATCTGCCATTCAGTCAATTCTGACACACAATGAGGCTAGGCAAGCTTCAATCCAAAGAGGGTATAATCAAGTCAAACTATTCACATGGGAGAAAACAGCCAAAGCTACCTACCATATTTATCAACAAGTCAATACAAAATAACTATATGGACAGCTACCTCAAACATTTACAAAGAGTACAAGTAGGGGAATCTACCCTAAGTAAAACCTCATATATTGAATATAACTTCGCCAAATTTTTGCCTACTCAGGACGATCCCAATTATTCTGTATTAGAGATTGGACCTGGATTTGGTGAATTTATTCAAGTCCTCAATCACCATCATATCTATAATCTTGATATTTACGATAACGACAAAACAGTCCTCAAATATATCACCAAAAAATATAATATTCACCACGCACTCTGTGCGCCATCTATAGCCAAAGTTGCCAATAAACTTAGACAATATGACCTTATCTTTATCCTTCAAGTTTTTGAACACATTCCGAAAAATCAATATCGAAGTTTTTTAACTACTATCTATAATCACTTAAAACCAGGCGGGAAGATTATCATTACCGTACCCAATGGTGGCAATCCACTTAATATTGTCGAGAGATACGGCGACTTGCAACACGAAAACGCTTTTACCGCTTTCTCACTACAAGATTTGACTCATTACTATAATCTCAAACATGCAACTAACACAATTCAACCATATAAGATCCCACCCAAAAGTCTCATAAATCTTTTCCGCATCTTAGCTCAAAAACTCCTCCACCTTATTTTGTTCATTACTTATCTAGCCAATGGGGGAATCTACCAAACGATATATCACCCAAATATTTCACTTATTATCACCAAAAATAAATGATCAAATCTCCAGTTGTACTCATCATCTACAAACGTCCCGCTCAAACACTCGAAATAGTTAAACTACTCCGCTCACTTAATCCAACCAAGCTCTATGTTATGGCGGAAGGTCCCAAAAATACTCAAGAAATTGAGATATGTCAAAGAACGTGTCAGATAATCAAGGATACCAACTGGGGCTCAAATACCAAAATATTCACGAATTATTCTTCTACAAACTTAGGACTTAAAAAAAGGATTGTGAGTGGACTAAACTGGGTTTTTGAGCAAGAAGATCAAGCAATCATACTAGAAGATGATCTAGTCATTGATCCCAGTTTTTTCCAGTTTTGTGATAACTTATTAGGTAAATATGCCAATGATGACAGGATATTGTCCATCGTTGGGAGCAACTTCTCTACTCACCGAGCTACTTCCAAATATAGTTATACTTTTTCCCACTATACACACTCCTGGGGTTGGGCAACATGGAAAAGATCCTGGAAACTATATGACGATAAGATGGAAACCTGGCCCACTCAAAAATCAACTCAGTGGCTATTTAATCTCTTGAACAGTCGACTATCTGCCTGGTACTGGACGAGAGTCTTTAGTCTAATATCTCGCCAGGTCATCGATTCATGGGCCTATTACTGGACTTATACCTCTTTCTCTAATAATATGCTCAATATTGTCCCAAGCATCAATTTAGTCAAAAATATTGGCATAGGCAAAGGCGCCACTCATACCTCTTGGCGTCATCAGGCGCTCAATATGGCCACATACAGTCTCTCACTACCCCTTATTCATCCGCCTGCTGTTAGGGTCGATTCTAAGTACGAGCACGAGGTATCGCACAAGCTCTACACCAATGTTAGAAATATATTGGGTATTATCTACTTTAGTCTGGTAAAATAAGTACATGCAAAAAAATGAGCTCATCATCAAGCCACGCCCATCCTGGTATATAGTAAACTTACCAGAACTGTGGGAATTCCGCGAGCTCTTCTACATTTTCTCCTGGCGTGATATCAAGGTACGCTACAAGCAGACTGTCCTAGGCATCCTCTGGGTGCTCCTCCAACCACTCCTCTCTATGGTCATCTTCACCGTCTTTTTTGGGAATTTTGCCCACATCCCCTCCGATGGCCTCCCATATCCAGTCTTCGTCCTCTTGGGGCTTGTATTTTGGGGATATTTCTCAGGCGCACTCTCCCGTGCCTCCACTGCTTTTATCGATAACGAATCATTAGTTAAGAAGGTCTATTTCCCCCGCGAGATCCTCCCGTTCTCTACCGTTGTCACCGCCTTCGCTGATTTTCTCGTCTCACTTGCTCTATTTTTTATCGTAGCCATCGTCTACCACGTCCCATTCAACCTAGCTTTCTTTGGCATGATTCTCCTTGCCCTAGTTATTACCACTTTAACTAGTGCCGGCCTAGGGCTCTTGGTAGCCTCGATCAACATCAAGTACCGCGATGTCCGCTACATCATCCCTTACTTCCTCCAGCTCATGATCTTTGTGACTCCGGTTATCTACCCGCTCAGTATTGTCCGTCCCTCATTCCAGTTTATCTTGGCCCTCAATCCCATGGCTGGTGTCATCAACTCTCTTCGCTCTGTCCTCACCACTGGTGCAGTCGCAGATCCTACCCACTTAATCATCTCTCTCGTATCTGCCGTGGTACTATTTATTGTCGGCATGCTTTATTTCCGTCGTACGGAGCGCTTCTTCGCCGACATATTATAAAAATAGCCATTGACGGATAATATGCAAAAATGTATAGCTTCCTTTTGTCTCATCAATTTACAAATTTTTATAAATTACTGAGATAGATATTGACATTCACTGAGATAAATGGCACTATTATTATAGATATATATCAAAAATGATAATAATATGAAATACATAGACCTAAAAACAAGCATTAAAAAACCCTACTTTTCTCCACTAGATGTTAAACAAGCAGGGTTTGAGTATTCATCCCTGTCAGTTTCCAGATGGATAAAACAACAGTTAATTAGAAAAATTAAAAAAGGCTTATATGTTTTTAGCGATACAGAGCAACTACTGGATATCAAAGAATTAGCTAGTCTGGTAATAGAACCTAGCTATCTCTCACTAGAAAGTGCATTATGGATGGCTGGACTTATTCCAGAAGTTGTTTTTGGCACAACCTGCATTACTACCAAATCTCCCATCGATTATCATACCTATCTTGGACCTATCACTTATAGACACATCTCAAAGGAACTATTCTTTGGCTATCAATCAATAGAAGGAAAAAATAAATCATATTATTTGGCCGAACCAGAGAAAGCGCTATTGGATTATCTATATCTCACGCCAAGCATTGACAATCGTAATGCCATTTTCGAGTTACGCATAGATCCAGATATTTTCAAAGAGCTTGATCAGCACAAAATAGATAAATATCTCACAGTTTTTGATAATAAACGTGTATCTCATGTAATAGTACAGATGAGGAAAATGTATGATCGGAATTGACCAAATACTAAAATATGCTCAGTCTGACAAACTCACCAAGCACATCTTAGAAGAATATTTTCAGCATGAGATTTTAGATAGCTTTTTCAAGCAAGAAGGTAGTATGGATTATTCTTTTGTGGGTGGGACTGCTATACGTATAGCATACGGAGGAGGTAGATATTCAGAAGATTTAGATTTTGATACAACCAATCTTGCAAGTTTTGAAAAGCTATTAGCTTTAGTAATCAAAGACATGGAGTACAAGGGCTACGAACTAGAGTTTAAATTTCAGCACAAGGGGGTGTATCACTGCCATATCAAATTTCCTCGTATTTTACACACATATGGTCTGTCAGGTTACGAAGAAGAAAAAATGCTCATAAAATTTGACGCAGCGCCATTTACTAAGTTATATACCGTTTCACAGTCACTCTCCAACTATGGTGTCTTTCGCAGGATCCAGACGGCTCCATCACCTGTATTATTAGCCAAAAAACTCCTCACAATAGGAGCTAGGAAGCGTCCCAAAGGCAGAGATCTATACGACGTCACCTGGCTTTGGGGTATGGGCATTCCCGACTCAGACTACTTACAAAAAGAGTCACAAACTACTCTGAAAGAGGTTATGATCGCCGTTAGGGACTACGTGGCTACGCTAGATCTGCCAACTCTAGCGAATGAAACAAAAGAATTTCTCATCAATCCAGACGACGTCAACCGCATCATAGAATTTCCAAGTTTTATCAAACAACAGCTCTCTAAACTATGACACCCATAATAGAAGTAAAAGGATTATCCAAAAAATACCGCATGGGGGAGAGTCAACCATATCTGACACTCCGCGACTCGCTAGTGAATTTTGCCAAAAATCCATTCAAAAAGATCAAAGAAGGCCTGAGCAAAGATGAGTTCTGGGCCCTCAAAGATATCAATTTTACCGTGGAGCCAGGTGAAGTAGTTGGAATAGTGGGTAATAACGGATCGGGCAAATCGACTTTGCTTAAGATTTTAAGCAGGATTACTCCACCTACAGAAGGATTGGTTGTGCTACGAGGGAAAGTGGGTAGTCTCTTAGAAGTTGGCACTGGTTTTCACCATGAATTGACGGGTAGAGAAAATATCTTTCTCAACGGAGCTATATTGGGTATGAAAAAAAATGAAGTCAAACAGCGTCTTAAGGCTATCATCAATTTCGCCGAAATAAATAAGTTTATTGATACTCCGCTCAAACATTACTCAACGGGCATGAAGATGAGACTTGCTTTTTCGGTAGCTGCGCATCTTGATCCAGATATTCTCCTGGTAGATGAAGTATTGGCAGTAGGTGATGTCGATTTTCAGCAAAAATGCCTCGGCAAAATGGGAGAGGTTGCCAAAAGCGGTCGAACCGTGATATTGGTAAGTCATGATCTACGTGCTATTGAGAATCTATGCAATCGAGTTTTGTACTTAGAACATGGCAAACAGATTATGTTTGATCGTGCTAGAGCGGTGATTAACAAATATCTCAACAAAAATCTCAGTGATACTATTTTTACTTATAAATGTCGTCTCAAAAGTAAACAACACGCTCAAATCACCAGCATCTCCATCCTCGACAAATTAGGCAAGGCTAGCGCCATCCTCGACATTGCTGACTCCTTCTCAATCCGAGTTCAATATTTTCTTCCTCTCGAATTTAAAAGAACTCGGTTAAAAGTTATTTTCAAGAGTTTTGTTGGCCAACCATTATTTGTGGCCGAAGAACGTGAATCAGGTACAACTAATTACAGCAACTCCCCTTACCATGATGTAACTCTTATTTACAAACCTACCGGACAGTTTCGCTTTAACAAAGCTGATTATCGTCTCACGTTATCATTAGCTACTGCTCACAGAGACAGTTTAGATACGGTCGACAATATGCGTTTATCTTTTTTGGATAAAAATGCCCTCACCACTAATCTCAATAGTGGTCGTGGGCATCAAGACAACAATCTCATTTTCTTACCAGAATGGGAAATAAATGATAAACATCATTATTTATAATATGAAAGGCAAACATGACAAACAAACTATCCTTCCCAAAAGTATTAGCGATCATTCCCGCTAGAGGAGGTAGTAAAGGTATTCCCCGCAAAAATCTCCGCCCGATTATGGGTAAGCCATTGATTTACTACTCTATTCACTTAGCAGTAGCGTGTAAACTGATTGACAAAGTCATTGTCAGTAGTGATGACTCAGAGATACTCTCAGTAGCCAAACAATACAAAGCCGAACCTATGCTTAGACCTGACAGTATATCAGGCGACCAAGCTACTACCGAAAGTGCCATGGTTCACGCTGTCCAAACTCTCAAAAAAAATGGCTACAATCCTGATTATGTAATGTTGTTGCAACCAACCTCTCCTTATCGCGAAGCCAAAGATATGGATGGGTCAATTAATACAATTATCAACGATCAGAGTGATTCCCTGATCAGTGTAGTTCCCAGCCATGCTTTCATCTGGAAGAATTTTGCCAGTGGCCCAAGATCTATTAACTACGATTATAAGAATCGTATGCGTAGACAAGATTTAGAGCCAGAATTCCGTGAAAATGGTTCAATCTATATTACCAAAACCAATACCTTACTTAAGGAGAACAACCGCCTGGGTGGCAAAATCTCGCTTTATGTGATGGATGAACTCAAAGGTTTCGAGATCGATTCTCTGGCTGATTTTGCCTTGATTGAGTATCTCATGAAGAAAACTTACTAAAGGAAATAAAGTATGACAAATTCATTTTTTGGTCAAAATAGACCATGCTTCATTATTTGTGAAATAGGCATCAACCACAATGGTAGTTTCACAAGCGCCAAAAAAATGATCGATTTAGCCAAACTAGCTAAGGTTGACGCGGTCAAGTTCCAACTCCGTCACCTCAAAACTCTCTACCAAGCCAACGTCTTGAACAACTTAGCTAGCCAGGATTTGGCGATGCAACAAAGTGTCGACTTTATCAAAAAATCAGAACGCACGATCAATGAATATAAGAAACTCGCGCAATATTGTCGCAAGAAAGATATCTTGTTTATGTGTACCCCATGGGATATTCACAGCGTCAAAGTGCTCGAAGATATCGGGGTAGAAGTATACAAAGTAGCCTCGGCCGATTTGACAAACCTACCACTCATAGACATTCTTATTAAAACAAAAAAACCTCTTATTCTCTCCACTGGTATGTCAGAGCAGGAGGAGATCAGTAAAATCTACCACTATCTCAAACAAGCTCACGCCGAATTTGCTCTTTTGCATTGCAATAGTACCTACCCCGCAGATCTCAAAGACATCAATCTCCATTTTATGCAAAAAATGATGAAAGATTATGATATTCCCATTGGTTATTCTGGGCACGAGAGGGGTATTGCAGTTTCGACTGGCGCTTGTGCACTAGGAGCCAAAATTATTGAACGCCACTTTACACTCGACCGCAATCTACCTGGTCCTGATCACCAGGCGAGTCTTGAACCAGAAGAGTTAATCACGTTGGTCAAACAGATTAGAGAGGTAGAGTTAGCCTTGGGTAAGGCAAGTAAATATTTGACCCAAGGTATTATCCTCAACAAAGAAACGCTCGGTAAGAGTTTGGTGGCCACGCAGATGATTAAGATTGGCACCATCATAACTCGTGCTATGATTAAGAGCCAAAGCCCAGGGATCGGCTTGTCTCCCGACAATATTGATAGATTGATTGAAAGTCGTGCTCAGAGAACAATCCAAAAAGATGAGTTATTTACCAAACAAGATCTCCACCTCGCTCCCTCACAATCTTTCCACGAGCAAATATTACACACCTGGGGCATTCCTGCCAGATTCCATGATCTTGACCAGGTATCCAAAGTCTTTCATCCAGATTTTGTCGAATTTCACTTGAGTTACAAGGATGTGTTAGAGCCAGTTTTTCCACATTCAGTCAGGGAAAATCTAGTTTACAAGGTACATATACCAGAAGTATGGCCAGATGGTTTTATCTTAGATCTTGGTTCCGCAAAACCCCAAAATCGACGATTATCCGAGAGTTATATTCAACAAACTATTGATATTGTTGAAGTTTTTAAAAAGAAATTCAAACTCAATCAAAGAATTACCGACTACGTAGTACATCTAGGTGGTCATAGCAACAGCGTCCCAATCTCAGATAGGAAAACTCTAGATAAAATGTATAAGAACATGGGCGAAAGCCTCTCTACCCTGAGAAAACACAACTCTCGCGCAAGAATATTGCCAGAGAATATGCCTCCACTCCCTTGGCTACTAGGTGGTCAGAGATTTCAAAACATATTCACGAACGCCCACGATATTCTTGACTTTTGCCGTCTAAATAAACTAGAGATGTGCCTAGATGTATCCCACGCCTATCTGTATTGCCAATACTCTAGGACAGATTTTTTCGAGTACGTTTCTGTGTTATTACCTATAGCTCGACACCTACACCTTGCCGACGCCCGTGGAACCGATGGTGAGGGGTTAGTTATTGGTGAAGGTGACCTAGAGTTTGACAAACTAAAAAATCTTTTAGACAACTATAGCTCCAAACTGAGTTTTATCCCAGAAATATGGCAGGGACATCAAAGAGACTGGGAGGGATTTCACCGATCACTGATTCGTCTTTCAGAACTAGGCTACTAAAATGAAATACTACTTTATTATTGACCATCCACAACAACTAGCTAGCGCCATAGGATACCGACTCAAATATCATCTCCCAAAAAAAGATTCAATTCTTATCATCTCTAACCACCTCTATTGGGAAAACGTAAATAAAAGCATTATTCCACAGTACTTTTCTGACCATCTGTTCTTACCAAGACCCGATTACTCAATTTTATTCTTTATTCAAATTTATCGGCTCTTTATAGCTAAGTATAGATTTCAAAATCGATATACAGTTAAACCGAGTGATATTTTTCTGTGTTTTTCAACCTGTCAATTTATCGAAAACTTACTGATCTCAACTTATCCACACACCCGCTCTATCCTTATACACTCCGCCGCCACACATCATCATTCAGTGAGAAAACCAAGCTCGCATATGGTGGAGAAACTCGATAGTCTCCTAGCCAATTATTTTATTTTTCCGTTATTTAATATGTATCCAACGTCTTATGTGATTGACAAAAAAGATCAGTTTCTCGGTATTAAAACCAGATCTAGAGATGGTAATAGTCAATTGCGCTACCGCAAAGAACTAACCTCAATCTATGATGAGATCTATGTCCTCAAGAATAAAGGCGAAAAACTGAAGACACACAGGTTGTATCACGAGATCTATTACCCATTTGGTTCCTTTTCCTCGAAGAAACAAGTCAAACAACTGGTAATCTATTTGGGACAACCATTCCTCAACTTTCAAAACACAAGTACTGATACCTACCTCTCACTTACTAATAGATGTTTACGGTATCTAGAAATAAAATATCCAAATAAAACAAAAATATACCGACCACACCCACGGGAGACGACAGAGGTCAAAAGATTATCACTAGGTAAATTCAAGTTGGTTTCCGACAAGGAAATATTTGAACTATATCTCATGGAGCACGCGAGACAGATAGCTGCTGTATATGGAGTAAGTTCAACTGGTATTCGTAGTGCCTACAATTTTGGCTTGCCTGCATTTGCGTTCTTCCCTATTTTCCCTTTCCCAAAAGATGTTATTGCCAATAGTTATAACATTCTGGGTTCTCTACCAAGACAGAGTTTTATAACTGAGTTATAATAATTACTATGATATCTAAAATTATATCTACCCTTGTGCCTCGACCAATTATCGAATGTGTCTATGATCGTTACCTGATGAGCAAGTTTAGCCAGCTCACAGCCCCCAACGAGGTGCTTAAGGGAGTCGGTCGAGGGAAGCGGGCCTTCTTACTAGCCACTGGCCCCAGTATCAAGCTAGAGGACTTGACCAAATTAAAGGGAGAAGACTGCTACTCCGTCAGCAACTTTTTTCTCCATCCAGATATTAAAATTATTAATCCCAAAATCCATTTTTTCACGCCATACCACAAACCATTAATTCTCTCTAATTATTTAGAATGGTTAAAGAAAGCCGATCGTGAACTACCCAGAGATACTACCATCTGTCTTGGCCACACCATGAAACAATTAGTTGAAACTAACAAAATATTTAGAAAAAGAAAGATTTACTACCTCATTTTATCTCCGGTCAGACAGAGCGTACAACTAAATATTGTACGTCCAATTTTAGCTCCTCAAACAGTGCCTCTAATGGTCTTGCCACTTTTGATTTATATGGGATACTCAAAAATCTATCTCCTTGGCTGTGACCACAATGCTTTGAAAGACTATGGAAATCGAGTAACTAATTTTTATACGCCGTCACAGGAAATTCGAATCAATGCAACAGGGGAGAACGCATGGGGTAACATTATAGATGTGCATGAAGCTAATATTCGGTTATTTAACCAATATATAAAATATTTGAATTTATTAGATAACAGTCATATTAATATTATAAATTTATCAAATAGTAGTTGGATTAACTTTATCAAAAAAAAACAACTATCTGATGTATTGAGGGAACCATTTTTACATATCTAGTTCAAATATGTTAAGGAAGTAAAACAGAATGCAAAAAACGCTACATAAAATACTTAAACTTCATAGCGCTTATGGTTATAAGGGTGAGTATTCTTCTTGGGATAAGGCTTTGACACACACAACGGGGTATGACGCCGATAGTATATTGAAACAAGTATCCGATGCAACGCAAAAGGTAATAGCCAATGAAGCGACATTTGAAAGAGATGGGATTAGTTTCGAAATTATAGAATATGCCTGGCCACTGGTAGCAGTAATATTAATGATTACACATAAAGATGAGAAACTTAACATAATTGATTTTGGAGGTTCTTTAGGGAGCACCTATTTTCAACATAGGAATATTTTTAATACTATTTTTAATAAAGTAAAATGGAGCATTGTAGAGCAAGGACATTATGTAGAATATGGGAATAAAAAAATACTCGATAAAAATTTAGGTTTTTATGATAATCTGGTAACCTGTGTAAAGAAAACTAAATCTAAAACTCTACTTTTGTCTGGATCGTTGGGATACATAGAAAATATTGAGGTACTAGTCTCAAATATCTTAAAGTTAGATTTCGATTTCATCATCATCGACAGAACAGTATTTGTGGAAGGTTGTGATGATATGATATGATATGTATTCAAATAGTCCCGCCATCGATATATAGAGCATCATACCCAATTAGATTATTTAATTACTCAAAACTAGTTAGTCGTTTTTCTTCAAAATATGAGGTTGCACTCATTTTTCCACCATATCATTTTGAATCAGGTACAATAAAGGGTAATCATTATCAGAGTAAAGGAATACTGCTTGTAAAGAAAGGAATCAACAAAAAATATGTCTCAATTCAATAAATACGCTGCATATTATGACTCAATATATCAAGATAAACCGTATGAGCATGAAGTGATGCAACTTGAAAAGTTTATAAAACAATATTCCAAGATACCAGTTAGCAATATTGTGAGTTTAGGATGTGGTACAGCAACCTACGAAATATTACTAGCCAAAAAAGGTTTCAAGATCGTAGGAGTTGACGTGTCAGATGATATGCTCAAAATAGGCCAAGAAAAAGTTCACGCTAATAGCCTGAACTCAAAGATTTCACTATTACAAGGAGATATTCGAGATATCAATCTCGACAACAAATTTGATCTAGTACTAATGATGTTTAATATTGCTGGCTATCTTCATACTCAAAAAGATTTTAGAATGGTCACAAAAAATGTTCAAAAATATCTCAAACCTGGAGGTCTATTTATTTTTGATGCCTGGAATAAGCCTGCAGTCGAGCAAGATCCTCCTAGCGATCGTCAAAGAACTATCAAACAAGGTGGTAAATTAATTACCAGAAAAACCAAAGGTTTTCTCGATAAACAGAACAAGCTAGTCAAAATTAAATTTGAAATTCTTGAACAAGTAGGAGATAAGTCCATCAAGACTGTCTCAGAGAATCACCCTATGCGATACTGGCAAATAAATGAAATCCAGAGAATTTTAAATACTGAGGGCTTACAATTTATCAAGGCTACTTCATTTCATGATCCCAATAAGAACATAAGTGACAAAGAATGGGATATGTATGTTATTGCTAGACAAATATGAGAATAGGGTATTATTTTGCCGCTTCAACAACTGGTGGGGGAGTATATCAATATACCAGAACTGCTCTAGAAGCTCTTCTTGGAGTAGAAGGCAATGATTATCTGGTATTTAACACAACGGGTGAAGATTTAACAAATATTTCAACGCACCATATCTCACACATTATCAATTTATCCAAACCAAAACACAATTCGCCCACGTGGCTGGATTATCTGCATCAGTCTGTGTCATTAATTATTCAAGTTTTATTAGGACTATCACTTTTCCTTCATATAGATTGGATCGTATGGCAATACTATCGATATCTATACAAGAAACCTATATCCCAAATCAACAATTCTGGTGTTGATCTGATGATTTACCCAATGTCTTCTGTTTTATCTTTTCTAACCAAACCAAAAGCTATTGTTGCCATCCATGATCTCCAACATAGACTTAATCCGCAATTCCCCGAAGTGACCAAATGGGGGATATGGCAAATCAGAGAATTCAACTACAGGAGTATGGCGATTAGGGCTAGTATGATTATGGCAGAATCTTTAATCGGCAAAAAAGATATCTTAAATTGTTATCCCAATACCCCACCAAATAAAATCATCGTCTTGCCGTATTTACCACCCAGCTATCTCCAAACCAAACTGGCACAATCTCAAGTCAAAAAGATTATTGTCAAATTTCGCTTACCAGATCAATATTTTTATTACCCAGCCAAATTCTGGCCTCACAAGCATCACACAACTCTCATCAAAGCGCTCATCATATGTCATGACCGTGGATATAAATTTGGTCTAGCCTTAACTGGAAGTACTCGCGCAGAATACTCTACTCTCCCTGCAGTAACTAATCTAGTTCGTTCTCATCATATTGAACAATATGTCAAGTATCTAGGATATGTCAGTAGTGAAGAAATATCAGCTCTTTACAAAGGATCTATTGCACTTGTTATGCCTACTCATTTTGGCCCGTCCAATATTCCGGTTCTTGAAGCGTGGCAACTCAAGGTGCCAGTGATATACTCAAACGTCAGAGGGTGTCGAGAACAACTCCAAGACGCCGGTATCCTAGCCGACCCAACAAATCCTGCTGACTGGGCTCAAGCTATGATCAAAATGGCTACCGACCACAAATTTGCCTCCGATTGTACTCACAAAGGTATTAACAAGCTTTCCAATTGGACAGAGCATGATTTTCGTCTCAAGATTCAACGAATGATCTGTAATATCCAATAAGAATAATGAGTGTTAAAATGATTATATGGACATTGAAGAAATCAAACATCAAGGCAAAATTCTAGCAATCATCTTTCGACATACCTTGCACTCAGATGGCGTAAAATTCCTCACTCCTAACGAATATACCCTACAACTCGGATTACTGGAGCACCCAACAGGTAAACTAGTCAGAGATCACGTCCATAATCCAAACATTAAGTATAATGTAAATACCACTCAGGAATTTTTGTATATCGAAAGAGGCAGGGTTCTCGCTAAAATATTCACCGATGACTTTAATTTAATCAGGGAAGTTGAACTAGGTCCAGGGGATTTTCTATTACACGTTTCGGGCGGTCATGGTTTTGAGATTATTGAAAAATGTCGCATGATAGAGATTAAACAGGGGCCATATCCAGGTCCAGAGCATGTTAAAAAATATCGAGCAAACTCAAATGATACCAGTCAATGAGCCCGTAGTCTCAAAGGAGGCTAAGCAAAACGTTAATTTAGCTCTTGACACTGGATGGCTCTCATCTGCTGGCTCGTATGTCAAAGAGTTCGAAGATCAGTTTGCCAAGTATCTAGGGGTTAAACATGCAATTACGGTCAATACTGGTACTGCTGCACTCCATGTAGCACTATTGTCCGCCGGCATTGGCCCAGGTGACGAAGTCATTGTTCCCGCTTTTACAATGGCAGCTACTTGGCTAGCAGTGATTTATACCGGGGCCAAACCAGTTTTTGTAGACGTCGAGAAAGATACCTATAACATTAATCCAAAATTAATTGAACAAAAAATAACTAACCATACCAAGGCTATCATGCCAGTTCATATATATGGGCATCCAGCCGACATGGACGCAATTATGATTATTGCCAAAGATCATCATTTGCTAGTGATTGAAGATGCCGCAGAAGCTCATGGAGCCACGTACAAGAGCCAATTGGTAGGAAGTCTAGGCACCCTAGGCTGTTTTAGTTTTTATGCCAACAAATTGATTGCCACGGGAGAAGGTGGAATGATCGTAACAAACAATGATGAATATGCCGAGGAAGCACGCAAATATAAGGACTTATATCACTCATCTGCTAAACGGTTTATTCATGAAAAAATCGGCTATAACTATCGCATGACCAATCTCCAAGCTGGAATAGGTTTAGGGGAATTGATTCACATCAACGAATACATCGCCAAAAAACAGCATATGGCTCAGCTTTACGCCAATCACTTGAGTGACTTACAGGGCATCATTCTCCCTGTAACCAGACCAAATGTTACTAATGTTTTCTGGATGTATGCCCTACGCATTGACGAGAATAAATTTGGCTTAAATAAAAACATTGTCCGCGACAAGCTGTATACCCGAGGTATCGACACAAGGGATTTCTTTTACCCCCCAGAAAATCAACCAATCCTCAGTGATTATCTCGAGTCAGATGAGCAATACCCAATCACCTCTCGCATCGCGTCTGAAGGATTTTATTTGCCTTCAGGTCTAGCTATCACTGACGAGCAAATCAATACCATTACAGATACTCTCCATCAGATCGCTAAACAACTTCACTAGCTTGTCAGTAATAGTCTCAAGCTCTTTTTATAGTACTCACTCTTAACCAACTCGAGTCCTTGCTTCTTCCCTAGCAAAATAAGCGATTTTTTAGTAAAAAAATGTATATGCGGGATATCTCGAGAGTTTCCCATAAAATATTCCTTACCACAATTAGGTACTTCGATATACAGTAAAGCATGTTTCTTCATTAATTTTGTGAGTTCCACCAGTACTTTATCTACGTCTAATACGTGCTCTAAGTAGTGCGAAGTATGGATATAGTCATATTTATTATCTAATTTGCTAGGGAAAGACTTCGCTACTATGCTAATCTTTTCTCTCTTATAAAGTTTACGATAGTTACTCCCAGGTTCCACTACGTCAATCTGGGTAGGATAGGGGTGTTTCAGTCGGATGTATCGAGTAGTTTTGGCTGGTCCCGCACCTACATCTAATATTTTTAGACTTGACTGGGGTAGAAATGGTTTTAAGAAACGATATTGAGAAATCGCTCTTTCGTCAGGAAATACCTCCTGCTTACCTACAACAGCCTCTCTTACATTATTCCAATATCGTGATTGGTAATAGTGGTTCAATTCCTGGGCTGTAATCTTCCGCATGTATTTCCCATATCCACATGATCGACAATAACCAATCTGATAAAGTGGTGAGAATAGATTTGTATACTCAAAAGGCGTCAATATATTCGAAAATAAGCGAACCAATGGTAGTACAATTCTGGCGACTAGGTGTTTCACAAAATGCCAGTTAGCATTCCCTCGATGATTACCATAGGGGATTAGTTCTACTTCATGACTCCCACATGCATCGCAACAATATTTCCGTCTCATACCAAACTCGTCATTTTAATCCATTGCATATGTGCCTCAAGAGGACGCTCATGGAAAACAAGCTCCAAATTCTTCTTACCTAGATGCTTCATCATAGTTTTTGTTAAATATTTTGCATAATTTTTCGGATAGTCATAAACAATTTCAATCTTGTGCGTATCTATAAATCTCTCTACTAATCGTTTTGTAGTTCCTGGTCTCACTATGTCATGTGCTTCAATTATCATGTCTATGTATTTGAGTTTGGGTACGCTTTTGGGATCAAGTAACTCGTTCTCTGCTCCCTCGATATCGCAGATCAACATCGCACCCTTAGGTAGTTTTTCTAGATCACAATGTTCCATAATACCCCCAACCGTTATATTGCTGACCTTATTCAATTTAGCCAGCTTTACAGTCAACGATTGAGCCTGATCTGTCACATCTCTAGCTAGCATTTTAATATTTGGCAATGCTCGCGCCAGGCCTACAGCGTAATATCCCTCAGCACAACCCACATCCACGATCAAGCGGTAATGGTTATCATTTATGATCTGTTTAATCCATTCT
>Ga0100394_1001437_pt1 | contig 19824 bp, 15 predicted proteins | sample CryGeymeta201518_FD_81549 | JGI IMG/M metagenome (GOLD analysis project Ga0100394, IMG submission 81549) | Groundwater microbial communities from Crystal Geyser aquifers in Utah, USA - Crystal Geyser metaG 2015-18 | ecosystem: Environmental > Aquatic > Deep subsurface > Groundwater | place: USA... | reverse complement strand
ATTCCAAATTACAAGGTTTAGCTACTCTGTAGCTCTAATAAAGTTCATTTTTGAGGTTCTACAAAGGTTACGTTGCGCTGCAACTGAAAATCAAATACTTAAAAATGTCACTCATGTTGATAGAATAAGATAAAAAAAAACACTTGCTAGAAGTCAAAAAAGCACTTAAATTTCGGATATTAATGAGAAAATAGTATTTTGGTACAAAAAAGATAAAGATTCAATGCAGGATAACAATTTTATTATGAGTGAAGAGCCAAACTCTACTACTGACGATCCAGAAAATATCTATCGTGATTATCCAGATTGGCAACATGCCTTCCGTGATTCTTGGGGGTTTATCAAAGATTTTTTCTTTCGTTTGACTCACCTCTCTTCGGATACAGATTATGTTGGAACAGTAAAAAGCATTAAATCAGGCGTAGTTTTACAAGGTTCTAACCTTTGGGTTCTGATTTGTTCGGTCATGATTGCCTCTATCGGTCTTGATTTGAATTCGGCTGCTGTTATTATTGGTGCGATGCTTATTTCTCCCTTGATGTCGCCTATTTTGGGGATTGGTTTGGGAGCAGCTATTAATGATAGAGAAACCCTTGTAAAATCGTTACGAAACTTTTTGAGTGCAATCTTACTTACTTTAGCTACAAGTGTTATTTATTTCAAAATTACGCCTTTAGGTCTTCTAACTGACCAAATGCTTTCCCGTACCGAACCTAATTTATTAGATGTTTTGGTAGCTTTTTTTGGTGGTTTGGCTGGTATTATTGCAGGTTCTCGTACCGAAAAAACCAACGCAATACCAGGAGTGGCGATTGCAACGGCTTTGATGCCTCCGTTGTGTACAGCAGGTTTTGGACTAGCGACAGGAAAATGGGACGTTTTTGCAGGAGCATTTTATCTCTTTTTCATTAATGCTGTCTTTATCAGTCTTTCGACGTATATGATTGTACGCTTTTTGAAATTTCCGTATGTGGAGGTTTTGAATCCTATTTTGGCAAGACGTGCAAGAATTACGGCGTATGTTGTTCTTACTGTGTTACTTGTTCCTAGTGTACTTTTTCTATTCAAAAAACTTACTGAAAATTTCCGTAATCAGCGTATTGCTACTTTTATTACTGAAAATATAAATCCAAATTATGATTTGAATTCGGTACAATGGAAAATAAAATTAGATTCTATTAATATTTACAGACTTCGTGTCATTAGTTTTGGCGCAGGAGATTATATCAATTATGATTCTTTACTTAATTTAGAAAAAATATTTAATAATGACGTAAAAAATGCGTGGCAACTCACAGGTTTTGATACTGAAGATAGCATTCATATTGAACTTGTACAATCGGAAGAACCTGCCGATTCTGAAACTCGTGTCGAACGTACTGTTATGAATAGTGCAAAGCGTTATATTGAGATAAAATTTAGAGAAGAACTCGGAACATACAAGCAAAAAGATGAAATAATTACAGGAAAAGACAAAGAAATAGAAGAGCTAAAAAAGGATCTTTTATATGCTAGAGGAGATACTTTGCCTTTCGAAACAATAAAAAATGAACTGAAAGCTATTTATCCAGAACTCAAAGAAATTGGTGTAGCTAGAGTCAGACAAACTGATTTTGAAAATGATTCTTTAGCTTTTATGTTGTTGGTAAAATGGGAGGGCGAACCAGCCAGAAATAAAAGGACACGAGAAAAATACGAAGACCGTTTGAAGAATTTTATGAATGTAAAATTGAAAGACAAGAAGATTGGGATTATTAATTATTGATGTTATGCAGTCAAAAAACGAAAATTATTCTGTGCCTGTTTTTCTCACGATTAAAATCGTGGGTTTCTTTTTTGTGCAAGAAAGTTACAGAAATTTTATCGAATATAAACTCTTTCTGAATTTGATTTTATCTTCTCTTTTTTCTTAAACACAATAGGAATATTCATTCTAACTTTCACTTTTTTACCTCGTTGTTCGGCAGGTTTCCAGTCGTAATATTCACTTATCAAATTCATTATTCGCAAGGCTTCTTTGTCGTTTTCTTCTGATAAACCTTTTACTACTTTTATTTCTGATGTTCGTCCTGTTGTATCTACTACAAATTGAATAAAAACTCTCCCTTCCTTCATCGTTTCCAAAAAACGCCTTTGATTATTTACAATTTCATAGAAATAGTCCATTCCACCTTCAAAAACGGCACTTTGTTCTACAATACAAAAAATCTCTTCCTCTTCTCTAGGTGCTTCAATGGCTGTTACATCCCAATTTCCTTGACAACTTATTTCAATTTCTACATCTTCAATAGTTATTTCAATATTATCATCAAAATCAAAACAGTTCATTTCTACTTCTATAATTTCCTCTTTTTCATTTGGAGTTTGTCCGAACAGAAAAAAACGAGGACTAAAAAAAAGTAAAAACACGCAACAAACAAAAGTAAATCGTTTCATAAAATTGGAATAATAAAAGTGCTACTAAATAAGTTAAAAAGTAAAATTTATACTCTTACAATTCGAAGAAGCTAACAAAGTAACGTTTTGAGAGATGCTATTTCTTAAAATTTTGTTTCCTCTTTACTTTGTTATTGTTTTTGAAACAGAATTTGATTATTATGCACACCCAAATACAATTAAATTTATGATTTTCAATACAAACCCAGATTTATACGAACGTTTTATGCACGCTGACCAAATTATCAAGGATAATAAAATCGGTGAGGCTGTAAAAGAACTGCAACAAATTCTTAGAGAAGACCCTACTTTTGGTAGAGCTTATAATCATTTGGGTTGGATTTATCACAACAAATACCAAGACTTCAAAAACGCTGAAGAGTGTTACAAATTAGCCTTGCAACATGCGCCTGATTATCCTCCTGTGTATTATAATTATGCCGTTTTGCTTTCTTCTACAAAGGCATTTGATGAGCTAAAAAAACTGCTCAGTAAAGCTGTAGAATTTGAGGGAATTAATTTGGGTACAATTCATAACGAATACGGAATTATGTACGAAATAGAAGCGCAGTATTCGAAGGCGATTGAATCATACAATGAAAGCATAAAATATCTTTTTGATACAAATCAAATCGAACAGCGTTTGGCTTCTATCGAAAGATGTAAACGAAAGAGTGGAATTTTTGGAGGCTCACACGTTTCGGATAGGTAAGTTTAAATTCACAATTTATAATTAATCATTCAAATTAAAAATTATGGCAGCAGAAGATACAAACGACCCAATAAATGGAGGAAGTGGCACAGTTGTTCCGACAAACACAGGCCTTAATCAAGTCGAAAAAACAAATGTGAGTAAATTCCAAGATTTCATCAAATACGTCGAAGAGCGTGTAGTGGACTTGACAAACCTAGAAATCAAGACGATTGTAGGCGATTTTGATGTCGATGTAAACGAGAAAGTTTCTTTAAAAAGAGATCACGATTACAAACTCATGAATAGTCGTATCAATTTGATTGATGGAGATATTACAACGCATATTAGCAAAGAGCTAGTAAGTGATGAATACGAATGGATGCGTAATTTCCACGCTCATAAAGAAGAAAAAGGACACGAAATTATTCAAGGAAATATCCAAGCGATTGCTTCTTTGATTGACCTTTTTAGAGAACTTAGCCGTGAAGAAAAATAAAAATGATTAAGTATTAAATCAATTTATTCTATTTTAATCATTTATAAGGGCAGCACTTTTCTATGAAAAAGAACTTTATTACTAATTTGGCAAATGACCTTTTACGATTAGAAGTAAATACTATCGTAAAAGACCAATTATTGTGTATCAAACCTCGTTCGCACCGTTGGGAACTCTATGATATTGCAACTGAATACCGTTCGCTTTTGAGTTCTTACACCGTTACAGCTATCAATCCAGAAATGGGAGAAAGCAGGGAAGATGATGCAGTCAGAAAAGAGTTCAAACATCTAAATGGAGGGTTGAATTCTTTTTTGGAAATACAACACTTTGCAGAACTTAAAAAAGATGAATTCAGACAAGAGTTAGAACGCAGCAAACTTACTAAGCTGCAAACTGACATGCTCAATGAAAGAGCAATACTTTGTGAACGTATCATGAGACAGAGCCAACAAATCATCGATATTTTTTTAGATTTACAAAATGATTTTGTAGAAGCGAATAAAGAAAACCTCAAAACTGAATCTGATCCAGTTGCAACCGACAATGAATTTCCTTTTATGCGTCTGAATCATTTGCCAGACTTAGACCTAAACCCTAGCCAAGTTTCTATTATCAGAAAAGTAAGTGAAATTGGAACGCAGCGAGTTTTGCTTCAAACTGTTGTGCAAGTAGAAGGGGATGTTACTTCCTATATCACAACACGTTTTTTACATCTTCCAGAAAGAGAACAAAAAATGATTAAAGAGGTACACGAATCTTCTATCATGACCTCTATCCGAATGTGGCAATATTTATTTCAAGCTATTGGAAACCTGGCAGGAAATATCTTTACAGGAATTACTGGAAAACAAGTAAATACAGGAACAGCAACAAATACGATAAGCAAACCAAAAAGAATTGGCTAAAATTAGTCAAATCAGTTACCAGTAAGTAGTAACCGGTTATCAGTAAATTTCAAGTCATGTTTTTATTATACTTTTAACTTCTAACTTGGTTATTTTAATTCTAACTTCTAAAATCTAACGTTTAAATTGGCTACTTGGAAAATAATCTTAAAAAACTTTTGGGTTCAATTTAAAAGATGGCTAGACATTCGTTTGGGTTATATTTCTGCTGCCCCACGTCTTATTTTTTATTTTATAGAAATTCTGAAACACGGAGCTTATACGATTGATACAGAATTCGAATATGTATCGAAAGATGGAAAAGATACAGAAAAATTTATTATGCGAACGCTCATCGAATTAGATGGCGATGTTACTAATTTTGTTCCTGAGCCAACAAAATATAAAGGAGAAGATTGGTTTTGCTGTTTTGAAGATGCTTTCAAATTGCATTCCGAAAACATCAAATTTTTCTTTATGAAGCTAGAAGAAAGTGCTGTTTTTTGGGCATTCATGACTACACTTCCATTGCTTATTGCTGTCAATTATCGTTTGATAGAAGATATTTGGGAATTTATCATGACAGGACATTTTTCAGACAAATTACAAGACCAAGTGTTGGAAATCGGTGTTTTTATTGCTTCTGCTATTCTTCTGCCACAAATTATCAAACTTCTTATTCCTCGTCTTTTGGCTTTTGCTTTAAAACGAATTGAAAAATATTTAGAGCAGCAAGAGGAGAAGTAACAAATCAACTATCAAAAATTTCCAAAACAAGATTGATACACTATTTTTATGTTTGATGATGAAGATACTAGAATAAGATTTAAGTAGTCGTACAAAATTAATAATACATATAACTGATTAGCGAGTGATTTATATGATTTGGCTTCGCCGAGCTATCGGTTTTAAGATTAAATACAAGATAAATTCAAATACAATCAATAATAATTATTTTTTCATTTTCATTTTATTATCCTATAATTATCATATCAATATGAGCGCCATCTACAGAAATTGAAATAGGTTTTTCTAGCAACAGCGTTGCGTTACCGTTAGCTTCGCTGACCTTCGGTTGTAGAAAGTTTACAAATAAGTAATTTAAAAAGCTACAGCGTAGCGTAACTGTACTCTCTGACAATGAAATGCAAAGTTTCGCTACTCTGTAGCACTAATAAAAGTCATTTTTACCTATTCTACCAAGGTTATGTTGCGCTGCAACTAAAAAGCAAGAATGAGAAGTGTCACTCATATTGTCATATTGATCATAAAAATCACTCGCTAATTATTCTTACTACTTAGATGGCAAAATTAATCAAACCTAGAACGAACAAACCATCTATCACTAATCGAAATTCCTAAGCCAAAACGAACATATTGTTCCTTGATAGAATTCAAACTCCCACGCTGACCGATTGCACCATACATATTGAGAGAAGAAAAATTATTTTTGACAGGAAGTGAAAAACCAATACTCAAGCTCATATCTTCAATGGATTCATCGTTTACCACTAATGGCGTTTGAGAGTAAGAGAAGCCTGCTCGGTAGGTTGTTCTTAATAAATAATTTGAGTTACGAACATTTGGTGTAATCTCTCCACCTACACTAATTTTGTAACTACTCTGCAAACGATTATTTCCCAAAACAGTAGAACCATTTGCAATACTCCAATCTTGCATACTATAATCCACACCAAAACTATAAGCTGTATTTTGTGTACCCGATGCAGCTTCTAAATAACCACGTTGTAAGCTAATTCCGAAAGTAAAAGCATCAGGGATTTGAATAGATTCTTTTCTTTCTGAAAAAAGAGTATCTCCATCAACTACTGCATCACGAAGAGTTTTGCGCTCAAAAGCTCTAAAGTGTGTCGCATCAAAATCAGCAGCACCGTCATAACTTACACCGATATTAATCTGTGAGTTATCAAAAACAGAAACAAAATAATGCAAACCCAAACGGTACGTAAAATCACTATAATTATAACGATCATTGAGTTGAGCTAAAAAACCACCTCTAAAATCATCTAAGGTAGAAGTAGAAGTATTACTGATTGCCCCAAAATTATAATTGACCTGTGCGCCTACTGAAAGATTCTGAACAATTTTGTGTCCTGTACTCAAAAAAACCTGTGAAACACCTCCTGTTCCTGCATAATCATATTTTACGAAGGTAGGAGAATTAGGCAAAAGCTCATAACTAACAGCATTGTACTTTACAGAAGAAAAAGGCTGAAAACCTACATTGATAGCCATGTTTTTATAAACTGGAAAAATAAGTGATAGATAACCCAAGTTTCCACCAAAATCATTCGTTCGAATGTCATTTGTTATCAAATCTTTATACTCGCCTACTCCAGCAGCTTCAAAAACGGTAAGTTTGTGATAACTCAAAAGAGCAGGATTTTGAAGATTAGAAGATTTTACTGTCGGAAGACTTACTCCCATTCCACCCATTCCAAGATTAGAAATCGAACGCTGCGAAGAAATATCTCCTAACCCAATTCTTGAAAAAGGATTATTTGCCGTTTGAGCAAAACCAAATGGAGATGTAAACAAAATAAAAATTATTACTAAACTTGAAGTAGATAATTTTAGAACAGAACGGAGATAAAAATTAGTTGTCTTCATTATTTTTTATAAACTGGAAAATTCGTTGTAAACCTATCAAAACCAAATTTGGTTCGATAGTCCATTTTGGATAAGTGTGAGAATTATTTGTAAATCTTGTTAGATATTCTTCCCACCATTTTTTTAAAAGTTGAGCATCGCCACCACAGACGACAATATTTAATTCTTTATTTGTGTTGTTTTCATTTGTATTTATTTGATTCTGATAAAAATCAATACTACTCTTTATTTCAGAAAGAAGTCCAAACTGAACGCCACTTTGCATCGCTTCCTGTGTCGATTGTCCGATAGGAGTAGGCAAATTTTCATTCGATGCTAACAAAGGTAACTTTGCCGTAAAATGATTCAAAGCCTTAAAACGCATCTGCAAACCTAATGAAATACTTCCTCCTTGATAAACTCCATTTTGATTAGAATTTGTATCAATAAAATCAAAAGTAATACAAGTTCCTGCATCAATGACTAAAGTTGGTTGTTTATTCGTTTTTTTACTAGCTTCTTTTTTTAAGAAATACGCACCAATTACGGCAGCCAAACGGTCTTTTCCCAGTGTTTTGGGTGTTTTGTAATTGTTTTGAATGGGCAAAGGTGTATTTTCATCTAAGAGTATAACTGATACTACGACGCTAACTTCTTTGCTATCTGTTGCAATTTCTTTTGGTTCTGAATCCGATTTTATGATTAATTTAGCATCAGTAAGCGTTTCAGAAATTAATTTTCTTTTTAATTTTTTTACAAAAGAAAGTTCAATCTCTTCATTTTTTCTAACTGAACTAATAATGATTCCTTCTAACTTTTTAGACGAAATTTTATTTTTTGCTTCAATTTGGGTTGTCCAATTTTCTAAATCAGCCGTAGAAAGAGAATAACGCACTTCTAAAAGCTCCTCATTTTCGAAGAGTGCAGCTTTGAGTGTCGTATTTCCAAAATCTACTGCTAATAGAAGCATAAAATCATTTTATATAAAAAAACCTCATTCGTAAATTGAATAAGGTTGCAAATTTCGTTTTTTTGTAGCGAAATAGAAAATATATTGAGAATTAAAACAAGATAAAGGAAAAAGATAATTGAGTTTGATAAATCAAATTTTAATTTTGAATCAATTTTTCTCTAAAAAAACAACTTCATGCGCCTCTTGTATATCAGGAAATTCCAAACGCTGGTGCATTTCCCAAATCTTTTTGGTAGGAACAATCTCTTTTTTTTCTCTTGCACGATTATCTTTTATGATTTGATTGCTGACAACTACGGAAAACTCCAAAAAGGGTGTATAACAAATTGTCGTTTTTTGTAGGGAAAAAGGCTTGCCTTTTCCTACGTAATACAAATTGACTAAGCGACGATTTGTTATGCCCTCCTCCAAAAACTATTGATACAACGTGTAAATATTGTTGTTCAATAAAACCAAATATACTTGGCGAATAAACGAAATTATAAACGACCAAGCACTTTGTATTCAGACTCTATCTAAGACCTACAAAACAAGATTTGGATAGATTGAACAAAAAGAAATAAATGTCTAAATCTATCCGTATTTCTGTTGTTGGTCATCACAACGGCTACGCCGAAACTAAAGACAAAGGCAACGGCATTTTTTTACTTTTTACAAAATAGGAACACCAACAAAGGCGAGAGAAGGCAGGAAGACTTACAGCTCATCTTCTTTCAATTTTATAAGTTTGCCATTTATAAAAAATTCTAATTTGTCTTCTGCTGAAGAAAATTCATGATAAAGATAGGTCTTTGTCCAAAAACTTTGTATTCTCTTTTCTTCTGACCAGCTAAAGTTAGGAATATAACTATATTCAATTCTCAACTTTTCTCCTTCTATTTCAAGCTCTGTACTCCAAACGAGTTGTCTAAATTTCTCTATTTCTTTTAAAATAAACGTCTTTGTTTTATCTACTTGAGGTATCTGAATTTGCTTTTTTTCTGCTTTTATAAAGTTAGAGAAGACCAATAGATGCTTATAGACTTCTTTAGGAATAGTATAAGGAAATTTACCTTTATTTTGAGAACGATAAAAATCAATGTTATTACAGAGAAAATATACTCTCTTATACTCTTGATTTTCCTCATGTTCTTGATGAATAATTTGATATATATCTTCTCGTCCATAACCATAGCCGAATCCAAAACTACCACTATTGTGTTTTAGAATACGATTTTTGTACCTCCAAATTTCTAATCTATTAAATCCAGACGCAAGTCCTGAAGTAGAAAAGCTAGTCAAAAGAGCCATGTGATCTATTTCATCTACTTCAAAATGTTCTACTTGAGCTTTTAAACCTGATTTCTTTGATTTATTGGGGAATAATCCTCTATGGTAAATGATGTCATACGCTATCAATCCTGTAGACTCTTCTATATAAACTAATTTATCGTTTATCAGATAAGTGTCCATTCCTGCTCGTTGAATTTTCATAGAAATAAAAATTTATTTTTAAATTTAACAAAATATATTCTATATTAATTTTTTTTAATAACTTAAATATACAAAATAAAATCTAAAAATCACTCCAAAATCCCCCTAAAAACATTCATCACGCCTTCAAGTGTTTTGACTTGTTCCATAATAAAAATAACTCGGTCTTTGCTTTCTTTTAGCCTACAACGTTTTGGTCGTTCTTGGATATATTTTAATACTTTCCCAAAAGCACTGCCTTGATAATAATCGGGTCGGTCGGCAATAAAATAACCACGTATTTTTTCATTTTTGATAATCAGTTTTTCAAAACCTATCTGCTCGGCAAGCCAACGCAAACGAACAGCTTGTAATAAATTATCAAAATCGGCTGGAGGAGTTCCGAAACGGTCTTTTACCGTTTCTTTAAACTTTTCTAATTGCTCTTCATTTTTCAATCTATCGGCTTCAATGTAGAGTTGCAGACGCTCCGAAATATTGGAAATATAACTCTCTGGAATAAAAATTTCTAAATCGGTTTCTATCGAACACGTAATTTTGAGTTCTTTTGGTTTGGTCGCATTTGGGTTTTGGAAAAGCTCTTTAAATTCGTCTTCTTTGAGTTCTGAAATGGCTTCTTCTAGCATTTTATGATAGGTATCTAATCCCAAATCATTGATAAAACCACTCTGTTCTGCTCCCAAAAGATTTCCTGCCCCACGAATATCCAAATCACGCATCGCAATTTTAAATCCATCACCGAGTTCATTAAATTCCTCTAAGGCTTTCAAACGTTTTCTTGAATCAGCAGGAAGCGTAGCAGCCGAAGGAATGAGCAAATAACAAAAGGCTTTTTTGTTGGAACGACCCACACGACCACGCATTTGATGCAAATCGGAAAGACCAATCAAATGAGAATTATTGATAATAATCGTATTTGCGTTGGGAATATCCAAACCCGATTCAATGATATTTGTCGAAACCAAGATATCAGCATCGCCATTGATAAAAGCCATCATCGTTTTTTCTAATTGGTCGCTTTTCATTTGTCCATGTCCGACCACGACTTTCGCATCAGGAACTAAACGAGTCAGAATTCCTGCCACTTCATAAATATCAATTACTCGGTTATGAACAAAAAATACCTGTCCACCACGACGAAGTTCCAAACTAATGGCATCTCTAATCAAGGCTTCATTAAAATTATGTACTTCCGTCGTTACAGGCTGACGGTTGGGTGGTGGCGTGTGCATGACCGACAAATCTCTCGCTCCCAAAAGTGAAAATTGCAGCGTTCTAGGAATTGGCGTTGCTGTGAGGGTAAGACAATCTACATTGACACGCATTTCCTTTATTTTGTCTTTTGTTTTGACACCAAATTTTTGCTCTTCATCAATAATAAACAATCCTAAATCTTTAAATTTTACTTTATCACTTACAATTTTATGCGTTCCTACCAAAATATCTAGTTGCCCTTCAGCTAGTTTTTGTAAAATCTCTCTTACTTCTTTCGTGCTTCTAAAACGATTAACAAAATCTACATTGACACCAAAATTTGAAAGACGTTCACTAAAAGTACGATGATGTTGCGCTGCCAAAACCGTTGTGGGAACTAAAACGGCAACTTGTTTTCCATTCGAAACGGCTTTAAATGCAGCACGAACGGCAATTTCTGTTTTTCCAAAACCGACATCTCCACAGACTAATCTATCCATCGGAACAGGTTTTTCCATGTCTTCTTTTACCTCGTTGGTGGCTGTGGCTTGGTCGGGTGTATCTTGATAAAAAAAGGAGGATTCGACTTCGGCTTGCATGTAATTGTCTTTTGAATAAGCAAAACCTGTCGCAGTTTGGCGTTTGGCGTAGAGTTTTATGAGTTCTGTACCAATATCTTTTAAATGTTTTTTGACTTTCTTTTTCTTGTTGCTCCAATCTTGCGAACCCAATTTACTGAGCGACATCGAACTTCCATCTTGGCTAGAATGCTTCGAAATTTTGTGTAACGAATGCACACTGACATACAAAACATCGTTATCTCTATAAATCAAACGAACGGCTTCCTGTTCATTTCCATTTACGTCCAATTTTTCCAAACCTGCAAAACGACCAATTCCGTAATCAATATGCGTAACATAATCGCCTGCTTGTAGCGTATTGAGTTCTTTTAGTGTAAGAGCTTTTGATTTGGTAAAACGTTCCTGTGTGCTATACCTATGATAACGCTCAAAAATTTGATGGTCAGTATAACAAACAATTCTTTGATTATGGTCAATAAAACCTCCACGCAAACCAATATTAAGCCCATAAAACTGAACACCAACGCCTTTTTCTTCGAAAATAGTGTGCATTCTATCAATCTGTTTTGGCAAATCGGCAGCGATAATACATTGATACCCTTTTTGATTATAACTTTCAACATCATAGACTAAATTTTGAAGATTCTTATGGAATGTCGGTTGTGCCTTTGCATCAAATTCGAAAATAGTATGATTATCTCTTGTTTTTTCTGTGATTTTTCTAAATTTCTTTCCAAATTCTAACTGAATAAACTTTTCTATTTGGTCTTTAAATTCCTTTTTTGTGATAAATAATTCTTCTGGGTCAGAAATGATTTGCGTATAATTCGAAACCTGCAAAATGGTATCAAAATCTTCTGTCGCTCGCTCAAAATATTTTTCTATTACCTCAACAGTCAAAGAATAATCTTTTAGCCAAAGACGAGTTCTTTTTGGAACAAATTCTAAAAAATTTTCTCTTGTTTGTTTTTGTACTTTTTCAGTTACGTTCGGAACAATGACAGCACGATTTACTTTTTCGATGGAAAGTTGGTCGGTTGGTTTGAAAGTTCGGATGCTTTCTACTTCATTTCCAAAAAATTCTATTCGATAGGGATATTCATTTGAATACGAAAAAACATCAATTATTCCACCTCTGACAGAGTACTGTCCTGCTTCAAAAACATATTCTTCCCTTTTGAAGCCATATTCATTTAATATTTCAATGACAAAAGTAGGTTCAATAATTTCATTAATTTTGACTACAAAAGTATTGGCTGCCAAAACTTGTTTATTGATTACTTTTTCGCTCATCGCAGACGGATAGGTAACAATGATAAGTCCGTTTTCTTCTGAATGATGATTATTGAGTCTTGTCAGAACTTCCGAACGCTGCAAAACATTCGCATTATCTATTTTTTCAAATTTGTACGGCTTTTTATACGAAGTAGGAAAAAATAAAACCTTTGGAGTAGAACTGGAGAGCGTTTCGCCCAAAAAATGCTGAACATCATTATAAAAATAAGCTGCTTCTTCGGCATCATCCATTATTACAAAATGAGAAAGCGCAGGATTCGAACGATAAAGAGCAGCCAAAACAAGTGCATCTTGGCTTCCCATGAGTCCTTTGAGGTGAATGCGTTTTGGTTTTTCTCTACTAATACTTTCCACAAGGGTCTGAATAATACTATCGGTTTGGTATTTTTTGACAAACTCTCTAGGAGAGAGTTTTAATACCTTTTCTTCTGTTTGTTCTTGCGTTTGTTGCTGGTTCATTTTGAGAGAATGCTTTATTTTTTACCTCGTTGACGGCAACGCCTCAAAGACGGTTTGAATTTTTTCGAATAGAAATAGCAAAGAAACGGTTTTGTCTCTTTGTCTAATGTAGCCAACAGTTTTCAACTGTTGATTGTGTCTAAAAATACTATATATCTCTGACAGGGGTGCCTAACAAATTAGCTACGCTGCTCTTCGGGTGTCGCTTAGTCAATTTGTATTACGTAGGGAAAAGGCAAGCCTTTTCCCTACAAAAAACGACAGTTTGTTATACCCCCTATTCAATCTGACAGTTGGAAACTGTCAGCTACGTATGGCTTATAAACTCTTGTAAAGTAAATAGGTTTTGAGATAGGAAAAAAATGTGTTATCTTATATGAAGTCAAAGGCAAGTCTTTAAGCTACACGATACAATATACTTAATTTTAGTTATTTATAGTCTAGCTTTGTTTTACTTCATTTTGCCTTGCTTACCTTTGTGGATAATCTGTACAGAAAATCTATAAAACTACATTCTTTGGAAAATTCTACTCCCTCTTCTTCCGTTTCTACTTCTAAACTCAATGATTTACTTGAAAAAATTGGTATTACAAAAGGTATCTTGTATATGCTTTTTGCCATTTTTTGTTTTGCTGTCATGAATTTGATAGTAAAAATGTTGCCTCATATTCCTGCTATGGAAATAATTCTTTTTCGCTCTTTCATTTCCTTTGTGATTTGTGTGGTTGGTCTGAAAATGCAAAAAGTAAAAGGATTGGGAACAAATAAAAAAGTTCTTTTTCTGCGTGGTCTTTTTGGTGGAATGGCTCTTTTTTTATTCTTTACGACGATTCAAAATATTCCTCTTGCTTCTGCGATTACGTTACATTATTTAGCTCCAATTTTTACGGCAATTATTGCGTGGCTTATTTTGGGAGAGCGTTTAGTGCCTCTTCAATGGTTATTTTTCTTGATTTCTTTTATTGGTGTAACGATGGTAAAAGGTTTTGATGAGCGTGTCGATACTGTCTATTTTATTATGGGAATTGTATCAGCTTTTTTGTCTGGTTGTGCTTATAATTGCATCAGAAAACTCAAAACTTCGGAGCATCCTCTTATGGTAATTCTTTATTTTCCACTTGTTACGCTGCCTATTGCTAGTCTGTATTGTATTTTTTATAAATGGACAATGCCTATGGGTTGGGATTGGTTGTACTTACTTTTGATTGGAATTTTGACACAAATTGCACAATTATATATGACAAAAGCCTATCAGATGGAAGAAGCTGCTAGAGTGGCGAGTGTGAGTTATACAGGAATTGTTTATGCGCTTGGTTTTGGATTTTTGTTTTTTCACGAAGTTTTTAATATCTGGGTTTCTGTTGGAATTGGTTTGATGCTTTTGGGCGTAATTCTGAATGTTACGTTTAAGAATAAAAAGAAAGAAATTGTAGAATTAGATGATAAAATTTTGGATAGTAAGTAGTCGGACAAAATAAAAACGACTTGAACTTATTGGTAAATGATTTTTATGTTCTATTGAATTGAATGGGGGGCACAACAAATTAGCTACGCTGCTCTTTCCTTCCATACAGGTATTTTTTTTCATACAAAAAGCCAGTAAACGATAGGGATTGCAAACCCTATTCTATGGAAAAAACGAACTAATATTTTGCTAATAAATGAATGAATCAAGTTTTTATTACTATCAGTCCAAAACCTGTTAAGAGCCTAAAAGAAATAAAAGAATTAAACGATTCAAAAATTCCTATAATTGTTATTGACCAAAAATTAGGATGAAGCAAAGGCGAAAACTATTTCCAGAAAAATTAGTAAGAGCAAATGAAATAATTGCTAAATACGGACTGCCAAAAATTAACAAAGAAGAGTAACTAAAGAAACTCCTTATTTCATCTCTGAAATAAGGAGTTTTTGCATAAACTGAAAATCACACTATCTTTTGCAAACTATCCTCTTACATTAGCCCACTTGACAGACTACCCCCAATTGTTCAATATCTCTAACCAAATCACTACTTGGTTCTATCTGTAAGTGATGCGAAACGGTTTTGATAAAAGTACGTCCAGTTTGTGGTGCTTGGTGAAAAAACTCCATTTTTATTTTACAATCTCCCCCTTTACAGTCATTGAATAATTTCTCTAAATCCATAATTAGATTTTCATTTAGATTCAATAAATTAATGGCAATATTGATACTCGTAATTGGTTTTTGTTTGACATCACTCAAAAGCGAAATATTTTTTATTTTGAGTTCTACTTGGTCAGGACTTTTATAGCGTTCTTCCATTCTACCTGTAATCAAAAGAAATTCTCCCATTACCAAAAAGCCTTTAAAATGGTCGTATTCCTTTCCAAAAAGTGCAAATTTGTAACTTCCAGAATAATCTTCTAACGTAAATAACCCAAAATCTCGCCCAGAAGCTGTCTTTCTATGTGCTACTTCGATGACCATTCCTCCTACTTTTAGTTCTGCTCCTTTTCTTGCATTGGGTAGATTCAAAAGGGTAGAATTACAAGAGGTTTTCATTTCGATTTTGTACTTATCTAGTGGGTGTCCAGAAATGAAAAAACCGACGACTTCTTTTTCTTTGTTGAGTTTGTCTATTTCTGTCCAGCGTTCTATTTCGGCAAGGCGTGGACGCATCACTTCTACTTTTCCGTCTGCCCCTCCAAACATAGAAACTTGTGCAGAGGCTGCTTCTTCTTTTTGTGCCTTCGAGTAAGCTAAAAGCAAATCTAAATTTGTCTTTCCTGTGTCGGTTGGTGCAAAAATTTGCGCTCTATGAACATCTTCAAAACAATCCAATCCACCTGCAAAAGTTAAGGCCTCGAAAGTTCTTTTATTGATTACCGACAAATCCATTCGTTCTACAAAATCAAAAATATCTTTGTATTTTCCTTTCTCTTCTCGTTCTGTGATAATGTGCGAAACGGCTGTTTCTCCTGCTCCTTTTATGGCTGCCAGTCCAAAACGAATTTGTCCCTTATCATTCACACCAAAACGCTCAATACTCTCATTGACATCGGGCCCCAAAACAGGAACGCCAATACGCTGTGCTTCTTCAATGAAAAACGTAATTTTATCAATACTGCTCATGTTGTTGGTCATGACGGCTGCCATATATTCAGCTGGATAATGTGCCTTCAAATAACCTGTTTGGAAAGCAACCACCGAATACGCTGCCGAGTGAGAACGGTTGAAACCATAGGAAGCAAATTTTTCCATTACCTCAAAAACCTCTTCGGCTTTTTTCTTATCGATGCCGTGGGTTTTCTTTGCACCTTCTACAAAAATGGTCTTTTGTTTTGCCATTTCTTCGGCTTTTTTCTTACCCATCGCACGACGCAAAATATCAGCACCACCGAGCGAATAACCTCCCATAATTTGGGCTGCTTGCATAATCTGCTCTTGATAAATCATAATTCCAAAAGTAGGCTCAAGAATAGGTTTTAAGAGTTCATGAGGATATTCGACGGTTTCTCTTCCATGTTTTCGGTCAATATAGGACGGAATAAAATCCATCGGACCAGGACGATATAAGGCATTCATGGCAATCAAATCTTCAATATTTGTAGGTTTTAATTCCTTCAAATATTTACGCATTCCGTCCGACTCAAACTGAAATGTTCCGACTGTATCAGCACGTTGATAGAGTTCATACGCCTTTACATCATCAATCGGAATTTCGTCTGGATTAATTTTTACGCCATGATTTTTTTCAATTAAATCAATGGCATCTTTAATGATAGTCAGCGTTTTTAGACCCAAAAAGTCCATTTTTAACATTCCTGCATCTTCGACTACTTTTCCATCAAATTGCGTAATAAAAAGGTCGGCATCTTTGGCTGTACAGACTGGAATATATTCGGTAATATCATCAGGGGCAATGATTACACCTGCTGCGTGCGTTCCTGTATTACGCACCGAACCCTCCAAAACTTTAGCATTTTGCAACACTTTTCCCTGCAAGTCTTTTGCTCTAAAAATTTGTCGTAATTCTTCTACTTCATCAAAGGCTTTGTCTAGTGTCGTCCCCGGTTTTTCTGGGACAAGTTTGGCAATTCTATTTGACTCATCTAAAGGCAATTCCATCACACGAGCAACATCTTTAATAGACATTTTGGCTGCCATTGTACCATACGTTACAATTTGTGCTACTTGATTACGACCGTATTTTTTGACTACATAATCGATGACAGATTGCCTTCCTACGTCGTCAAAATCTACGTCAATATCTGGCATGGATACACGTTCTGGATTCAAGAAACGTTCAAAAAGGAGATTGTAAAGAATAGGGTCAATATTGGTAATTCCGATACAATAAGCGACGACAGATCCAGCTGCAGAGCCCCTCCCTGGTCCCACGGCAACACCAATCCGTCTAGCTTCATTAATAAAATCCTGTACAATCAAAAAATACCCAGGAAATCCCATGTCTTTCATGATTTTGAGTTCTAAATCTATGCGTTCTCTGATAGCAGGTGTAATTTCTTTGTAGCGTTTGGCTGCACCTTCATAAGTCAGATGACGCAAATAAGCATCTTCATTTTCAAACTCTTTCGGAATTTCATATTTTGGTAATAAAATATCACGTTTTAGTTTTATGACTTCCGTTTTTTCCACAATTTCCATTGTCGTTTCGATGGCTTCTGGAAGGTCTGCAAAGAGTTGATTCATTTCTTCGGCAGACTTAAAATAAAATTCGTGATTCGGAAAACCAAAACGATACCCACGCCCACGCCCCACAGGCGTACTTTTCGGAATGCCATCTTTTACACACAAAAGCGTGTCATGAGCATCTGCATCTTCTTTTTTGAGATAAAAACAATCATTGGAAGCAAAATATTTTACATCGTATTTGTCAGCCCAACTCAATAAAATTTCATTTACTCGCTCTTCTTCTTCTAATCCATGACGCTGTAATTGAATATAAAAATCATCTCTAAATTCTTCTAACCACCATTGAAAAGCCTCTTCGGCTTGTAGTTCTCCGACATTCAAAATCAGTTGAGGAATTTCTGCACCCAAACCTCCCGTTGTAGCAATTATGTTTTCTTTATATTTTACGACAAGTTCTCTATCAATACGTGGATAACCTGCATAATAGCCATCTACATAGCCATACGAACACATTTTGGACAAATTATGATAACCTTTTTGATTTTTGGCTAAAAAAACCTGTCTTGTTCTACGGTCTGGATTGTCTTTCGTAAATTTTTGTTTGTGTCTGTCTTCGGTTAGGTATAATTCTGCACCAATAATTACTTTTATTCCTAATTTTTCGCCTTCTCCAACGGCATAAAAAGCACCGTGCATATTTCCAATATCCGTAATGGCAATGGCAGGCATTCCCATTTCGTGGGCTTTAGCGACTAATTTTTTGACATTTGCCGTACTTTGTAAAATAGAAAATTGAGAGTGATTATGAAGATGACAAAACGGTAAAATCTCATCTAACTTTCTATCTTTTTTTAATCTATCACTTGCCTTACTTTTCTTTTGAACTTGTCCAAAATTAGCCTCATCAAGTTCTGGAGCTTGATAAACGACCATTTGAGGCGTAATTCCCTCAACTGTCGGAACTACTTTATTTTGTAATAATCCAAAAAAACATTTTGCTGTCGCAGAAACATCATAGGCAGCATCGTGAGCATCTGCAAAAGGAACTCCGAAAAGTTTGGTGTGAAGTTCGGTAAGAGTAGGCCACTTGAAACGCCCACCACGTCCACCTTGAATAGCCACAAAATCTACCGAAGTAAGTTTTGTACAAAGCGTTTCTTTTTCCATAAAACCACGTTCAATTTTGGTTCTATGAAATTCTGCCCCCATTATAGCGACATCAAACTCTACGTTATGTCCAATAAGCACATCAGCTTTTTGATAATCGTCAGCAAAAGCATTTAATACTTCCGAAAGTGGTTTTCCTTCTTGCTCGGCTCTTTTGGTAGAAATTCCATGCACTTTTTCAGCATTAAAAGGAATGGTAAATCCATCAGGATAAACGATATGATTTTGAGCAGACAATAAATTTCCTGTTTTGTCGTGCAACTGCCAAGCAATCTGAACCAAACGAGGCCAATTGTCAGAATCGGTAACAGGTGCATTGAAGTTTTTTGGAAGTCCTGTGGTTTCGGTGTCGAATATTAAATACATATATAGAGTTTTTTGTCGCTCGTGGGGACACGAGCAACGGTAGAGTTTTTTCTTGTTTCGTTTTACGAATTTACGAAAAAATGCTTATTTTTTGAGCAAAACTAGATTTAAAAAAATCAAAGTTCTATTTCCATTTGTGTGTTACATAAGAAGAATATTTTTCTAAATCTAAAGTTAATTTCTCTATTGCATTTCAAATTATTTCTTTCCATTTCAAAATATTTCTTGAAATAAAAAGAAACAAAACTTTATATTGATTTACAAAGTATAATAATCAAACATTCAAACTTCTACTGTATCATTTCAACTATTGTCAAAGTCTGATTACAGACTATTGACAAAGTTTAGACAGCTTCATTACTTACTACTCAAAAACTAAATTTCTATGAAAGTCACTAAAGTTATTTTTCTTGTTTTTGGATTACTACTTTTGAATACTTTTACTTTTGCTCTACTCTACCCTACCATTTTTTAAGTACTTGATAATGAGCAGTTTAATTTATATTTTAATTTACATATAATCAAATATCGGAAAAATCTATCAGTTATATTTTCAAATTCTTCAACAGATT
>Ga0100394_1001428_pt1 | contig 19875 bp, 13 predicted proteins | sample CryGeymeta201518_FD_81549 | JGI IMG/M metagenome (GOLD analysis project Ga0100394, IMG submission 81549) | Groundwater microbial communities from Crystal Geyser aquifers in Utah, USA - Crystal Geyser metaG 2015-18 | ecosystem: Environmental > Aquatic > Deep subsurface > Groundwater | place: USA... | reverse complement strand
CGAAGGACTTCTCATAGTTACCAGCTCTTCGGCAGAGGTTGGATGAATACCAATAGTCGCGTCAAAGTCAGCTTTGGTAGCACCCATCTTTACAGCCACAGCAATTCCCTGCATCATTTCACCAGCAGAATCCGTAGCTAGGTGCACTCCAACAACCTTGTCAGTCTTGGTCTCCACAATAATCTTAAAGCATGTGTAAGTTTCCTTCTTCGGAAACGAATGAGCCATCGGTCGAAACTTTGTCTTGTAAACAGAAATGTCCTTGAACTTTTCAGCAGCCTGCTCCTCAGTATATCCAATCGTCGCAACTTCCGGCGTTGTAAACACAGTCGATGCGACAAATTCGTGATCAACAGGTCGATCCATACCTCCAAAGACAGTATCTGCCAAGCGGTGGCCCTCCATTAGTGCCACTGGAGTCAACGCAATGCGGTTTGTTACATCCCCGACAGCGTAAATGTTATCAACGTTGGTTCTGGAGTATTCATCGACAGGAATGAAGCTTCCTTTCGTTTCAACTCCGGCGCTCTCCAAGTTCAATCCATCAATATTTCCATTTCGTCCAGTGGCCATCAAAACACAGTCACAGTCTACCTTGTCTCCGTTTTCGGTAACTACGGTCAAAGATCCATCGTCGTTCTTGATAATTTCAGCAGGGTTGGTATTAAATTGCAGATCGATTCCAGTGTTTTCGTTCATTTCATCTCTGATAAGTTCCCGCATATCGTGATCAAAGCCTCGCATGAACAAATCGCCACGGTACATTAAAGTAACGTCACTACCAAGTCCATCCATGATTTGCGCAAATTCCAAAGCAATGTATCCACCTCCCACGATGACCATGCGTTTTGGTTGCTTTTCCAAATAAAAAATCTCGTTGGACGTAATAGTATGTTCGACGCCAGGAATATCGGGTTTGTTGGGCCATCCTCCCACGGCAACGATCGTGTTTTTAGTACGTAGTGTACGAATGACGTTTCCATCAGGACCCTTGACGAGGACTTTATTTTTTCCATCCAGTGCACCGCGGCCTTCAATAATTTCCACACCGGCATTTCCGAGGACAAAATTTTGGTAAACATTGTTGAGTCGAGTTATCTCGGCATTTTTTGCTTCCATAAAGGTATCCCAGTTGAACTTTCCGGGCCCGGCACCTTCCCATCCGTATCCTGACGATTCAGAAATCATACTGGGGTAGCGGCTGGCGAAAACCATGAGCTATAGATTGACGATAGATAAACGGTGTTACAAAGACGGAGATTTAGATGAGGTGATGCTGTATTAATTAAGCAAGAACAAAAACTCGCATCTCTCCAATCTCCAATCCTCAGCAATGGTGAAGCGAACTTACTTTTTTTGGTACACACCCTACGTTGACACACTATAGAAATTGGGAGCACAGAAATAATGAAAGTTCAAGTGCTGATGTTAGAAATCTCAATCTCTAGTGACATTTGACACAATCCAAAGCTTTATTGTCAAAATGGACGCAAAACATACCGTTCCTCCAATAGCCGACCAATTAGGAGCGCCGTGTTTCAGTTGGGTTTCCAATATGGCAACCTTTTTCCCGTATCCTGCCGAGATGCGAGAAGCACGAACACCACCAGATCCGCCACCAATCACAACAAGATCGTACTCGTCATCGTCGCTGGCCTCGGAACTAAGGGTCCGGGACAGATTGGTACTAGCACGAGTTGATAAAGCACGTAGTGGAGCAAAGGCCGAAGACCTGATGGGGGCGAGAGTAAACATGAGAGCAAGAGAATTGATGAGTTTCATCGTCGGAATATTTTGAGGGGATAAAATTATGGTCTGTGATGGTGATGATTATTCGCACGAACGTACAATACTGACTTTCCTTTCATAGAGAAGGTCTTAAAAATTGCTTCAAGGGCCATCTCTCAGTGACGATCTTGTGATAGATGATGAGTCCTGAATGGTGCTCAAGCGAAAACACGTCACACTCATGAGATTTGTGAGGAAAGTTAAAGAATATCTTAAAATCAAAAAAAGATGATACTGAGTCGTGTCTATTGACCAGAGCAAAGACGGTATCAGATGCATTGATCAAAAAAATTTCCAAGTAGCACTACTCTACCAGGTATGAGATTACTGATGACCTAGGAAAAAGCTGCACCAAAATAACAGCCAAATATTTTTATTGCGTGTGAATACAACATTATCTACTCTCTCCTATTTTTTCTCAGGCGACGTTCACAATGATCTTCAGTTCTGCTGGAGTTCCCAAACAGGCGAAACCAAGTGATGCCAGACGGACTTGAATGTCATCTGCTAGATTGGGCCAAGAGTCCGTTGTCGACGCGGGTTCGCCACAATCCGTCGTAGTAGCTGTTACACATCCCCATCGACACAAATCAGCGACGTCACTTGAGCAATCGACGTTGCGAGTTGGACACGCTGCTGCATCTTGAAGATTGCGACTGCGGCGAAGATTGCGGCGGACAACAGCATCTGCTTCTTTCAAATTATCAACCGCTTGGTTGCCATCAAAGATGAATTCCCCAAACGCGGCTACTCCTTTCCAATCTGGAATACGCGTTCCAAATTGCTCGTTAAGAACAGCTTGAATGTTTGTGCTGATGAGCTCATCTTGAGCGTCACTGTCACAGTCCACTACAGCATCTCCATCGTACTGGATCTGAACATCTACGTTGATCGCAACGTCCTTGGGGTTCTCGGCGCACTCTTGCGTAGTTACGGTGGGGGCCAAAGTGGTGGGAGTAGCAGTAGTACTGGTAGGATCGGGAGTTGCGACAGGAACGTCAGTGGCCGTTGGGGCTTCGGTTGGACAAGGTGCGTGAGTGAAAATTCGATCGTGTCGACGAAATGTGTGGTCCAGGCGTTTGCTGGAGCGGCTACGACCAAAGGATCCTCGACCTCTCTTCCCGCGAGCTTCAGCCTCTTCGTCGTCACGCGCTTGTTTAGCAATTCGTTCGCAGAATCTCTCATGTTGCTTCTGGTTCCGCAATGCCGCTGCAGCTTCTTCTGCTTGCTGCCGGGCAAGTTTCTTTGCCTCGCGCTCTGCTTTCCTTGCAGCGTCGTCGGCGTCACGTTTACGCTTTTCTGCTTCGTTCTTTGCTTTCCTTGCCGCTTCGTCAGCGTCTCGTTGACGCTGGCGCTCAGAGCTTGTAGGCCTGGGAGCTCCTCGTTTTCGACTCTTGAGCTGGCGTTCCTGTGGTGGGTCTAAGTCATCCTCGCTCCGGTAGGCTGTCGTGGGTGACATTACTTTTCCATTAACATTGGGCACGCACAATGCCATCAAAAAGAGATTGGCAATCAACAGGATGAATGAAATCTTTCCATTTGTCATTTTAAATTTGTTTCGAGACGTTGTCGGTTTATGACTTACTACTGTAAAAGAAACAAAACAGTCTTTTTGAGCTAATGCTTGCTGGGTTACTTTTATTCTCGTTGACGGTCATCAAGACCACTCTTGCGGTCCTGCGTCTGTTAATTCATAATTCAAACTAGTGTACCAGTTGACCAGCCAGTGCTTTTCACACCAAATGTCTGCTCTGATGACACCGGCGGAAATTCAGTTGCTACATCTGTCCCGAACAGAACTATTAGTAAACTACATGTGTGCGATCATTTGCTTCCTACTGTATTTATTTTTTGTTACGTACTGTAGAGTAATTATTATTAATAATATTGTTCGGTTCACAGCCAGTAAGAAAGAATACACCGAATGCAAACACTAAATAGGAAGAAGAAAAAATGTGCTACGTTCGGACCTGCAGATAGATTATGATCAATTACAGTACTGGAATATGCAGCTGTGGCCTTTCCCTCGATCCAGGTGTAGCATAATCTCGCCAGTCGATCTTTGTTTGCTTGCTTTTCATGGCTTGCTCTCTTGCGTCGTCTTGCGTGTTGCATAGAAGGGTACGGTGGGTTCCGAAAAGGACACAGCTGGAACGGTCTTTGTGACTGCCTTGGGTTGTGGGGACACTCTCGCGGTTACAGTTTTCGAGTCACTGATAGAGCGAGGTGATTTAAGTGGGTTCAACGGCATTGAATTCACTTCTTCAAAGAAACCGCCGAACATTTCTTGGGACCGGGCTTTTATTTCTTCTATTTGTTTCTCGTGTGTTTTGGCTTGTCGGTGGGCAAAGATGACGCCATTATTCATCAGCGAGCTTAAGTTTGGGTTCCTTTCTTGCATTTGAGGACGAATTCGAGTGTTGCTCGTATTATGTGATCGGGTGGTTTTTTTTGCTTTAGCTGGTCCTTCGTGGACAGGTTGCCTATTTGAATCTATTTCTTTGATAGCGAAGGAATGGTCCTCAATCTGTTTGGGCGCCACATTGCGCTCTAATCGCGTACTTGCTTCATTGATTTTACTAGGTTGTCGTTCAGTAGACGCTTTTGGAGGTTGAATTTCGGCGGAATGTTGTGGATGCATGATTACTGCTTTCTTTGCTTTCTCTAATGCCTGTCGCTGCTCGTTTCTGTTATTCACTTCGTTGGCCACAAGCACAGCTGCGTCCTTGGCAATTGCACCAAAGATTCCACAAAGCTTAAAAAAGCCCTTGCCTGCACGTTCAACCTTTGCAAATGCCATATCGTAGGTCAACTCATCGTCTTTGCCAACCTTGGTTGTGCTTGTTTGACGCCTTGCCTCGCTGACAGCTCCAATGGCAACTTCGACGGATTCTTTGGCCACCGAGGAAAGACCTTCAGCCAATGCGACGACACCCTCTTTGGCGACAAATGCTGCCTTTTTTACTTGATAATCGTCGACCTTGATTTTTGGCATCTTGAACTCTGGTAAGACAGGCATGTCGATCCTGGGAAAGTCTATTTTGGGTACATCGAATTGTTGCACATTATGCAACTCCAGTCTGGGCACATCAAATTGGGGCATCTTCATTCCGTGAACATTAGGCCTCTCCATCGTAAAATTTCTTTTCTTTGTGGCGTGCGCTCTTGCAGTTGCCGCAAGGCTGTCAGGCGAAGCTTTCGCTAGACTCGTACCGAACTGCTTTTCAGCCGACACCGCAGAGTCCACTAGCTCTTCTTGTTGAATTAGGCTAGACTTCTTCTTTACTTTCGTGGCACGAGTGGTCTTTGTCTTTTTGGATTTCTTTTTTGGCATTTTAACTGACACTAGCTCAGCAGAAGTCGCCACTGTTGAGACACCTGATACGTCTCCCTTTGATTCCATTACACTTGATGACTCTTCAGCGAAATCTTGAAAGACACTATGAAAGGAAGCAATGGTTTGCTCACGTTCAAGTTCACGCGCACGCCACTTGTTTGCAGCATTCTTATTCTTATTTACACTTTCGACGTTGCTGGTTTTTATTTTCTCTTTTTCTCCTTGGTCGACAGTACGAATATCTTTCTCAAGTGATGGTGCTTCTAGCTCAAACTCGGTGATCTCGTCAGCATCATCATGACCGACTTTATCCTCGTGTTTCAACTTGCCGGAATGTGCAGAAATTTGTTGCGGAGAAGCAATGGCTCGATTTCCGTCTTTAATCACTGTCATACTTTCCCTTGCAGCAGCCAGAGCAGCTTCGACAGCTCTGGCAGCGGCATCTTCCACAGACAAGTCTTCATCATACACTACTTCGGCCCTTGCACCCACATCGTTGCTGTGCTGGACATGCTTAAATTCATTAAACGCATTATCTTCCGCTGGAGCAAAAGATTCGTCCAGTGACAAGTATTTGCCATTGACATCTACTGCTTCTGTATCCACATTGCCATAATCAATAGAAGAAAGCGACAAGGCCACTTTAGCTGCTGCTTCGGTTGACAGAGCGTCGTTTTCATCCTGGTCATACTCAGTCAGCTCTTTGTATTCGCTGTTATCAAAAACATTGTCCGTATAGGTATCCAAAATCTCGTCCGTACAATCATTACCGTAAGATTCGGCCACCTGCAGTAGATCGGAAAATGACTGCTCGAGAAGCTGATCTTCCTCTCGGTCGTTTTCAATGTTCAATTTCAGAGTGTCATGGAAGTGGACATCGTCACTTTTAGGGACATGGAATGAATCGTGTGCTCGATGGACGTCGTCTAGAAATGTTTCGTCATTTTGGAGGACCGCATATTCGTCTAATTGTGTTTCCAAATCTTCCGTCAAGCTGTCTTCGTTCAGTTGAGGATTTGGCTCTTTTTTTTTACGGGACAAGTCATGAGTTATGTCTTTCATTTTTTCGTCCGTCTCTGTGATACCATCATCGCCGTCCTTTTCCAGGACGGCCACATCGGACGACAGAGACTCGGTGCTGTTGGTGGGATTCGTTCCATTGCTGGGTGTCATCTTCAAAGCGGTGCCATGTTCCTCAAAATCTAACAACTCAAGTCCGATATGACGAGAAACAAAACCAGGCGCGTTTTGGACAAAAGCTGTCGCCGGCTTCAGAGTCGCTAACAACACGATGATGCCGTGTGCAGCAGGTAACCGGCTAAATTTCATGTTCTCGAATAAATATGCTTGAGAATATTAACAATAATAAACCCCAGGTTGCTTCCTTGATGTAAAAGTGGCTTTTTAACCCGTGATTTTAAGAAGTGCATTATCTTTTGTAGATGCCTACCATTCTGTTTTCGTCGCCCCTTGCGGTCTTGGTCTTGGATGCGCACATAGTTTATTATTGGACGATTTTGTTGGAGGGTGTCACCGCGTAACGTAAAAAATAAAACCAAAATCTCAAAAAAAACGAAAGAACAATCTAATCCAGGAGTAAACGTCCGGGTGGATACAAAGGTATATCCTTGTTCCCGCCTAACCTTCGACAAGGCCAGAAAGCAAAGGGACTTCGCAACCACTTTCAACTCATTGGCTCTATCTATGTGGGCCGGACGGAAGGCACAAACAACTAGTACGAGTACAGCATTCATGTTGGAGGAAACGCCGCTCCATAGGGGTAAGATATCAGCTTTTCAAAACCTGGGGATTCAGTATCGTTTTCCCAGAACTTCCAAACGTCAGTGTAAGCGTGCTATGATCACCGCCAATATCTTGGCCACGACCATCAGTGTTCTCAACACTTTTGATCCCGCCTTCGGCAACGTAAATATTACTTTTACTCTCCCTCTTTCGTGAGAGCCTGGTTAATCCTCCTGTCGGAGAACTATAAAAAATAGATAAAATGCGATTTTGCTTGAATAGCTAGCCATGAACACCACTCAACCATCCAGGTCCAACGGGCAAATTTGAAAGTATACACCGGCGCTGGCCAAGTAGAATTCTTCCGGTACTCAGACATTGCTTTGTAATATTGCTCAAATAAATATTCTACCAAAGTACTGGTAGCTACCAGAATAAAAGAACACCTTGTTAAAGTAGAGTACGTAGTAAGAATACATAAAGAGCATAAGACTGACAGGATACTGGAAAAACATGTCGAAAAAGTTCCATGCTTAATTCTGCATGTGCGATAGCTAGTACCGGATATTCCGAGCTGTACTCAAGCTAGCTAGTACTGTACCACGACTAGTACTACTCTACTGTACCACTCCTGGTAGGGAGATTTTTTTAACTCGTAACCTCGCCTACCAGATTAGGATGTGTTGCTCATTAAGGTAGGCATAATTTTCTGTTGCCGATCGGCATGGGGAGGGCATAATACCGCACAATTCTATAGTAAAATAGTACCGACTCCTGCACGCGAGCATTTCAATATTCATTTACACTTTTATCCCCACCAGAAACAAGTCGGAGGAATCTATTGCAGAATCACATAAATCTTGGCCACAGCAGCATTGCCTGGGTTCCCTTGTAAATTTTTCCTCTTCAGATATATCATGTGCCATCTGTTATCTTAAAAAAAATTTCATCGTTATCCTTGTAGCATGGTTGATGCAATTACAGCAAACGCCTCGTCCATCTCTCGAAACCTCTCGGAAGCTTTCCTCGACGAGGCCAAAAGAAAAATGTTCAACAAACCCTACAGTTTCTTGGATGAAATGAAAAATAAGTTTAACTTGCAGACGGATACCTGTTCATCATGCAATCAAAGCCAGCTTCAGCTCGTTGCTGATCTGGATGTCTTTGCAAAACGAGCACTTGACCGATGGGAAATTAGCACAGCCGAAGAAGTGTTCCGTTACATCTTACACATCCTTAGTGTAATACCAAACGCACCAGAGATCGAGATAATAGAAACTTTGGCGTGTGTTGGCAGCTGTTGCGAGTTTTCTGGGCGTCTAGAGGAAGCGATGAGTTGTTATAAGGAAGCTCTGCAATTGAAGGCTCACCAGCGGTTGCAAGATGAACCACAGCGCATGAAATTAGCACTTGCGAACATCTTTCATGCCATAGGACTGATTCATTCCAAAATCCTAATGGAAGATTATACTAATGGTAGGAGTATTCGCCAAGAAGTAACAGTGACAGTTGCCACCAAGGCTATCCGGTCCTTTTCTCTATCTTTGAATTTACGGAAAGAATGCCTGGGCGAGGAAAATCTACTAGTGGCCAGTTCTCAGCACAATATCGCCGCGATCCTAACGAGGACAGGTAATGTATCTACAGCACTAGAATACTATAAGGCGTCCCTCGCAGTGCGCCGTAGCGTCCTTGGGAAAGGGCATCCGGAAGTTGCCTCGTCGCTACGACACATGGCCATGACATATCGCGCAATGGGCCGTCACCAAGAAGCTGCGAATGCTCTGACGCAGGCTCTTGCAATATTGAAGGAAATCCCCCATGAGGGATCTTTAGCAGAACTTTTGATTGAGCTTTCGCATGTTAAGCATTCACTCTCATCTTCGGTGAGAATCTAACAGAGATGATTAAGGTGTAATATCAGAAATTTTCCGGAGTAGTGTCTACGTTCTTGCAACTCTGCGTAATTGCGACTTTGTACCTATGAGCAAGAAACTGCGCCTGTAGCTCCACCGATTTCTGGGCTCTAAACGTCTTTCGAAAAGGGCAGTGTGCTTTTAGTGAAAGTCAAGATGGACCTGGTCATGAAGCTCCCTCCGTTTTGGGGTACCACGAGAAAACACTTGAAGTCACAGTCAGCAAGAATCAGCACAAATGATTGGAACTTTGGATTAGTTTCTTACGGTTTATAATGCCTGTTAATAGTTCTTATGTACTTATTCTAGTACTGAAGTAGAAGGCCGCGCAGCAGACGATCGACCCAGTCGATGAAGTGTCTGGACAACTGCAAAGAATTTAGGCCTTGCCAGCCTTCTTCTTATTCTTTTTTGCGGCTTTGCGTGCAGCCTTCTTTTCTTCGTCTGCCTTGATCTCAGCCAAGATCTTTTGGGTTTCCTCGTCCGGTTGCTTGTCAGTTTTAAAGTAGCCGGGCATATCTAGACCCGTCACCCGAACAGTACCACTAGGAAGCAGAAGAACGGTGCACTTGAAGTGAGCGACAATAGCACCATTTTTTTCGTGCAAGGAAGGGTACATGGTCAATAATTCGTGCGTTACGCATTCCGGAATTCCCAAACGAGCCTGTCGAATATCGGACAAATGGCGCAGTGTAAAAGGAAGTGTGGGAAACTTCTTGTCGACTTCGGCCAAAACTGCGCGACTAGCCTTGACCTTCAAATGATATTGCTGCTCCACGTTGCGTTTAAACACGGTAGTGCGCATTTCTCCAGGTCGCACTTTGCCGTCCCCAGTACTCATGGCAACATCAACGGCATAGACTTCTGCCTTTTCAAAGGTGCAGTCTGGAAGCTTTTCCTCTTGCTCCAACTCGTTGTCATCGGGATTCGGAGCTTTCAAAGCGACTTCCTTTACACCATCTAGTACGTATCGCTTCATTTGATGCATTCGGACCGAGCTAATTGGGGTAACACCGTAGGCCTTTGCTACTCTTTCCACGGCAGCGGTAACATCCGTGTTCTTCTTTCCAGCAGCAATGCACTGAGCGGCGACAAGCATAGCATTGTAAGCAGCCACAGCAACATTTCCCAACTCTTCGGGAACATTTGAAGGTGGGCTATCGGTAGACTCTGGGACGACCAAAGTATGAGCAGCCACGGCAATGTAACCATCAATATGGCAACCCAAATCAATCTTCACAATATCTCCGGCCTTGAGAGGTTCCTATCATTCACAGTGTGATTTAGTCCGGTACAGAGAAGAAGAGAATGGTTAACGACACAAGTTTGCCTAACGTTAACACGCAAACACCGATTTCCTTTGTAACGAAATGTTTGGTGCACCCAACCCTCGAAATACACAAATCATGCGACCATGGAAACAGAGGGCCTGAATTCACGTGAGCAGTGACGGGTGGGGCACCTAGAAAGACCATTGGGCGACATAGGAAGAGATTCGTGGGACCAAATGCCGTAAAACACAGATACAACCACAGTTCAATCTTCGCGTCCAAAAAAAGTCCTCCTGAGTTTCTCTTCCTGTCAATCCACACAAAGTGGGGTCTGTGTCCGGTCATGGAGCGCCCCATTCCTGTCGCGAAGGACAAGAAATGGTATTTCTTTCAGCCACTTACAGCCAATAAAAGAAAAGAAGCCCTCGATCGCTGGTACACTTGGAACGACCATGACAGGTTTTGCGTGTTTCCCGTCTCTTTTTGATTACAATCCCCCAAGCCAACCAATCACATCAAACAGATAGAGCAAACAGACAAAGCAAGCCAGCAAGCAAAGAAACAAAATCATGCATCGCACTGTACAGCAGATACATTGAGGCATTGAGGTGACGTACCAACTCTTCATTGTCAAGGGGAGAATGATTGCAAACAATATCATTGACCGAGACGCAAACGGGAAAAGCAATTCCACGATCAATAGCTTTACCATCGACCTTTTTGGTAAAGAGTTTCTGCGCCTGGGCTGTGACGACGGTGTGTCCGAATTCACAGATATCAATGATCTTGGCTCCAGGAACACATTGCCCAATCAGCCCTTGGAGGGCAATGTTAACAATTTTGGCAGCTTCTTGATATTTTGTGCAAACATCACTGTTGACACCAGAAATGAGTAGGATTTGCAAATTAGCAATAATCAATGTGAGGAGAGAATTTAAAAAAAATCCAAAGCGTGAGGTGGTCCGTGAACAATATTGCCTCCTAATAAATGGAACAAGCAGTACGAGCTACGAGCCAGCCAATTGCCAATATTGTTCACAAGCATTTAACTTCAACCAACTTGGTAAAGAACTAGCTAGCTCGTAAACTCGAGTTAGACGTTTGCACAAATCAACACGCAAAATCCCAAAGCTCCGAAACAAAATAATCATCATTGCTCAGCTATAACCGATAACGCACCTGTTGTTGAGGTCCGTCACTTCTTCATCTTCTCCCTCCTTCTCCTCTCCAGCAATAACATTCTCTTCGTCGCTCATCTTGATATTTGGTCTTTGTTTTTTGTCAACCTGAAAATAATGTGTTTTATATTTACTGTTAATGAATGGAATGGATGCAACAATCCAATAGCGTAAAAAAAAAAAGAGCGTTTGTCCCTACTATTGCTGCAGCAGGTGATTTGTGTAGTCTGTTTTTTGACAATCGGAAGTGGTCGTCGCCACCGCCATCAACAACATCTCACGCACCCTTCGCTTGTCTTTTGACGGGATTTTTTTGGAATCATAACCTACTTCGCAGCCTCAAGCTTTAACAATTATTTTGGGGTTTGGGTTCAATTTACTTTCGTTCAGTAGACACATATTGTTTCTTTATTGCCTTGCTACAGCATGTAGGTCTGGAGTCTCGTAGAGTAGATACTTTGATGAGCATTATTAGTACTGTTATTTCTCATCTACTAGACTCGACCTTCAGTATGCACCCTAACTGCGTCAACTACTCTGCATCTACTACTACTAGTAGCTAGAAACCTGCAGATCCCAATCTAGTTATACCAAGATGCATAGCTCTTCTTCGTATATCTGCAATCTTGTGCTGCATCGATAAATATGATTTGATTCGAAAATAATTACTAGGTCACAACAACATTTTAGGAACACAAATTGATGTTTACAAACAGTGATTTTTGTAACGAATCATACTGTAACATTGCATTGAAACCAAGAAACTAGTTTTCGCTCGTGTAAGCAGTAGTTTCGCTTTTCATCATCTCATGGATGCTCCGAGCAGGCTTGATGCTGCGATCAACAGGCACAACAGGCATAGATCAAGGCAGGCACTACTAGACTACTACTCTAGTAGTACTAGCTAGTAGTAGTACTACTAGTAGTAGACTAACTAGTCTACTGCTACAAATAAATCTCACGTTTTTTATGTACGTGTATGGAGATATTGTGATACCTTACGTCAGATGTCTACTGAACAATAAAACGAGAGGCGCACGAGTACACGAATGCTCCACCTTGAATCTCCTCACCTTATTATCGATCACAACATGCTGAGCGAAACTAAGATTTTAACAATAATAATAATATTGCTCGTTATTTAGTGGCAAAAACAAAAATATCTACACAGATTTTGCATTTTGCCATACCATTTTAGTCTACTCAGTAGCGTTGATCGTACTTTCTACACTATTCATAGCTGGCCTTGAAGCACAAGTTTTTATTACTAAAAAGTCTACCATGAGCGACGATAAGAAAGAATTGGAATGGCCGAGTGCCAAGGTTCGCCAGACCTTTATTGATTTCTTTGTGAAGAAACACAACCATCGATTCTGGCCCTCCAGTCCCTGCGTTCCTGTCGACGATCCTACTTTGTTATTTACCAATGCTGGTATGAATCAGTACAAGCCTCTCTTTCTGGGGACTTGTGATCCTAATCTGGAAATGGCCTCGCTGAAGCGTGCCGTGAATACTCAGAAATGTATCCGCGCCGGTGGAAAGCACAATGATTTGGACGATGTAGGAAAGGATGTTTACCATCACACATTTTTTGAAATGCTTGGCAACTGGTCGTTCGGAGACTATTTTAAGGAGGAAGCCATCCACCTTGCCTGGACCTGCTTGACAGAGGAGTTCAAGTTAGATCCTGAGCGCTTGTACGCCTCGTACTTTGGAGGAGACGAGTCATCTCCCTGCGATGATGAAGCACGTGAGATTTGGCTAAAATATTTGCCTCCATCAAGAGTGTTACCCTTTGATGCGTCGGATAACTTTTGGGAGATGGGTGCTACTGGACCCTGTGGTCCTTGTGTGGTATGTATTGTGTATTGTAAAGGTTTTATGTATATTATTTTAGACGAGGTTGCTTTACAGAACAAGCACAATTTCTCGACAAACATTTATCTCTAATTCAACCCCTTCTATTTTACAACAATGCAGGAAATCCATTACGATCGCATTGGAGGACGGGATGCCTCCAAATTGGTGAACGCCGACTTGCCCGATGTCATTGAAATCTGGAACAATGTCTTCATCCAGTACAATCGAGAGGCCGATGGCAGTCTACGACCTCTGCCAGCCCAGCATATTGATACCGGTATGGGTTTTGAGCGATTGACCAGTATTTTGCAAAACGTCGAAAGTAACTACGATACAGATATCTTCATTCCTCTGTTCGATGCCATTCAAAAGATAACGGGTGCCCGCCCTTACACCGGAAAGCTTGGCAAGGACGACGAAGGCTACGTCGATATGGCTTACCGAGTTGTAGCCGACCATATTCGTACTCTGTGCTTTGCTATTGCAGACGGTGCGACACCCAGTAACCTGGGACGTGGCTACGTTTTACGACGTGTTTTGCGTCGCGCCGTACGATACGGACGACAAAACTTGGGTGCCGAACTTGGTTTCTTTTCCAAATTGGTGCCTACTTTAGTTGAAAACATGGGTGATGTCTTCCCAGAACTGAAGGAGAGACAGGATCACGTGACTGCCATTATCCGAGAAGAGGAAGAATCTTTCAGTCGAACTTTGGATAAGGGTTTACAGCGATTCAACGAATTGGCAGAAAAGGTTGGAGACGACAAGGTGTTTTCTGCTGAGGATGCTTTCTTTTTGTACACTACCATGGGATTCCCTGTTGATCTGACCGAGCTAATGGCAGAAGAAAAGGGCATGACAGTTGATAAGGACGGATTCGAAAAGAAAATGGAGGCCGAAAAAGAGGAAAATCGTCGCATTCACGATGAAAAAATGGCTGCCGGCTCTGGCAAGGATATGCGCATGGTTGCTGAACAGACTTCTCGATTGGTCTCTGATAATGTTCCTGCCACTGACGATTCCGCAAAGTACGTTTGGAACCAGCATTTAGATGGGTGCACTGTTAAGGGCCTCTTTTTGGGACGCAACGAAACCGAGGATAATATTGGATTTGTGGATTCCGTGTCTCCCGAGAGTAAAACTATTGGAGTCGTTCTCGACAAGACGAGCTTCTACGCTGAGCAAGGAGGACAAATTTACGATGTTGGTACAATCACATCTGGGAATGCAACGATCCGTGTCGATAATGTCCAGCTGTACGGACAGTTTGTTCTTCACGTTGGTGAGGTTGTGGATGGAAAGATTACGCTTGGAGATTTCGTCACTTGCAGCGTGGACTATGAAAGGCGTAAGCCAATTGCCTCTAATCACACTATGACACATGTTCTCAACTTTGCTTTGCGCAAGGTTTTAATTGAAGAAGGTGACGGCAAGGCAACAACGAATGTCGACCAAAAAGGTTCCTTGGTGGACGAAAAGAAACTGCGATTTGACTTTTCGTGGAGCGGTGCCCTGACACCCGAGCAGCTTGCCAGGGTGGAAGAGATTTGTATCGATCGCATTCAAAAGGGAGTTCCGGTTGATGCTTACGTCGCTCCTTTAAAGAAAGCCGAAAAGATTAATAATCTGCGTGCCGTCTTTGGAGAAAAGTACCCCGACCCCGTCCGAGTGGTCGCCGTTGCTAACGAACCCGTTCCTGAAATGTTGGCCAATCCTCAAGACTCACAGTGGAATGAATACAGCATTGAGTTTTGTGGAGGAACTCATCTGACGAATACCAAGGAAGCCGAGGCCTTTGCCCTTCTTAGCGAAGAAGGAATTGCCAAGGGCATTCGTCGTATCGTCGCTGTCACCCAGAAGGGAGCCAAGGAGGCTTTAGCCAGGGCTGATGCTTTTGAAGGCAAGCTCAATGAAGCCGAGAAACTTGTTGGCGATGCTCTTGAATCACAAACCAAGGTGCTTAAGATTGAGTTGGACGAGCTCGCCATTTCAACTGTCAAGAAAACTGCCTTCCGTGAAAAGATTAGTGAATTGATCAAGAAAGTGATGGTTCAGCAGAAGGAAAAGGCGGCTGGTATGAAGGACGAGATTATTGCCAAGGTAATCGAAGCTGCGGGAGCTGTCTCTGGAAATAAGGTGGTTTTGCAGTTTGATTTCGGAATCGACGGCAAAGTCTGGAAGGCTATCAGCACTGCCTTTGGCAAGCAGTTGAAGGATAAGGCTGTTTTATTGGTTTTTGCTGACACTGATTCGGATCGTCTAATGGTGGCTGCTGTCGCTCCTAAGGGAGTAGATGTCGATTGTAAAGAATGGGTGAGTTATGCTACGGACGGCACTGGCGCCAAGGGTGGAGGCAAGAAAGATTCTTGTCAAATGAATGTGCAGGGCACGGGCCATGCCAACGGTATCTTTGAAAAGGCGAAAAGTTTTTAAAGTGATAAAACGCGGTTGGCAGAGTGGTCTTTTGAAGCCACGGAAGAGAAAGAGATAAAAATTATGTAAAATCAATCTTGAAACACACATGAATTTTTAGAATCGGAGTGTCCGACAAGTTCAATGGTATCTTTGAACGATCGAAAGAAAGTCAACATTCACCAGGAGTGACTAGTTCGCCAAAGGTAAATCGATTTTCCACGACGAACAGCGTTTGTGTTCGTCACATCCTTCAGCAAGACATTTCTGCAAAACGAACCACACCATCTGAAAATAAAATTCATTCTTCTAATAAAAAGATAAAACGTCAGTCATACTTTAAGAACTTTGCCTCTCCACTTCAATTCTTCGGGAAGCTTCCACCAGCCTTGGGTACAGACAAATGACTTGATTTCTACAACCATCACCAGTTCACAGTTCACAAAAAGGTATACGTAATCCTTTCAATTCTCAATGACTCCTGACTCTTTCAAATAATTCCTTTTTCCCTAAATTTACAATATGTTGCACCATTCGCATTCTCCAGGTGTCGTCGAGTTGAATGTCATGCAACTGGCGCAACGCCAACTGGTGGCCTTGTCGGGCAAATCATAGGGCTGACCGGAAAGAAGAAGAAGAAGAAAAGGAATTAGTCGTTAGTGGAAGATACGGGACAATTCAATAGATTCCTCATACTTCCTTCTTCCTCTTGTCAAGCGCACCGTAACGAAACCCTGGTAAATAGTTTTCGTTCAACTTACAGTGTGGCATTTACTGCAATAAAATCGAGAATGTCCCGGCGGAATGGGAGCCTCGTTGCTCGTCTTTATTGGTTCGGCATCCGCAACCACAATCTCGGGCTCGGCATCGTAACCGTCCTTCTTTTTTTCAACTTCGTCTTCAATTGTCATGTCTATTTGTTTAGTAGCTCTTGTACTTAAATTGATTGTTTTTTGTGGGCTTTGTTTCGTCTTGGTCGTGTATTGTTTGGTCTTTCAGTCAATCGTGGTAGTAGTGGTATTCTTAGTATTCTTATCGGGATTGAAAATTGAAATCAAATGTTATTGTAGTTGGTAGAATAGTATAAAAGATGTCGGGAACTCCTCAGTTGTATCAACAGAATCTCTTGCAGAGTGTGCGTGATAGTGCTATTAATAGTGAGTTAATAGAAGGAAAGTATATTTATTTATTGTTTTGCTGGTTTGCTGGTTTGATTAAGATGTTAAATAATGCAGTACCAGGTACGAGTAGAGCCAGAGAATCAAGACTCTACTCTAGACAACTAGTAGGTTCTAGTTTGGCTCCATTCCATACTACTCTAGTAGCTACTAGCTAGTAGATCTAGTAGCTACTAGTAGTACTGGTAGCTAGAAGTAATAAAATAGTATGTTTGCTTTATTTTATTAGCTTCCGTTGAAGGCAACACATCATGAAGGCGCTGAACCTTCTGCCTGGGTGTCTCGAGGATTCTTCCACCATGGAGAAGTTGAGCGCTCGGAACTCTGGAAGATTCCGATTCTCCTCGTTCTTCCCACTGATCGATCGGAAAAGCCCACATTTATTTGTTTGATTCGCAGTGCTGGCTAGCCAGTGGATGCGCTCAAATTGTTACTACTATGAAGTTTCTAAATGTTGCCTAGTGCTGTATTGCTGCAAAAAAAATCCAATAGCGTCTACGGAAAGGCAGCATTCACGATTTGACTGAAAAAGTATGGATTTCTTCAGTTTTGCACACACATCACCCGGTGTGGCATTTATAGCTTGTTGCAAACTTTTGGCTTCGTTTCTTCAACCCCATGCCTCCTATAGTCGTAAAAGAATAGAGGGCGACGACAGTTTGAGAAACACTCCTGACTTTTGCATTTTCAAATTCGTTGCATATTACATCAAACTCATACCTAATACATTCTTCCTTAAACAATATTTTTCCTATCCAAATACTTACTTGAAAACTGTAATGGATGACCAATTCACCTCGTATTTGGAAACAATCACGCAAATCTCCCACCAATTCTTCTGGTCCTGGTAAAAAGGCAGAATTGCAGTACAAGAACAACGAAGATCCTTTGTTGCTCGAATCGGGTGCATCCAGTCGCAGCATTTTTCGTAGAAAGGCCGTAACACTGACAAAGCGTTGCTGAGAACTGATTAAAAATTTGGTCTTTTTGAGAATGGGTGCACTGCCGACGGCCACAAAATGGACCTTGACCTTGTCGATGTTCTCATCCAGCTGGCTCTTCTTTGGGGTAGCAACAGCCTCGCCAGTTGCAGGAATGAACGCATCACTCATCCCTTATATAATAATTCTTAATCGTATGGAAAAAAGAGTAAATGATGCAGGTTATTGTGTTTTTTGGCTTTCAATGAAGTTGCTGTGGAACACCTACACGCTGCACCCTACAGCGTCTGTACGGTACAGTTTACAGTAGGTGATCTTGTCAGTCGCTTCGTCGCTTCTACTTCCACACTTTCTCTTCTCGCAATACTTACGCTCTCCACTCATCTGCTGCAACGTTTACTTGAAAAACTAGTTAAATTTACACGACAGCAAACTTAACATTATTTAGACCATCGATGTTGCTGTTTGCTGTTTGTAGTTTGTAGTGGGGGGGGTCTAGCGGTACTACTAGACTACTGCTGCTGTCCTACTACTGTACTACTGGCTACGGTAGCTTCTAGTACTACGAGTGCTCCAGTAGTAAATACCAGTAACAAGCAAACCTTGGTTTTGAGTGCTAATCCTGGTGCTTATTTAGTTGTAGTAGTCTGCTGGTACCTGGTACCAGGTAGTCTAGTAGTAGTGCCGTGAAAAATAATTTAGCGTGACTAACCAGTCCCGAGCATGATACGGATTAGCGGAAAATGCTTTCACTCCCTTCATCAGCGTACATAACTACTACTAGAGGAGGAGGAGGAGTAGACCTCTAGTACCTACTAGACTACTGTTAGTACAACAGTACAACACAGTCTGCTGGAAGCTTGTCAATTTTCTTGTCTTTTCCTTCATAAACTGCTGCGACGACGTCAATGACGGCATTCCCTTGTTATTTGACGGCGACAGACGCTAACGAGGACAAATATGATGATTAAAAGGGAAAGTTGGCAAGTGAAAAGTGAAGCTCTCGATCAGGCCCCGCATTGCGCATTTCTATTTCTCTGTGGACGGATCCGAAAGTCATTGTTACTTACAGCGACTGCGCTCAGCAACAAGCAATAGAAAGGCCGTCCTCAAGGCGCTAACTTTCAACACTAACGAATGCGAAAACTAACTATTGCAGCGATTTTGTTCCATGCAAAACAATTTTTGTGCTACGTACCGCATCTAACGAATGCAAAATCGCCTGCTATCACTTCTGATTCAGGAGAAATCTTGATCGATTTATTGCTCGAATCAGCAATGCTGTTTCTAAAGCGGTGGAATTGTATTGCTACGTCCTCAAGATGTTTGGTAGTTGGTAAGATGTATAAATACTATGAATACTGATGTCTATCCATCTATTTTCAATGAAAGGATGCCAAAAAAGAAACAAAAAAGCACAACGTAGTATTCTTTGTGCAAAATAGCTCCTTTCATAGACTCATCGCTTTTCGCCGTGGTTGCGCAAGAGACCGGAAACGCTCCTTCGAAATCCTTTCATAGCCTTTCCGCGGTACGAGCCCAGAGGCAGAGATCCGGTGTGGTTCAATTGGGGCCGACGTCCCGCATGACTGCTGACACCCAAATTACTAATCGAGCCATCAGCTTCGGTTCCTGGCCAAGTCATTTCAATACCCTCTTCGTGTGCTGACGATGGAGGCAAATTATCTTTGACGGTCGTGACGTCAACGACTTGATCTTCCAATTCGTCTTCGTTTTCTGTATTTTCAAAATCCGAGTCGAGATCGTGTTCGTGTTGCAGTCGCAAGTTCTTCCTCTCCTCTGCTAGCACCAACGCATCTTGGGCCATTGTACACCAGCATTTGACCAGATCCTTAATGAAGGCTGCCGATTTGGACTTGATTTGACCAGCAAAGGAACAGGATTGTGTAAAAACGACTTGCGAACTAGCGCTCAGCGTGGCTACATATTTGTGTTTGGATCCATCTCGGACCTTTGTGGCTCGAATGACCCAACGTTCTAAAACGTAGAATCGATTAGAAAAGGGGATGTCTGAGACATCCGTGCGCGACTCTATGACTACCAGTGTCTTGTGATTGTGTAAAGTGCGTTGCGTCTTTTTTGTATTGGCATAGAGAGGTCCGACAAAGTTGTCGGTTTTCGCCTTGAAAGTCAAGACACGTGCTTGGTAAGAGGACTTTGCAGAATTGGCTGCCGCTGTATGGAGTTTCGGATCATGATGCAGCATAACTGGTTCCTTTGGACCAAGTGG
>Ga0100394_1001417_pt1 | contig 20033 bp, 20 predicted proteins | sample CryGeymeta201518_FD_81549 | JGI IMG/M metagenome (GOLD analysis project Ga0100394, IMG submission 81549) | Groundwater microbial communities from Crystal Geyser aquifers in Utah, USA - Crystal Geyser metaG 2015-18 | ecosystem: Environmental > Aquatic > Deep subsurface > Groundwater | place: USA... | reverse complement strand
ACAAATATATCACTTTCATTTATTTCTAAATATTAATAATAATAATAATGTATTATTATTTTATGCTTCTTTTTTCTATATTTAGCCAGATTATTTATAATAAATATATTTATTAATTATAAATTAACCTATTTTCATACAACATATACTATTTATCTTAAGATTACTTTTCATTGTACTTACATATAATGCTTGCAATTGAGATAGTTTATCTATTTTATATAAAATAATTACCAAGGAAAAAGAATGAAAAAAACAATTAAATTAGCAATGGTAGCTGTATTAGCTTTAGGTGCAACGTCTGCATTTGCTACAAACGGTTCTGAATTAATAGGTACTGGAGCGAAAACTCGTGGTATGGGTGGTGTTGGCATTGGTATAAGTCATGGTGCGGAATCAACATTGGCTAATGCCGCTTTAATTACATCTGTTAAGGGAACTGAGATCTCTTTTGGTGGTACTATATTTATGCCAAATGTATCTGCGGACATGGGTGCTGGTGCAAAAGACAGTGTTGCTAATCTTAGTGTTATACCAGAAGTTTCTATTGCTACGAAAGTAAATGATAATTTCTACATGGGTATTGGTATGTGGGGCACAGCTGGAATGGGTGTAGATTACCGTAAAGAGAGTGGATATACATCTAACTTTAAAATGGTTACCAATTTACAGCTTATGCAGTTTGGTGTGCCTTTAGCTTACAAGTCAAATGGCTTTAGTGCCGCAGTGACTCCAGTATTACAATATGGCTCGTTAGACATGAACTTTGCTGGTGTCCTTGATTCATCAACTATGACTAGTACACCAGGAAGTACTGCAAATGCTAATTTTGGTGCTGGTGTCTCTCAAGATTTAAAATTTGGATATAACTTAGGTTTAGCATATGAAGCTGCTGGTTTTACAGTGGGTGCATCTTATAAATCTCAAATTGACATGCAATACACAGGTCAAATTTCAGGAGCCAGTCAAGTGTTTGCTAATTTTGGTTTATTTGGAGGGCAAGCTTTGTCTGATAAATTATCAACTCCTGCTACATTAGGGTTTGGTGTGAGTTATGAGATGTCTGGCAGTACAATTGCAATTGACTATAAACAAGTGAATTGGTCTTCTGCAGAAGGATATAAAGATTTCAAATGGGAAAATCAAAGTGTAATAGCTATAGGTTATGAATATTTGGCTAAAAATTGGGCTGCGCGTGTAGGTTATAACTATGCAAATAATCCAGTTGCTAATCAAGCGGCAACTTCTGGAACGGATGCAACAGGTTCAGCAATTAATATGTTAAATGCTCTAGGTTTTCCAGCAACAATCAAATCACATATGAGTGTAGGTGCTTCATATAATCTTTCTGATGCAACAAGTGTTGATTTAGCTTATGTGTATGCTCCTAAAGTATCAGATACTTATACAACTGCTGGATTTGCTGGTTTTGGAGCAACAAATCCAGCATCTGTTAAAGTTGAGCATTCTCAATCAAGTGTTAGTTTTCAACTTAACTATATCTTCTAATCACAAACCAATCTCAATCTATATTTAAATGTCGCCTTTATGGCGGCATTCTATTTCTACACTTCATAAAAACTATATCTCTCAAGTATTTGTGAATATATAGAATTAGCAAATTTTTATGTTACAATATCCCATAAAATTTGTGATTGTTTTGTGATAAATAATGCAGATTACACAATTAAGGAAAAATCATGATTAATAAATTAATTAAAACTACAGCGGCTCTCTCTTTAGTTGCTTCAGTTGCTTTTGGTGCACAAGGTGTTATGTTTAATGTTGTCGGTGGGAATGCTGAAAAGCAATATAACACTATGATAAATGAAAAGATAGAGGATATCGGCTTTGTTCTATCTGACCCACATGAAAGAATTAATGATGCTTATTCTACAAAATATGGAACTAAAACTCTAGAAGATGGGAAGCCAAATCCTGGTTATGATCCAGAGTGGAAAAAAAGTTTAGATAATCTTGGTTTCTTTTCAATTTCAAATGATGAAAAGATTCGTGAGTTACTTTTAAAAGCTCCAGAATTAGGAGGTTTTTCACCTTTTAATCTTCACATTTACAAAAAAGCTGCAGAAGATAAAACTTATGTTGGGCATGTTGTCCCTCAGACTATGCTAGATATAGTTGGTATTAAAGACAAAGCTATTCGTGAGGCTTTTATCGCAAGTTTTCCTGAACTAGATGCATTAGTTCAAAAAGAGATTGGTGGTAAAATTGAGATAAGTGAGTTTAAAGCACTTCCAGCAAAAACAATGATGAAATTTGAGCTAGAGTTTGAAAGACCAGAAGATCTTTCAGAATATATTGATGAATTTCAAGAGGAGTTTGAAGCTGCATTTGAAGAGAACAAGTATATCATTGCAGGCTATAAGAACTATAAAGCTTCATACGATGATTTAGGTTTAGAATTTGATAAATATGATGCCTATTTTACTTACTCTTTATGCCATTTTACATTTTCGTACAATATCTTTAACAAAGGTGTTCCAGAAGCTGGTGCATTTGCTCCATGTTCAATGTATATGTATATTGAAAAAGGGACAAACAAACTTATTATCGGTATGCCTCGTTTAGCGAATTGGGCATCTGTCTTAAATATGAAAGATGAAACAATGAAAAAATCTATTCATGATTTAGATGTTGAAATTGTAAATATTATGAAAGATTTAGGTGCGAAAGAGATATGAAAAAAACATTCTTAGTAATAAGCGTAGCCATTACTCTAATACTCTCTGGCTGTGCGGGAAAAACCACCTCACCAGCTGTTGCTGGTAGTTTGTCTGGAACCGATGTAAGCACTTATTTGATTGGGGAATATATGGATGTTCCGAGTGCTTCTAGTAAGCTTGAAGCAGCTGGATTTGAGATTCTTGCGAGTTACAAATCTGTAAAAAAAGGGACTACAATTGTTTTTACAAACGCTGAATTAAAAGCTCAAGCGGCGAAGCCAACAAGAGCACACGCTGCAGTTTTACGTCTTTTTGTTGATGAACAAGAGCAAATGATTAGTTTTACAAACCCTGTCTATTTTGGCAAGGCATTTATGCAAGATGATTATGACCATGCAGTCTTTAATGCGCAGTTTGAGAAGCTAAACAGTGCATTTACTGGTTTAAAACCTTCTGTTGATAAATGGAGCTTTGATGGACTCCCAACATACCATTTTATGCTTGGCATGCCTTATTACAATGAGCCAGATATTCTTGCAACTGGAAGGAATAGCGAACTGATTGCAAAAGCAAATAGTTATAAAGATGGAAAACTCAAAAGTTTTGAACTTAAACTATCTGATAGCAGTACGCTTTTTGGGTATAAATTGGCTACAAGAACATCTAAGTTTGTCAAGAAAATTGGTAGAGCTAACGCAGCAATACTTCCATGGTGTATAGCAGTTGAAGATTCTAAAGCGACAGCACTGAGTGCAAAGTATTATATAGCTATGAGTTATCCATTGTTGGATATGGGTGGATTTATGGGGATTATGACTGTTCCAGGTGCGGTTATAGCGGATTTAGAAAAAGTATTTAAGTAGAGAGACTCTCTTCTCTTTGGCATGTGGAAATAAACTTTCCACATGCCAAACATTTAAAAGCTATAGTGATTAAATCATTACAGCTTTTCTTGCACCCTCTTTTATTTCACCGATAAGCTAACCATCTGTTTTACTTAATACTGTTTCAACATCTGCATCATCTACAACTAAAATCATACCAACACCCATATTGAATGCTCTGTACATCTCCTCTTCTGCGACATGTTCACTCATAAGTTTGAAAATAGGTAAAACCTTTATACTCTCTTTTTTAACTTCAGCCATAAGGTTTTCTTGTAGTACACGAGGTAAGTTTTCAACAATTCCACCCCCTGTAATATGCGCCATTGCTACAATCTCATTTTTTAAAGCTTTAAAAGTTTTAACATAGATATTTGTTGGCTCAAGGAGCGTCTCGATAAGTGGTTTTCCGTTGAACTCATCCTCAAAGTGCATACCCATTTTTTCAAACAGTACTTTTCTTGCTAAAGAGAAACCATTGTAGTGAAGACCTGAACTTGGAAGTGCGATAAGTTTATGCCCTGCTTTTACAAGAGAGACTCTATCCATTTCACTCTTCTCAGCAACACCAACTGCAAATCCAGCTAAATCATAATCATCGCTAGAGTACATTCCTGGCATCTCTGCAGTCTCACCACCAATAAGTGCGCATTCGCTTCTGATACATCCCTCAGCGATTCCAGCTACAACACTTGTCGCAGTTTTAACATCAAGTTTTCCTGTAGCATAGTAGTCAAGGAAGAAAGAGGGTGTTCCAAAGTTGCATAACAAATCATTAACGCACATTGCAACCAAATCGATTCCAACAGTATGGTGAATACCTGAATCAATAGCAAGTTTTAGTTTTGTTCCAACTCCATCAGTTGCGGCAAGCATAACAGGCTCACGAAAGCCTTTTGGTAGTTCAAATGCTCCAGCAAAAGAACCTATTCCACCTAGTACACCTGGGATTCTTGTAGATTTTACTAAGGGTTTAATGTTCTCAACAAAACTATTTCCAGCGTCTATATCAACACCAGCATCTTTGTAGCTAATTTGGCTCATATTTGGCTCCATTTAAAAAGTGTGAAATTATATCTTATGCGAGTTGAGAGAAGAGTTAATCTTGGCATGTGGAAATTCCACATGCCAAAGAGAGGGTTGTGTGGCAGAGCACTTTTTATAAATCGCACTTCTTAGAGATAATACAGAGTGGACAAAAGTTTAGAAGTCCTGCAGCAAGAGGGATGATTCCTAGAAAAAACCATGGAGCATACTCTGAAGCTCCCCATTGTATGATACCTGTGACGATAAGTGCTACACCTAAAATGATACGAAACACTCTACAAAATGATCTTATCTTGTTAAAGTTCATTTTTATTCCTTTAAATAATTTATCATAATTATATCTACAATTTATAAAACTAAGAAATCAATTATCAAGTGTAGCTTAAATATATGCAAGTTTTAAGCTTTTTAAAACATATAAAGGCAAATATGCTAAAATCGCTTTTAATATAAAACTGAGGAACTTTTTAAATGAAATCTTTTATCTATCCAGAAATGATGGTCCACGTACCTCTTTGTACAAGTAAGACACCGAAAAATATTTTAATCATCAGTAACGATGCAAATCAGTTAAGTAATGAGATAAAAAAACATGATGAGATGAGTTCAAACATAGTTCCATGTAGCTTGGATGCTTTGCGTGATTTAAGCGATAGCAGTTATGATGTAGTTATTTGTGAAATGAGTGGAGATGCTGCTGTAATAGCGCACATAAACCGTGTTCTTAAAGAGGATGGACAGTTGAGTATAACGCATGACTCTCTTGATGAAATACAGAATAACAGAATTCTCATGCAGGTTTTAGCGAACTACTTTAAGGTGATTATGCCTTACAATTTAGGTACAGGTGCGACGGCTATTTTAGCCTCTAAAGAGTATCACCCAACTGCAGATATAATTTTACAAAGATCAGATATGCTAGATGATTTACACTACTATAACTGTGATATTCACATCGCATCTTTTGCTATGCCAAATTATATTCGTAAAGAGTATTTAGGAATCATTAAAAACTAATGGCTTTTGAATATGCTATAGCGCTCACAGGAGGAATCGCCACAGGAAAGAGTACTGTAGCATCTCTTCTGTCTTTAAACGGTATGCGTGTTATAGATGCCGATACCATCTCCCATGAAATTCTCGATGCTTCCTCTGGCTGGGTGCAAGAGACTTTTGGGGATGAATATGTTGAAAACAACAAAGTAAATCGAGCAAAACTCGGTGTTCTAGTCTTCTCAGACGATAAAGTAAAAAAAGTTTTAGAAGATTTTTTACATCCTAAAATAAGAGAAGAGATTGAGAAGCGTTCTGTAAAACAGGATAGCTTTAAGTTTCCATATCTTATAGATATCCCACTCTTTTTTGAGAAAAATGCGTATGATATAAAAGAGAGCGTTGTTGTCTATACTCCAAGTGAGATACAATTAGAACGCTTTATAAAAAGAAATGGTTATTCAAAAGAGGATTCCATAAAAAGAATCCATTCACAAATGCCAGTAGAAGAGAAGAAAAAGAGAGCGACGTGGGTTATTGATAACTCCAAAGACCTTAAGCATCTTCAGAGAGAGTGCGAAGAGTTTGTTGAAAAAATAAAGCGTAAGTATTTGCAGGAGAAAAAATGACAGTATCAAAATACAGTGCGAACGGAAATGATTTTGTGTTATTTCACACGTTTGTCAAAAGTGATAGAAGTGAATTGGCAAAAGAGCTTTGTCATCGACAAAATGGAATCGGTGCAGATGGTCTGATTGTCTTAATTCCACATGCCAGATATGATTTTGAATGGCAGTTTTATAACTCAGATGGGAGCGAAGCTGAGATGTGTGGAAATGGCTCTCGCGCCTGTGCCCATTATGCTTTTGTCAATAACCTTGCAGAGCGTAAGATGAGTTTTTTAACAGGTGCAGGGATTATCTCTGCGGAAGTAGATGGGGATATGGTTCTAAGCGAGCTAACACCACCTTCTATTTTAGAAAAAAACATACACTACAATGGGAAAACATGGATAAAGGTTGATACGGGTGTTCCTCATCTTGTAAGTTTTACGGATGATATTGAGAGTTTTGATTTGCAAGAGGCAAAAGAGTTGCGATTTAAATACAATGCAAATGTAAATATAGCTTTTGTCGATGGAGGAAACCTGCGTGTTCGAACTTATGAGCGAGGTGTGGAAGATGAGACTTTGGCATGTGGAACTGGAATGGCGGCTTGTTTTTATGTTGCTTTACTAGAGAAGAGAGTTTCAGATTCTATAGAGGTTTATCCTAGAAGTGGAGATACGCTCTATTTAGGTACAAACAATAAAACGATTACTTTTAAAGGCAGAGTGAAAAAAGTTTTTGTAAGTGAGTTCAATCTTTAAATCCACACGCTTTGGCATGTGGAAATAAAAAGCGTTAAAGCCCTGCAGCCTCAACAATTTTAGCTTGATGGTCCGCTATCAGAGGTTCAATAATCTCATCTAAAAGACCACCATGCATAATCTCGGCAAGTCTGTAGAGTGTTAAAGTGATTCTATGATCACTTATGCGATTTTGCGGATAGTTATAAGTTCTAATTCTTCCGCTTCTATCTCCACTTCCAACTTGCGCTGAACGTGCTTGGCTATCTTTAGCTTGCGCTTCTTGCATCTCAAGGTCATAAAGCCTAGCTTTGAGAACTTTCATCGCAGCATCTTTATTTTTGTGTTGAGATTTACCATCTTGATTCGTTACAACCAAACCAGATGGTAAATGCGTAATACGAACAGCTGAATCGGTCGTATTTACTGACTGCCCACCATTACCTGATGAACGCATTACATCAATTTTTAGGTCGGATGCATTAATCTGTATCTCAACATCATCCACTTCAGGCATTACGGCAACAGTGATTGCTGAGGTGTGAACACGCCCCTGAGACTCTGTTGCTGGAACCCTTTGAACACGGTGAATTCCACCCTCATATTTCAAACGACTATAAACCTGATCGCCTTTGATAAGTGCAATAACTTCTTTATATCCACCCGCGTCCGACGGAGATGTACTTATAAGCTCTATCTTCCAACCTTGAAGGTCAGCATAGCGCGTGTAAGCATCAAAAAGGTCTCCAACAAAGATAGCAGCCTCATCTCCCCCTGCACCAGCTCGAAGCTCAACGATGATATTTCTATCATCATTGGGATCTTTTGGTAAGAGAAGAAGTTTTATCTCCTCTTCTAGCTGAGGTTTTTGAGGCTCTAACTCTTTAAGTTCCTCTTTTGCCATCTCAAACATCTCAGAATCATTGAGCATCGCTTTAGCTTCTGAGATATCTTTTATAAGTGCTTGATACTCTTTCGCTTTTTCTACGATTGGTGAAAGTGAAGATTGTTCTTTTGAAAGATTTGTCATTCTTTTAATATCAGAAGTGATGTCAGGTGAACTTAGCAGGTCGCTAAGTTCATTATAGCGGATGATAAACGGGGTAAGTTTATCGGCTAACATTAAGTGTTAACCTTATATAGCGTTTACAGCTCTGTGTAGACGACTTACTTTTCTTGCAGCAGTAGCTTTTTTCAAAACACCTTTGCTTACAAACTTGTGAATTTGTTGGTTAGCAGTTTTAAATGCTGCAGTAGCTTCTTCTTTATTACCTGCGTCAACAGCAGTGTTAACAGTTTTAACGATATTTTTAAGACGAGTTCTGTAGAAACGATTACGTTCAGCACGAACGATTGTTTGACGAATTCTCTTAATAGATGACTTGTGATTTGCCATGTAATGAGTCCTTCTCATGAAATTTTAAGTGCGCAATAGTAGCTTAAAGATAATTAAAATTAAGTTAAAGATAAGGAGAATTGTAATATTTCAGCTTTGTATGTATATTTATGTTAAAATACAGCACTTTAAATACTGGAAAAAAATATGAAATTATTCGGAACTGATGGAGTGAGAGGAGAAGCAGGCTCATTTTTAACTGCTGAACTTGCAATGAAAGTTGCTATGGCAGCTGGAATCTATTTTAAAAAACACTCGACAAATAATAAAATATTGATTGGTAAAGATACCCGTAGAAGCGGTTATATGATAGAGAGTGCTATTGTAAGTGGCTTGACAGCGATTGGTTACGATGTTGTTGAGATAGGGCCTATGCCAACACCTGCCATTGCTTTTATTACAGAAAATATGCGTTGTGACGCTGGTATCATGATAAGTGCTTCGCATAACTCCTTTGAAGATAATGGGATAAAGTTTTTTGACGGGCATGGAGACAAACTGTCAAGCGAAGCAGAAAAAGAGATAGAGTTGATTTATAAAAATCAAGCATTACTCTTGGATGCACAAGTAACCGCAAAAAAAATTGGTAAGGCAAAAAGAATTGATGATGTTATTGGAAGATACATTGTGCAGTTAAAAAACTCCTTTCCAAGAGAAATTTCACTCCGAGGAATGCGAATTGTTTTAGATACGGCAAATGGAGCAGCTTATAAAGTTGGACCAACTGTATTAGAAGAGCTTGGTGCAGATGTTATCGTTTTACATGATAAACCAGATGGTTTTAACATCAATGAAGGATGTGGCGCACTCCATACAAAAGATTTATGTGAGAGTGTTGTGAAGTTTAGGGCAGATTTAGGAATTGCCCTTGATGGCGATGCGGATAGGCTTGTTGTTGTCGACGAGAAAGGCGAGGTTGTAGATGGAGACCAGCTTTTAGGAGCTTTAGCCTCTTGTATGAATGATAACGGTGTTTTAAAAGGGGGAGGAATAGTCGCTACTGTTATGAGTAATCAAGGGCTTGAAGATTTTATGGTGCTAAAAGGATTAAAACTCTTTCGTTCAGATGTCGGGGATAAAAATGTTTTAGAGATTATGAAAAAAGAGGGCATCAATTTTGGAGGAGAACAGAGCGGACATGTGATTGTGAATGATTATGCGAAAACTGGAGATGGGCTTGTCTCTGCCCTTCAGGTACTAGCAATGATGATTACCACGAAGCAAAAAGCTTCCAAAGCGCTTCGTCCATTCAACCTCTATCCGCAAAAACTTGTCAATATCAATATTAAAGTTAAAAAAGAGCTTGCTAGCATAGAGGGTTTAAGTGCAAAACTCAAAGTTTTAGATGAGGAACACATTCGCCACCTTATCCGCTATTCAGGAACAGAAAATAAGTTAAGAATATTGCTTGAATGCAAAGATGGCAAAAAAATGAGTGCAAGAATGGATGAACTTGTAGCGTTCTTTCAAAAAGATTTAAATGCCTAAGCATAACTTACGTCTGAGTCTCATTCTCTCTCTAAGTATGCTTGGAGTCTTTATTATTGACCAAAACATTAAAATGTTGTTTGTTGATGGATTTAGATACTACACAGATTGCATAGATTTGATTCTAGTTTACAATAAAGGAGTCGCTTTCTCTATGTTCTCCTTTTTAGCGGAGTATTTAAAGTATATACAGTTGGTTTTAGTTGTAGGCATTCTTGGTTATGTTTTTTATCTTAAAAAAGTATGTTACGCTTTTCCAGCAGGTCTTCTTCTGGGTGGTGCATTTTCAAATGTCTATGATAGATTTATCCATGGTGGCGTTGTGGATATGGTTTATTGGCATTGTGGATTTAACTTTGCTGTTTTTAACTTCGCAGATGTAATGATAGATGTAGCAGTAGTTTGGATTTTAGTACTTAACTTTAAAAAAGAGTGGTGTAAAAATTAAGCATGAAGCTTAAATTTTAAAGATAGATAAAAGCACTTTTTAGATATTATTGCCGAAAATAATAGTTAAAACTATACAAAAGAAAAAAGATTAAAGGAAATTGATGGAAATCAAATCAAAGAAAATTGATGGTGCAAATGCTGAGGTTGAAGCTACAATCTTAATGGAAGAAGTGAACGCGAAAGTTGAAAAAATCGCTAAAGAGCTTACAAAAACTGCAAAAATTGACGGTTTCCGTAAGGGTAAAGTTCCTGCTTCTGCTGTAAAGAAGCAGTATGGTGAACGTCTAGTTCAAGATGCTGAGGCAGAAGCTCTTCGTGATGTTTTAACACAAGGTTTAGCAGAACTTAATATTGCGAATGATGCTTTAATTGGTGAACCAAATATCTCTAGATTTGATAAAAGCGATGATAAAATAGAAGTAACTGTTAAAATCGCAATGCGTCCTGAAATAGAGTTGGGTGACTACAATGCAATGGTAAAAGAGTTTAACAAACCTGCGATTTCGGATGCAGACATAGATACAAGAATCAAAGAGTTAGCAGAAGCACGAGCTCCACTTGTAGATATAAAGAAAAATCGTAAAATGAAAGAGGGCGATACTGCTGTAATTGATTTTGAAGGTTCAATAGATGGTGTTCCTTTTGCAGGTGGAACTGCTGAAAATTTTGCACTTCGTTTAGGTTCTGGTCAATTTATTCCTGGCTTTGAAGATCAAGTGATTGGTATGAAAAGAGATGATGAAGCGGTTATTAAAGTGACTTTCCCTGAAAGTTATGGCGGCAAAGAGCTCGCTGGCAAAGATGCAGAGTTTAAAGTAAAAGTAAATAACATCCAAGTGAAAGAGGAAGTAGCTATAGATGATGAAATTGCTAAAAAAATGCTTCCAGGTGAAGAGGATGCAACTTTAGAGACACTAAAAGCATTAGTAAAAACTCAGATTGAGAATGAAGAGTTGTCTAAACTTTACAATGACGAGTTAAAACCAGCACTTTTAGAGTCTTTTGTTGCAGGTTTAAAATTTGACTTACCAGAGTTTGTGGTAGAACAAGAGATAGATATGGCACTTAACAAGAAAGCGCAACAAATGAGTGAAGAAGAGATTAATGAACTTCGCGAAAGTGAAGATAAATTAAAAGAACTTCGTGAAACTTTCCGTGAAGATGCATCAAAAAGTGTAAAAGCAACATTTATTATTGATGCTTTGGCAACTGCTGAAAACGTGAAAGTTGAAGAGCAAGAAGTAATGCAAACTATCTACTATGAGGCAATGCAAATGGGTCAAGATCCTCAAAAATCGTACGAGCAGTATAAAAATGCAGGCTACCTTCCTGCCATTCAAATGTCAATGGTTGAAGATAAAGTTCTTTCAGGACTTCTTAACTCAAAGATAAAAGAAGCGTAAGCAGATGAGCTATATTCCTTATGTAGTAGAAAAAACAGGACGTGGTGAGCGTTCTTATGATATTTACTCACGCCTTATAAAAGATAGAATTGTAATGCTTAGCGGAGAAGTAAATGATCAAGTTGCTTCAACGATAGTTGCGCAGTTTCTTTTCCTTGAAGCTGAAGACCCTGAAAAAGATATCTATTTCTACATCAACTCTCCAGGTGGAGTTGTAACAGCAGGAATGGCAATCTTTGATACTATGAACTACATTCGTCCACATGTGGCAACTATCTGTATCGGACAAGCAGCATCTATGGGTGCATTTTTATTGTCTTCTGGTGAGAAGGGCAAAAGATATGCGCTTCCACATGCTAGAATTATGATTCATCAGCCATTAGGCGGTGCACAAGGTCAAGCAACAGATATAGCAATTCAAGCGAAAGAGATTCTTCGCATGAAAGCTGAACTTAATGAAATCCTTTCTAAAAATACAGGTCAAAGCGTTAAAAAAGTAGAAGAAGACACCGATCGTGATAATTTTATGAGTGCAAAAGAAGCAGTTGAATATGGAATGATTGATGAGGTTCTAGTCAAAAGCGACAAAGAATAAGGGGATAAAATGGCAGGAACATTAAGAAGTAGAAGTCGTAGAAATTTAAATGCTGTAGAGACACCTGCTGCTGACCCCTTTAGTGATAAAACATTTGGGGTCGACTCTCCATCAAGTGACTTAGAGATTTATTCCAAAGAGGTTTTAAGTGCACTTATAACTGATAATTTACCTCCCACCCCAAGCAATTTTTCTCTTTACTTTGATCGACTTTTAGAAGAGAAAAGCGAAACGCTTCGTAAGCAGATCATCTCTATGCTCGAACTCGAAGAGAGTAATGATGCTGAGAGTACTATTGTATTGGAGCAGAATCTTAAAAAAGGGTTCTCATCTATTAAAAATATTTTAGTTGTTACTGCGAATCTCTATAAAAACATGAGTCTAATGGTCAAAATTCTAGATAAAAGAAAATCAGAATTGGGTGAACTCACGAGTACAGATACTATCTCTACTTTAGTTGGCTCGTTAGATGGAGACATATCAAAGTTAAATACAATTTTGAAAAAACAGAACTCACAAATGAAAACTATCTATGATGAGACAGCAGAGATAGTGAAAAATGTAGAGAATGAGACTATCTTTGATAACCAGTATGGGGTTTATAATAAGCGCTATTTGATGACAAAAATATTGCAAGAAGTAAAACAAGTTGCTGAATTTAAGCACAAAGGTTCTTTGATTATGATTGAGTTATCTCGCACCTTAAAAGAGAGTGTGAAAAACGAAAAAGCAATTATGCTTATGACAAGAACGATTGCAAGACTTTTACTGAAAACTTCAAGAAGAAGTGATACTGTTGCACATTATGGCAATGGAGTTTTTGCAATGCTCTTGAAACATACAGATATAACCAACGCTAAAAAAACTGCAGAGAGACTTTCGGACCTTGTCTCTAACAGTAATTTCTTTTTAGGTGACCGTGAAATAAAAATACAAATTTCTATAGGCGTTACTGACATTGATAGTAGTGGGCATACAGTCGAAGAAATCCTGGTGAGCTCTATGGATGGAATAGAAAAAGCATATTTAAACCCAGATCTGGATTTCGCCGTTTCCTTAAGAGATGAAGCAAACTAGAATGAATTTAAGTATCGTCGAGTACCCAGATAAAAGGTTAAAAGAAAAATCTCTTAAAGTTGAATCTTTTGATAAAAACCTGCATGAAATTTTGGATGCGATGTACCCAGTCATGACAGCATCCAACGGTATTGGTCTAGCAGCAATTCAAGTAGGAATTGCACAACAGATATTAATTTTAAATATTCCTCTTGAAGATGGTGAACAGGTAAGTGATAATCTTATTGAGATGGTTAACCCAGTCATAACACATAAAAGCGGAGAGACAGTTTATCAAGAGGGTTGTTTAAGCGTGCCTAGCTTTTATGAGGATGTCACACGCTTTGAGACAGTATACGTCAACTATCAAGATAGAGATGGGAATACAAAAACCATAGAAGCGGATGGACTCTTAAGTATAGCTATTCAACATGAAATCGATCACTTGTTGGGTATCCTCTTTATAGATAAACTATCCTATGCACGTAGAAAAAAATTTGAGAAAGAGTACAAAAAAATGCTCAAAGAGAAAAAAAGCTCTTAATATATGACAAATTGTCATATTTATCTCCAATAAGAATAGAATTTGATAGACTCTCTTTCAACATGATAGAGGTTGGAAAATGAAAACTGTTAAATGTGCTACATATGAGGGTTTAGATGCAAAAGTTGTCGAAGTTGAATCAACTCTGACAAAAGGACTTCCCTCTTTCTTTATTGTTGGAATGGCATCCGCATCCATAACAGAAGCAAAAGAGCGTGTGAAATCTGCACTCCTTAGCAACGACTTCTCCTTTCCTCCAAAACGTATAACCATAGGGCTCTCTCCAAGTGATGTACGCAAGGAAGGTTCTCAATTTGATCTTAGCATTGCCATGATGATTCTTCTGGATACGATGGAAGATGATTTTAGCGATTGGTTTGTTTTTGGGGAACTTGGACTTGATGGCAAGGTAAAAGAGAACCTTCAGCTCTATCCGCTTGTTCTCTCCCTTGCAAATCAAAAACTCATAAAAAAAGCCATCGTTCCACATGCCGCACTATTGAAACTTTCCAAAATACCAGATATAGAGTTCTATGGAGTAAACACTCTCAGCGAAGCCATCGATATGCTTAAAAATCAAGAAACCATTGCCCCAAGTATAGAACAGGGTGCAATTGAGTACCCCTTCTATGAGATTGGAGGTGAGAAATATTATTATACAAAAGAGTATGAGGATGATTTCTCAGATGTAAAAGGGCAAGAAGTCGCTAAGCGTGCAGCATTGATTGCTGCAGCTGGCTTTCACAATATACTTCTTACTGGAAGTCCCGGTTGTGGGAAAAGCATGATTGCAAAGCGACTTCGATATATTCTCCCTCCTATGAGTGCGGATGAGATATTAGATATTGCAAGCTTGATGCTCTTGATTTGAAAGAGCCTCTCTTCAAGCCTCATAGGAACATTCGTTCACCTCACCATACTTCGACATTAGCAAGTGTCTTTGGTGGTGGCTCACATAAAGCAATGATAGGGGAAGTTGGGCTTGCACATAAAAGTCTGCTTTTTTTAGATGAGTTACCCTATTTTTCAAAGAGTGTGTTAGAGGCTTTACGTGAGCCGATGCAAGATAATAAAATACGTATTTCAAGGGTAAACTCAAAAATAGAGTATCCAAGTGATTTCCTATTTGTCGGAGCAATGAACCCTTGCCCATGCGGAAATCTCTTAAACGAAAGGGCAGAGTGTAGGTGCAGTGATATTGAAATTCAAAGGTACAAAAATAGACTCTCCGAACCTTTTTTGGACCGCATCGATATTAGTGTAGTAATGCAGAGTGTCAGCAGTAAGGATAAGCCAAGTTACTCTTCAAAAGAGTTACATAAAAAAGTAGTAGAAGCACACAGCTTTACAAAAAATAGAGGGCAAAATAGTTTTAATGCAAAGCTGAGTGATTTAGAGATTGAGCAGTTTTGTATCTTAGATGAAGAAGCGAAAGTCACTTTAGATATGGCGATAGAGAGGTTCGCACTCTCATTTAGAAGTATTAAAAAGATTCAAAAAGTGAGTAGAACTATTGCAGATTTAGATGCATGCGAGAGGATAGAGAAGCGACACATATTAGAAGCTTTAAGCTATAGAAGAAGATAGGATTTCCACATGCTGATATTTTTTAGCATGTGGAAAATATTTAAATGTTGTAATAAGTAGCGTTTGGATGGTAGACAACCAAGGCACTTGTAGATTGCTCTGGATGAATTTGAAAAGTTTCACTTAACTCTATCCCAAACTCTTCTGGTTTGAGTAGGTCAAAAAGAGGACGGCTTAGTTCTAAGTCTGGACAAGCGGCATAACCAAAAGAGTATCTGCTTCCTTGGTATTTGTTCATTTGCACATCACTTAGCTTGCTCCCCTCTCCCTCTGAAATATTTAAATCAAGTCGTATCTGCTTGTGTGCAATTTCTGCAAGTGCTTCGGCTAACTCTACGCCAAGACCATGAAACATATAATACTCAGTATAATCGCCCCTCGCATAAATCTCTCTTTCAACTTCACTCAGTTTTGCTCCCGCACTCACACATGTAAGCGCGATGACATCATCTCTCTCACTATGAAAAAAGTCACTTAACGCACGATGAGGAGCTTTTCTCTGTCTTGGAAAATAGAACTCTTTTATCGCATCTTTCCTCACTTCTTCAAGAGGTTCTCTGTTAATCTGACTCTCGTTATTGTAGCCTCTTTGTTCATCAAAGATAAGAAGTTTATTGTCATCGCTTCGACATGGCCAGTATCCATAAATAATGGTCGGTTCAAATAGTTTTTCATCAAGAAACTGTGCTTTAAGACGCTCATAGGCTGGTAGAATAACTTCATCCATCTGTTTTTTATAAGCCTCTTTGCTCATCCCTTTTGAACTATAACCCCAACGGGATTTGAAAAGAATTTTATGGTTCACCCACTCAAAAGCCATCTCTATCTGTTGTTGCGTTAGTTTTAACTCCCTTCTTCCCCAAAATGGAGGAGTTGGAACTTTCACATCACGAGAAGGCATCTTTAGTTCCGCAAATGGAGGAATAATAACCTCTTTTTTCTCTATAACGATTTTTTCTTCACTCTCTTTTCCGTGCAGGTCGGTATCAAAATTTCCAGCTTCTATACGGCTCATAGCTGTTACACCATCAAAGGCATCTTTGCAGTAAAAGATAGGTCCATCATAAAAAGGACGGCAGAAGTCATCGATAAAAGCTCGCGTGAGAGCCGCTCCACCTAAGAGAATTGGAATCTTGATATCCATCGCTTTGAGTGCTTCAAGATTCTCTTTCATTACCTGTGTCGATTTTACTAAAAGACCACTCATTCCTAATGCACTTTCATTGGACTCTTTGAGGGTTTTGACAAAGGAGTCTAAATCTACTTTAATTCCAAGGTTAATCACTTTAAAGCCATTGTTGGAGAGAATAATATCGACAAGATTTTTACCTACATCGTGAACATCCCCTTTTACAGTTCCTAAAATAAGTGTCGTATCGACTGGCTTCTCTACTTTTGGAAGATAAGGATTGAGATAATCGACCGTCTTTTTCATAGTCTCCGCACTTTGAAGGACGAATGGTAACTGCATCTGTCCTGAACCAAAAAGTTCACCGACTACTTTCATGGCATCGATAAGAATCTCATTAACAATTTTCTCAGGAGCGATTTTGTGACGGGCTTCCTCGATGAGAGGAATCATTCTATCTTTGTCGCCATCCATGAGAAGTTTAGCAATTTTTTCTTCGTCACTCATGGCAAGATAAGCAGCATCTTCCACATCATTATCTACAGCCTCTTTCGTACTAAAGTGCTCTATAAACTCAAAGAGGGAAGCGCCTTTTGCTTTTTTGTTGAAGATAAGGTTATTACAAATATCCTGCTCTTCTTGAGTGATTTTATTAAGCGGAATAATGTGCTTTACATTGATGATGACAGAGGTGAGTCCCGCTTCTATACAGTGGTGTAAAAACATCGAGTTGAGATAAGGGCGTGCATCTTTATCGAGTCCGAAGGAGATGTTTGAGAGACCAAGAACTGCACCCACTTCAGGGTGACGGAGACGAAGTTCTCTTATTGCCTCTATAGTATTGATTCCTGCATCAAAATACTCTTCATCTCCCGAACCGAGGGTGAAAGTTAAAAGGTCAAACACTAAATCTTCAGGATTGATACCATGCTTTTTGGTTGCAAGTTCATAGATGCGTTCGGCTATCTCTACTTTTCTCTCAACAGTTTTTGCCATGCCAACTTCATCAATAGTAAGACAAACTAAAGCGGCTCCATATTTTTTGGCCAGCTGACAAACTGCGTCAAACTTCTCTATACCATCTTCAGATTTACAGAGTTGATGATAGGTTTCCCACCGATGAGTTTGAGTGCCTCTTCAAGTGCTGGAGTCTGTGTTGAATCTGGCATGAGAGGGAGGGAGAGTTTTTGAGCGTAGAGAGACATTACCGAGTTCATATCTTTCGTCTCATCACGACCTGCAAAACCGACACTCACATCAAGCACATGTGCACCAGCACGAACTTGTTGTTGTCCTACGCTGAGTGTTCCCTCATAATCTTCCGCAAGTAAAAGCTCACGAAAGGCTTTTGAACCAGTTGCATTTGAGCGTTCACCTATAAGAAGTGGTGCAGGTTCTTGCATTAAAGGGACAGTTGAGAAGAGCGAAGCGAGAGAGTTGGCTTGTTTTCCACATGCTGACTTAGGTTGTATATTTGCAACTCTGTTTACTAGCGCTCTTATATGTTGAGGTGTCGTTCCGCAACAGCCGCCAAGAAAACTTACTCCATCTAATTCAAGAAATTTTTCTTGTTGCTCTGCAAACTCATCTGGTCCCATTGGGTAGTAGGTGTAGCCTCCACGATTTTGTGGAAGCCCTGCGTTGGCATGAACACTGATAGGTCTGCCCCAGAGCTCACTTAATGTTTTGACATGCTTTTGTACCTGTTCAGGTCCTGTTCCACAGTTAAAGCCAAGACTTAAAATATCAAAAGGCTCTAAAATTGTGGCAATCGTTCCTGCATCGGTTCCAATAAGCATGGTTCCGCTAAGCTCGATTGTGACGGAAACCATTATTGGAATCTCTGTGCCTCTTTGTCTGTTCGCTTCTTGGCAGGCATGAAGTGCTGCTTTAATCTGAAGAGGGTCTTGGCAGGTCTCAAGCAAGAAAATATCAACGCCACCATCTATAAGAGCTAAACAAAACTCTGTATAACCTTTAAACATTACATCATAGTGAATATGTCCTAAAGATGGGAGTTTTGTTCCTGGTCCAACAGAGCCTAAAACAAAACGGGGATGCTCAGGGGTAGAGAATTTTTCACACTCTTTTTTTACAAGCTCTGCTCCAGCTTTTGTAAGTTCATAAGCACGATGACCGATTTGGTACTCGTCCAAAACCCAGGAAAATGAGCCAAAAGTGTTTGTTGTGATGAAGTCTGCACCAGCAGTGAGATAAGCATGAAAAATTTCACTTAAAATTTTAGGGCAGGTGACATTCAAGAGTTCGTTGCACCCTTCATTCCCTTCCCATGCGGCATGTGGAATTTTATCGTCACGCTGTTGAAGTTGCGTTCCCATCGCTCCATCTATGATAAGTGGACGGTTTTTGATTGTATTTAAAATATATTGTTTTGTAGTCATAATATCTTTTCATCTTTGTGTTAATTAAGAGTGATTTTAGCTAAGTTGAGCATAAAAAAGGCTTTTGTTAGAAGGGCAAAATAAATATTATGCTACAATCAATGCAAATAAATAGTTTCTATCTTCATTTTTTCCTCATTAAATAGAGATAGGATATGGCAAATACAAAAGGAGTATTACATGAAAACAAAGTTATTAGCAAGTTCGTTAGTTGCAGCAACACTGATTTTTAGTGGCTGTGGAGAGAGTACAGGTAGTGATAGATTGGCAGCACAGCAAGCACTTGACAAGGGTGATTATGCGGCATCTATAGCAGCACTTGAGTCAAAAACCAATAAATCTAATGAAGATTATATGATATTGGCATCCGCTTATATGGGTAAAGCAGGTTTTAGTTTTACAGATACAATGTCTCTTTTAGGAGATGCTACAGCTACAAGCAGTAGCAACTCTTTTAAAGCTTTCTCTACATCTGTTAACACGACTTTGCAAAGTAATCCAGATGCTTTAACGAATCTTCAAAAAGCTATAGATAATTATACTAATGCAGGTGGTATTAATGCAGCACCATCATATCAAGCAGCATCATTTGTACCTGCACAAAACAACACTATTGGAGATAAAGACCTTTTCTTAGGGATGGCTTACTTAACACAAGCGACAGCGGCTCTCTCTTATCTTGGTGATATTACAACACTGCAAAATGGTACACTAAGTGAAGAGTTTGTTGCATCCGCATGTGCAATCACACATGTATATGCAAGTACTTTAGTTACAGGTTGTAGAATGCAACTGTTACAGGTACAACAGTTACTTTAACAGTTAACGGTAACTCATATAATAGACTGACAAATGCAAATGCGACACAAGTTTACTTAACAAACTATAACCTAAATCCTCTTGAGCCAATACTTGTGAATGGTAATGCAGTTACTATCGAGTCTATTTTAGTCACGGCAATCAATAACGCATTTACTGCTATCACTCGTTTCGCTCCTACAGATACACAAGATGATATCACTAAATT
>Ga0100394_1001412_pt1 | contig 20051 bp, 12 predicted proteins | sample CryGeymeta201518_FD_81549 | JGI IMG/M metagenome (GOLD analysis project Ga0100394, IMG submission 81549) | Groundwater microbial communities from Crystal Geyser aquifers in Utah, USA - Crystal Geyser metaG 2015-18 | ecosystem: Environmental > Aquatic > Deep subsurface > Groundwater | place: USA... | reverse complement strand
TTCCAAGGCTGACGTGGGTCAGAAAGATGTGAAAATAAATCTTCTACAGATTTGGACATAATTGAAAAGTAGTAATGACGGTAATAAAACTAAATATAAATATTTTTCGTGCGTTTACCCTAATCACAATATGAGTGACATTTTTCAAATTCTGCAAATTGACCAATTTTTGACAAAATAATAGTTTGCTTTTTTCCATAACGTAGGGTTTGCAAACCCTACGTTATGGAAAAAGACATTTATACAGAATAAAATTTGGCAAAGATTTGCCTTTTTTTAAATGTCACCCATGTTGCTATCATATATTTTGCTTTGGGAATGCAAATAATTTCTCCTTTAAATCAAGCGTTTATCGTTGAATTAAAAAAAAATAAAAATTTTTGTGTGGAATTTTGTGAAGTCGTGCATCTACTTACCAAACAAACAAATTACCTCCTCTAATTTTTATGATTATGAAAACGCTAAGAAAAACACTAAGAAAAACACTAAAAAAATCATTTTTAAATGTTTCCTCTCTCTCAAAAGTCGCTTTGGTGGCTACTTCTACTTTATTTTTTGTGGCTTGTAATTCTTCTAGAACATCTAACTATGAAATGGCAGATGGAGCACCAAATGAAGCTACTGAAAATATAGCTTCTTCGCCTGCAAGAATGAATAAAAGTCAAAATAAAAAAGATATATCCTATAATAGTAATAGCAATGCAGATTACGCAATATCTAGTGAAGAATATTATGTAGCTGATGAAATTCAACAAAACACAGAAGAATATCAAAAACAGATAGAAAACAAATTTATTCAATCACTCAAAGAGCCTCTATCTACTTTTTCAATTGATGTCGATAATGCTTCCTATTCAAATGCTCGTCGTTTTATTCAGTCTGGACAACTTCCAAAGCCTGATGCTGTTCGTATCGAGGAGTTTATCAATTATTTTGATTACGATTATCAAAAACCAACAGGAAAACACCCTTTTTCAGTTAGTACAGAAATTTCTACTGCACCTTGGAACGAAAAACACAAATTAGTTCACGTCGGAATACAGGGAAAAGATTTGGATTATGACAATCTTGCGCCTTCCAATTTAGTTTTCTTGATTGACGCTTCGGGTTCGATGGAATCTCAAAACAAATTACCTCTTCTTCGTTCTTCGCTCAAACTTCTTCTTTCTCAATTAAATAAAAATGACCGTATTGCGATTGTAGCTTATGCAGGTGCAGCAGGTTTGGTTTTGGAATCTACTCCAGCAACTGAAACAGACAAAATTATAAAAGCATTAGATGCCGTTTCTTCTGGTGGAAGTACAGCAGGAGGCGCAGGAATACAACTTGCCTATTCTTTGGCTAAAGATAATCTGATAAAAGAAGGAAACAACCGAGTTATTTTGTGTACAGATGGCGATTTTAATGTAGGTGTAAATTCTCCAAAAGAATTAGTAACTATGATTGAAACCAAAAGAAACGACGGAATTTATTTGACTGTTTGTGGTTTTGGAATGGGAAATTACAAAGACCATCAAATGGAAGAATTGAGTAACGCAGGAAATGGAAATTATTTTTATATTGATAATATTCAAGAAGCAAAAAAGGTTTTTGTAACACAGATGAGAGCGACACTTTTTACGATTGCTAAAGATATCAAGATTCAAATTGAATTTAATCCTGCAAAAGTAGCAGCATACCGTCTTATCGGTTACGAAAACAGAATGTTACAAAAAGAAGATTTTAACGATGATAAAAAAGATGCTGGAGAATTAGGTGCAGGACATACAGTAACAGCCCTTTATGAAATTATCCCAGTTGGTGTAAAAAGCGAGTTTTTGCCTTCGGTAGATGATTTGCGCTACCAGAAAAATGGAAATACAGATGATGGTAAAATCAAAAATTCTTATACGGCTGCAGCCTCTTCTGACGAATTATTGAATTTGAAATTACGTTACAAGAAACCTGATGAAGACACAAGTAATTTGATTGTCAATCCATTGAAAGATGATAACATTGCTTTAGAAAAAACATCTGAAAATTTCCGTTTTTCGGCTGCCGTTGCAGAATTTGGAATGATTTTGAGAGATTCTGAATTTAAGTCTACTGCTTCTTACAATCAAGTTATTAGTCTTGCTAAAGCTGCAAAAGGAAAAGACACAGAAGGCTACCGAGCAGAATTTTTGAAATTGGTAGAAAGTTGTCAGTTGATGTCCAAATAAGAAATAAAATGCACTTATGAAAAGCTAAAATCAAACACCAAATTTATCTATTTTTAATTTTAAAAAAGTCATTTCTAATTTAGTTTAGGAATGACTTTTTTGCTTTAATTGAGTGGAATAATTACTTTGCTATTGGCTTTTATTCTTAGATTATATTGTTCTTTTCTTAATTCCATATAGCTATCTTTAGGCTTTATAATGGCAGGAAACCATTCATTAGGAATAGAAATTAAATAAGATATACATCTAGAATTTTTCTTTGTGCGTGCGTTCAGTTCCTTAGAACTGAATGAAACGCTTCCTCAGAAGCGTGATAAAAGCACCTAAATCACACTTCTGAGGAAGTGTTTTGTTCGTTTGTGAGCAAACGAACACACAAAATAAGTTGTAAACTTTGTTTATTGCTTGTTCCTTAATGTCTAGTCTTAAAGGGCGCATCTCAAAATGTCGTTCTTAGTAGGGAAAAGGCAAGCCTTTTCCCTACAACTATAAAATTAATAAAGCGACATTTTGAGATGCACCCAGTCTTAAAATAGTATTACAGATTTTTAGATAAAAAAATATAAATCAGACAGTCTTTAGATTGTCTGATTTTTCTTTTTTATGTTCTTATTTCACTATTTTCTAATGCCGTTGTAGTGTTTGTAGCGACACCAACAACTAAAACCTACTGTCCAAATACTCTAAAAATGAGTATAAGTTTTAATTTTAAAATAGAAAGTAAGTAAATAGACACCTGCCAAAGCAGCGAAGCTAATTTAAAATGGATAATTGATAATTGCATAAAACATTGATTATCAAGTTATTACATTAAAAAATAAGATGCATTAATTTTGTACGATTACTTATCATAACGTTTTTTTAAACTAAAGATTTACTATAGTAGTAAATTATTTGTGAAATTAATATTGAACATCAATAATTCAAACTCAATCCACCTCCAAAAACTTAACAGCTTTTTTATAGTCTTGAAAAACTTTTGTGTTTGTTTCTATAAGTGTTTTTACTTCAACGATAGAAATTCGGCTTCGTTTTTCGGTATCTAACTCTAGGTTTTCTAAAGCATTTTGAAGTCCTGTTTTGTCTTCACAAAAAGAATATTCTAACTCAAATTCTTCGCTTAATTTTTGAGCATCCAAAGGCTGTTTGATTACAAAAAACTCATCCGATTCGGGTTGTTTGGCTGCATCGGGTAGCATTTTAAAAATTCCTCCTCCGTGATTATTGAGTAGAATTACAATCAGATTTTTTGGTAAATAATTATTCCAAAACGCATTTCTATCATAGAAAAAAGCAACATCGCCAGTCAGTAAAATATTCAATGTTTCATCGTCTGCAAGAGCGTGTCCTATGGCTGTACTTGTCGAACCATCAATTCCACTTGTACCACGATTAGAAAAAACTTCAATTTCTTTATTGGCATCTTTATCTAAGTTGAGATAATTGGCATAACGCACACTCATACTATTTGCCAAATGAAAATTAGAACGTTTTGGTAAGTGTTCCATCAACATTTTAACGGCTTCGAACTCTGAAAAAGGCTGCTCTTCGAAAAAATGAGCATTTAATTTCTTGATTTCTGCATCTGTTCCACGCCAATTATCTACAAAAAAAGATTGACGATAGGACTCTGCAAAAGTCGTTTGTTTTTCCAAAACCTTTCTAAAAAAATACGATGGATTCAGAGGAATTACTTTTGTAAGCGACTGAAATGTATCGGCAGCAATTCCAGCAGGTTGAATATGCCAATGCTCCACAGCAGGATATTCACGCAAGAATTTTTTGAGATTTTTTGAAATAACAGACTTTCCAAACGTAATCAATAATTCGGGTCTGAGTTCTTCCAAACTTTCTCTATTCATCAAAAAAACGTCTTGATGCTGAATGCTATTTTTTACAATATGAAGATTTGAAATTACATCAGCCACAACGGTAACTTCCAAACCATTCAAAGCAGAAATCAAACGCTCATTATAGCGCATTTGTCCTCCAACAATCAATTTTTTTTCTGTTCTATTCCAAACTTCTAAAAGCTCTAACCAATGTTGTGTCCTGATTTTCGGACGGCTATGAATCTGTTCGATAATTTTGACATCATTATCATATTTTATCTGATTTTCATACAAATTATTTATATCCTCTTCGTCATTGATATTTTCCACAGGTGGATAAAACGGCTCACGAAAAGGGGCATTGATATGAACAGGCGCAAAAGGATAGGTTTGACAAAGATTAATAGCTTCTGAAATTGTGCGTTCGATATGCCAAACAGCATCTTGATGCGACAAATCGACTGGCAGCGTATAACTTTCTTTTACGTGCTTTCCGTAAATATTTGTTTGTCTAATTGTTTGTCCATCAAATTGATCTATCCACTCTGGAGGACGGTCAGCCGTCAAGATAAGCAATGGAATTTGTTGAAAACAGGCTTCTGCAGTCGCTGGAGCATAATTATAGGCAGCCGAACCCGAAGTACAAATCAAAACTACTGGCTTACCCGTCTGTTGTGCAATTCCCAAAGCAATAAAAGCAGCCGAACGCTCATCAGCTACTACTTTGCAATTCAAATTTTTATGCCTTACAAAAGCCAAAGTAAGAGGAGCAGAACGAGAACCAGGGGAAATAATAACGTTTTCGATGCCGTGTTTGTGGCAAATGTGAGCAATATTCCATATCGGTTGAAGAGCGTAAGACATAATAGAGGAGAGTTAAAATGTTGTTTGTTGGTAATAACATTACAACAGAAATAGTAATAGTGGTGTTTGTAGAAAAAGACAATCAATACTGATTATTTTTGTTTGGCAAATTTAATCAATTTGAAATTCTGTATCTATAAAAATTGGTAACTTAATCTTGCTTAATCTCTTGTTTATCGTTCAGTTTTTATACTTTGGCATATTAATAGCTACTTAATTAATCGTGATTGCCACGAGATTGGTAATTTTTTCATGGCTATAAAAAAGAGGTTTCGGCATGTTCTGAAGCCTTTTTTTGTGTGGTTAATTTTTAAAGTACAGCAATGTACTAGCCGTGTATTTGTATTTACAGCTCAAATACAAGAGATTATTTACTCAATATTCTTTTGTATGATAAGCTCTAAGCTATTCAAATTTAAGCTACAAAGGTTGCCAAGCTGTTTGTAATCCAAAACTTTGTGAGGTTTTGTATATACACAACCGTTGTCTAAGGGAATGAGAGGCGCATAGTTAGCTATACTTTTCTGAATATCTGTAAGATTTGTCGGCTGATGACCATATACAATTTTTTTACCTTTCAAAAGTTCTATTTTCACTTGAAAACGCCTAATTTCTAGCATGGCTTTGTAGTTTTCAAAAGGTTTTTCGTTGCGAAAATCAAAACCTGCATGGACTAAATGATAATCTTCTAACTCATAATAATAAGGCAGAGATTTGAAAAAAGCTAAATAATGTGGTTTTATTTTCGATTTTTCATCTACTATGCCTTTACATTTATTGATTTTCAGAAAAAGGCGAAACATACGTTCATTATACTCTTGAGTAGCTTCTAAAAGATTAAATTCATGATTGCCCATTAATGGAAAAACTTGAAAGTCGTTTTCTTTTAGATACAAGATATAATCAATTACTCCTGCGCTGTCAATTCCTTTGTCAATGTAATCTCCCAAAAGAAATAAATGATCATCTTTTGTAAGTTGTATTTTATTTTCTACCAAAGCCTTAAAAGTCTTGCTACAACCGTGAATATCACTAATTACAAACCTTCTAGCTTTTGGCTTTTCTAGTATTTTGATGTGTTTTTTGTGCATCGTATTTCTCAATTTATTCTAATACACATACCAATTTCCGTCGTGATAATAGCGATACAAAACAGGATTATGAATTGTATTTATTTCTAATTCATCATATTGAATATCACTACTTTTCCATTTTTTACCAAAGGAAGTAATTTGCAGCATCGCATCATGATTGAGCCATTTTGTTTCTACACTCTTGATTTGAAGACTTTGCATAGCTTTTTTGAGTTCTTCGCTTTTTAGGGTTTTATTTCCAACTACCCAACCCCATTCTCCCATTGTCAGAACTTGATTGTGCATTGGAAGGGTTTCAAATCCTGCTGCTTGCATCGTTTTGTCTATACAATCAAATGCCTTTGCTGCATAATAGGGACTTCCTGCTTGTGTAATAATTATTCCTTTTGGTCGCAAATGTTGATAACAAAGTTGATAGAATTCTAAGGTATAAAGGCGATTTACTTCAATCGTTTTTGGGTCTGGAAAATCTACAATCATTACATCATAAAAAACCATACTATCAGCCAAAAATGTAAAGGCATCATTATTATAAATTTTTACACGCTCATTATTCAATGAATTTTGATTTACTTTTTTAATAATAGGATTTTCTTTTCCTAGTTTGGTCATGGAAGGGTCTAAATCTACAAGCGTGATACTGTTGATATTATCATATTTCAAAACCTCTCTCGCAGCACAGCCATCTCCACCTCCCAAAATCAAAACATCAATTTTACCTTCCATTTTAGTCCCTTCTTGGTTTTCCTTTTCCGATTGCGTAGCAAATTGCATAACTGGATGAACGAGTGGTTCGTGGTAAAGCCATTCATCAAAAGTACTAAATTGAAGATGAGAATTGAGATACAACCAATAATCATTTTTATATTGAGTCATGACTATTTTTTGATACCGACTTTGTTCTTCAAAAACGATTTTGTCTTTGTAGCGTTTTTGTTCGCCATACATCACAACAGGTTTTGCACCCACTAATCCAAAGATAATTATTCCCAAAACTGCCAAACTTATTACTTTCAAGTTTGATTGCCAATTTCCTACAAAAAGAGGTTTTAGAGTAAAGAGAACTAAAATACCTACCAAAAAATTAATTATTCCAAGAATAAAAGGCGTATAGGTCAGACCAATAAAAGGCAGACCAATAAAGGCAAAAAACACTCCCCCCAATAGAGAACCATAATAATCCTTTTCCATCACAGAAGAAATATTAAAACGCAGTTCTTCGTAATTTTCATTGATACGAGTAACAAGAGGAATCTCAAAACCAATTAAAAGTCCTATCAAAATACTTAATGTATAAATTACAATTCCTATCCATTCACTTATCGAGGCAATTCCATAAGTGAGAAGCGAACAAAAAGATACTAGCACAGACAAAATAAGCTCACAGGCAATAAAAAGTTCGATAAGATTTTTCTTAAAAAACTGACTCAAACGGCTTCCCAACCCCATCGAAAAAAGCATTACCGAAACAATAAGCGTAAACTGCTTTACAGAATCGCCTAGAAAGTAGGTTGCTAAAGTAGAAAGAATATATTCGGCTACAATTCCTGAAAGCCCTGTTGCAAAAAGAGCAACTTTGAGAGTCCGAGAAGGAGTCCAGAAGGAATGAAATGAAAGAGAAGAAAGACGGGGTTTGTTTTTATCCATTAGAATTAAGGTATCAAAAAATTTATCAAGCTCATAAGCTCGTCAAAGGTCTGAAAAATAAATTAGTTTCTAAAAACTTTGTATTACAATTTGATAGAAGTAGAAAGTGTTAATTTTTTACAAAAAGACTAAAAATGAAATTCTATGTTTAAAAAATTCAAAATTCATTCTTTTTCAAGCTATAAAGTTAATATATTTGTAATATAAGCCAATCTATTTTGTAGATTACGTTTTAAGTATAGGTAATTATCAGGAAATTAAATATATAGTTTTCTATTTTCACTTCAAATTAACCAAAATAATAATGCGTAATAGTATTAATACTTCTCTAAGTGCATTTTGCTTGGTTGGTTTATTTATGTTCTCACCGAACCTATTTACCAACACAGCACAAGCACAGACACAAACACAGTTTTTGTCCAAAACAAACTACCAACTTCCAAAAGGAATTACGACGGATGATATCGAAGCAGGTCGTGTTTGGTTTACCCTCAAACCAGAATACAGAACAGCTTTTGAGAGTAGTAACGCACTCTCTAGACTTATCGGTCAGCGATCAAGCGCACCCATACAACAACCTTTTCCACAAACTGAAGCAAGAAAGCAGTTTAAGAAAACAAAAAAAGACAAAAATGTTTCGGGTGTCGATCTTTCTTTAATCTATCAAATCAATTTGCAAGAAAATGTAAGTATCTTTCAAATGATTGATGACTTAATGGCAACAGGAATGGTCGCAATAGCAGAACCTGTACCAGCTAACAAAATGTATTACACACCAAATGATACAGATATTGCAAGACAGAATTATCTTTCTACTATCAAAGCTTTCGAAGCTTGGGATATTACAAAAGGAGATTCTACTGTTTTGGTAGGTATTGTAGATTCAGGTTTTGATTTTAATCATCCAGACTTGATGGACAAGGTATATTATAATCAAAATGATCCTATTGATGGGATAGATAATGATGAAGATGGATATATTGATAATCATTATGGTTGGGACTTTGCTGGAGCAACTATTCCTGATGATTTTCAACTAATACAAGATAATAATCCTCAATTACCAACAGCAGGAGTTGATCATGGTATTTCGGTAGCAGGTTGTGCAGCAGCTTCTACAGATAATGATTTGGGAATTGCAGGTACTGGTTTTAATGTAAAATTAGTAAATACAAAACACTCTCCAGACGATGAGCCTGGTAGTTTGAGTATTTATGCTGGCTATGAAGGAGTTGTATTTATGGCTGAAACAGGTGTAAAAATCATCAACTGTTCTTGGGGTGGTGCTTTTCCTAGTCGAATAGGAGAAGAGATTATCAAGAGAGTAATAGAAGATTTTGGTTGTTTGGTTATTGTAGCTGCAGGAAATGATGGACAAAATTTGGCTCAATTTCCAGCGAGTTATGATGGTGTAATGTCAGTTGGTTCAACTACTTCTGTTGACAACGCATCAAGTTTTACTAACTATGATTATAGTGTAGATATTATGGCTCCAGGTTCATCTATCTATACTACTGTACACAATACAGCAAGTAACGGACAGTATCAGAGTACTTCGGGTACATCTTTCGCATCTCCTATTGTTGCTGGTGCAGCAGCCCTTGTGTGGTCGCATCGTCCAGAGCTTACTCCGATACAAATAGGAGAGCTTCTTCGTATTACGGCTGATCCTCTTGATGATCTTTTGGCTGCAAAATACAAAGGCAAAGTAGGACACGGACGTTTGAATATGGAACGTGCATTGACTGAGCTTCCTGTAGCTGTTCGTATGAAAAAATTTGAGTTTGTAAGTGCTACCGATGGCGCAGTTCCTTATGCTGGAGATGAGGCTTTCTTTAATGCTGAATTTGTTAGTTATCTAGCTGATAGTGAGGCTGACTTCCAAATAAAAATAGAAACTATTGATAATAGTTTGTCTATTACAGGTAACGATGTGATTTTTGAAGGTGTAATGAGTACTAATCAAACTGTTACTACTCAAAATCAAATTAGATTAAGAGTTGATCCTAATTTGGGGAATTTTGGTATAGTTACATTGCGTATTACTTATACTCAAAATGGATATGAAGCTCAAGAATTTGCATCAGTTGCTGTCAATCCTACTTTTCTTATTATTGATAAAAATAATATTAGAACTTCAGTGGATAGTAAAGCAACTATTGGAAGACACGACGAATCATCTATCGGAGAGGGGTTTGTATATGAAGATACTCAAATGCTATACGAATTAGGTTTGATGTTTAGTTCTGGTAACAAATTATCAAATTCTGTTCGTTCTACTGATGGTAATTATGATGATGATTTCAGAATTATTACTCCTATCACAGCGATTCCATCTGATGAAACTAGACCTACTAGATCATTGTGGCAAGCACAGTTTAATGACGCTGGTGCAGGAAATTCAAAACTCTCAGTAAATACGACTCAAACTATAGAAGTTTGGACAGATGAGGGCGCAGAAAACTTTATTGTAGCAGAATACATTTTTGAAAACACTACAAATCAACCTATCGCAGATTTTTATGCAGGTCTATATGGTGATTGGGATATTGGAGATGAGTCAGGTGATAATGCAGTTGAATGGAAAAATGACTTAAATGCAGCTATTGTTTCTTCAAAAGTGGCTGGAAGACCTCGTGTAGGAGTAACTTTGGTTGATTTGTTTACTGATAAAATGACGTATTCATTGATTTCTAATGATCCAAACTTTGCAGGTACACCTTATGGTGTATATGATGGTTTTACAGACGCAGAAAAAAGAGATGCCCTTAAAGGACATACTGTAAAAAGAATCGGAACTGTACAGGGAACTGATGTGAGTGTAACTGTTTCGGCAGGACCTTATACCATTCCAGTAGGTGAAAAAATCGTAATTGCTTTTATATTAGCAGCAGGAAATAATGACGCTACTATTGCAGCAGCTATGGCAAAAGCAAATGAACTTTATACGCCTTCTATTGAAGTAGATACAGAAGCCCCAGACCCAGACCCAGACCCAGAAGAGCCTATTGACCCTCCAACAGGTATTGAATACGAAAACGAACTTGCAAAAGCGATTCGTATATTCCCTAATCCTGCATCTAGTGAGGTAAATATTGATATTAGTGCGTTAAATATAAATAGCAATGAGCCTATTGAATTTACACTATTGAATATCTTAGGACAACAAATCTTCAAAACTACGCTTACAAAAGAGCAAACTACGCTTAAAGTAGATACGCTCCCAGCAGGACAGTATATTTTGAGATTTAATAATGGAAAAACAGTAGGAACAAAAACACTTATTATTAAATAATTCGTTTTTAAGTTTTAGCAATTATCAAAAAGCACCTTATTCAAGATTTGAATAGGGTGCTTTTTGTATTTAGCAAATCCTTTTTTTATTGAAAACTATTTTTCTATTCTTGAAACTTGAAACAAAACCAACCCATAATCGTTATTATGCTTGAATCACTTTTTATTATTCAATCTTTTTAAGCATTATCTTTTTATGAAAAAAATTAATACGTTATTCTCAAAGTTTTTCTTTGTCCTTCTTCTTGTAGCAACTCTTAGTTTATTCCTCAACTCCTCTTCTTATGCACAAAGCACTACTTCTTTAGGTATTAAAGGAGGCGTAAATTTAGCCAATTTTAGAGGTGAAAATGTAGGAGATTATGACAACAGAACAGCTTTTAATTTTGGCTTGGTTCTTAACCGTAGTATTGCCGAAAGCTCGGGAATTTCATTCGAATTAGATTATTCCTCACAAGGTGCAAAACTAGATCCAGTAACTACAAAATTAGATTATCTACGTACTACAATTCTTTATAATTATTATTTTGGAACTAGCGAAATGGATATACGCCCAAAGTTATTTGCTGGTCCTTATGCAGGTTTTTTACTCAATGCACAGTCTAAAACAGGAGATGGAGATTATGTAGATGTGGATAATGTTTATAATGCAGTAGATTTTGGAGTTGCTTTTGGTGTAGGACTACATCTTAGACTAAAAGAAGGAATATGGTTAGTGCCTGATGTTCGTTATAACTTGGGTCTTGCAGACATTGCAGAAAATAATACTTTTGGAAATAGTAGTGTTCGTAACGGTGTTTTATCTGTAAATATTGGTATTACTTTTCCTTTGAACTAAACCATTCAATCCAAGAAAACAATCAGAAATAAAATACTAAAAACTCTTCAAAATTGTAAAATTACTTTTTTTGAAGAGTTTTTTTATGCCTACTTTTTTACTTGCTATTTTATTTCTAGGACTAAGTTTGTGAAATGAACTTTAAAATCAGCCGTTTGAGAAACCTTTTTTAAAGAAACTAAGTCTTCAATTTTTCCATTTTTTATAAGAATTTTATCCGTTTGGATTTTATCTTCTTGTATCATAATTGCTGTATAATCTTTCAAATAAACAGATTTTACTTTTTCCTGTTTTTCAATCCAATCAAAAAAAGTTTTTGAATCAGAAAATTCAATAGTATTCGTCATTTTGTAATTTTTATCCAAAAAAGAAAGCCTTATTTTAGTATCTAATTCTGAATTTTGAGAACCTACATATTCTCTCATCATATCCAAATGTAGTTTGCTATTTTGTGCTTTGTCTGCCTTTGTCATCTTTGCTACAATAGACAAATTTGTCATTACAATATCTAGCGCATCTTCGGTACGACGGATTAATTTATCTTCTAGTCTTATATTCTCATTTTCGTCTGTTCCTAAAGTTTGATATTCATCAGTAGATATATTTTGATTTTCTGTGTTTTCTTTTTGTTTATTCTCTAGTTTATTTTCTAGAGCTAATCGTTTTTCTTCTTGCTTTTCTTGAAAATAATTATAAATTAAAAAAGAAAATACCATCAGTAAGACAAATGAAGCAGCGAAAGACAAATATCTTTTTAGAGAAATTGTCTTTGTAGTTTCAGTATTTTTATCTTGACTATTTTCATACTCATAACTTTGATTTTCAAATTCATTTTCAATTTTATTTAAAATAGAATCTACAAAATCATTTTTAGAAGTCAAGTAATTATTCAGTTCGTCTTCCTCAAAAAGAGCATTAAGTTTGATTAATTCAAAGTTAAGGTGTTTGTCTTTTGCAATCTGATTTTTGACTTCTTCTTTTTCCTCTAAAGAAAGTTTGTTTTGAATATAATCAATGAGTTTTTTTTGAGTAATTTGAGTTTCAGAAAAAGCAGTATTCAAATCAGTATGAAAATTTTCTCTAAAATTAGTTTCTAAGTATTTTTCTAACAAATTAGCATCCTTCAATCCACGAAGTCCAATAAATTCCCAATAGTTTTTTTCATCAGAAAGCAATAAAAAATTGATTCTTTTTTCTTCTTCTTGGCTCAATTTTCTTTGTAAATAATCTACAAGCGTTTTGAAATTTATAGTGCTATTTTTAGTTTTCATGATGATTTAGTTTTGGATTGATGAGCATTTCATAAGTGATTTTATTTTCTATCCAATGATTGAAAATATAATTTAGTTCTGAAAAATCTAGTTTTATTTCTTTATTTGATGTTTCTGAAATAGAATCAAGGAGAAAAAATTTACAATAGTTTTCAAAATTTTCTTCCTTTGTAAGTAGAATAATTTGCCAAATGACAAGCTCCAATTCGTCTCTATTTTTAGTTTTGAAAACAGAATCTAAAATAGAATTTTGAGCTAATTTTTTCTTAATCTTTTTTTGTATTCTCTCTAAAGTAAATTTTTCAGTTTGTTCTAGTCGCTTGTCATAATTATTGAGTAATTGAATATACTTTTTCTTGGCTTCTTTTTTTCGTTGTGTAACTGCATTTGCCGAAGACGCACCAATCAATTTTGCAACATCATCATTTGTATATTTTTGTCCACTCAGTTCAAACTGAACAATGACATAGAAAGCCTCTCGCTGCGACTCTGGGTCAATAGCCGAAATAGCCAAACATTTGCTGCGATATTCTAATTTGTACTCAAGTTCTGATACATAATTTTGAGTTTCAGTTGACAAATTAGCATCTTGATTTTCATCTAAAGGCTGCATTTTATTCACTTCTCTTATAACAGAAAGTGCTTCATGTCTAGCCATTCTGTAGAGATAAGAAAAAGTATCTTTTACTTTATCTCCATTTTTATCCAAATACACAGTTTCATTTTTTGCTCTTTTTTCCAAAATTTTATCATTGAATTTTAAATATATTTCCTGTACTATGTCTTCGCATTGATGAATAGTAAGTGTTGAAAAATCTTTTGATAAAAAAACGATGAATTGTTGATTGGTAAGTTCTAGTAGTTCTCGCCATAATTTTGTTCGAATACGTTTATCCGTTTCTGTTAATAAATCAGAAACGAGTTCATTGAATCTGTTTTTTTCATCCGTATTCATAAAATTAAATTATAAAAGATTTTTTTTGAATGATTTTTGATGATTTTATTGAATAGTAATTTTTTGTTTTTTATAAAAAATAATACGTTCAAGACTAACTACTAACTCTATGCGTTTCTTTACTTTTATATTTTGTTTTTTGATTCTATTTTTTTCTACTTCTTTCAAACCAAATTTATCAAAAAGTAGTCAAGATTTTCAAAATCAACCTAGAAAAATCGTTTTGTACATCTTTGGAGATACCAACGATGCCACTATTCGTCAAGGTGTAGAAAAAAACATCACTAATATTACTTCTTTTTTTGAGAAAATAGCCCAAACTATGGGTTCTACTTTGACTACAAAAAAGTTTACAGGCTCTCTTTTTTCTTCTCATTATGTAAAAAATAATGTCAGATTTCAGCTAACTACTCGCAATTTTGGCGAAAATCCGATTATCATTTTTTACTATGTTGGTCATGGTGTTAGCTCTCCAAATTCTGAATTTCCTTTACTTTCCTTTTCTCATCAAGAAAATTATCCGTTAAAAGATATTGAAGAATTAATTACAAACCAGTTGTCTAAATCTACTCATTGGGTCATTGCCGAAACGTGTAATTCAAATTCTTTTCAAGTAAAAGAAAATGGAAAAGTAAATTATCCTAGAATAGAATATTTAACAAAAGACAAAAGTCTAGTCAATACAAGATTAAATGACCTTTTTAAGCGTAATTTATTTCTTTACTCTGCAACAAAAGATAAAAAAGCATACATAAATAATCAAGGTGGCGTATTCTTAAATCATTTTTTAGAAACAGGTAACGAACTTTTAAAAATGCCTTCTCTTCTTGATTTGGATAACCTTTTAAATTATACAGAAAGAAAAATGGCAACTACAAAAATTAAATTAAAAAACAGCGAAGTTATTCAAGATATGGGATATGAGAAATAAAAAACCAATGCTGTTGAAAATGAGTTTTTTGCATTTATTGGGTGAATTTTAGCTACAGAGTAGCGTAATATTGGTAGAAACAAATAGTTTCCCCTCTAGCAAAAGCTGCGTAATATTGTTATTTCTAGTAATCAAAATTTCAATATTACGCAGCTACGCAGCTTGAAATTTCTATTTGGTATTTTTTCTACAAACATTTCGCAGCTACGCAGCTTATAAATCAAAAAACCTTCAAATTAGATGCGATTAACCTACTAATTTCTAAATTAATTCCCTTCTCTCAAAACCATTTCTACACGACGATTTTGTTCTCTTTTTTCTTCTGTGCTGTTGTCATTTAATGGCTGACTTTGTCCGTGTGGGTGCATCGTTATACGAGCAGCCTCAATTCCTTTGCTAATCATATAATTTTTGGTCGCCAAAATTCGCTCTCCTGATAATTTCAAATTCAGATGTGCAATTCCTACATTATCTGTATGTCCGTGTAACTCAATAACCACGTTCGGATTTCGTTTTAAAAATCCAATTACTTCATCCAATTTTTGGTGAGAATCTTCAATCAAAACCGACTTTGAGCGTTCAAACTGTAAACGCATATCAATATTTTCATTGAGCGTAAAATTAGAATTTGGATTATTTGGAATTTCAGGGTTTTCTGTGGAAGTTCCTGTGTTTGTATTGGTTTGGGTAATTGTTTCGGTTACAGTTATAGTTGAATTATGATTTCCTAATTTCCATATTTTAACATTTTTTCCGTCTGCTGTTGCTAGAAAATCATTTTGATTACTCACAGAAACGCATTTTACAACAGTTTGATGCCCTATAAGACTTTGTTTGATAGAAACTTCATGGCTATTTTCTGTTACATTCCACCAGCGAGCCTCATTTCCATATTGTCCAGAAAGCATATTTTTATCGTCCTTTGAAAAGGCAAATCTACTCGAACCGTACTGCGAACCCACTTGAATTTGTTTAGTAATTTGATTCGAATTCAAATCCCAAATCTGAATTTTTCCATTGACCAACCAACACGCAATTTTATTTGAATGATTCAAAAAAGCCATTTCACAAACTTTATTTTCATAGGCTGCATTTGAAGTTCCTAAAAGGTTACTTTCTTGTAAATTTTGCGTGTTAAAAATTTTGATATTTCCATCAAATCCAATCGCTAATTTATTATTTTTGATTTCTCCACTCGTAACGGCATACAAATCAGAACTAAAAATCTCTTGCAAATCAGTCGAGCCTAATTTTCCTACCAAAACTTTTCGATTATAACCTCCAAAATAAACTTTGTTGTTATCTCTTGAATCAAAAATAGCAAACGAAACTTCATTTCCATTTAGATTTTCATAAGGCGTAACGGCAGGATTTGTAAACGAATATTCTACCTCATTTTGATTGTGAGTTTGAGAAATGGAATAGACATTTATTTTTCCATCATAACTCGCCGTAATGAGCAACCTATCATCATCAGAAAAATTAATATCGCTGATTTTATTGGTATGATTGGTAAAAGTTCTGTACGGAACAAATTTTTGAGCATTATTTTTTTTCCAAATAATTACCTTTCCACTTTTATCGCCAGAAGCAAAATAAGAACTATTTTGATTGAAACGAGTAAAGGTAACTTCAGTTTGATGAGCTGATGAAAGCGTTTGATGAAGTGCGTAACTTTCTGAGTTTTGAGAGTTAGTTTGAGCTTTGAGCGTTTCAAGACTACAAAAAATTAGAAAAATAAGTATAAATAAATGAACTGTTTTTTGATAGGTTTTCATAATTTTTGGTTTTGTTTTTCCCATTATCAACGCCCCTATTACAGATGATTGCTAAGGGAGATTTTTTTTATTTTAAAGGTTTACTGTTTTCTCTTCCTTCGTTTCTCTTTTCGTTTTTCTCTTTTTTCTTCTTTTTTGGCTAATCGTTCTTTTTCATTTTTGACTACTTCTACGCTCTGACTTTCAATTTGCATCTTCGGACAATCAGTAGCAATGAGTAAAAAACGATATTTGCCTGTCGCCGTTCCAACAGGAATACGCCAATTTAATTTTTGAGTATTAGCTTTATGATTGAGTATTCGAGTCTTTTTATTTTTACCTTTTACCAAATAAAGATTTATATTTTCTACGTATTTCGAGTTCCATTTTAGCGTAACGGTTGTATTTTTGGTAAGAATTGTCGGAACAGAAATCCATTCCAAATTCATCAAGGTTTCACAAGGCGAAGTACTATCTCCTTTTTCTGAAAAAATACTAAAAAACTTAGAAAAAGCATAAACACTATTATTTCTAGTACTAGAAATTTTGATTCTATAATTATCAGCATTCGGAAGACTTTTAGGAACTCTCAAACTTTTTCCTGCTTTTATACTTGCTACTTCAGTAGAAATTACTTGAAAAAGAGCCTCTCCTTTATAAAGTTCCAAACGAATATTTTTAGGAAGATTTATTTCATTTTTAGCTGCAATTTTTTCTAATTCTGAATTAGTAGAATCCGACCAATCCAACTGTAAAAACGAACCACTTGAATAACTTTCCTTTATCGTTTTGTTATCAAATTCTAGTTTTCTCAAATAGAGTTGAGCAGGTTGTTTTTTGAATTGATAATAAAGATAAGGTTGATAATAGGTAATGTATTTTATTTTTGCAGTCCATTGACTTCCGTTTTTGTCAATAATAAAATAGGCTAGTCGTTTGTCTTCTCTAAACGTTTGAGTTTCTTTTTTAAAAGGATATTGACGGCTATCAAAACTAGCAATTACATTCAAAATCCCACTATCCAACTGCGTAAACGATATTATTTTGACATTATCAAAGTCTATCCAACAATTTTTCTGACCTGCATAACGAGGAAAATAATCTAAAATATATTCTTTTGCTGTATAATTATCGTGCGTTTCATTGTTTGATGTCCAAAGGTCTGATGAAATATAATTTCGGTCTGCACTATCAAAAAGTAACAACGCTTTTTCTGTAAACTCATCAGTAAGCGCAAATTTTTTGTCTGTCTTACGAGTATTTATGAGTGCAAATTCTAGGCTTTCAATTTTTTCTGTAATGAGATTTTGAAGAATGGCTGTATCCTCTTGTGAGAGTTCGTACATAGAATACCAAAGACTATCTAACTCTTTTTTGAGGCTTTTTTTGAGTTCTTGTTTAGAAAAAGCTAAAGTGTCTGTTTCTTGGTTCTTTTTGTCTGCTTTTGTATCTGTCTTTTTGTCTTTTTTATTCTGTTTTTTCGTTTTTTTACTTGTATCCATGTCGTTGGTGAGGACACCAACAACGGCAGAGTCTACTTCTGTATTATTTTCATTATTTAAAACTAAACTTGAATCATTTTGAATTTTGATAGAAACTGTATCTATTTTTTCGACAGGAAGACTATCTATTAAATTGCTTTGTGCTTTAATAGAATTGGTACTCAACAAGAAGAAAAATACTAAAATTAGATATTTCATTTTTTATATTTATTACGTAGCTGACAGTTTCCAACTGTCAGTAATCTACTATTTTTCTGACAGTTGAAAACTGTCAGCTACATTTAAAAAGGAACTGTATTTTCCACATCTATATCTTCCAAATACGCCACAAAAACAAATTGATTAGAACTTATTTCTTTTCTTTTTATAACTAAGGTAGCTACTTTGGTTGTTTTGTCGGCATATTTTCGTGTTCCATTTTTCCAACCGATGAAAGTTTGTTCGTAAAAAATTTTACCTTTCCAAGTGGTTTTATCTATAATTTGCAATTCTTCTTGATTTATAATTATAGATTCCATTTCAATTTTGTTGTAGGTATTATCTGCTTTTTTGATAAGATTTCTCAAATCTGCTAAATAATTTTGAATTTTATGAGGTCTTCCTTTTGGATTTTTGATACTAGAAACATCAATGGTTGCGCTTTTATTTTCATCAAAAAGTTCTGGTAAAATAAGGTCGCTAATTTCGGTTGCTCGCCAGTAGGTCGTATTAATATCCGAAACTTCTTTTACTCTTTCGGTTAGCGCAATTACTTTATCTACTCCAAAAGCCTCATAAAAAACCTTTGCATCTTCAAAATAGGCTTCTTCATTCGGTAAACGGCTCAAAATCTGTCCATTTATTTTTCCATAATAATCAGGTATTTGAAGTTCGTTACTTGCTTGTTTTACAATCGTTTCTACATCAATCGTAACTTTTTGAGTAATAGTTTGCCAGTTTGTTGCAGATTTTTTTTCTTCCAATTCATTAGTTAAAGAGCTTATAAATGTCTGTGTAAAATGTCCTCCTTCGTTGGTTTGTCCCCACGCTAAAAGCCCCTTTTCACTTGCCGTAAACTTCAAAAAGCCAAACGATTCTTCAAAAAGCTGTTTGCAAAGTAGAGGGTTTAAGTCGTCAATTCCTCCTCTTGAAGTAATTGTATTAGGGGGTGTTGCAAAAATTTGTTTTTCATCTATTCTTCCATTACAAACATCACTCAATAAAATGGATAGACGTGCTTTTCCTTTTAACTTTTCTTGAATTTGAGAAAGAGGTAGCATTCTTTGTTCTAGTTCTTGTCCTGCTTTTCCAAAAATAAGCGTTGGAAAATTATCATTTTGGTTTGTATTGTTATAACCGTGTCCACTATCATAAAAAATAATTACTTGAGAAGAATTAGAAGACAGATTTTCTATAGTCCTCAACACTTGTGATTTTTGATAATTTTGTTCGTTATTAAAAAGTAATGTATCAAAACTAATGTGCAATTTTGTACTAATCATCGCAAAAACACGAACTACATCTCTCAAATCTTTCTGAAATTCGGCAGCTTTTGAATCATACGGATCTGCACAACCTATCAACGTAATTTTTTGCAAAGAAGTAGGAATTTGAGCAAACAAAGAAACCGAAATTCCACACCACAGAATCAATACTAAACTACTTTTTTTGAGAAGAGAAATGGTAAAATTTTTCATAGGATTTTTTTGGTAGTTAGTTGCTTTATGTTGTTGGTGTCGCTGCGCTAAAACACCAACAAACAGCATAAAAGTGTCTTGTCCTGAAATAGCGTTACAGGTTTTTAGATAAATTTTATATGAATCAGACGGTTTCTAAACTGTCTGATTTTTCTTTTTTATAGGTTCTTATTTGAATGTTTTCTTCTT
>Ga0100394_1001407_pt1 | contig 20073 bp, 18 predicted proteins | sample CryGeymeta201518_FD_81549 | JGI IMG/M metagenome (GOLD analysis project Ga0100394, IMG submission 81549) | Groundwater microbial communities from Crystal Geyser aquifers in Utah, USA - Crystal Geyser metaG 2015-18 | ecosystem: Environmental > Aquatic > Deep subsurface > Groundwater | place: USA... | reverse complement strand
TCTTGGGTTGTTGCTGGTTTCCACCGCTGCCGCCACCACTACTGCTGCTCCTGTTGACAACGACCTTGGTAGATGACTTTTCTACTCCTCCTGTTGATTCTTTCTCCATATAAATGTTTATCTTTTATAATAACTTGTTTTTAGTTGGTTCTCTACAATTAATATAAGTACTCGTAGTAGACTAGAGTAGTAATCTACTTGTGTATTTTATTTTTTTTTCAAATAAATACGATTGTAAACAAGAAAAATGCCAACACACGCATTAGAATAAAAAAATAATAATAATTAAAGCATTTTTTTCTTCTTTCGGTCTCGTCGGTGGTCATAAAGCGTTGTGACAACATTGAGTACTAAATCTACATGAAATCAAATGACGCACATTGTTTGAAGAAGGCTGTGGTGGATAAAAAGGAGACGAACAACGAACAAACAGCACGGTACTGGCTGGAGTCTACTACTACTACTACTGCTACTACTCTAGTGGGCTACTGTCATCATCAAAATAATTGCACAACTAGATTCGAATCTATCGTCGCACACGAACAAACAGTCGGTGCAAAGCACAAACCAAATAATAGTAATAGTCGCACCACCTATCTTAACTTTCCTCTATACCATCGTCCCTTTTTTTTCTTCAATGTTCAGTCTATTTTCAGGTGTATATGACACGTACTTGGCCCCGCCGAAATTGAACTTGTTAATTGTTGGCGCCAATGGAGTCGGAAAAACGGCTCTCCTAGAAAGACTAAAAGTGACACAATTTACCAAAAATAAAAAACCATCTATCGCTGCGACAACCGGAATACTACCTCCAAATTATCACCACCATCACCAAAAACAAAAACAGCAACACCGAGATCAGTTGGCACAATTACCCGAATCCTTTTTGCCTCTGGAGGCACGACAAAATAAACACGATATTATGGAAGACAGTGCCTTTCGAATAGGAGAACGAAGAATGAATGCACTTCCCCCAAGTAGTAATGCTAGAAATAGCCAAGAGACACATTTTATTATGACAAAAAAGAAGGAGACGAAGAAAAAGAAGAAGAAGGAGAAACCAGTTGTACCACCACCCAAGAAACGAGGATTCTTGTCGTGTCCGGCACCTGCCAAGTATACTCACAAAGAAGAGAGCAGTGATGATGATGATGATGACGACGACAAGTCTCTTGATCTAAATGACAAGAATCGAGATAGTAATCATGACGATTCATGTTTTTTGGCAGATGGTACCGAGGTATCCATGGAAGATATTAATTTGGACAGTGAACGTAATACTAGCAGTACGAGTAATGCCAATGGTCGTGCTACGGTGGCCATTCCCCACAAGAAAAGTCACAATGAACATGATGATGATGATGATCAACAACAACAGGATCTCAAGGACAAATCCAAACCCATGTTACCACTTCACAAGATACGACCTACCAGTACGTTTTGATATTTTATGGATTATGGAGTGTTTGATTGGTTGGTTGGTTGTTGTTTGTTTTCTTGGGTTGGAAATATTGGTGGATTCCTTTTTTAAATGCCTAGTCATATCCCATCCTGATCCTGACTTGATTTGTGCTATGTCTCTCTTTCGGAACTTTCGTATCTTATTTGCCTGCATGATATGTGGACTCAAAATAAAAATACGCACACACACGCATGCACGCACGCACAATAAACATGCAGTCGGAATGAATTTAGGCAAAGTCGAAATATGTGGTGCTGAATGCCATGTTTGGGATGTTGGAGGAAAAATGCATGACTTGTGGTCTCGATATTACGATGATTGTGATGCGGTGATTTTTGTGTGGAAAATTGTCGACGATGGTTTGCCGGTACCTGCAAAACAGGATGCGGAAGACTGTGACGATGACCAGTTACCTCACGTATCAGCCGCCCAGCAAATAGCGTTGTTGGAACAGGTACGCGAAGCGATTCCTGACGATGTTCCCTTCATGATTTGGGGTCATTGGTTTCCCTCGACTGACCCCAATGACAACACAAAACGACCCAAGGCTTACCAATACAACCAGCCCTACGAGACTGGTAGCTTGGTGCCCCATTATCACAACCCACTCATGGTGGCGTATTTTGGATCCGCCAAGACTGGCCACGGTGTCCGAAGTTCCATAGAATGGTTGATTCCTTTGGCGGTGCGACAAAAGAAATTTCGGGACAAACTTACGAAGGGTTAATATACATGCATTTATAGTTGACTGTTTTTGTTTTGTTCAGAAGCTATTCCGCTTCGTGTTGGGCCAATTTTGATTAGCTGCCTGAAACATCGCATGTTTGGCTTTGCCAACTAACAACGGGGTCATGGCTTCCAAAAGAACGTTATTCGAAAAGCTTAAGGCCAAAATGTATGACGATGTTTTCCTTCAGCATATTTTAATAGAATTAAACGAAAGCGTTGTCTTGAAACCAACTGTTTTGGTGACAGCGTGAAGATGCTGCTTGCTTGTGTCACAAAGAAGCTCGTCTTTCAACAATGCTCGTATGTAGCCAATCTACCAATAGTAATAGAATACAAAATGACTGCTCCGGTTTTATGTGTCATCCTGCTGTTTTGTTTGGATCAAACACACGAAGGATAGTGTTGTGGTAACGCTGTTAGATTTGATATATCTTAATAAATATCTCATCCCCTGTTAAGCAATTATTTCAAACATGATTCGCAGAAGACGCCTATGAAGAAGAAAGTACAATACATCTTGTTCTGGTGGGGATTCTGCTAGCAACTGTACAAATAATAATAGTAAAGGGTCGTCCACACTTGAAATGTTTTCCACGTTGGATGAAGAGGGGTCGCCCGGTGCGACAGCATTGTTTCGCATTAATTACCTTCAAAAACTAGGGAAAAGCCGATCATTATTCAAGCCGATGGAGAACCACAATTTTCTCTTTTTCTAGTACACAATATCACCACAGGTAAAACCTGAGGCAAACACAGTACTCTACTCATTAATACTACTAAACTTCAAGTGACTGCTTGCATCCTAACCATGACGGAAGCAGCAGCAAGTGCTAACAAATTGAACACGACAGCTGCTTCTCAAGCTATAGATTTGATTCTCCAAAGCAACAGTGCGGAGTATGACTACATGAACGAATGCGAATTGAATGATTACGGCAACTTTTTGCAAGACGATAGCTACAGTTTTATGAGTGGGGATATGAAGAACCCTTTGGAAGCCGTTCCGAGCATCGACGTCGATGACGAAGAGATAGGATCCGCAGAAGCAGCAGCAGCAGCAACAACAACAAAGAACAAATGGGAAGAAAATGAACTACAACGACAGCAGCCACGAGAGTGGCTTGGGCAGCAAAAGCAGTCGGAATTATTAAACAGGCAACCGTACAGCCAACCCAAGAAAGTTCATCAACAACGGGATTCTAAGGTAGTAGTCTCTGACGATCCACCATTGTGTACGATCAGCGACAGCGATGACGAGAGCTTCAAGACTGGGATCGGTGCAAACGTTGCACATTCTAAAAAGCAAGCCAGTGAACAAGTCAGCATCTTGGATATGGATGAAGGGCGCATCTACAGCAAGGCTACGGGTGGTGGTATTCGACAGACTTATGGTGAAGAACACACGTTTGGACAACGGAGTGGATCCAAGAAAGATTTATCGGTGTGTTTAGTGTGAACTTGGAATGTTAATAGTCTAGGCTAGGCTAGGCTCGTCATGGTGGTATATTTTCTTTCTTTCGACTCACCTTCTCTTGTTTCTTCCCTGTGTCGCTTTCTCACTTTTTCAACTTCCTTGTACTCTCAGAGAATCTCGTCGTTGCATGAGAATGTGCGGTTAACCTTGGACCTGGATTCAGTTCTCCCAGATACTCCCAAAGCTTGTTTCGTGAATGATGAATGCTGCAGCTTGCTCCAGCCGGAAGAGACGAATCACTTAGTACATAGCAAGTTACGGAAACCACAAAAAGATATGTCCAAAACAAGAAATGCAACTGGAATATTTACAACTGAACACGGAGATCCCTCCGCTACGGCGACCACTTTAAAATACCCCCCGCCGCCTCCTACTCCTCCACAAGTGCCCGCATATTCCCATCATGCCAACAAGAGGGTCCCAGACCGTCTTCTATGCGTTTACATTTGTGCGGATCCCTACTGCAACACTGCTGTTTGTCGCCCGGCAGATATCCGAAGCGAATTACAAGATTTTGATAAGATAGTAAAAAATCCCTCCTTCTTTTTCGTTCCATTGCCTCTGATCATTTCCCGGGAGGCCGAGATGAGGCAAGCGGCCAAAGAAGCAAATATTTCCATCGATCGTTGGAATGGATCCATGTTATACCGAAAGTGGCAAGAAATAGAGGCAAAAGAACGAGACCGACAGTCCAGACGAGGTGGCAATCGAAAGAAACATTTGCAAGATGAGGATGACCATTCTATGATTACACTGCATCCTGTTCAAAACTTGGCGGAAGCTCATATGATTTCACCAAAAATCAGGTGGTGGCACCCTTGGTTGACAGTATCTATCCGGTCTTTTTACAATACCGGCATCATACGGGTCCCCGGAGATTGCCACGGAATGGAAATTTTGCTGGCCCTCGAGTTCTTTGGGATTCTCTACACCAGACAAGACCAACTCGTATTTGATGCGCCAATAGTGCAGCAAAAGGTTCACCACTGGAGTCAGTACTTTGCGCATCGGGGCAGGCTTGCACAATGGGTGGCACAAAAACTTCGAGACGAGCAAGAAGCGCAGCAGAAGCGGGCCGAACACGAGCAGCGACGAACTGGTAGTCCACGTCGGTCATTCTTGCCTCCACTGGTTTTTTGCACCAATCCTCACACGACCAAAGAGGGTTCAATATTTACGATTGATTCACACGAGACTCCTGTAGCCATTTTAGAACCTACTGTGGACGTGGCTGATGGACTAGGCGATCGAAAGAAAGATGGAACAAAAGACTGGATGACAAGCGCAAAGTTAGTGCACGATTTTTTTGTTCCCAAAATCGGAAGTTTTGGTTTTGACGTCGAGGATGCTCTGCTTTGCTCCCCCGAAACGATTCCGAGCATGATGAGAGAAGACTTCTCGTCCTACATACAGCACATCCTTCCTGACGTTGAAATCGCCTTTCTTTTGAAAAAAATCTGCCTGGTGTGCACTGACTTCAAGCAGACTCGTGAAAAGGAGAAGTTTCGATATTCGGAGACGCTTCAACGAGCCATTCTCATAGTAGCTTACAACCCTCTTAGATCCCGCCGACCATCTCGCGATGCTTCGGCCCAAGAAGGCCCTAATCCAAAGGCTCTGGATACCTCGATGACATCGATGAAGAGTATTCAAAGCAACCAAAGCAGGAGAAGTGTGGACCCTCCAGGTAGCACAGCCAGGTATTTGCAACCTATAGATGAGCCTAAAAAAGTTCCTTCGGTGTCAACTACTTCGTCATCCTACAGTACTTCGTCGAGTAGTAGCAGTGTGACAGCGGCCCCAACAGATGAAATGACATTTGGAAAGCTCATATCTGGAGCACACAAGGCAGTAGCTCGACTGTTAGATCTGAAAGTTGAAGAGAAGGCCATGGGCCATGGGTTGCGCCATGATGATAGTTTCTACTTCTACAAGGAGGACCGTGGCCGAAACAAATTGGATAGCGCTGCTGATACTTCAGGTACCTCTGATGACTCTTTGTTGAGTATATACGCTGATAGGGCTGCTCGACTGAATGCAAGAGCTGGAGAAAGGGTTGAAGTCGAGAGAGTCAATGAAGAAAGTCCAAAGTGGAAACCCGAACAAAAGAAGACGCTCAATAAAACTTCCATAGACTCGGAGAGTGCTTTGCCTGAAAATCAAAATGGCCGCATCGTGCCTTCTTCGCGAGAAGAGTCTATATCCGTGGAGCACATTTACGAGGATCTGTATCGCGAGAGTATGTTTCCGGAGCTATCGGTTCCCGAAACATATAACGAGCTGATTTCTTCGGCCAGTCCGATGTGGACACCAAGTCTTATGAGGGCCCCTAATGGTCTTCTCGGTAAACAAGACACAGCACAACTTCCCACATCAGTCTTAGTTCAATCCTCGCTAGATATTTTGTCAGTCACCAGCTCCGTCACTCGCGCATGTGCAAAGAGCATTTTGGATGAGGATGCAGTGACAGTTGAAGAAAAAGTCACAGCAGGCGATAGACGCGATAAGAAAGTGTCGACGACCTCGAAAGTAAAAAGTACTACTCAAAAACTTCCAGGAGACGATGCTCACGACAGAGAATTCGCTGCTCGTTTCGAAGCTCTGCTAAACGAAAATGGAGAACCCTACGATGAAGCACGTCGACAGCAGCAACTTAAGCAGCAGAAAAAGAAAAAATTCAATGCCGCCTTGAATGATCTGAAACTTGGTTTCGGAGCCCAAAATTCAGAAGCTGTTGGCAGTGGTGAAATTCTGCCGACTGTTGCTGACAGTGAGCTAGATGAATGTCAGTTTCTGAACGGTATTTACGACATGTTTGCTACCGACGACAAACCTACCGACATCGTCCTGGCACCACCATCAGGTTCAAGTGGGGCGAAATCAAGCAGTAAGGCAAATTCTGCGCAGAGTGTTCGCAGTGAACTTTCGTCGGGGTTCTCCACTGAAGAAACCATACGTAGTCCAAGGCGCTCTGTTGTTGATGTGATGGGGCTCAGCAACGATGCCATCAAGAGTGCTACCAAGATACTGACTCAACTCACTGAATCTACGACTGCAGTAGCAACATCTATGGGCGTGGACAATGGCAGCCCCCATAACAAACAGTCCCAATTATCGTTCGTGTGTGGTACGGGCCCGAACGAAGCATCTGTTTCAAGAAAAAGGCTGTTTGTGCAACCAAAACGGCGCGTTGAGGACGAAGTTGAAGCTAAGCATGGGATTGAGGTGTACCACATTGCTCCCGCACCATCCTCGCAGACCCCCTTTGACGACAGTCCCCTGGTGACAAGGAACAGCCAGCCCAAGTTCCTTGTCGCTTCGAAGTCTCATTTTCCTCGCGGACCGGGGAGAGGGGGCAATCGTACGAGCAAGTCTCGCTCTCGTTGCAGCAACACCGGAGGCAATGATGCGAAATCAGAGCGAAAGGAAAACAAAAAGTTTTTTCAATTCCTCCGGAAAAAGAAATAAGACGATAGTGAATAATTTCGACACTCCTATAAGAAATCAAAGGGAAATAATCGTATAATTCTGTAGCCTAGTTGTGAGCGTAAAAAATTATCGCAGACGTCCTTGAATTGTATTTGCGGTTCCATCTATTGTCCACTGAGATCGCAATGAGCATTTCTTTAGTATTTCTCGTCCATCGGTAATCCGTCGAGCGAACTTTTTCCTGATTTTCTTTCGAACTTTTTCTTCTTATTACGGTAGGACTTGCTGCATGCTTTTACGATTCCAAAATACCTTCGATCTTAACCATGCCTTTCTCTTGCCATTCGAGAGTCCTCCACATTCTTTCAATTTCTTCTTCCGATCCTAAAACGGTGATTTCATTTTCTGTTTCATCATCATTTGCTATCAGCTTGACCTCGCAATCATCAACTCGATCCCCTGATTGCCAATAATATACTCCAGCATACGGGCTCAACAACGCCAAAAGGTACCAATTGGGTTCGCCAATGAGAGGAAGCTCTTTGCACGAGCGAAAAAAAAAGATGAGTTCTTCTCAGCACAATGATAATTTCTGTGCGAAACGGCTGTCTGTTAACATTTATTTGCTAACTTTTTGTCAAATTTTACTCACCTAATCCCTGAAATTGAATTTGCAAAACCAAACCAAGAGATAACAAGGCGAGCGCAGTACAAAAAACAAGGAAAAAGGCTTGAGAGGTACTTCGCTGGACAAGTCCACGAAATTTGATGGTCTCTCCCGCCTCAACTACTTCGTAATTGTTGGCTGTCATGTCTGCAATACATAAAAATATAATATGAGAATGTTCATGAAAATGTATTTGTGTAAGAAATTGTTTTTTTTATTTTTTTCGGTTCAATTTTGGACAGCGCCAAAAAACGGACAGAAATATAGTGTAGTTACCACGTACATGCCATAATTTCACCCGCTTGCTGTCGCAGACTTTTACCGCCCTCCTTGTTTTCTCCAGATCTGAAACGGGTTCCAACAAACAAGGAGAACAGAAAAGAAATTGTGAGATGATCTATTTACTATTTACTCCCAGATCAATGTTCAAATTTTTTTCTTTTCCTGATACCAAAATAATGGCACTTACGTTACGTAAGTCTTTCGCTTAAGTTTAGCTTTGGTACTTCTCTTGATGGTCGACCAGAGACCCGGGAACGACAAAAGGTAAAGACCCAAGACTGTGTAGTAACTTGCTTTGGAATATGATATTCCTCCTTCTTCCGGCGAGGTACTAGCATCCGAAATTATAGTAGAAAGGGAATTGATCGCATCGACTGCCGAGTCTGAGAACACATTTGTAGGAATTGAAGAAGCCTTCGTTGTGGAAGCAGGAGCAGCAGCAGCAGCTCTGGGGATGGGGGTTACAAAACCAGTGCAGCCGGTAATGGTGGAGGCCGTCAGCAAGAGCAGAGCAGCTGCGGAAAAATAGCAGGAGGACTTCATGGTTAGACTGGTACTGTCGTAAAGTTAGAATTCTGTCGAGGTAATTATTTTAATTACTCTCTGGGTTTACTGCACTTCAATTTTCAATGCACATAAATATAGACCTTTTTGTTGTCTTGCACTCCTTTTTTGACTCATCGTTTTCTGTCTTTTTTTTTTTGAGTGAATACATTTCGATCTTGTTCAGTACTCGAGTACATAAATTAATGACGTAGATACGACTCCCGTTAAAGCGCACTCGTGACTTAATCCCTGGAGCAAAGCACTGGATGCATGAGTAGAGTAGTACTACACTAAACTTAGTACTACTACGGCAGATTACTAGCTACTAGGCCATAGTACTGGTACTTTCGCCGGCACGAACAAAGCCCCCTTGTAAAACTAGACTACTCCGAGTAGACTACCGTAGTAATTCACTACGACTAGTAGTACTAGATACAGTAGTAGGCTACTAAATAATAGCTGACTGGAACTCTTGCAGAATACAATGTCAAACATGAATGCTATACTTTAAATATATGATGTGCTGACTATTGTTATCACAGTCCAAGAGCCGTCTTCAACAAATCCTTGTTGGTCTCCACAGTTTCCTCGCTTTCCCCTGAGAAGTCCAAGGCCTCGTAAATATTGAAGATTTGGTATCCAGTTGCCTCGTCGACCTCAATGCCCAACTCGCCCTCGGTGAAGGCGGCGTACCGTACAAGTTCCTTAATCAAATCGACCGTATTTTCCTCCCGACCTCTCATTAACTCACTCTTGATAAGGTCAATGGCATTCTTTGCTAGGCGCACGAGCATCTTGGCGAACATCGTTTCACATTCCTCAGCCTCAATATTGAGACTTTCTTGAATCTCAGTAAGAATCTCGGCATTATCAGCGTTGATTTCGCCACTCTTCAAACCAGGAATGACTTCGGCTTCAAACATGCGTACAAGGCGGGCTCCAGAAACACCGACATCTTCAACAAGATCCATTCCCATGGTATTGCATTTTTCGCGAAATGCCTTGACACCCTCAGGGGATGGATTGTCCATGAGCATGGCAACCTCTTCTGACAAAATTTTCTTTTGCGATGCCATCAACATCTTCTCGCCCTGTTCCGAAGTAAGCCCAAGCTTTCCTTGAATATTGGCAAGGAACATCATATCCTGTTGATCCAAGGTTCCCTTTGTTCGCATTGCCTGGCCAACCATGTTGTCGTAGACCGCGTCACCAATGCTTCCATTGATCTCCTCCATCTTTTCGGTGGACAGACCCAAGATTCCTCCAAAGGTGGCCCGCGCTCCTTCGTATCTGGCGCCTTGTTCTCCTTGTGTTGTAAACCCGCCAACGACAAACTGCCGGTAAAGCAATTCGGCGACTTCATTGTCCAAGGCGTTGGTCCCCAATCCAGTTATAGGGAATTCAGTTTCGTACACGGGAACTTCTTCGCCGTCGACGGTCTTTTTGCCAACTTCCTTTTGTTCCGCAATATCATTTTCAGTGTAAAAATCGACCAAGTTTATGATATCACTCATCAGGTTGACGTCGGCTCCAAGGCCCAAGGTTCCCTGTAAAATGAAAAGAAAATGAATGAAGAAACTGCATGAGAAGGAGAAAACGCGTGAAAATAGAAATTCCGTGAGAAATATTACTCACAGATGCGCCCTTGCCAGTTTGGAAAAGATCCTCGCCCAGATCTTTTCCTCTGCGCTTTGATAGTTGCTGTTGAGACAGCTGAGTGCGCTCGAATTCACTGACAATCCATTCAATCATGGGGATCATCTTCTCCTTCACGGCCTCAAGAAAGATTTCTCTCGAATTTTCCTCTGACACTCCCAGTCTGTCACGCAATTTTTCAAGTGGACCACGGAACTCCTCCCGAATCACGCCCGTTGACCCCATTGCTTCCAAAACGCTCTTGCGGTAAACGCTGCCAAAGTATTCCATGTGAGCTGGGTAAGCGTCTTCGGGCGATACATTAAACATTTCTTGGAGAGCTTCGAGGGCTTTCCGCGATTCTTGCGAGGGGATGCCACCGGGATCCTGAATATTGCAAGGCGAAAGATATTACTTAGAACACGAATATATCTACACAATTGTCACGCAACGATATGAATTTTACCTTCGCACTAACTTGTGCGACTGCTTGGGCGTAAAATGCAGCTCCGACTTCCTGGAGAAAAGTTTGCTGGAGACGGTAGTTGTCCATGACCTCGTCGATTTCCTTCTGCATGTTGATTACAAGTTCAGGCGTGTAGTCTTGCACAATTTCGGAAGTCGCCTTATGAAGAACCTTCTGAAGCAATGGACCAAAAGCAGCACGAGCTTCAATTTCGGCTTGATCATCGCTAATGCCCAAAAGTCCCTTGATTTCCAGTACCTTTTCGTATTGTTCATCACTTAGTTTGCCGTCTTCACTCTTACGAATGGATTGAAGCAAGAATATCTTGTAAAGCTTGATACGTTCATCGGAAAGGAGGAAGCCATTGGCGGACTGCTTGTCAAATGGGTTGCAGAATTTTGCATCAAAATTGTCGAATTCGTCCATTCCAGATTTTTCTAGGAGAGCTATAAGTGCTTCCTTGGCCTCTAGTGCCTCGATCAGATTATCGTAAGTTGCTGCTTCGTTGTTGACCTTAGCAAATCTGTTAGTAGCTTCTAAGGGGCCACCAAGAGCTTGCATGACCATCGACGATAGAAGTGTCTTACTGTCTTCATCGCCAAGCAAGAGCTTGTGTTGGCAATCGCTCACAACTTTCCAAGCTTCATCTGGCGTTTTCTCGCCAGCCAGTACGTCCCGCATCGCTTCCAGCGCGGTGGCTTGGTAGAGGGGTGTAACTTCCGCTGTGATTTCATAGCTGACATCCGTGTCTGTAAGCCCAAGAATATCCTTAAGTTTGTTAAGCTGCCACGCAAACAAGCAACGGTCAAGACAGAATAAGTCAGACAAACAAAAAGAAACAAAATACAATAAATAAGCATTTTCGTTTAGGATCACATACCCTTTGCATAGTATTTTCTGGGAATTGTTGGAGAAATCTTTCGTCTTTTTCTTCTTCGCCGTCCGATTCACCCTTGCCTAGAAGAGCTCGCACTTCCTCATTCAGGCAAGCGACGTGGAGGTCCTTGGCCGTGGCATCTGAAACGCCCAAAGTTGCGCGGGCTCGCTCCAACATGCCTGAGGAAACCTGCTCGGTATCCAACTTTTCACGGGTCGACTTGAGAGCTCGTTGATAGAATGGCTCAACAATGTCAGCAACACGGTCCAACGCTTCCTGGTAATCCAATTTAAATGCCTTTGCGACACGCGTCATTTCGAAAACAAAAGCTTCTCGTGTTTCTCCGCCTTGTCTGAGCGAACGTTCCGTCAAGAATAGGTACTTGTCAATAGCCATGCGATCAGCATTCTCAGGGTCGTCCAGCTCCTCTTGGGGGGTAGATCGGCTAATAGTGTCGTACAATTCCTTGGCAGCTGCTGCGTGAGCTTCTCCGACCTGCAAATTATCAAGGCTCAGTGCGACCTTAATGGCTTCCAACTCTTTCAACTCACTGGTTTTGGGTTGGAATTGATATTTGACCATACCCAGCAAAAATTGGGAGTACATGTCTGTGCATAAAATCTCAAAGTCTTCTTCGGGGATTCCATACTCTGTCTGTACTTTTGTGACCTTGATAGCTGTTTCTTTCGGGTTTTTCAAATACCCTCCCTCTGCTCCTTCTAACAGAGCTTCAGCAATTGCTGGTTTCGAGCATCTGTCGACGAGGGCACTGTCCAACTTACTCTGACCAACAGCTCCAGCAATTCCAGTAGCCACGGCACCAACGGCACTCGCAGCAATCCGTGAACCCGGAACCAGTCCAAATCCTAGCGCCGCTGAAATGGGAATAGTGGCCAAACCTGCCTTTTTCCAAAATCCAGGTGATTTTCGAAATGTTTTTTCTGCTGGGTTTTGTTCTCCGTGCTTCGCTATTTCTTGGAGCTCTTCCATACCTCCTGAAGTTTCTGCAAACATGGAAATTGAGGCCTTGGTAATGGTACTACTCCTGGTACGAGTGGACCGTGGACTCTTGACGGGATTATATTGAGGAACAAAACTCGATTGCGTCATGGTAGTAGCAGATGTTGGGATTTGTAGAGTGAAAGCTTGCGCATGTTCTGATGATGATGCCAGTAGTAGGCAAAGAGCAGTAGCGTGAAATTTCATGTTGCTTCTGTTGTCGATAGATGGATGAATGGATGCATGAACGGGAGAATGGAAGGAGACAGATTCAATGAGAAGCAAGTTACTTTCTTAAAGGACCATCAAAATCAAAAACTTCTTTTATCATTGGTTGAAATTGAGTCAACTGTTACGCACCTGATTTTCGGTAGTATGCTGGAAAGAGAAAATATGAATTATGCTTTTGGTTGGACCACTTCGAACGCCGTTACTGTTTCAATCAATATCAAGGAGTAGGAATCGGGATGCTGCAGAGTGGGCTTGAAGGTATTATTTTCAAAAAAAGGATCTTACAGTTGCCGGTTGGTTGAAAATAATGGTATAATATGAATGATAATCTGCTCACAATGTCGGCACTTGTTTTTCCCTCACAATGTTTGCTCTTTTTTGTGGTTTGTGTTTTCAGTGTTCACAATCATGAAGAGGCCTTGATGGATCGAGTGCCAAGTGTTCAACTTGATGAGAGTAGTCAACTACAGTACCTGGTAGTAGACTACTAGTGATTCTCGTGTACTAGTAGTACAATGGCAGTACGTAATCCAATATCACCAAGCAACATGTTGAGTCTACTGTCTAAAAAGCCTCCACGCGTCCTGGTTTTCCGTGAGTCCCGAGTAAAAATGAAAGGGTTGATTCGTTGATCTTCAATAAAGCGCTATCCCTAACTGTCCAAATCGTGATTGACCACGTACTTTGCTTCCCTGAAAAAGCACCACTCAATCTCTTTAGCGGTATCATTACTCACACTCTCGCTCACTCATCAGTCACTCGCGACGAATATCATCCAACAGGGAACGAAAGCTTTTTTCTATTTTGAATACTAGACCCTAAGCCGAGGCAAAGAACAAAGTCGACAGACACACAAATTTAGAAATGATATTCAAGAGTATAAAATCACTGAGAAAGGGTTCAGTGATGGCAGTCACGGCCCTCTCTATACTACTGGTACTGGGATCGTCTCTTCTATCGACGGCCCATGCTTTTCAGCCTCGTTCGGCCTTTGTCGGTGCCCAGAAACACACCACCAGCAGTAGCAGTACCGCCACAAAAACGACATTGTCGCGTTTGTTGGCATCGCCCTATACGGGTGCGTTGCTAGAGTATAATGCTACTAGAATTCGAAATTTTAGCATCATTGCCCATATTGATCATGGCAAAAGTACACTGGCTGATCGGCTCTTGGAGAGCACGGAAACCGTGGCCAAGAGAGATATGGAGGCCCAACTTTTGGATAACATGGATCTTGAACGGGAGCGAGGTATCACTATTAAGCTCCAGGCAGCACGAGTTTTGTACAAGTCGAAAAAAGATGGAGAAATTTACGTCCTAAAGTGAGTTTGCCTACCTAGCTTTAAAAGTAACCGCGACACATCTGTTCTTGTGATGAGTGTGTTTGTGGGTGCGTGCGTCCTGTACATTGGGGTCTGTGCGTGCTATATGAGCGTACTATATTCCCCAGCCAACTCAAATCGCATGCATAAATTTCCTAAAATCATCATGTTTTCTTTCTCTAAAAAAATAATTCTTCGACCAGTCTCATCGATACGCCAGGTCATGTGGATTTCAGTTACGAAGTATCGAGGAGTTTGGCGGCCTGTGAAGGTGCTCTGCTAGTTGTGGATGCCTCACAGGGGATCGAAGCACAGGTTTGTGGCTTTTAAAATGTGTCACTGTTTTACAAATGAATCATGTCTATGTTTGTACATCTAAACCATCTCCTGTTTTCATAACATACAACATACTATGCAAATTCATCATTATCTCTATCTTTTATCGCCGTTATCATATACTACGTGTGCATACCACCACGAACCACGAATACCACAACAATCCGCATCAGACGCTGGCAAATGTTTATCTTGCTCTGGAGAATAATTTGGAGATTATTCCAGTATTGAACAAAATCGATTTGCCTGCTGCCGATCCTGACCGTGTTAAGGACGAGATTGAAGAAACGATTGGCTTGGATTGTTCTAATATTGTCAAGGCTTCTGCCAAAGCAGGTATTGGTATAGAAGACATTCTCGAAAGTATCGTGCAATATATACCACCGCCAGAAGCAAACACAGACAAACCATTTCGAGCACTTATCTTTGATTCATACTTTGATTCATATCGTGGTGTGGTTGTATTCTTCCGCGTGATAGACGGAAAGGTCAAGAAAGGCGACAAAGTCAGATTCCTGGCGTCCGCAGCACAACATGATGTCACGGAGGTTGGTGTCATGCAACCGCAACAGGTACCGGTAGATATGCTACAGGCAGGAGAGGTCGGATATATTTGCGGAAGTATCAAAGATGTCTTGGATGCTCGCGTAGGTGATACAATTTGCTTGGCGTCCCAATACAAAGAGGCACTGGCAGCTGGCCAAGATCCACCCATCCAGGCCTTGCCAGGTTACGCAGACAGCGTTCCTATGGTGTACTGTGGCCTGTTCCCTGTCGACGCTGATCAATACGAAAGTCTGAGGGATGCTCTAGGAAAGCTTAGATTGAATGACGCTGCTCTCGCGTACGAACCAGAATCATCTGGGGCCATGGGGTTCGGCTTTCGGTGTGGATTTCTGGGGTTGTTGCACATGGAGATTGTTCAGGAACGTCTGAGCAGAGAGTACGATCTTGATCTCATTTTGACCGCCCCGAGTGTGGTATATAAGGTCAAGCTCGAACACGAAGAACAGGAGATGACTGTCGATTCTCCGGCAAAAATGCCCGACTTGATGCGTGGTGACGTTGCCTTGGAACCGTACGTCCGAATGGAAATTTTGACTCCCTCGGAATACAACGGTCCCATTATTGAATTAGGACAGGAACGACGAGGCGATCTTATTGATATCAAATTTCTAACTCCTACGCGATCAACGATTGTCTATGAGATGCCCCTGGCTGAAGTCATTACGGACTTTTTCGACCAGTTGAAATCCCGCACTAAGGGTTACGCATCCATGGAGTACCAAGTTATTGACTACAGGGCGAGTGATCTCGTCAGATTAGATATCAAAATCAACTATGAATTGGCTCCACCACTTTCTACCATTGTACACCGGGATACAGCACAGACGCTTGGCCGCAAGCTGGTTAAAGCACTGAAGGACAAAATCCCCCGACAAATGTTCAAGGTCCCAATTCAATCATGCATTGGTGTAAAGATAATTGCATCCGAGTCAATTACGCCGATAAGAAAGGATGTCCTCGCTAAGTGTTACGGAGGTATGTCGCTTCAATTGTGTTGTGCTGCCTGTTTTCTCAGCTTGGACTATGTTCTGTTTCTAAGCAAATTTTGTCGGTCTAAAATTGTTGTACTACAGGTGACATCTCCCGAAAAAAGAAATTGCTAAATAAACAGGCCAAAGGAAAGAAACGCATGAAGTCCATTGGAAAGGTGAATGTGCCACAAGAGGCTTTCATGGCCGTGCTTAAGCTTGACTCATAATGATATTAATTGGGCGAAACCAAGTAAAGTAAAAGTAAGAAGGGCGTTCGGCTCTCTCGGAAGCATGTCGCTACGTACTCCCAGTCTAGTAGATCTTCTGCCTGTATCGACGCTGTACCAAGTAGAAATACACGTTACGAAACAAAAAGAAGACTTCCGATTTACATTTAGAATACAGAATGCTTATTTAAATAGCATCCACAGTAATTAGCTATTCTTGGAATGAACGGGTCGGAGAAACAAAAAGACCCGCGTTCAAGTCCATCATTAGCGCGCAGTAGCCATCGTTGCTCCATAACCCCACAAATATCAAAGTCTTTGCTTTCCAACAACAATAAGTCAAACTACAAGGGCAACGGGTCATCCCCCAAGAGATTTTGAACGGCATCGGCACTCAAATCTTGAAAGATGGACAGCCCACGTGCATGCTCAGTCGTGTGCGAAGGATTCTTGTTCTCAATAGCTATGCACATCGGTTGCGCATTGGGATCCATACCGCCACATTTGTCGTGATGTTTCTTGCACATGCCACTCAAGATTGCTTGCTTGTTGCAATTGTCCACACAGCACATCTTCTTTTTGGCGCCATGAGCAATGCACTTACCACCTTGAACAGCCACTTTGTTGCAACCATCAGCATCGCACCGCCGACGGGCAGGGCCGTGGGTACTGCACAAGCCAGCCTTTTTTACATTCTTAGTGCATCCTGGGTGCTTGCAAGTCTTGCGCTTGGCGCCATGGGAAATACAAAGACCGCCCTGAACTACACGATTTGGACAGTCGCCGACGGTACACTTGCGACGAATACGCTTACTGGTACCTCCTGAGGCAAGCTTGGATCCTTCCCTGAGATCGTCGGAAGATTGCGGACTATGAGATTGCATATGGACACTATCATATACTGGAGGGTGGCTGGAAGAATTCCCATGGCTAGCAGGCATCAGAGGCTGCGGCATGTCTTGGAGCGGTGGTGGCCCAGACGCTATTGGTTGAGACGACGATTGAGTCACTGGAGTCGGTCCGCCATAGTGTGGCGTCGAATTGTGCAAGTTGCGAAGAAACATGACATCCGAGCCTTCCAAGACATCTAGGCCTTGAAGAAACGAAACAGTCGAAGATGTGTTTCGATGATGTGGCCCACTCTTTAAGGGGTGCTCACCGCCATCACCTCCAGGAGAATAAATGGAAGAGCCCATTAAACCATTGATACTTGAAAAGGACGACAGCTTGCGGTGATGCGCTCCTCGGCTCTTCGACATGTTCGTCGGAAGAGGCTCCACTGAGTCAGTGGGGCCGTCGTCGGACCCTGTTTTGTTAGCTTCATGTTGGCTTGTAAAAAGACGTTCGTCCGATTCAATTTTCTGATCACCAAAAAGCGTCGTTGGCGATGGTTGTCGGCCAGGGTCGGCAGTCGAATGAGAGTTGGACGAAGCTCGCGCAATAGTGTGCGCTTGTGGCGGTGGCGGTGGTCCATACATACCAGCAGGGTGCTTATACACGCCATGAGGTGGAGGGGGGCGATGGGAATACTGAACAGGATACGCTGATCTCGCCGCTGGATGTCCAGGTGGAGGAGGATAGTAGGGTGCATGATGATGGGGTGGATATGGTCCATGGTGATAACTCAGATGAGGAGGTGGTGGATGATGGGGGTAATGATGGTTGAGATGAGGATGAGGAGGTGGAGGATGTCCATAGCCTGGCATGTTCGCATGCGGGTGAGAGTATGTTCTCGTTGGAGGTGGTTGCATTTGACTCGGTAGAGCAGGCGGAGGCTCCGACTCGGATGGTACCGGCAGAGCTGCGCTTGGCGCAGGAGGCAGTGCGGATCCGTAATCAACAAAATCCAAACTATTGCAGCGGTTGTGATATCCTGAACCACTGCTGGCAGCTCCGTCCCATACTGACGTTGTACGAGCTCCTGCCGCGTCTGCCAATTCATCATTCGTTACATCTGCTGCCGCCGACAAAATATCAAGTCCAGCACTATCTTCTCGCACATGACGACTTCGTGGTCGCTGTAAGAATCGATCCACGGCAGCTGCATTTCCAATACTATTGATACGTCGATGTGCCAGTGGAGGATTGGATACATCACCCGAAAACATGCGCCGATGCTTCTGCCCTACCAATGGATAAGCCAAGTCCTTTCTATTGGCAAGTGCCTTGTCCACGTGTGGTCCATCACCATCACCGTCGTCATCATCGCTGCTTGTCCCTGTAATCTTCGTGGCATCAAAAAAGTGCGCTGATAAGTTGCGAGAATGATTTCGACCGTGACGCTTCATCGAAGAAGGTTTTCGCAATTCCTGCGAAGGATACGATGGCTGTTGCATTTGGTGTTGGGTAGGATACTGGGAAGGATATTGATGTGGAGGATAATGCTGCTGCTGCTGCTGCTGCTGCTGTTGTTGTTGCTGCTGCTGAGAAGAGAGGGGAGGCATGCCCGGTTCCTCTACGCCTGGAAAGGCAGGCTCCTCGAAGGCAATATCTCCGTCGGCAGTAGTTTCCATGCGAAAGGCAGGACGTCCAACAGGATATGAGTATTGCGCCATAGGCCCCTGTGAGCGAAAAGGATCGCCCATGGCATCTCGAGCATCCGTAGAAGTTGGCATTGCAGAAGGGAGTGTGAGAATTGGTGGCAGTATCTTTTTCCCCAATTCGACACGAGAATTCTGCGGGAATTTAAAAATATTGTGATCGTGTTACGCTTGGTTAAAACAGCAGTGTAACAGAGCTTTTCGCTAATGATGCTGTGGATAAGTAAAGGCTTAGGCTTTGTCTTCGCGCTGTTGCTATGATTGGTTTTCGGTGGAGGTTTTTTTTTTTGTCAGTTGGCCAACGAAAAATAATCTCACAAAACGATATATGAGACAATCGTGAAATCTTTTTCGATACTAGCGTTTTGTTGTGTCCAGTTTTACTGTGGTGCTTCAGCAGCAAGTACACAACTGTGTTGTTACCAGTAAGTAGTGTAGTAAAAGTAACCGTAGAGGTATAATATTCAAAACGAGGAGTTGCACCTCGGCGGTCTTCTCCGTGCCAGAACTGAGCGGCAGTAAAAACCTAAAGTGGCAGCGAAACAATCTGGAGGGGACAAGAAAGGGCTTTGTATGAGATATAATCTGCAGTGGCAAAGATGGAGTCTCCACGCTTCTGGCATCAAAATCACAAAGACAACCGCTGCACAAGGAGGACCGCCCCGCCGTCACTAAAGGTGCAAGGAACAAGTAGTGACTGACCAGAAAAAATCCTTGTTTTGCACGTTAAATAAGCGTTTCCACTGTTCAAATTCAGTACTTGCGGTGTCGTCAGTGCTCTTCAAAAGACCTAGAAACTTCCTGGCCACACTATGCCTCCTTGTCATTGACACCGAAAAGTTAATAATTATCTGCAATCAACAACCACAACAACTGCTGTTTACTAACATACCTCTATGGTTGCGTTCGCTACTGGGAAGTCCAAGGATAATCTATCAAGCTAATCATCAACAGAAGATAAAGAGTAGTGGGTGAATAATAAAATGAGAGAGGCAAGGGTATGGCCTTGTGATTGGAGTGATACTCCGACTAATTCTTACGATGCAATATAGTTCGAGTTAAAAATGGCATTATCCATAGACCTCGCATTCTCTCACTCTGCGGCATTGTATTGAACTCAAGTAGGTCTAGAAACTAGCTACAGTAGGCTAGTCTACCGGAATAGATTGTCATAATCTACCAACCTATTGCGCAGTCTACTCTACGTAATATTATTTGTATAATGATATATTAGTAGCTACTAGCTAGCAAGCAAAGAGTTCAACGCTTGCAGAAGTCTATGGTCCAATAATTGATGCGGAGGAATAGAATGA
>Ga0100394_1001398_pt1 | contig 20129 bp, 20 predicted proteins | sample CryGeymeta201518_FD_81549 | JGI IMG/M metagenome (GOLD analysis project Ga0100394, IMG submission 81549) | Groundwater microbial communities from Crystal Geyser aquifers in Utah, USA - Crystal Geyser metaG 2015-18 | ecosystem: Environmental > Aquatic > Deep subsurface > Groundwater | place: USA... | reverse complement strand
TTTCCTCTATTCCGGAAATTGGCCCGGTTATGGCGCAAAGCATCTTTAATTTTTTCCGGGACAAGGAAATTATTTTTGTCTTAGAAAAATTAAGAGGGGCAGGAGTAAAAACAGTTGAGCGACCCACTTTCGTGGGTGCCCCGAAGCAACGAAATCATTCTGAAGCGTTAGATGAAGAATCTATCTTTTCGGAGAAAAATATATTCTCTGAAAAAAGAATTGTTCTTACCGGAACCTTAAAAGATTTTACCAGAAACCAGGTTACCGGATTAATCAAACACCTTGGAGGGAGGGTTACGTCCTCGGTTTCCCCGAAGACAAGTTTTGTCCTTGCCGGGGAAGAACCCGGCTCAAAATTGGAAAAAGCAAAAACTTTAGGGATAAAAATTATTAATGAGAAAGAATTCAAAAGCCTAATCCATGCAGGATAAAATTAAAGAATTTTTCAATTACCTTAAAATAGAAAGGGGGCTTTCTGCAAACACCGTCGTCTCTTATGGCTATGATTTAAGCAAATATAAAAAATTTCTTGAGAAGAAGGGGATTTCCTTTAAAAGAATTTCCGAAGATAGCTTTTTCTCATTTCTTGAAGAATTGAAAAAGGAAAGTCTTTCCGAAGTTTCAATCTCCAGAACTTTAGCCGCGATAAAGAGTTTCTACAAATTTCTCTTCTCCGAAGATTATATTTCCTCTAATCCTCTGATTAACGTTGCTTCTCCGAAACTCTGGAAGAAATTACCTGCAGTTTTAAGCAAAAAAGAGGTAGAGGATTTATTGTCCCTTTTTGAAAAGAGGAAGGATTTATTTGCGGCACGCAACCTGACTATCTTAGAATTACTCTACGCTACCGGAATGCGTGCCTCGGAGATCGTAAACTTAAAAGTCTCCGACCTCCACTTAGAGGGCAGTTATGTCAGAATCATTGGTAAGGGAAGAAAAGAACGCATTGTTCCGTTTGGAGATACCGCAAAAACTATACTTTCCTCGTATCTTAAATATTGGAGAGAAAGATTTATAAGAAAGGATAGGCCGACAAATATTCTCTTTTTAACCAGATTAGGAAAAGGACTGTCTCGGCAAATTCTCTGGAAGATGGTCAAAAAATATGGAACTCTTACTGGACTTTCAAAAATAAAACCCCACACCCTGCGGCATTCATTTGCCACCCATCTTTTAGAGGGGGGAGCAGATTTAAGAGCAATTCAGGAACTATTGGGGCATAGTTCTATCTCCACTACTCAAATTTATACGCACATTGAAAAAAGTAGATTAAAAGAGATTCACCATCGCTACCACCCGAGGGGATAAAAAAACAGTCTAAAGTTAAAAGTTTAAAGTAAAAAAATGAAAAAGATTCTGATTACGGCCGGTCCAACCAGAGAAAAAATTGACCCGGTAAGATTTATTAGCAATTTTTCTACCGGAAGACTCGGTTATCTCCTAGCTGAACTGGCTAAGAAAAAGGGATTCGGCGTGATTCTAATTACTGGGCCTACCTCTTTAAAACCGCCGAAGGGAATAAAGATAATTTATATTGAATCGGCAAAGGAATTAAAAAAAGAGGTTCTTAAGTATATCGGCCGGGTTGATTGCCTGATTATGGCGGCAGCGGTCGGGGATTACCGTCCGAGGAAAATTGAAAGGAATAAAATCAAGAGTAAGAAGAAACTTCTCCTTTCTCTTGTTCGCAATCCCGATATCCTTAAACAGGCCGGCAAAAAAAAGAGAAAAAACCAAGTCTTTGTTGGTTTTGCCCTGGAGACAGAAAATTTCCTTCCGAACGGTTTGAAGAAAATGACCGAAAAGAATCTTGATTTTCTGGTGCTCAATAATCCCGGCTTTTTTGGTGAAGCAAAAGAAAGGAAAATGGTAAAACTTATTGATAAAAAAGGAAACTTGATTAACCTTTCTTCCCTTTCCAAAAAACAAATCGCCAAAAAAATATTGGATGAAGTCGAAAATTATCTTGGTAAGTAGTTATCCTCCGAGACAATGCGGCATTGCCGCCTTCACCGCGGATTTGGTGAACAGTTTAGGGAGAATAGATTCAGAACTAAACTGCCGGATCGTCGCAATTGGGGATAAAAAGTATCATTATGATAAGAAAGTAAAATTCTGTATCAGCCAAAGAAAAAAAGAGAGTTTTTTAAAGGCGGCGGACTGGATTAATGACTCTAAAGCAAACATTATTAATATTCAGCACCAGTTCCTTCTTTACGGAGAAGAAGGAGAATTTACCGCATCTTTTCTTAATCGAATAAAATTACCCGTCATCACTACCATCCATACACTTCCGAGTCAACCTGCGAGAAGAGAAAAAGAGGCAATTAAAGCCATTGTTGATAAAAGCGAAAAGGTGACGGTAATGATTAATTACGCCAAAGAGATTTTAAGGAAGGTTTATCACGCTTCCGGGGAGAAAATCAAGGTTATTCCGCATCCGGTTCCAAAAATAGAGAAAATTGGCCGGGAAAGAGCAAAGTTAAAATTAGGTTTGAAAGGAAACATTATTTCTACTTTCGGATTTATCCGCAGAGACAAAGGAATTGAATATGGCCTTGCAGCTCTTCCTGAAATTCTTAAACAAACCCCCGATACTTTTTATCTGATTATCGGCAAGACCCAGCCCAGCCATCGGGCAGAGGAGGGGGAATCATACCGAAAATCTCTAATAAATAGAGCGGAGAAATTAGGAGTAAGAAAAAATGTTAAGTTGGTCAATCGCTTTCTTCCTTTAAAGGAATTAACCGATTATCTCTGCGCTACGGATATTTTCCTTACTCCCTACTTAGGAAAAAGCCAGGTTTCCAGCGGCGCTCTTATCTATGGACTCTCTTTGGGCAGAATTTGCATCTCCACGCCTTTTTCCTATGCTAAAGAGGTTTTATCCTCCGGCCGGGGAATTCTGGTGGAATTCCGCAAAAGCGGCTGTATTGCCAAAGCGGTAACTAAAATCCTAAGGGATGGAAAATTGCGGAAAGATATGGAGAAAAAGGCTTACCAATACGGGAAGAATCTTCTCTGGGATAAGGTGGCAAAGGATTATTTAAAATTATTCAGGAGAAACGCAAAATGAAAATAGCGGTGGGAATTAGCACGAGGAATTGTGAGAAGACAATTGGAAATGTGGTAAGAGTAGTTGATGAAGGGTTAAAGAAATATTTCCTCAATCAGGAGAGTTTAATTATTGTCTCTGATGGTTATTCAAAAGATAAGACCAGGGAAACCGCAAAAAAGATTAAAACGAAAAACGAAAAGATAGTAAAGCGGCAGGAAGGTTCGTTAGGCAAAGGGAATGGCGTAAAGACCATTCTCTCTTTAAGCAAGAAAAAAAAGGTTAAGGCCATTGCCCTGGTGGACGGAGATTTAACCAGCATCAAACCGGACTGGATTAAGAGACTGCTTTTTCCCATCCTGGAAGGAAACGACCTGGTTGTCCCGTTTTATCTTAGGGACCGCTATGACGGGGTAATCACCAACCAGATTGCCTTCCCTTTAACCAAAACCCTTTACGGGGTAGATGTCCGCCAGCCAATCGGAGGAGAATACGGGCTTTCCTCCCGGTATAGCCGGATTGCTCTTTCTCATAAACTTTTCCCGGGAAAGTTTGGCATCGACATTTTTCTCACTACGGTAGCCTGTTGCGAAGGAATGAATATTGCGGAATCCGTATTGGGAATAAAAGAGCATGAATCAACCAAAGAATACCAGGACCCGGAGAAACTTTTGGTCCCGATGTTTTATGACGTAGTAGGCACAATCTTCGAATTAATCGGCTACTACGAAAAATATATCAAAGAAGTAAAAGGAATGAGGAAGATTAAAAGGATTGGCGCGATTCCTTCTGCGGCGCCATCCCGCATCCCAACTGACAAAAAAGCGCTTTTGTCTAAATTTAAAGCGAAATACGGGGAGTTTATTCGGGGAAGGGAAGAATCATCCTTCTTAGGTGATTTATTGCCCTTATTTAATCAAATTGCTCAAAAACCTTTAAAAGAGTATTCTTTTCCGCTTGAATTGTGGGTAAAAGCGGTATATCGTTCGATTAATGCTTTCCTTGAAGGAGAAAAGGTGATTGATGTTCTTCGCGTTCTCTGGCAGGGAAGATTTATCGGTTTAATCCGGGAAACCGAGAAAATGAAAAATCAGGAAGCAGAAGCTTATATCCGAAAACAGGTAAAAATATTTGCAAAATATAAATGTCTCTTGAAATAAATTGTTTTTTGCCGTTTTTCGCTTAAAATATTACTTAAGGTGAAAGAGATTAACTAATGAAAAAATAACAAGTTATGGCTGGTGGAACGAAAAAATTCCTAAGAGGACTTAACCTGGAACAAAAACAGGCAATTACCCATAAAAACGGACCCCTTCTTATTGTCGCCGGTGCAGGTACCGGAAAAACCAGGGTAATCACCGACCGCATTGCCTATCTGATCCTTTCGAAATCAGCAAAATCTTCGGAGATTTTGGCTTTGACCTTTACGGAAAAGGCAGCCAACGAAATGTTGGAGAGAGTAGATACGGCAATGCCTTTGGGTTATGAAGAAATATGGATTTCTACCTTTCATTCCTTCTGTGATAGAATTCTACGGGAGGAGGGGCTTGCTATCGGATTAAATACCGCTTATAAAATTCTCTCTCAAATAGAGCAATGGCATTTCATTCGCAAAAATTTCTTCCGATTTAGTCTGGAATACTACCGGCCGTTATCTAACCCAACCCAATTTATCCATGCTCTCTTAAGCCTTTTTAACCGCGCCAAAGACAACGATGTCACCCCGGAAGAATTTTTAACCTATAGCAGAGAATTAGAAGCCAATTCTCCGGACGAAGAAGAGACCAGGAGGATTAAAGAATTAGCATCTGCTTATCAAAGCTACCAGGATATGCTCTTAGAAGAAAACTGTCTTGATTTCGGGGACCTGCAGAGTTTTGCCCTCCGTCTTTTCAGAACCAGGAAAAACATACGCAGGAAGTATCAAGAAAAATTCAAATATATTCTGGTGGACGAATTCCAGGATACCAACTATGCCCAGAACGAACTCTTGAAATTGCTGGTTAATCCGAAAAAAAATATTGCCGTTTGCGGGGACGACGACCAGAGTATCTATAAATTCCGGGGGGCATCCATCGCCAATATCAACCAATTTACGAAGATGTATCCCGAAAGGAAAAGAGTGGTGCTGATAAAAAATTATCGCAGCCCTCAGGTCCTTTTGAACCACGCCTATCGATTAATCAAAAATAACAATCCCGAGCGATTGGAAGTGAAGGAAAAAATTGATAAAAAATTGATTAGTGCTTCCACGCAAGGAAATAAAGATACCGTAGAATTTAAAAGGTTTGAGACGCCTGAGAACGAAGCGGAATGGGTAAGCGATAAAATTATCTCTCTTCACAAAAAAGGCATTTTTTATCAGGATATCGCTGTTCTTGCCAGAAATAATAATTACCTTAACTCTATTATAACTTCATTTCGCTTTCACGACATTCCTTATCGGTTTGTTGGCAACCGGGGCCTTTACGACCAGGAAGAAATACGCGACTTAATTGCTTACTTGAAATTTCTAATGAACCCCCAGGACGACATCGCTTTTTTTGCTCTTCTGTCTTTGCCCTTATTTAAAATTGAAATGGAGAGCTTGCTTTTGCTTTTAAATTTTGCCAGGCGTTATAACGAACATCTCTATTCCGTCGTCAAGAATATTGCCCACCTGAAAGAAAATTTAACTATTGCGCCCGAGACAATAAAAAAGATTGAACAAATTACTAATTTTTTGGAATCCGAAATTAACCTGATTAAAAAAAAGAGCGCCTCGCAAATTTTAAAAGAGTTCCTTGAGGAAAGCGGTTATCTTAAAGAACTTCTTACTGTAGAGACAATAGAAAATGTGCGCAAAATCCAGAACATCAATCTCTTCTTCAAAAAAATTCTTCAGTTTGAAACCGGTAACCCCGATAAATCAGTTCTTGCTTTTGGGGAATATTTGGATTTAATGCAGGAAGCCGGGGATAATCCGGCCCAGGCAGAGGTAGAAGATATTGAGGTGGTAAATCTCTCTACGGTCCACAGCGCCAAGGGATTGGAATTCTCCTTTGTCTTTATGGTGGATTTGGCGGAAGGAAGATTTCCTTTCTATTTTAGAAGAGAAGAAATCCCTCTTCCCGACCCTTTGATTAAGGAAGAAATTTCTCCCGAAGATATGCATATCCAGGAAGAAAGAAGATTATTCTATGTAGGAATGACCCGGGCAAAAAAAAGGTTATGGCTTACCGCAAGCAGCAGTTATACAATAGCGAAAAATTGGCGGATATCCCGTTTTGTAAAGGAATCTTTAGAAAAAGTAGCCGCAGAAATTCAAACAAAATTACCTTTAAGAACTCTTTCTCTCTCTCCCAAAGAAAAGAAAAAATATTTCTTTGACCTTCCCATTACCCTTAAAAATTTCTCTTATACCCAATTCAAGGATTACGAGCGCTGCCCTTTTTTCTATAAATTAAAGCATATCATCGGTGTTCCCGAACTTCCTAACTCTTCCTATTCTTTCGGACAGACCATTCATCTTACCTTAAAAGAATTCTATTCTTTGATTAAAAACAAAGAAAAGGTGAATGTTGAAAAACTATTATCCTTTTATGAAAAAAATTGGATTAACGAAGGTTACCTGAGCAAGGAGCAGGAAACCGAGCAAAAGATAAAGGGGAGGGTGGCGCTGGAAGATTTTTACTGCATCAATAATTCCAATTTTGGAGAACCGGTCTATCTGGAGCAATTTTTCAAAGTGAACCTTGACCAGGATGTTTTTCTCCGGGGCAGGATTGACCGGATTGATAAATTGCCCGGCGGGAAATATGAAGTGATTGATTATAAAAGCGGAAATCCCCCGGCCAGAAAAAATATTGACCGGGAGGAGCAACTAAGCATCTACGCCCTTGCCTGCGAAGAAGTGCTTAAATTTTTTCCGGAAATTTTAAGTTTTTATTACTTAGGGACGAATGAAAAAATTTCTACCGAGCGTAAATCTTCTGATTTGAAAGCGATAAAAGAAAAACTTCTCTCGGTCATTTCCCAGATTAAAAGAAAAGAATTTCCTCCTATCGGTAATCAAAGAGATTGCAAAAAATGCAGTTATCGCCTTATCTGTCCAAAAAGTATAGCTTAATGACATTAACGTTAGAAGAATTAACGTTTGTTGCTTTTGATACGGAAACCACGTCTCTTTCCCCTGATTCCGGTAGAATAATTGAACTTTCGGGAATAAAATTCAGACTAAGAGAGGATAAAATAGAACTATTTAATAAACTTATAAATCCCGGCGAATCTATTCCCGAAGAAATAACCCAAATCAACGGAATAACCAATGCGATGGTAAAGGATAAACCGAAAGCAGAAGAGATAATTCCTGAATTCTTTAAATTTATTGAGCAGCCCGAAACAGTCCTTTTGGCGCACAATGCCTGCTTTGATATGTCATTTATGAATATGGAGGTTAGGCGTTTAAGAATAACTAAGCCTTCTCATCGGTGCCTAGATACACTTATTCTTGCCCGCAAGGTCTATCCCGGATTGGAAAAATACAGTCTTCCCGAGTTGGTTGCCTGCCTCGGTATCAAACAGGAAAAATTCCATCGCGCTTTAGCCGATAGTTTCTCCGTGAAAGAACTGTTTCTTAAGATAGCCTCCAAAACCAATATCAAGACCCTTGAGAAGTTAATCAACTTAACAAAGGTCTTTACCTTTTAAGGTTTAATAACTATAACCCGTTGCAGACCTCCATAAAGAGCAAAGTTTGTTAAGCCGGATTTAATTAAAGAGTGTAAATCTATCAACTCCTGTTAGAAGAGAAAGGCTACCGGTTAGGAGTTATTCGAGGGTAAAAATGCATTTTGGAAAGTTTCTAAAGAGAGTAGGGTGGATTGTAATAATCCCTGAATCTGTGGTAAAATAAATGGTAATCACAATTAAGCATAAACGGATAATTGATTATATATCATGGGCGTGACAAATTGATCAGAGGAAAGCGATGCTAACCATAAAGGACATTGAGTCAGAATATAAAAAAGCTATTCTTGAGTCCCAGAAACTATATGCTGGCAGAAGGGTTAAAGATACTGCTGGTGCTGTAAGATATACCAAAGGTAAAATAGTTGAAGAGATTACAAAAGACATTATAAAAATCGCCTGGTCAAAAATATCCTCTGATGAAACTCGGTTAAGAATGGACAAAAAGAAGGTTATTATCAAAACAAATGACGAGGTATATAAATTATCACAGGACATACATATTTATATTGATGGCATATTTAGAATTAGCGTGGAGTGTAAATCTTACACTGAGGTTGCTATGTATAAGAGGATTCTAATTGATGCAGCTTTACTGAAGAGGGCTGTTCCTACCATAACTTCTTTCTTTATAGTGCAATTGGAAAATTTTTTGGGCGGTGATTATGGCCGAAAAGTTAAAACAAAAGGAAGCGAATCTGTAATAACTTTGGATAGACTCTTTCCGGAAATGGAAATGAATGTAATAACTTTGTTAGATGGAAACAGAGATATCAATAGACCCTTACACAAATCCGAATATTTTAAACCGTTAAGAGACGAGAGACTTAATTATGCGATTGAACAGTTCAGAAAAGCAATGCTTATAAACCAAAATGTTAAAAAGAGAATTATTGGGGAACCTCTCATTGAATATAAGAAAGGTCTAATGACTTATCCTGATTCCAAAATTTTGAAGCGAGAAAGAAAAGTTATTGACCGGGTTCAGAAAGAGAAAATACGGAAGGGAACGAAGGATTTAACCGTAATAAAATCAAAAGTCAATGAAATTGATGTCTCTGACATAGTAGATAAGATTATCTGTGGAAATAGTGAGGATATATTGAGAAAATTTCCGGATAATTTTGTTGACATTATTGTTACCTCACCGCCATATAATTTTGGTCTGGAATATGAGAATGATAAAAATAAAGATGCTATCTACTGGCAAGATTATTTTGATAAATTAAATAGAATCTGGAAGGAGTGTTACCGTGTTCTAAAACCTGCCGGGAGAATTTGCGTTAATGTTCAACCCTTGTTTTCGGACTATATGCCTACCCACCATGTTATTTCAAGACAATTATTAGAACTGGGACTACTCTGGAAAGGCGAAATCCTCTGGGAAAAACATAATTACAATTGTAAATATACCGCATGGGGTAGTTGGCAAAGTCCGAGTATGCCATATTTGAAATACACCTGGGAATTTGTTGAGGTCTTTTGCAAAGAATCACACAAAAAGGTAGGTGATTCCAGTAAGATAGATATTACAGGAGATGAGTTTAAAAAGTGGGTTTACGCAAAGTGGGATATTGCACCAGAAGGTAATATGAGAAAATACAACCATCCCGCAATGTTTCCGGAAGAATTGGTAGTAAGATTATTAAAATTATTCAGTTATCAAGATGACATTGTTCTGGATCCATTCAGTGGTGTTGGAACTACTACCTTGGTAGCATACAAATCAAAGAGAAGATATATCGGTATAGATATTTCAAAGGAATATTGCAAAACCGCAGAGGAAAGACTGAAAGAGGAACAAAAGCAGATGAGATTATTTTAATAGTTGTTACACCATAATTATCTATATTTTCTAATCTTAGATACCTAACAACCCGTAAACCTTCCGATTCAGGAGCAATAAAGAGAAAAATTCTAATATTCATGATGTAAAATGAGGTGATTACTTAAAAACGGAATTGTGGTAATTAAAATTATGGATGAATGTTATAAATATCTCTACAGGGCATTAAGAAAAGAAGAAGTCAATGCAGGAAATATATTAATTCCTAAATCACAAGGGCCATTTCGAAGTCATCCTCGACTTAGTATTGACACAAACCTTCCGTTTTGGTTAGGAGAGAGAAAAGAATATGCAATTAGACAACATCAATGGCAGCAGAGTGGATTTCCAACATCTGGGATTTCAACTACTCCTCATTTTGAGAGAGCAAAGTTTTATGCTCAAGATGGTGTAATTGTAAAAATAGATCGCCAATTATTCGGTAAGTATAGCATCAAAGAATATGTTGTTAAAGAATATTTAGAGAAATTCCCAGAAGACATTGCTGCTCCTGAAGATGACGAGATAATCCTTGTGAAGGAAGATGATGGCCCATTTCCAAAGGAAGTTATAAAAGAAGTTATAAGATTATAGTATAAAAGACTTGCCAAGCCCAACCAAGATTTTCCATGTTAATAGAGCATCAATTCCCTGATAAATAGGCCTTAAATGAAGAAATATTGCGTTATTTGGGTTTTAAGGTAAATTTAGGGGTTAATTTTAAGAAAAGTTAAGATATTTAAGTATTTATAAATAAAAGAGTTATGGCTATTGACTTGATATATTACTCTAAATCGCCCAAAGACTGCTTTTCTTCCCCGTGAAGTTAACATAAGATATCTTATCTTAACAAGTATAACATTAAAAGAACAAAAAAATAAGGGCTCAATCCGTTAAACCTTTGCAGTGCCTCACTATTATTGTCATTGCGAACGAAGTGAAGCAATCTCATAACTCCCTCTTTTTCTCCAGATATTTCCTGATTTTTCTCAACTTCTTAATATTTGGTTTATTTCGCCCTTTCAACCATCTCCAAACCGTCATTTTGCTCACCCCAACATATTTTGCTATCTCTCCAGTCTTGTAATCGGAGTAAAGATAAAATTGATGCAGTTTCTTCAATTCCTCCAATTCTTCTTCCATTTGTCATTGCGAGTCCGCCAAAAGTTCAATGGCGGATGTGGCAATCTCAAATACAGTTTGTCATTGCGAGTGAGGTCCCTACGAATAGTCATTGCGAGCCGAAGGCGAAGCCCCGAAGGGGTCCCATTGGGACAATCTCGGTCGGGATAAACTCCGCAATCTCTCATTTCAGCCCTTTTTTCAACCCTACTGGCATAAAACTACCTTTTTTTCTCCTTTTTGCCCTTAAAATGAAGCCTTTAATCTTTTTTGGTTGCTCTCAGGGCATCAGGAAGAGCAATTATTCCCTGGGCGCTCTTTTTTACTCCGTCTTCCCGAAGAGTCTGCATTCCTGCTTTTCGCGCCGCTTCCTTAATTCTTTCGGTAGGCGCCTTTTCCATAATTAATTTTCTAATCTCCTCATCAGGAAGCATTAATTCAAAAAGACCGGTTCTTCCTTGGTATCCGGTGCCGTTGCATTGGTTGCATCCTTTCCCGCGGCAGAAAAAAGACGGCTTCGGTTCTTCCTGCAAATTAATTCCTTCAAGGGCTTCCGAGGAAGGTTGATACTCTTTTCTGCAGGATTCACAAAGGGTACGCACCAAAGTTTGGGAAAGAACGGCAATAACCGAGGAAGCGACTAAAAAAGGCTCAATTTTCATATCCAGTAATCTGGTAGCCGCTCCCGGGGCGGTATTGCTATGCAAAGTGGCAAAAACCAATTGTCCGGTTTGAGCCACCTGAAAAGAAATGGAGGCCGTCTCCGCATCTCTGATTTCGCCAACCATAACTACGTCGGGGTCCTGGCGTAAGATGGAGCGCAGTCCGGTAGCAAAAGTCATTCCCGCCTTGGGATTAATCTGCGCCTGGACGAGACTGGGAATGTGATACTCTACCGGGTCCTCGATGGTAATAATGTGGATTCGGGCGGATTTAATCTTGTTAAGGGAACTATAAAGAGTGGTACTTTTCCCCCCGCCGGTAGGGCCGGTAACTAAAATAATACCGTAAGGCTCCTGCAGAATTTTATTGTAACGGGCCAAAGTCTCCGGCTGAAATCCTAACTGCTCAAAACCTAAAAGCAGATTCCGTTTATCCAGGATTCTGATGGCTACCGCTTCCCCAAATATTGTGGGGTAAGTGGATACGCGAACGTTTACCTCTCCTCCCTTGATTACTGCTTTATAAGCTCCGCTCTGAGGAATACGCCTTTCGGCAATATCCAGATTCGCCAAGACTTTAATCCGGGTCACCGCCGCCGAGTAAAGTTCTTTCTCCGGAGCCGGGAAATTATAAAGCAGTCCGTTGATTCTAAAACGAAGGGACGTGGTCTCTTCAATTTCCAGATGAATATCCGTAGCCCTTTGCTCTAATGCCTGCGCAAAAATAGAATCTACAGCCGCGCTGGCGGATGAATATTCTGTTTCCGAAATTTTAGCTTTAACAAAATCAGGTTTCTCCATAATCTCTTCCCCCCTCCCCTATTTTTATCTTCTTTATTTTAATGAATTCTTGGCCTCATTATACCATAATTCTTTCGCTATTACATATTAAAAACGCGAAAGAGAAATTTGCTTTTTCCTTTATTCCGTGATATTCTTTCTCTAAGAGAAGAAAGGAGAAAAATTGTCCCTCTATCCCTGGTTGCCACTCTCAAGACAATACCATAGAGGAAGCAATAGAGAACATCAAAACCCTTATTGAATACCTCCAAAATTGTGGATTTTTCTCCAACCTAATTCTTGAAGGACCTCTTTAAAGATAGAAATCGGCAACTTAACTTTCAAAGTGGAATTTCTTCCTTTTTTTCATAACCCCTCTTATCTTCCACAACACTTCTTGTATTTCTTGCCGCTTCCGCAGGGACAGGGGTCATTACGGCCAACCTTAGAATGTGTTCTTATCCCTGCTTGTTCTTTTAGCCACTCAATTGCCCCTGGAACCCTCCTCCAAGCAGAAAGAGAATCTGCTGCATAGCACATTGCCTCATCTTCACCTCCAACCCTTACCGTATCGGGAAGAATCCGCGGGATAGACCTTTTACCAGTTATATATTCGGGAACATACGGATTCCATTTTGCCGCAGCTTTAAACTTCGCTCTTGATTGAGCCGAATCACCATCTCTAACAAAACTTAGAAGTGCTTTCGTATAAAGCCAGTCTGGGGCACAATCATCTTTATATTCTTTTGAATTTAGATGTTCTTCCAATTCATTATACCTTCCCAATTCCGCTAAATAACAGGCAAGGACATAACGGATACCTTGATTGTCATTGGGATTTAATTCCAGCATCTCACGATATTGTGCAATTGCCTCATCATATTCACCCATTTCATATAAACACTGAGCAAGCCCAGCTCTTGCGCGCATATACGGCCTGGTTTCAGTCACTCCCCAAAAATGCCCTCTATCTTCGTCAAATGTTTTCTCACCCAATGCCCGCTCTCCGGCCTCAACACCTTTTTGATAGAATTCCTTTGCTTCCTCAAGCGTCTCAGCCTCTTCCTCTGCTAAAAGCACATAGGCATCAGCACAGTCAGGTGAGATAGAAAGTGCCTCACGGGCTAATTTTATCCTTTCTTTCGCATCATCCGTATCCCAGGCTTCATACATTATATCTTGAGCAAAATCTACGGCGCTCTTAGGTGGAGCATCTGGCACTTTACCCTTATTGAGTATTTGATTCAAGTAATTGTCTAATTCTTTTTTTGAGCTAAAATGCTTCCTTTTTAACAATCTCGTTAAATCCGATGTCGTTTTCTCTAGCGCTCTGCGGTCAGGTATTTTTTCTGCCATTTCTCTTATTCCTCCCCTATTTTGTCTCTAATTCCTTTTCTTTAACATCCTCGGATGTTTCGAGAAAACCAAGCATATAGGTATCTTTTATAGCAGGTTCAACTTTTTTTCAACAATAGATTTCCCTATCCTGTTGCCAGGGGAAAAATAGTATGGTATAATCTTTCGGTGGAGATTAATGAGATACGCCAAGGCTTTTACAGAAAAGCGATTTCGTTATACCAAACACAGTCTTGAACAAAGAATTAATAGACATATTAGTTCGGAAGAGATTGAGCAGGCAATACTTAACGGAGAAATAATAGAAGATTATCCTTCTGATAAATATGGACCAAGTTGTCTTGTGTATGGAAAGACAAAAGAAGGTAGGTCGTTGCATATCCAAGTTGCATTCTTCCCAATAATAAGTATTGTGACGGTATACGAACCCAACCCAGATGAATGGATTGATAATAGAATCAGGAGGTGAAAAATTATGAATAGATGTTCTGTCTGTCATGGTGAAACTACCTCTAAGACTATCACTTACACTCAATGGTATGAGGGCAAATTAATTGCTGTTCAAAATGTACCTGCTGAAGTTTGTCCGACTTGCGGTGAGGAGTATTTTTCGCCTGAGGTGACTGACAAAATTCAGAAAGTGATTGAATTGCACAATAGCATCGCAACTCTTGAAGTTCCTGTTTATCAACTCGCTTAATTTCATTGTACCCTTCTTTACTTCCCATCCCATCCAACAACTTTTGCCATCATCCACCATTACCAACCCTATCCCTATTTCCCCCTTGCCTTTATTAAACCACTATTTCTTTTCATTCAGCTCGATCATTTTCTCAGTCAAGAAAGCCAATCAGTAATGTCCAAATAAAATTTTCTTCTTTAAAATAGATTTAGCTGACAGCAAATCTTAAAGACTTTTTTTAACTTTCTCAAGACTCAAATGCGATTTTTCGGCGTTTAGCGGGGTCATCAAATTTAATCTCTTTCACATCAAAATATTCTGGATCAAATTCACCACCAGCCCATTCTATTGTTTCTTCATATTCTTCATGATCGGGATTGTTTATGATTTTCAGAAAATCTTCATATCCCCAAACTCCTCCGCAATCCTCATGTGGAGATGCCCGCTTTCCACCAATACACACCGGGTAATTAATATTTTTATCTCGAGGAAGAACCTTTTCCAATTTTATTATATGTTCCCAGTTATCCCCAAAATCATATGTGTACTTTGCCAACCTATTTTCCATAGAAAAGTAATCAGCGATTTTTTGTTTCCATTCCGGAAGAATTTCTTTACCAAAGTCTTCATCACCCGGAATTCCTACGCTCGTTTTTATTCCAGTAGAGGGATTAACTATTTCAAATTCATGAAGATGATAATCTAACCAATGCATTGCGTCTTGAATGGCAACATGTAAATCCCAAAATGAATAAGTTTCTGGGACCTGTATTCGTCGCCAAATAGATAGTCTAACATCCATTAGGGTAATCTTAAATTGATATACCCGATCAAATTTCTTTTTCATTATGACTCCCCCTTATCAAAACAGTCAATGACTGTCTTCAAGTAAATCACTATAATTCCTTTATTTTTGTCTCTTATCAAACAGCCTTCTTCTCTTTCCTCCATCAGTGCTTCAAGAACATATCTTAAAACCTCTGGCTGATGATAATTTTTAACTATTCTTTTTACAGTCTCTATAAAACCGGTCTCCGTCTCACTCTCAAGATATTCAAGCATCTTCATATTTGGCCCTTCCACCTTATCTAAAGTCTTCTCTGTAATTTTAGGTAGCGGCGTGGTGCCCTGGGACATTATTTGCCAAACTACCACTCCGATATAAAGTAACAATTCCCGCTCGTCTTGATTTAAGGTATCACCACCCACTGCCATAAGGTAGGCAAGGACAAGCGGTTGTTGCTTACCCATAAGGTTAATCATTTTTGGTGCTTCTTGTGGAGACATTCCCCCTGCTCTTTTCCATGTTTTTTCAACAATGTCTGAAGATATTGGATTCATTTGTAATCCCTATTTAATATTACCTTGTCATACCGAAATGATGTCCGAGCCTCGGCCACAAGTTTTTCAAATCTTTTTTTTCCAATTTTTAAGATTTTTTTACTTCCCTTCCCATCCGGCTAATCTTGCCATCATCCACCAGAATGCCCTCCCTTTCATTTCGCAACTCTCCCGTGTGGTATGCGCCGCCTCATTACCTTTATACCGGGGATGTTCAACGGGAATTCCCCCAATCAAATGCTGTCTTCCATCATACCAGCAATCAAGGTCGGAAAAGTCAAATAAAATCTTCTGATTCGCCTTACAATAGTTTCTAATCTGCTCATTACGGGCATACCGGTTACGAGAATTCGCCTGGGCATTACCGGTCATATAGATAAATATTACTCCCGGATTTGCTCTCTCAAAAACATCCATTGCCTCCAGATATTTTTGGACCGTCTCCTCTGAATTGCCATTCTGCTGACAGCACCATGACCACATTGACAGATTAATTTCCGGATTATGGTCAAGCACATTCTGGGTTGCCTTTCTACCCGCATCCGAAGCCCAGTATTTTTCAGGAGTAATGTAGGTATCATTCTCCTGACCGTCAAAGATGGCTAAAGAATTTGTAGTCGCGGGAAGGCCCTTATTCTTCCTGATAAAACTGTACCCGGGCTCTGACTTTACTATCTTCTCCATTCCTACCAGGATTTGTCCGCCGTGCGAGGTATGCGCATAGTGCAGTTTAATCTTTGCTTTAGCCGCCTCAATCCATTGCATCGGAATCTTTGAAATGTCAGTACAGTTATGGTCAATAATAATTGTCGACTTTACCTTCGCTACATCTGCCGCATTAACATAACCACAGAAGATTATCAAGAAAATTATCCCCAACCCTATCCCTATTCTTTTCTCCATTTTTTCTCCTGTCATTGCGATACGTTAGTGAAGCAATCTCTTTTACCCCCTCCCCTATTTCTTAACAATGGCATGTATCCATAATTAAATTTTAAATTTAAATTAATGACTCCGAACAAATAATTCTTGGAACAATTTGTTCTTTTTCGCCTTTAACTTCCTTGTCCGACAGAGACCTTAAATTATATTGAAAGTAGATATCGGATAATCTCTTGAGCAATGCCTCTCCGGTTATACCCATTCTTCGAACCAAGTTGAGTTCTTTCATTACCGCCGGATATAGGGTGCATCTGAAGGTTTCCTCCAGTACATTTATTTTTTCCTTCTCATCCGCATCGTCAGTTTTAGCAAATTGCAATCTAAGTTCTCTGAGCACATATCTTTGTGCTTGCCGTAATTTAATCGTATATTCCTTTTCTGCTTCTCTTGTCTTCACCTCTTCCTCAAAAGACCTTTTTATTTTCATCGCAATTCTATTGTGGTCTTTCGGCAATTTTTTGGTCTCTGTTTTCTCGCTACATTTGATAGTTGCTAACACTTGTGAAATGTCTCTACTTATTATTTTGCCTTTTTCACTTGCCAAGAATATCTGCTGAAAATTCCCTGCCTGACAAAAGATAAATTTCCCCTTTACTTTTTTTGACATACAACTTCTCACTCCATCCCTTAAATTGGTTATGTAATTAAAATAGGCGGGATTATTCAACTGCAAGTCCCTGATAATTTCCTCTGCTTCTGTAATTCCAATCAGGTCTTCTTCCCCTTCATATTTGTCTATCTCCTTTTGGTTACCCTCGTAAATGGCATACATTGCCTCTTCATTCAGTTGCTCGCTCTTATCTAAAATCTCGGCATCCTCACCAATAGTATTATGAATCTCCTGGATTCTATATCTTAGTTTCTCGTGCAAACCAAGATTTTTATCCAATTCGGTCTCAGGTAAGAAATTATAACTGTAGATTTTCTCATTCTCAGAACCAATTCTGTCAATGCGTCCGATTCTTTGAATTAACCTTACCGGGTTCCAATGAAGGTCATAATTTATGATATTGTCGCAGTCCTGCAGATTCAATCCTTCGGCTAAAACATCAGTAGAGACCAGTAATCTTATTTCTTTTTCGTTATTTTTTAAATTATATTCATTTGCTTTCGGAGAAAAACGATTAATAATATCGCTTCTGTTTTTGGCGGTACTGTCTATTGATTCAATCTCTTGCTTTCCTTCGGGATTTAAGTTCTCGTAAAGATACTTTGCTGTCTCGGCATATTGAGTAAAAATTAAAACTTTATTATTTAATTTTTTATCACTTTTCAATCTTTGAATTAAGACATATAATTTATCGTCCTGCTCTTGATTTTTATTATCGGCATTAATATCTTTAACCAAACCATACATCTTTTTGTATAGTTTTATATCTTTTTCCAAATCCTCTTTTAATTTATCAATTTCAAAATCTTCAACATTATACTTCTTATTCTTAATCCTTCTTAACTCATCAATTAGCTGGGATTCGTCATATTGGTCCGATTCGTAGAGGATATATTCTGCCTCTTCTCCAGCGGGAATTATATTTTCGTTAAGCGATATTAAAAATCTTTCCTGCAAGGTAGTCATTCTTTTTATTGATTCTCGGAAAGCATAAACACTGCTTTCAAGTCGTTTGAAGAGCATAACTCGGAGAAGCCCCCTTAGGTTTCTACCGGCGCGTTGTAAATCCGTATAGGGTGCTTTCCTTTTTTTGTCCTCTTTCACATAATTCCATAGGCCATAACGAGCATAGGTTAATTCTTCCTCTGGTAATTTTCTGGAATCTGGTCTGCCAAATTTTCTTGATTTCCCGATAATATCGCAAATTTGATTGTATAGGCCTTTATAAGTTTTTTCTATGCTGTATTCAAGAGTAATTGGTTTCTCCCTTTCAGGAAAGTATTTGCGAATTTCTATCCCCTGCTCTTTAATAATAATGAAACATCTCCCTTTATCATCTTTCTGGGCATATCCCCATTTCAAAAGATGGATTCGTGTTCTTCTAATAAGCAAACATCTCAATAAGTCCTGAAGTTATCTCTTTTAAATTCTGAAGATGCTTGCGAATCTCCTTAAATCCGGAAAGAAAGAAATATCCAACCGCAAATTTGCATCTCTCTGCGCTTTTCAAAATGTCATTAATCTGCCTGGTCAACTTCTCATTGCGGTTATCAATAATATCGTGTTTTGGCATAATCACTCCTTACCTCTTATTATTTAAGTTTTTTGCTAACTGGTGCAATTTTTCATTTGCCAAAACGGCAACTTTTTTTCTTATTGTGCGTGAAAAATATTCCTTTTCAGTTTTTGATAAAATCTCCCCGTTTAATTTCTTAAGCAAAATTTCTTTTTGTCTCGGTGAAAAAATCTGCGAAAGTGCATATTCAAGTGACAGTTCTTCTTTTTGAGATAGTATTTCTTCAAAGGTTTTTTCTTTACTTTGCAGATAATTTCGAAAAATATTAATTAAACGTGTAGCAGATATTAAAATTGTGCCAAATCTAAATTCTAATTCCTTCTTGAATTCCTTTAATTTTTTCGAGAATGCTTCATTACTAAAAGGAATTTGTTTTCTAATCTCTTTCATCCATAAAAATTCCAAACCGAGATTCTCATATAAAATTAATGACATAAGCAGAAGATAATCCAGGTTTTTTTGTTCTGCAGATATCAGATGTTTCTTTACTTTATTATAATTAAAGAGCCCATTTTCAGCGCTATTCAGTAAAAGAACAGGAAACCCTTCCCATAACCGCAAATTTTTACTCTTTACGACTTCAGCCAGGGTGGCATTAGCATCCACTATTTTTTCTGTTTCCAGAAGGGGAAAACCCAGCAACTTAACCTTTTTTAACAATTCCTCCTTATTCACTTTCATTATAAATCTCCCTCTTTTTTCAACATACCTATAAAAGAATCAAACTGTTTATTAATTCTTTCTTCTGAAACGTCATAAGAAGCAGTTTCAGAATAACGTTTTTTTAATTTTTCAATATTAATTTCATTATGCTTCTTTTTAACTAATGCCAGGCAATCTTCAAAATCTACGGATGTTCCTCTAAAGAGTTTGCTAATAATTAAATCGTAATAATTAAGTGCACCCAGAAAAATATGGCTGTATTCTTTAATTGTAAAATAATTTCCTTTTTTTAATGGTGATTCCAGCAATTCCGTAGTATGAATTTTTTTACCAGGAAAAAGGTCAAAAATAAATCCCCCTTTTCTACTCCAACCTGAACCAGTTATTGGCTGATATCCCAAATCTGTTAAAATCTTTATCAAATAATTATACTCGTCCACTTGAGGGATTAATAAATCAATATCTTTGGTGGAGTCTTTAACATCCAGTAATGTGAGGGCAGTTCCCCCACAGGCAATAAATTTAACTTTTCGTTTTAAGAAATCGTTCCAGTTTCCAATTTCTCCTAATAGACCTTCTTTATTTATCCTATATTGCATCGGTTTATACAATTACTTGTAAGAAATTATACATATTATTGTATAGTATTATACAAATATTTAAAATTTCTGTCAAATTTTATGGTAATCTTAGGTCTTGCTATCTTAATCCTCGGTTAATTTCCTCCCTGCCATTGTGCAAATCTCCCAACTGTCATTCTAACCCTGCCTCTTGCTGTCATTCTGAG
>Ga0100394_1001388_pt1 | contig 20184 bp, 17 predicted proteins | sample CryGeymeta201518_FD_81549 | JGI IMG/M metagenome (GOLD analysis project Ga0100394, IMG submission 81549) | Groundwater microbial communities from Crystal Geyser aquifers in Utah, USA - Crystal Geyser metaG 2015-18 | ecosystem: Environmental > Aquatic > Deep subsurface > Groundwater | place: USA... | reverse complement strand
GATGCTGACCGCGACGATCCTCGAAGGTCGATCGTTCAAGGCGATGATCCCCAAACCGGAAAATTATCAACGGGATCGGCAGCGGCGCCTGAGGGTGATCTTGGACATCAGGGCTCACATCCTTAAGGCAATGAAATGAATGGAAAAAATATTTTATCGGCTTCCTTGTCTCCCGGAGGGGGTTTGCTGACATATTAGAGATAGGGATGGGGTGGATATGAATCGCGGGTATGTCCGGCTATGGAGGCGCTTTCTGGACGATGGGTATCTCCAGAATGCCAACCTCTGCGTCTTCATGCTCTGGTGCCTGCTGAAGGCGTCTCACAAAGAGCACGCCGTCACCGTCGGACTGCAACGGGTCGCCCTGGAGCCGGGAGAGTTCATCTTCACGCTGCGGAACGCCGCAAAGGATTTGAAAATGAGCCTCAAGCAAATCCGCGTCATTGTTGCAACTCTGAAAAACAGCGAATTTCTGGCACTCAAAACGACAAACAAATTTTCGGTGATAACCATTGTGAATTGGCAGATTTATCAAGAAACAGAAGAGGAAAAGGGCACACCAAAGGGCACACTCGGGGCACACCAAGGGCACATCTACAAGAATGGTAAGAATGGAAAGAAGGTTAAAAACCCGCTGGAGGATTATTCTGCGCTGATTCCCGAGCTGGGGAAGAGATATTCCGACCGGTCGCTCCTCGAGCGGGTCTTTCAGGCCCTCGCCTCCACCCGGAAAACGGGAAAGATCTCCGACAACTTGACGGCGTCCATTTTCCGTTCCTGGCTGAAATACCCCCCGGAGCAAGTTCTCTCCGGCATCGGGATCTACCTGGAGAGGGATTACGCCGGCCAGGGGAAGGATGAAAAGTATCTGCTGGGAATCATCCGACGCCGGCAAGAGGCGGGAGCGGAAGAGAGTGCAACGGGGGGACGGGATACCCGGGCGGAACTTTTCGAGCCCAATCCCGGCCGGATGATGAGAAGGTCCTCCGGCAGCCCTCTTTTGGACCGCCATTACGAAAGCGAGGGATGGACCATCGTCCCTCCCGGACGTGAACCGCCAAAATCCACCGGCAGCCGCCTGTATGACAGGAGGGCGATGGCTTTGAGTAGGCACAACCCGACGGTGGCGGGTCGGGACCAAAACGACCGGATGGTGATCGATTTGAACCAGGGCGGCTGGACGGTGGCGGATTTGAGCATTGGAGGCCGGACGCAAAGAGCCGCCGGAGGAGAAGTGAAATCATGACCACCCTCGAATACATTCGGCACAGGGGTCTTGAATACCGCATGCTCTCCGGCCAACTGGTGCTGAAGATCTGCCCCTTCTGCGGAGACCTGAAAGGCCATTTCTATATGGAGCCTGGGAGCGGCGCCTATTTCTGTCACAAGTGCCAGGAGAAGGGAAACCTCGTCACGTTACAAAAGCATCTCGGCGATTTCGATCACCCGAAGAACGCCTCGGGGAATCGACGACCGTCGCCGGAGGATAGCGGCAACGATCACCGGAACCGGAACGGCGCCCTGCCCTCTTTGGGCAAACCAAGAGACGGCATTTGCCAGGCCTTCCCGGATCCGCCGGGCAGCGGAACCGTGGATCCCCGCAAGGTCTTCGAGGCCCATGAACGGCTGATGCAGGACCCGGAAGCCCTCTCCTATCTGACGGAGGTCAGGGGGATCAGCCCGGAGGCTATCCGCCATTTCCGGCTTGGCCTCACCGTGGACGGCGATGGAAAGGGATGGTTGGCCATCCCCCACTTCCGGAAGAACCTGCCCGTGAACGTCAAATACCGCAGCCTGCCTCCGTCGGAAAAGAGCTTCCGGCGGATCGCCGGCTGCCCCTCCGTTCTCTTCAACGGGGATGCGATCGGGGAGGAAGAGAAAAAGGAGATTTTTCTTACCGAGGGGGAGATCGACGCCGTCACCCTGTGGGACCAGGGCGTGCGGAACGTGGCGGGCGTCACGACCGGAGCAGGATCCTTCGACTCGGCCTGGATTGATCAGATCAAACCGCTCCGGCGGATCTACCTGGTCTATGATCCCGATGAGGCCGGACAGAGAGGAGCGCGGGAGACGGCCAGGCGGTTGGGTTATGACCGGTGTTTCAACATCCTTCTGCCGGATGGTCTCGACGTGAATGAATATTTCCGGTCCGGCCATGACATCTTCGAGTTCCAGAACCTGGTGAAAACCTCTCGCCCCTTCGACGTGGCGGGGATCATCTCCTTTTCCGAAGGCCTGAAGCAATTCATCGAGGAGAAGAGCGCGCCGGAGAGGGCGACGGGCCTGACGACGGGGATCGCGCCGGTGGACAGGATCATCCGGCACGGCTTCCGGAACGGAGAGCTGATCGTTCTGTCGGCGCCGCCCAAGACGGGAAAGACGAGCTTCGCCCTCCAGATCGTCTCCTTCAACGCGCTCTTGGACCTCCCTTCCCTCTTCTTCTGCCTGGAGATGAAGCCCCTGCGGGTGGTCCGGAAGATCATCCAGTCCCATACGCGGACGGAAGAGATCGGCCCCGCGGAGCTCGAAAGGACCCGGATCGACTACAAGGGAAAGCCGCTTTATCTCGGCTACTCCTACCAGAAGCCGACATTGGAAGGGGCCATCGAGACGCTCAGGGAGGCCGTCCAGCGCTACGGTCTGAAGCTGCTGGTTTTCGATCACCTGCATTTTCTCGTCCGGACGACGACCAACCAGGTCCAAGAGATCGGCCTGGCCGTTCAGGCATTCAAGTTTTTGGCCGAGGAGATGGAGATCCCCGTCATCCTGATCGCCCAGCCCCGGAAGATCCAGCCGGACACCGTCATGACGGCCATGGACCTCAAGGACTCCGCCTCCATCTTCAGCGACTGCGATCATCTGATCATCCTCCACCGGAACCGAAAGGCGAGCCAGGGGCGGGACGTTCAGGAAGGAATGGAGACCCGGGATCAGGCGCTGGATCCCGTAACCCTCTGCCGGATCGAGGGCTCCCGCTACAGCGCCGGCGGGGAGGCGTTGTTGTTCTTTCATGGGGAGTATTCGCGGTTCGACGCGATCAAGGAGAGGTCTGCATGACGGGGCAAGGTCATGCGACGCGCGGATGCAACTTTCGTTTTCATGAGGATCGGTATGGAAAAACGGATGATGGACATCAGGGAGCTGGGGGCCTACATCGGCCTGAAGCCGCAGACGATCCGGAACCAGATCTCGCTGGGGAGATTTCTGATTCCGACCAAGAAGATCGGCAGGCTCCTGAAGTGGGACCGGCGGGACGTGGACCAATTCCTGGACCGTCTGCGGAAGATCAACTGAGGATGGATCGAGGACAAATCGATTGACAAGGCGGCGCGGTGTGCCATAATCCTTCACGAAACTTGGAAAGGAGGTGGTGCCCAAAACGCTGTCTTGCCGATTCCTTCTCGAATAGCAGAGAAAGGAATTGGAGTATGGGAGTTTATAGAAGGAAAAAAAGAAGGGGGGAACCCGCCGGACCCTGGATCATCCAGTATCCCAAGGGTGTGGACCCCCGAACGGGAAAGATCCGATACACCAGCGAGAAGATCGGCTACAGCAAGCGCATGGCCGACCTGGCCTTCGGCCGGAAGATGCTGGAGTGGGAAAAGAAGAAGCACCTGGGCCTGGAGAAGAAGGAGGAGTACCTCTTCCGGGAACTGGTGGGCTGGTATCTGAAGCTTCCCGTGGCAATGAAGAAAAAGAGTTACAACAAGGACGAGCAGCGCGGAGAGATCCTCAAGGTCCATTTCGGGCTTAGAAACGCCCGGGAGATCAAGCCGGCAATGATCGAGACCTTCCAGTACGACATGCTGACGAAGCCCCGCGAAGGCAAGAAGAGGGTTTACAAACCGGCGACGGTGAACCGGATGCTCGCCCTGATGAAACGGATCTACAACCTGGCCATCCGGGAAGAGATGGTCGAAAGAAACCCCTGCTTCAAGGTGTCCATGCTGCCCGAAAACAACAAGCGCGACAGGGTCATCACCCATGCCCAGTTCGAGGCGATCCTCTCGCACCTGCCGAAGCATGCGGCGGACATCGTCACGACCGCCTACCACACGGGGATGCGGGCGGGGGAGATCTTCGGCCTGACCTGGGATCGGGTGAACATGAAGGAGGGTTTCATCGAACTGACGGCCGCCGACACGAAGACCGCGGAGCCGCGGCGGATCTACTTCAACGACGACCTGAAGGCGCTCTTCCAGGAGCTGGGAAAAATCCGGCGGATCCGCCATAAGGCGGTCTTCACCTACCGGGGAAAGCCGATCGATAGCATCCGAAAGTCTTTCAACGAAGCCTGCGCCAAGGCGGAAGTCCAGGATTTCCGGATCCATGACCTGCGCCACACGTTCAACACGAACATGCGCAAGGCCGGGGTCGACCGCAGCGTCATCATGAAGATCACCGGCCACAAGACGACGTCGATGTTCGAGAGGTACAATACCATCGATTCGGAGGACGCCCGGTCCGCGATGGACCGGTACGAAGGGTTCCTCCGGAGTCAAATTACTTCAGGATTACTTCACGCCCTTCCGGAAGCAATAAAAGAAGGGCGGACCGAACGGCCAACCCTCTGATTTTCTTGGTGCCTGGGGCGGGAATCGAACCCGCACAGCCTCAAGGACCGAGGGATTTTAAGTCCCTTGCGTCTACCAGTTCCGCCACCCAGGCCGGCATCATTGTGCGGGAAATCTATATGCTTTCCGAAAAAGGGTGTCAAGGGATTCATTCTTGATCTTTTAATGGAATTTCATCGCGTATTGTGCGACTCTGCGATGAATTTCCCGTGGTGGTTTTCGATGAACAGCGATCATGAAAAACCCGACATCCTGATCACCGGCGGTACGCTGCTGACAATGGCGCCGCCCGGTCGGATCATGGATAACCCGGTCATCGGGATCCGCGACGGGAAGATCCTTTTTGTTCAGCAGGGGCCCCCTTCCCTCTCCCGCTCCATGACCGCCCGCGAGATCGTCGACGCCTCGGGCTGCATCGTAATGCCGGGCTTGGTGAACGTCCACAGCCACCTTGCGATGACCTGCTTCCGGGGCCTGGCCGACGACCTTCCGCTGATGACCTGGCTCAACGACCACATCTTTCCCGCCGAGGCGAAGTTTATCGACCGCAAGACCGTGTATGCCGGCGCGATGCTGGCCATCGCCGAGATGATCCTCTCGGGGACCACGACCTTCTGCGACGGCTATTTTTTCGAGGGCGAGGTCGGCCGGGCCGCAATCGCGACGGGAATGCGGGGCGTTATCGCCCAGGGGTTCATCGATTTCCCGACGCCCGACCGGCCCGGACGTTCCGAACAGGCCGCCATTGCGGAACGGTTCGTGGAGCGGTGGCGCGATCGTTCCCCGCTGGTCACCCCGTCCCTGTTCTGTCACTCCGCCTATACCTGCTCGCCGGAAACCCTCCAGACCGTCAAGGCAGCGGCGCGCCGAACCGGGGTCTCCTTTCAGATCCACCTGGCGGAGACCCGCGAGGAGGTCCGTCTGCTCCGGGAGCGTTACGGCAGGAAGCCGGTTCAACACCTTCGCGATCTCGATCTGCTCGATGAGAATACCATCGCCGCTCACTGTATCTGGCTGGGCGGGGAAGAACTGGACCTTCTTGCGGAAGGCAGGGTCAAGGTCGCGCATGACCCGGAGAGCAACATGAAGCTTGGCGCAGGCGTAGCCCCCGTGCCGGAGATGCTGCGCCGTGGGATCGATGTGGGGCTGGGGACGGACGGCTGCGCAAGCAACAACGATCTCGATCTCTTCGGCGAGATGGGGATGGCCGCAAAGCTTCACAAGGTTTTTTCCGGAGATCCGACGGCACTGCCGGCGGAGAGGGTTGTCGAGATGGCGACCATCGGCGGGGCGCGCGTCCTGGGCATGGCGGACCGGATCGGTTCCATCGCCCCGGGAAAAGAGGCGGACATCATTCTGGTGGACATCCGGAAACCGCACCTGACACCCCTTTACCACCCTTTTTCGCACCTCGTCTATGCGGCCCGCGGGGCCGACGTGGCGACCAGCATCATCGGCGGGAGGATCGTCATGAAAGACCGCTGCCTTCTTCAGATCGACCTTGCGGCGGTCATGGAGGAGGTCCGCCGAATTGCAGACCGGATCAGGGAAGCGGGCTTCCACCATAAGGCGGACCCTTTGTGATATTCGTTTGAAGAGAGACGATGGTTATGATATGTGCAGCGCACTATTGTTGGGCAAGGAGTGTCAATGGCGGAAACGGTGGACATCCTGATTGCCGGCGGAACGGTTCTGACGGTAAATGACAAGGACGCGAAACTTGAAGGCGGCGCAATCGCCGTCAATAAAGATACGATTGTCGCGCTGGGCAGGAAGGAAGATATCCTGTCCGCATATCGGGGTCGGTTAACGATTGACACTCCGGGCTCCATCATCATGCCCGGCCTCGTCAACGCCCACACCCACGCGGCCATGACCTGCTTTCGCGGAATCGCCGACGACATGGAACTGATGGAGTGGCTCAGCGACTATATCTTTCCCGCCGAGGCCCGAAATGCGGATCCTGAACTGGCCTATTGGGGAAGCATGCTGGCCTGCGCGGAGATGATCAAATCGGGGACGACAACCTTCTCCGACATGTATATTTTCGAGGAGGAGGCGGCCAAAGCGGCCAAGAAGGCCGGGATGCGCTGTCTCCTGGGGGAGGTTCTTTTCGATTTTCCATCCCCCAATTTTAAAACGCCCGCGGAAGGGTTGGCCTGCACCGAAAAACTGATCCAGAAATGGGCCGACGATCCCCTCATCAACATCATGGTGGAACCCCACTCCCTTTATACCTGTTCACCGGAACTTCTGATCGCGTCCAAGGCCTTGGCCAATCGTTATCATATTCCGCTGGCGACGCACTTTCTGGAAAACAAGGCGGAGGCGAAACAGTTGAGGGAAAAATTCGGCAAACGGGCGACCGCGTTCCTTCAGGAGATCGGCCTGTTGGATGAGCGGTTCATCGCATTTCACTGCGTCGTGATGGACGAGGAGGATATTGGTCTCTTTGCCGATCGCGGCTGCAAGGTCGTCCACAACCCCGAGAGCAATATGAAGCTGGCCTCTGGCGTGGCCTCCATCTCCGCGATGCTGAAACAAGGGATTGTCGTCGGTTTGGGGACGGACGGCTGCGCCAGCAACAACAATCTGGACATGTTCCAGGAGATGGACACGGCAGCCAAATTGGAGAAATCGGCCCTTCTCGATCCCACCGTCATGTCCGCCCGCACCGTCATCCGGATGGCGACCTGTGACGGCGCCAGAACGTTGGGTCTCGATTCTCTGATCGGTACCTTAGAGGTGGGGAAAAAGGCGGATTTGTGCATTGTGGATATGAACAAACCGCACCTGACGCCCATGTATGATGAGTATTCCCACCTGGTCTATGCGGTGAACGGCGCGGACGTGGACACGGTCCTGATCAACGGCAGGGTCGTCATGCAGAACCGGAAGCTGCTGACGATCGACGAGGACGAGGCGATGCGGCGCGTTCGAGAGATCGCGGATCGCGTCCGGCGGAGCCTTTCGATCTGAACACGGCAACCCCGCCCGCAAGGATGAAACCTTTGAAAAATGCCCCTACCTCGTCATTCCGGGCTTGACCCGGAATCCAGGAAGTATCTGAAAATCCTGGATTCCTGCTTTCGCAGGAATGACGATTTGTCAGGCTTACGGCGAAATTCAAACTCTCGGGATGGGGTTTGCGGCATGGCAGGGAGCGGTCGATCCCGTCCCCGATCGAGCGGCTCCCGGCGAGAGTCTACTGGAGCGGCCGGGCGCCGTTGAGTTTTTCGTAGATCCGGATGTATTGTGCCACCATGTGGTCGAGGCTGTACTGTTCGCGCGCCTCCCGCATGATCCGTCGGAGCTGCTTCTCGCGGATGCCGAACGGCATTCGGTGAAAAGTCAGACTCTTTTCCAGAGCGTACCAAAGGCCTCCGACATCGTAATCCCGGAAAAGGAACCCGTTGCCGATATCCTGTGGGGCGCCATCCGCCCGGAGCCGTAATTCGCGGATTTTGTCGTGGTAGCCTCCCGTATCCCGGTTGGTGGCCGTTGCGCCGAAGAGATTGCCCACCTGGTCGATCTGGCCGCAGGGCTCATAGAGGGATGCGCCAAAAACGTCGCAGGCGGCGGCGTATCCCAACAGAGAGATCTCCTCGTTGAAGGGCTGGCAGGTGATCCGGCCGCCGGAATTCCAGGCGATCCCGCCCAAGATGTCCACATGCGTCCGGTCGTTGCCGATCCCGTCCGCGACGATCGCGATCTGCGCCTCCGGATGCCGCCTTGTAAACGGAACGCAGATCTGTTCGAGGAGCTCGACCCCCTTCTGAAAGGGGTCGAGACGCGAGGGCCAGAAATAGAGCAGCGCATCGGGATTGACGGTCAGACCGGTCCGGTTCTGAAAGGCGACGAGATTCTCCCGCTTCGCATCCAGGACGTTGTCATCCGGTCCGTACTTCCGAACCAGCGCCCCGCACCGCTCCGGGTACATCTGCAAAGAAGGCGCATTCATGATGGCCCGGGCGGCGCCATGGGCGTATTTCTCCTTGACCTCGTGGCGAACGCTCGGCGGCACCAGATCCCGATCCAGAAAGTAGTCCTCGACAACCTCCCGCAGGAATTTCTCGCCGACGAAATTGATCATGGTGGCATTCTTGATCGCGGTCGCCTGGCAGTCGATGCACGCCTTCCCGCGCGTCTCGGTGAAATAGAGCCGATCCGAGATGCTGCCCAGATTGATCCCGCCAAAGAGATCCAGCGGAAGGCAGGCCGTGAAGACGTTGTGCACCGTATGGAGGATGGACAGTCCGGTCGCATTGGCGTAGGCGGTAATCACCCCCCCGGCCATCCAGTCGTGGCTGTGGAGGATCAGCCTCCCCTCGCTGCGCGCCCTCACCGTTTTGATGACGTTGTTCACGATCTCCCGCTGGAATTCCACGGCGGTCAGGATCGGGTCGCCCGCGTAGGCGCTCAGGTTGTCGGTGAAGATCGAAGAGCTGATCAGGTGGATCTTGTCGGAATCGATCTTGTAGCGCACCTCCCGCCACTGAAGTTCGTTCATCTGCGCCTCCCGCTGAAACCGCTTCTTCAGGTTGAGGAGCGCCAGATGGACGTCGAACCCCCGTTCGGTAAGGCCCTCGCAGAGTGCGGAAACCACCTCCCCCTGTCCCCCGCTCTTGCCGGAGACGAACCGGGCGAGCGCGCCCATGTCCTCGGGCAGCCTTCCCGTCTCCGGAGAGATGATCAGGATGGCCGTCGTCTCCTTCTTCTTGAGGACCACAAAACGCCGGATCTGAGACTCCAGATCGTCGATTTTTCGGGTGAGGACATGCGTCGGCCGGGCAATCGAGTTCTCATAGGGGTTGAAGTAGGCATGGACCGCATGATCCTCTCCGATGTTCTCGTGGAGAAAATAGACATGGTCGGAGGTGGTCAGGTGTCGCCACTGGGTCAGATATTCGCCCCCCGCCCGCCGCACCGCCGTTTCCATCCGCTCGATGTCCCGGAACAGCTCATATTGCGTGGGGTTGCCCAGCCAGCCAAAGGTGTTCCGGCCGGCGTCCGCCCAGGAGGAGGTGGCCAGCCCGTGGATGTTGAGGGTCGGGCACGGCGCATCCTTGAACCTCTGGGCGATCTCGGTCGGCGTCGCCGCGATAATGCTATCATGTTTTTCCAGCGCCTCCGGAAGCCCCCGCCAGAAATCGAAGATCCCGAGGTTGCTCCAGATGTGCTCGCCAATGTGCTCGAAATCGTAGCCTAACATCACCGCCTCGCCGTCAACCCGGGCGATGTACTGCGCATAGGTTTCCGGCGTGATCGGGGCGTGGGGAAAGCGGAAGGCGATGTCGTCGCTCAGCTCCCGGTTCCTTGGGATGACGATGAGGTTCGTATCCCTGGCGCGGAAGACGGCATTGGGGGAGACGGCCTCCCCTTCTCCCTCGCCGCTGAACATGTCGTCCCGCTTCTCGCAGAGGATCGACTGGTAGCCCATGTCGGCCACCGCTTCCGCGATCGGGTTATTGTACATCAGTTCGGTGTTCCTAAACGAGGTCGGAAAGATCCCGAAGAGCCTCTTCATCATCTCCCGGTGCAGGGAGGTCTGTTCCCGGAACTCCACCCGCAGCGGATCCTCGAAGAGGCTGGTCAGGGAGTGGTAATAGGTCTCGTCGAGGCACTCGACCTGGTCGTTCTTTTCTCCGGCATCTAAGAGCGCCTGGAGCGCCCGGATCACGTCGGGCCGGTAAAGTTCCGCCTGCTCTAAAAACGTCCCGGACATGGACAGGGTGATTTTGAATGAAGGATGGGCGGCGATCAGTTCCGCAAACATCCGGGTCGCCGGGAGATAACACTTCTCCGCGACCTTGAGGAAGATGGCCCGGTTCTTCTCGTCCCAAAGAAACTTGCCCCGCTCCGGATGGAGCCGAAACGGCTGATGGAGCTGAAAATAAAACGTGACGAGCGGCATGTTCACACCTCAGCGGCTGATCAGATGATTCCCCCGATCCATTTATAAAGGAATATACCCGCAAAATCAACAGCGGAAGATCGCGGTCTTCACGAGCGGGATAAAAACCTTGATTTCCTGAAATGGTTCAAGTATATTGACAATCAAGCGGAGGGGATATGTCGGCAACCGATCATGCAGGAAAAATATTGTGCCCGAAAATATTTCTGCTTTTGCTGGTGATGAACCTTCTGTTCTTCACCGCACCCGCATGTGATGCGGATATCTACAAGTACACGGATTCCGAAGGGGTCATCCATCTGACCAACATTCCCACGGAGCACGGCGTTCCCTATGTTCTCGTGATGAAGGAAAAAAGGGTCATCATCCAGTTGAAAGGGGATATGGCCGGCTACGCTGATCTGATCGCCAAGGCTTCGTCAAAATACCGCATCGACTCCTCCTTAGTCAAAGCCGTCATCAAGGCGGAATCGAACTTCAACCACCGGGCCGTCTCCCCGGTCGGCGCCCAAGGCTTGATGCAACTGATGCCGGCGACGGCGGCCTCGCTGCAGGTCCGGGACGCCTTCCATCCTGAAACCAATATCGACGGCGGCGTCCGCTATCTCCGCTACCTCATGAATCTCTTCAACGGCAATCTCCCCCTCGTCCTGGCGGCCTACAATGCGGGCGAAAACGCCGTCCTGCGGAACAACAACCGCATCCCCCCCTATCGAGAGACGCAGACCTACGTAAAGCGCGTCCTCAATTTGTTCGACCAGTACAGAGGCAGCGGGACCCCCTAAAAAACATAGTGCTGAGGACTGAGTGAAGCACTCAGCACTTGGCACTCAGCACTTTTTTCAGGGCGCCCGCATCACCATCAGATAATCCTTGAGGCTGTTCAATTTCTTTTCCTTGATCCCGGGCACGGCAACGAGATCCGCGAGATCGTGGAACGCACCCTTTTCCAGGCGCAACTGCACGATCTGCGCCGCCATTCGGTCGCCGATGCCGGGCACCAGCGAAAGATCCCCCTCCGAGGCGCGGTTAAGATCGATCCGGAGACCCAGGGCAAGCCTCCGGGCGGCAGCCATTTCACCGAGGGTCACTTCTCCCGAGGGGGAGATCACCAGCAGGGCGCCGTCTGAAATCCCCCGCTCCGGGCTATGCAACCTCGCATCGCCTTCCGGCATGCCAACGACTTTGGATATCTGATCCAACGCCGTCCCTTGCGGCATAAAATAGATCCCTTCCGCCCGACCGCCGCGGACCTCGATCGCCACACTCCCCGCCTCCTGACGTCCCCAGGGGATGGGTGAAGGGGACATCTTGCCGCAAGGTGTCCCTGTATCCGGCTGCCGGGCCTGGAGAAGGGAGAACCCGTAATAGAACAGGGAGAGCATCAGAACCGTCAGGGCGCCCAACTTCTGTCCCTCGGATACAAGCATTCAGGGTTCCTTTCCCAGACCGAAGGCGTCGTGCAGAACCGTGACGGCCAGTTCCGTGTACTTCGCCTCCACGACGCAGGAGACCTTGATCTCGGAGGTGCTGATCATCATGATGTTGATCCCCTCGCGGGCGAGCGTAGCGAACATCCGGGCCGCAACGCCGGAGTGGCTGATCATGCCGACGCCGATGATGGAAACCTTCGCGACATTGTCGTCAACCTCGAATTTTTCCGCGCCCACATCCCGAACCACCTCGGAAATGATCCGCGTCGCTTCGCGAACATCCTTCCGGGAGACCGTAAAGGTGAGATCCGTATGCCCCTGGATGCTCGCATTCTGGATGATCATATCGACGAGGATGTTATGGTCCGAAAGGGGTATGAAGAGCCGGGCCGCCACGCCGGGCCGGTCCGGGACATGAATCACCGTGATTTTCGCCTGATCCCGGTCATAGGTTACGCCGGACACCACTTCCTTCTCCATCTCCTTTTCCTCCCTGGTCACCAAAGTTCCCCCTTCATCCGTGAACGAAGACTTGACATAGACCGGCACATTGAATTTTTTGGCAAGCTCCACGGAGCGCGGCTGGAGCACCTTGGCGCCGGCCCTTGCCATCTCCAGCATCTCATCGTAGGTGATCCGGTCCAGCCTCCGGGCGTTGCTGCAGATGTTGGGATCGGTGGTATAGACCCCGTCCACATCGGTATAGATGTCGCAAACATCGGCCTTGAGCGCGGCAGCCAGGGCCACGGCGCTGGTATCCGATCCTCCCCGCCCCAGCGTGGTGATGTTGTTTTCCGGATCGATGCCCTGGAACCCGGCAACAACTACCATGACCCCCTTCTTCAGTTCAGCGCGGATCGCCTCCGTATCCACACTTAGGATGCGGGCCTTTTTGAAGGCCTGATCGGTATGGACCCGAACCTGAAACCCGAGGAAGGATTTCGCCGGGCATCCCATACCGTTCAGCATGATCGCCAGCAGCGTGACCGTAACCTGCTCGCCGGTGGAGATCAGGGAATCGTACTCCCTGGGATCGGGCTCCTCCGCCGCCTGCTGCGCAAGCTGGATCAGACGATCCGTCTCCCCCGACATCGCCGACAGGACGACGACCACGTCATTCCCCTCTTCCCTCGTCCGGATCACCTTCTTGGCCACACGCGCAATCTTGTCGAGATTGCCGACCGAAGTGCCGCCGTACTTCTGAACCACCAGAGCCATCGGCTAACATCCTCCCTCTTTGAATATCCGCTCCCAGCGGCCGACGCGATCCCTACAATCGGAAAGCTCCATTTTTCTGACGTTCTCTTCCAGATAGGTCAACGCGACGCAGACGGCCCCATCCGGAACGGCCTCCCGGATTCTCTCCGCCCATTCGATAACGGTCACGCCCGCACCGGAAAGGCACTCTTCATATCCCGTATTGGCGAGATCGGCGGCGCCTTGCAGACGGTAGAGATCGACATGGAAAAGGGGCGCCTCCCGTCCCGGATATTCGTTGATCAGCGTAAAGGTCGGCGACGTGACTGCATAATTCTCCGGAACACCGAGCCCACGGGCAATGCCCTGGGTGAGGCAGGTCTTGCCCGATCCCAATTCCCCCGTCAGCGCAACCACATCGCCCGCTTTCAGACCTTCACCCAGAATCCGTCCGATCCGGACGGTCTCGGCGGGACTTTTTGAAATCAACACCACCGAAGATCGCTCCGCAGTCACAACGATTCCTCCGACATTTCACCGTTCAAGAATGACGATCGCCGTCGCATGGGCGTTCGTATGGGAAATGGTCAGATGAACCGCCCGGATCTCGTGCGCCTCCAGAAAAGAGCTTGCCCCGCCGGCAAGCTTGAGCACCGGCTTTCCCCTCTCATCATGGATCGTTTCAATATCGCGAAAACGAACCCCGCCACCCATTCCCAGACCGATGGCCTTGAGAAAGGCCTCCTTCACGGCAAAGCGGGCGGCGAAATGGACCGCCGGGCGCGCCCGTTGGTTACAGTACCGGATCTCCTCCGCGGAATAGATCCGGCAGAGGAACTTTTCCTCCCATTTTTTCAGGATGGTTTCGATCCTGCCGATCTCCACGAGATCGATCCCCACGCCGAAGATCATCTTACGCCCTGCTCACGGCATCTGCCATGGCTGCGACCTTCTTCATGATCGAAACGTCATGGACCCGGACGACATTTCCGCCGTTCAGGATCGCTGCTGTGACCACCGCCGCCGTTCCTTCAACCCGTTCCCGGGGCGTTCCTCCCGTCACCTGGCCGATAAAGGCCTTCCGGGATGGTCCGACGAGAATCGGTCTCCCCAATACCTTGAACTCGTGAAGATAGCGGATAAGCCGCATGTTGTCCGTCGCCGTCTTGCCGAAACCGATGCCCGGATCGACCATGATCTGCACCGGATCGATCCCTTCTTCTACGGCCCGCGCAATCCTCATTCTCAAAAAATCGATAATTTCGCCCCGCAAGGAACGGTAGGTGAGATCCCCCTGCTGCATCGCCTTCGGCGTACCCCGCATGTGCATCAGAACGACGGCCGCGCTGGCGTCGGCCACCACTTTCGCCATCCCCCCGTCAAAACGCATCGCGCTGACGTCATTGACGATCTCCGCCCCTTCCGCCAGCGCCTCCCGGGCTATCACCGCCTTCATCGTATCGACCGAAAGCGGGAGATCGATCCTTTTGGCAAGCTCCCGGATCACCGGGATCACCCGTCGCCGCTCCTCTTCGACGGTGACCGAATCGGACCCGGGGCGGGTGGACTCGCCCCCGATGTCGAGGATGTCCGCCCCCTCCTCCGCCATCCGGATCCCCTCTTCGACGGCCCTTTCCGATGAATCGAACCGGCCGCCGTCCGAAAATGAATCCGGCGTGACATTGATGATCCCCATGATCAGCGTCCGTTCCCCAAGGACCATCTCCCTCCGGGAGGTCCGGAGCGGGAGAGAGTCCGCAGTGGCGTCCGGCGCTTCTTTCTCCGAGGTTACATTCGGGGATCGGGTTCCAAAGTCATTCATAGTCAGGCCGGCTGCGCAGCCGGCAGTGGATTCGCATCGACCTGCGCCCTTCGGATTCCGATGATTTCATCCAGTTCGGGTCCGTTCAGAACCTCCTTCTCTAAGAGCTCCGCGGCGATCCGGTTCAGCAGATCGAGACGATCCGAGAGGATCTGCTTGGCGCTCTCGTAGCTCTTCATCACAATCCTGGAGACCTCCTTGTCGATCTTCCGGGCCGTCTCTTCGCTGTAATCCTTGTGGGTCGCGAACTCCCGCCCCAGGAAGATCTGTTCCTCCTTCTTCCCATAGCTCAGGGGCCCCATTTCTTCGCTCATGCCCCATTCGCAAACCATTTTGCGGGCAAGGGCCGTCGCCCGTTCGATATCGTTTCCGGCGCCAGTGGTGAAATCCTTCAGAATCAGCTCCTCTGCTGCGCGTCCGCCCAGCAGGATCACGATATTGTTCAACAGATATTCGCGCGGATAGGTGTGCTTTTCATCGACCGGCAACTGTTGCGTGAGCCCAAGGGCGCGTCCCCTGGGGATGATGGTCACCTTGTGAATCGGATCGGTGCCCGGCAGCATTCGGGCAACGAGCGCGTGGCCTGTTTCATGGTAGGCCGTGTTTCTCTTTTCCTCGTCGCTGATGATCATGCTTTTCCGTTCGGCGCCCATCATGACCTTGTCCTTGGCATACTCGAAATCGCTCATATTCACCTTCTCCTTGTCGAACCGGGCGGCATAGAGAACCGATTCGTTGACAAGGTTTTCGATGTCGGCGCCCGAAAAGCCGGGCGTTCCGCGGGCGATCACGGCAAAATCAACGTCCTCCGCAAGGGGGACCTTCCGGGCGTGAACCTCCAGGATCTTCTCACGGCCCTTCACATCGGGCAGCGGCACGACGACCTGACGGTCGAAACGGCCGGGCCGCAGCAGGGCCGGATCGAGGACGTCGGGCCGGTTCGTGGCCGACACCAGGATGACCCCTTCGTTCGATTCAAAACCATCCATCTCAACGAGGAGCTGATTCAGGGTCTGTTCTCGCTCGTCGTGTCCGCCTCCCAGACCGGCGCCGCGGTGGCGTCCGACGGCGTCGATTTCATCGATAAAGATGATGCAGGGGGCGTTCTTCTTGGCCTGGGTGAAGAGATCCCGTACACGCGACGCCCCGACGCCGACGAACATCTCGACGAAATCGGAGCCGCTGATGCTCAGAAAGGGGACATCCGCCTCACCGGCGATCGCCCGGGCCAGCAGGGTTTTTCCGGTTCCCGGTTGTCCAACGAGCAGCAAACCCTTGGGAATTCTCCCCCCCAACTTTGTATATTTCTTCGGATCCCGCAGGAAATCGATCACCTCCTGGAGTTCGGCCTTGGCCTCTTCAATCCCGGCCACATCGGCGAAGGTGACCTTTTTCGATTTATCCGTAACCAGACGGGCGCGGCTCTTTCCAAAAGCCATCGCCTTTCCTCCGCCGCCCTGCATCTGCCGCATAAAAAAGATCCAGACTCCGACCAAAAGCAGCATCGGCAGCCAGGAGACCAGGAGGGTCATATACCAGGGAGAATCATCCACCGGCTTCGCGGAGATCCGGACCCCCCTCTCCTTCAGCAAAGTGATCGCGCTCGCATCCCTGGGGGCATAGGTTCGGAAGGCCGTCCCGTTTGTCAGTTTTCCGGAGATGTTGTCTCCCTGGATGGTCACCTCGGTAACCTGGGTCTTATCGACATAACTCAAAAATTCGCTGTAGATGATCTCCGTCTGCGCGGTCTTCGGCTGATTGAAAAGATGGTAAACCATCACAAAAACAAGGCTGATCACGAGCCACAGCGCAATATTCTTCTGCAAGGGGTTCAATCCGTTTTCTCCTTTAATTGAAGAGATGGAGATGGGGTTTCCTTCAAAGACAACCGACATCCGCTCTCATGAATGGCTGTTCCTTATAATATCGTGTCATTTATTTCAAACCATTTCTGCTTTCAATACCCTTTTCGTCTGCTTGGTCACCCGGACCCGCTCGCTGATCCTTTCCCCGGCGATCCAGACCACGGATTGGGAATCGGCCAGCAGGGGGATTTTCATGCGGAGCGGTCTGGGGATCTTGCGGTCGATGAAGTACTCCTTCAACCTCTTTTTCCCGCCGAGCCCGAAAAGGTCGATTCGCTCCCCCGGCGCCGCACTTCTCAGGATCAGCGGAGGGTGCATGCGCTCATAATCCATGAACGCCTTCCGCGGCTCTTCTTTCATTTCCCGAAGGGTTGGCTTTCCGATTAGTTCGAGATGGATCGTCCTGTCGATTTCCGTCAGATGGATCGTCGCGGGAATCTCCACCCCATATTCAAACCGGGGCTGCGACGATTTTCTCTCCCGACCGCTTGCTCTTCGCTCTCCCTCTTTTTGGATTCGGAGGAGGCCCCCCTCCCGTTCGACACGGATCCCGAAAGGAAGATCCAGCGAACGGCATCGGCCGTCCGACTTGCGAAAGAGCGCCAGGACCGCCTCGATATGGCGGTAACCGATGCCGCTTTTTGAAGGGACCGCGGTCTCTAACAGCCGTTTGATGATGCGCCCCTGGAGGGCCTCATGCAGCCCGCAAAAGGCGGCGACCGGAACGACCGCCTCCGCCGCGTTGGGAGCGATCGCCCACCCCTCGATGATCCGCCGGACGACACCCTGCAGGTAATCGTCTTCCCCGCGGATGATGCCGGCGGTATGGCAGAGAGCCGCGACCAGCCGCGGATTGTAGTTCGCCGTCAACGCCGGAATGAGCTCGGCCCGGATCCGGTTGCGGAGGAAAACGGGGCTCAGATTGGAACTGTCCGTCATGTACGGAACCCCTTCAAGTCGGAGAAATTCAAGGATCTCGGCCCGCCCGACATCTAACAGCGGACGGATGAGGCGGCCGGCCCGGATCGGAAGGATCCCCCTGAGACCTTCCGGACCGCTTCCCCGGAGCAGATGCATCAGGACGGTTTCCGCCTGATCGTCCCGGTGATGACCGGTCGCGATCTTGCCGGCCCCGCATCGTTCGGCCGCCTCGTCCAAAAAACGATAGCGTTCTTCCCGGCCGATCTCCTCCAAAGACCGCCCCTTCCCTCTTTGCAGCGAACCGATATCGACCGTTTTACAGATACAGGCGATTCCCTTTTCGGCGCTGAGACGGCGGACAAACGCCTCTTCACGCTGCGATTCGGCCCCCCTCAGGCCGTGATTCAGGTGCGCCGCCGTCAACCGCAGCCGATATTCGTCCGCAAGCCTTGCCAAGATCTGCAGGAGGGAGACCGAGTCGGCGCCCCCGGAAACCGCTACCAGCAGATGATCGCCCTGAACCAGCAGGGAATGGTCTGCAATCGTTTTTCTGACTTGATTCAACATGTCTAAAAAAATGGCCTCAACAAAGCAATGACTTCAAATCCGACAGGGATTCGCAGGTCAGATCGGGGGAAAGCGCGAGGAGTCTCTCCCTCCCGGTGATGCCGTTGAGACAGGCGCAACTGAGCGCGCCAGCCTGCTTACCAAGCAGGACATCATTAACGCCGTCGCCGATCACGACCGTCCGCTCCGGCGTCGCCCCCCATTTTTCCATGACGAGTTGCAGCAGGCGCGGATCGGGCTTCTTGAAAGGGACGGCGCCCTCGCCGATGATCTCCCGAAAACGGGGAGCTATCCCGAGGGCATGCGTGATCTTCAGCGCGAATGCCTCCGTTTTGTTGGTCACAATGACCTTCTGTTTGCGATCAAAATGGTCGAGAACGTCCGGGACATCGGGATAGAGCGCCGTGTGGTCAAGCAGATGTTCCGAATAATAACCGTTAAACAGCTCGATCGACCGCGAAAACCATTCTGACGCGTGGGGGCCAAGCGCCCGCCTCATCAGCACCGGAATCCCGTCGCCGATGAATCCCCGGATCGTCTCCAACGGAAGGAGGGGCATCCCGACTGCTTTCAGCGCATGGTTTACCCCGGCGGCCAGGTCTTCGTCAGACCGGACCAGGGTTCCATCCAGATCGAATACCAGCAGATCAACCGATCTCATGCGGCCATCTCCTTTTCGACAGAGGTTTCATCTTCTTAAACAAGACTCTGAAACGGCGCAGAGAGGCTCAGCCGCGGGACCCAGGTTCTTCCAAGGCGCCCGCAATGTGACGGACCGTCTGGCGGTAAACGCCGGCATAGATCTCCGGCGAAAGGAAATAGCCGGGTCGCCGGGTATAAATATCATCCACCAGTTGCTTCACCGTCTCTTCGATGGAACCCGTGCGGCGGTAGAGAGCCTCGATCACGGCCCGATATTCTCTGGCGGCATCGATGCTGTGCATCAGATAGGTTCCCGCCTCCGGCCCCGTTACATACCCGTAATGGTCGGCGCCGAGGATATCGACCGCGAGCGGCTTCAGCTTCTCCAGGCTCTTCTGATACCGGGTATAATTGGAATTTCCCGCGGGGAGGATCATATCTTCATAGGGGATGCCGCCCCCGTCCGAGGGGAAAAGCGCGTGGATCTCGGGACAGTATGCGGAGAGCGAACAGGAGGAGTGGCCGGGGGTCTCCAGGATCCGGATCGTCAGGCCGCCCAGATCGATTTCATCCCCTTCCGAAACCGACTCACCGGCGACGTCGTCCCGCCAATCCAGATCGTGTCCCACAAGCGACCCGGTGACGCCCATCCTCTCCGCAACCAGGCGGCTGAAGGCGTTGATCGTCTCGATCCCCTTCGGCATCCGCAGGATTTCCCATGCCCGGGCCAACGCGAAAATATCGAGCTCGGGATAACGGCGCCGGAAGAAAGGCACCAGCCCGACGTGATCAAAATGGGCATGGAGGATCAGAAGTTTCCGGATCTTCCCTTCATCGATGCCGAAGTCGCGGATCTGCTTGAGGACGACCGGCGCCAGATAGCTCATTCCACCGCTCAAGATCAACGAACAGCTCTCGCCCTCTAACAGATAAATTCCCGACTCCTCCCGCCCCAGATACCAGAGCCGGTCCCGGATCTGTCCCGCTTTGCGGTTCCTCATCGAACACCCTCCGCTTATTTTCCATAGACCAGGATATTGGCGCCCGCCTTCAGGCGCTTCATCATCCCGTCGAAAGCCCCCTGCAGTTTCTGCCGTTCGAGAAAGGCGGTGATCCTTTTCTTTGTTTCGCCATCGAGCTTTACGACATGGGCGGTCTGGTGTTCGAGGACCTGGATGATGTGAAACCCAAAATCCGTTTCCACGACGGGACCGATCGCATTTTGCTGCTGCGAGAAGGCCGCATCCTC
>Ga0100394_1001387_pt1 | contig 20186 bp, 20 predicted proteins | sample CryGeymeta201518_FD_81549 | JGI IMG/M metagenome (GOLD analysis project Ga0100394, IMG submission 81549) | Groundwater microbial communities from Crystal Geyser aquifers in Utah, USA - Crystal Geyser metaG 2015-18 | ecosystem: Environmental > Aquatic > Deep subsurface > Groundwater | place: USA... | reverse complement strand
CAGGATGACCAAGCCAATTTGCTGTTTATCGATAAGTTTGAGCAATTTTGGCCCGGAGCGGTCTGTCCGGACCAAATTCAACCCGGTAAGATGCAAGGTATAGTTTGGCGTGCTGAAAAAATAGCTAACCGCTATGTACCACAGCAGCTTAATGTGCGAGTAATCTTCGAGCAAAATGACCGTTTATACGGCTTCGCTGGTTGCAATAATTTCAATGGTAGCTACAAACAACGCTCTAACCAACTTAACGTTCAACCATTAGTCAGCACACGTAAGTTTTGTGCTGACAGCAGTGAGTTAGAATCACAATTCACACAATCATTGCAATCTGCAGATCGAGCAGAGGTAAATGGTGATACGTTACAAATCTTCAAAAACAATCAACTTATTTTGCAGTTCAAACCCGCAGTAAATTAAGTTGTATTTTCGACTCTATCAGCCATAAAAAAAGCCACCTTGCGGTGGCTTTTTTATTAGCGGCTATATTAGGCAGCTAAGGCTTGTTTCGCTTTGGCAACTAAAGCAGTAAATGCTGCTTTGTCGAATACGGCGATGTCAGCTAAAATCTTACGGTCGATTTCCACTGAGGCTTTTTTCAAACCATCAATGAAACGGCTGTAAGATAGACCGTTCATCCGTGACGCAGCGTTAATACGCGCGATCCACAATTGACGGAACTGACGCTTACGTTGACGACGGTCACGGTAAGCATATTGGCCGGCTTTAATAACGGCTTGGAAAGCAACACGATAAACACGACTGCGGGCACCGTAGTAACCTTTAGCCTGGTTTAACACCTTCTTATGGCGCGCACGCGCCGTTACACCACGTTTAACTCTTGGCATGTCAGACTCCTAATTAATTATGCGTACGGCATGCAACGGACTAAGCCCGCGATGTCAACTTTAGCGACTAAGGTTTTTGGACCTAACTGACGCTTACGCTTAGAGGTCTTCTTCGTCAAAATGTGGCGAAGGTGTGATTGCTTACGTTTAAAGCTACCAGAAGCTGTTTTTTTGAAACGCTTCGCAGCACCTTTATTGGTTTTCATCTTTGGCATAGTTAAAAACTCGCATTGTTAAGTTACAACGAATAATAAGGCGCCAACCCCACCCTTTACAGTGTGGGGTTACACTTGAAAGCACTTATTACTTCTTATTTGGGGCCAGCATCATGATCATCTGGCGACCTTCCACCCGTGAAGGGAAAGATTCGCACACAGCAATGTCTGATAAATCTTCTTTAATCCGATTTAACATCTCAATGCCTATCTCAGTATGCGCCATTTCACGACCACGATACCGCAGCGTTACTTTAGCTTTGTCACCCTCTTCAATGAAGCGACGCAGGTTGCGTAGTTTTACCTGGTAATCGCCTTCATCAGTTCCAGGCCGGAATTTTATTTCCTTAATCTGGATCTGTTTTTGCTTCTTCTTCTGCTCTTTAAGAGCCTTACTCTTTTCGAACAGGAACTTACCGTAGTCCATCAACTTACACACTGGCGGTTCGGCTGTCGGGCTAATTTCTACTAAATCGGCTCCGCCTTCTTCTGCCAAACGAATGGCTTCAGCAATACTTACTACACCCAGCTGCTCACCTTCAATACCAATTAACCGTACCTCTGGTAGGTTAATTTCTTCATTTATCCTGTTAGGACGGTTTGCAGGTAATGTTTTCTTTCCTACTTTAATAGTATGTTCCTCCGAAAATTATTCTTATCGCTTAATGGTTAAGCCCGGTTTGCAATTTCAGTCGTTAGCTTTTCAACAAAAGCCTCAACTGACATCTTACCTAAGTCTTCACCTTTACGCGTTCTCAGTGCAATATCACCGGCTTCCATTTCTTTGTCACCTACGACGACAAGATAAGGAATGCGCTTAAGCGTGTGCTCGCGGATTTTAAAGCCTATCTTCTCATTTCTCAAGTCACTTATGACCCTAATACCGTGAGATTTGAAAGTTTTTACTAATTTCTGCACATATTCGGCCTGATTATCGGTAATATTCATAATCACAACCTGAGTTGGTGCTAACCAAGCCGGAAAAAAGCCCGCGTATTCTTCAATCAAAATACCGATAAAACGTTCAATCGAGCCCAAAATCGCACGGTGAATCATCACAGGTGTTTGCTTATCACCACTTTCGGCAACGAAAGTTGCACCTAAGCGGCCTGGTAATGCAAAGTCTAACTGCACGGTACCACACTGCCAGGCTCGACCTAAACAGTCATGTAAGGTGAATTCAATTTTAGGACCATAGAAAGCACCTTCGCCCGGCTGCAAGTCATAAGCAATATCATTGGCTTTTAATGCTTCTGTTAAACCTTGCTCGGCTCTGTCCCACATCTCGTCGGTACCAATACGCTGTGCCGGACGCGTTGACAGTTTTACCGCCACGTTTTTAAAGCCAAAGGTGCTGTAGGTATCAAATACCATCTGAATACATTTAGTCACTTCAGCCTGCACTTGATCTTCAGTACAGAAAATATGGGCATCATCCTGGGTAAAACCGCGTACGCGCATTAAACCGTGCAAACCACCTGATGGCTCATTGCGGTGGCAACAACCAAACTCGGCCATACGCAGTGGTAAGTCACGATAAGACTTTAACCCCTGGTTGAAAATTTGTACGTGACCTGGGCAGTTCATGGGTTTAATTGCGTACTCACGGTGCTCAGACTGGGTCGTAAACATGTTGTCTGCATACTTTTCCCAGTGACCCGATTTTTCCCATAGTACGCGGTCCATCATTAATGGGCCTTTTACTTCGTCGTAGTCATATTCACCCAGCTTTTCACGCACAAAGGTTTCCAGCTCACGGAAAATCGTCCAGCCATCGTTGTGCCAAAACACCATACCCGGTGCTTCTTCTTGCCAATGAAATAAGCCCAGCGCTTTACCAATTTTACGGTGATCGCGTTTTTCGGCTTCTTCTAACTGCAATAGATAAGCCGCCAACTGTTTTTTGTCCGCCCAGGCGGTACCATAAACACGTTGCAGCATTTTATTCTTTGAGTCGCCACGCCAATAAGCCCCTGCTACCTTCATCACTTTGAAATGCTGACAAAAGCGCATATTGGGTACGTGTGGGCCGCGGCACATATCGATATATTCTTCGTGATGATATAAACCCGGCTGATCGTCTTTGCTGACGTTCTGCTCTAAAATTTCCATTTTGTAGCTTTCGCCACGGGCTTTAAAGGTATCGAATGCTTCTTGCCAGCTGACTTTCTTCTTAACAACGTCATATTCTGTTTTAGCTAACTGCACCATGCGTGCTTCAAGCGCCGCCAAGTCATCACTGCTAATGGGCTGTTCAAGATCAACGTCATAATAAAAGCCGTTATCAATCACCGGGCCAATGGCCATTTTCACGTTCGGCCATAACTGCTTAATAGCATGACCCAATAAGTGTGCACATGAATGGCGAATAATCTCTAATCCATCCTGATCTTTACTGGTGATAATGCTTAACGTTGAGTCAGTCGTAATAGGGTCACAGGCGTCAACTAACTGGCCGTTAACCTTACCCGCGATGGTAGCTTTAGCTAACCCCGGGCCGATGTCTTTGGCAACATCCATAACAGAAACAGCATGGTCAAAGGCGCGCTGACTACCGTCAGGCAGAGTAATAACTGGCATGATAAATCCTTATACAGTGGTGGCCCAAACCAAGGGTCACTTGTTCAAACACAACAAAAAGTGCTCGTGCAGCAAAACAGTTAATGGCTTATACAAGAAGCCATCTGTTAAACCGGGCACGACCACCTAAAAATGAGGCATGATAGTATCATTAGCTCGTGCTATTGACTACACAGCGGCAAGTATTTACCTCACCATTTAACCAAGCACCCTTTAATATCATCTCGTCACGTATAATTGGTGCAATAAAACTGTTTGAACCAGAGCACATAGGGCCACTAGAATAAGGGCCAGCATAAATAAGTTTACCTGCACGAAAAATCAATATCGCAGGCGTAGCTGGTAGCCTAAATTGTGTGCGATGAATATCTAACATCTCTCGCTCAAATTGCACCGCATCAGGTAAGTGATAAAGTCGCGAAAAAGCCTCTTTATGTCTGTCTGTTAACTTATTACACGGACAAGCCTCTTGCCGTACATGCACAACCTGCGTGCCCGCTATTTCATCAATACCCAGCTGCGTAATACTGAATTGACTAGCGTCGTGTTGATACCACATACCAGCACTATCGAATATGCCATAATTTTGATTGCCAAAGAAAAACAAACCAGCACTGATTGATATCAGCCACAGAAAAAAAATCAGGCTAACCAGCCTGATTCTATTGCGATATGTCATTGATGGCATCACACCAGAAATTTCGATGACTCGATACTTAGCGCACTACTTATCCGCTCTAAACTATCAGCACTGCGAAGCACCTTTTGGCCTTGCTCATTTTGTGACATCGTCATCTGGCTTAATTGTTGTGCACTCTGAGCAATTTCGTTGCTCGATGCTGTTTGCTGCTGCAATGAGTTCGACATAACATCAGTTGACGTTACAACGTGTTGTGCTTGCCCTAAAATAGCCTGCAGTAACTCGCCACTTTGCTTAGCATGATGCCGGGTATCTTCAAGCTGCGCCATACTGCGTTTAACAACTTCAACAGATTGAGTACTATTAGTTACCAAGCGCTCTATCATTAATTTAATTTCGTCAGTAGACCCCCGGGTACGCGACGCCAGAGTCCTTACCTCATCAGCTACTACAGCAAACCCTCGCCCTTGCTCACCCGCTCTTGCAGCCTCGATAGCCGCATTCAAGGCAAGCAAATTAGTCTGTTCTGCAATAGCTTCAATTACATCAAGCACTTTACGTATATCTACCGTAGCATTGGCAACATCATTAACCTTATCGCCTGTATCTTCCAATTCTTTCGCTAACTGTTGAACAGCATGGATCGTATTACTAACAGATATTTTGCCCTCTGCCGCTGCATTTTCTGCTGTATTGGCAAATTTCAATACATTTTGAGATAAATCAAAAACCTCTTTAACCGTATGCGACATTTGTTCGGTTGCCGCTGCAATCCTGTCTACCTCACTCATTTTTTTTGCCATACCATCGGAAAGAGCATCACCTTCATCGAGTAGTGTCTTAGCCTCAACTTTTAGAGTATCAGCTTGCTGTTCTATTGTTTTAATGGTGGCTTGCAGCGTATTAAGCACAGCATTAAAACCACTAATCACCTTTGAGTTAAGCTCTGGACAGCGATCGGTTAAAACAACCTTGCCATCATTTGTAAGTAATGAATCCGTAATATCAAATAATGCTTGACCAACAACAGCTTCGCGGTAGCTTTGACGACTTAAAATAACCAGTACGGCAGACTCAACAACAACATAAGTGGCATGAACGAAGACAATGCCAAACGATAAATCATCAGCTGGCACAAGAAAAACACCACCTCCTTGCATTTGCAAATACATAAACAATAGATGGTGTACAGCAATCGTTGCAGCAGCAGCGACTATGACTAAATAGTCACGAAAACCAATTAAAATAGCCAATAACACAAATATACCAAAATGCACCTCAATCATTCCTGCGGCTTGGTGTATATGAAGTGCAGCAAAGAACATAAATCCTATGCCAAAACTTACCCTCGCCAAAATATGATCACCAAGCATGCGGTAAAGCAAAATGGGAACAATTGCTGTCGGAACACCTATTAAAAGTGCAGCTAGCCATGAGTCATACCAAGATGCGAGGAACATTGCCATAACCAGTAAAAAAACATTTAGTCCGGTCATAATATTAAATGCTTGCACACGAAAACGTGGTGTTGCGATAGTCATATTCACTCCATTCTTTAAAGCTTGGCGATGTATCAAGCTTAATTTTAATTAGTACGTACTCAAATCTAAACGGCCTTACTAAAAGCGATGTCTATACGTTGATCTGAAAATAATAGATGTTCCAAGCCTGGAAAAAACAAATTAGATTACAATCGCTAGCGTTATTGAGACGTATTTAAATAGGTTTTGCTGTTAAGGCGCTATAACAGCATTAAGCTTTTCTTCTACGTCAAATTGCTGTTGGTTATAGAGACTAAAATAGTCCTCTGGTACATCAGGAGGTAAGCGTTTCATCGAATAGGCTTGCTCGATACTACCTATAATATCGACCGCGGAGGCAGCATCACCTTCACCATCACAAATAGCCGCTTTTATATCATCAGACAAATTTAAACCCACGATAAAATCGGCCGGTGTAATACCAAACAAAATGTCCACGCCAGATAACAAAGCCGTTAGAACAAATTGGCTTTGTGTTTTTTCGTTATGCTGCCACCGCTGCGCGAGCGCCTGGGCGGTATAAGCTCGCGTTAGTACTAACCCGGCAGCGGCGGGATTGCATTGGTTAAACACAGAAAACATAAGTACCCACTTACGCGTTAAATCTAACCCTAGCCTTACAATTAGCTCTTTAATCGAACTGACTTCACGCGCTTTTCTATACATAGGGCTATTTGCAATACGTAGCATGCCCATAACAACCGCAGGCTCATCATGCAGTTGAGCCGACAGCTTAGCAATATCGGGTTGATCTTCAAACAACGTGTTAATCAGCTCAGCCATTCGTAACGCCGTTGGCGGTACCTTCTTGCCAGTAACAATTTCAGGCCGCGCTAAAAAATATCCCTGAAACAAAGTAAAGCCCATTGTTTGACAAGTTTCGTACTGCTCTTGCGTTTCTACCCGCTCGGCTAACCAGGTTAAATTATACTTACGCAAGCGAAACATTTGTGCCCGCACCAAACGTAAGTCACAAAGCAAAATATCAACTTTGATAATATCAGCAAGCGCAATTAGTGGCTCCCAGGCGGCATCAAATTCGAAATCGTCCAGCGCAAAGCGAAACCCTCTTTGTTTCAATGCAGACACACAGGCAATAAATTCTGGTGTGGGGGCAATACGCTCAACTAACTCTATCACCACATTCTCAGCATCGAGCGGCAAGAAACTCTGTGCCATCAAAAAATTGGCACAGACGTTAATAAAGGTAGGCACATGATAATGTGCTGATTGTTCTGAAATGCTACTGCACAGATTGAGGACCAACTCAGTGGTGGCGAGGTTATCACCAAGCTCAAGTGCGGTGACACCAGTGTCGCTACGATATAACAACTCGACACCAACCCGGTTTAGATTTTGATCAAATATGGGTTGTGCAGCAAATAAACTATGTACGTCTTGCGTACTAACAACAGTATTTCTAGCCGAATACGTCATATGCTTATCCATTGATATGTTAACAATGCAACGCTCTTGCTTTGTTTTATCACTCAACCAACGCCTGTGCAATACATTACTTTTTACTAAATTATTGGCACTACAGCTGTTTCGTTATACATGTAATAGAGTCGTTTGGTAAGGCATTGTTTCAACAACAAATTGATAGCTAACACTTAGCAAAGCAATCATATTGCTGTAAGAACTGCTTAATTTTGACTAAACAACGATGAATTAGCGGACCTAATTTAACCTTGGCCAGCTCAGTGAAATTTTTGGTTTATCAGCCATACTTGAAACTTCACCCCAAGGAGAGAAAAGATGTGGCAAGCCATTGTTGAACACATTAATAGTGAGCAGGATGGGCAATTCGACATTGAACAAAAACAGCAGCTTACTGGCGGCAACATTAATATCGCTTATCACATTAGTGGCAAAGGCCAGCAATTTTTTGTCAAAATTAACCAACGAGAACAACTAGAGCAGTTTGAAAGCGAAGTTTTAAGCCTACAAGCTTTACAACAAGCAAACTGTATTCGGGTTCCTGCCAGTATTTGTACAGGCCAGACCATAGATAAAGCATTTCTGGTACTTGAATACCTGCCATTAAGTAACGAGACCGTCCCAGGCTGGCGTAACTTAGCGCAGCAGCTGGCGTTACTGCATAAACAACATACTCAAGCAATGTACGGCTTTGACTGGGATAATAGCCTGGGTACCACGGCGCAGCCAAACAAATGGCAAGCAAACTGGAGTAGCTTTTTCTCTGAGCAACGCCTCGGTTGGCAGCTACAGCTGTTATTAGAGCAAGGGTTTGGCTTTGGTAAAATTGATTCTTTAGTTGAAAAGTGCAGGCAAAGGCTGCAGCACTATCAGCCACCGCCAAGCTTATTACACGGTGATCTTTGGCGCGGCAACGTAGGTTTTGTTACTGATAGCCCAGCCGTGTTTGACCCAGCCTGTTATTACGGTGACCGGGAAACGGATATTGCTTTTACCACGCTATTTGGGCGTTTTCCGGAACAATTCTATCAAACCTACCAGGAAATATACCCCTTAGATAAAACATACACCGAGCGCCAAGATCTTTATAATCTCTATCATGTACTTAACCATGCTTATTTGTTTAGGGGCGCTTATCTGGTTCAGGCGCAAGAAATGATAAAACAGCTGTTTTATTAGCACCCTATCTGCAAATAAGTAACTTTTGCCCGTAAGATGTATTAATTACTGGCACAAATGGACACGTTTTCATGTTAGATAAAAAGCAGCAACCGGTTGCCTTGATAACAGGCAGTGCCAAACGGCTTGGACGACAGACAGCCATTACATTACATAACGCAGGTTACAATGTGATTATTCACTGTAACCGCTCGCGCGATGCAGCTGACACTCTGGCGAAAATATTAAATAACCAACGACAAGAAAGTGCCGCGGTATTACAGGCGGATTTGCTCGACGAAAACGGCTGGCAGTCATTTGCGGTAGATGCTATTGCCTGTTTTGGCGGACTTGATGTATTGGTTAACAATGCTTCTAGTTTTTTTCCTACCCCGGTCGCGCAGGCGACAATAGCACACTGGCAGGACTTATTTGGTTCTAATGTGAAAGCCCCCTATTTTCTCAGCCAGGCATTAGCGCCAGAGCTGGCAAAGCGTGGCGGCGTTATTATAAACATGGTAGACATTCACGCAGAAAAACCACTAGCAGGCCACAGTCTTTATTGTATGGCTAAAGCGGCGCTTTTAATGATGACTAAATCGCTAGCCTGCGAATTAGCGCCTACAATAAGAGTTAACGGCATAGCCCCCGGCGCAATTTTGTGGCCACCAGAGCAATCTGTGCAACTTAGCGAACAAGATAAAGCAGCTATATTGCGGCAAATACCGCTTCAGCAACTGGGATCGCCGGACGATATCGCCAACAGTGTACTATTTTTAGTGCAATCGCCTTATATTACCGGGCAAATTCTGGCAGTAGACGGCGGACGTAGTTTAAGCAGCACCAGCAAAGCTTGAAGCATACTAGCGTAGGAGCCAAAATGAGTATTTTACAGCAAACTATCAGCTGTCCGTTTTGTGGCCATGCTGTTCACCTTACTGTCGAAGTAACTGACGAAGATCAAAGCTATATTGAGGATTGCAGCAACTGTTGCAATCCTATGCATGTAAGGGTACATAAAGACGAACAACATCATAGCATTCAATTATTTATTGACGCTGATGACGAGCAATATTACTAAGTTGGTAAATTCGACGAAAAGCGCTCAGCCATAATGCGCTCGACGGTTTGCACTATGGTTTGCGTTTGCTGATCCAGCTCGATATTGCATATATCACCCACTTGCTTTTCGCCCAGCGTGGTAATATTTAGCGTTTCCGGTATTAAATACAGGCTAAAACCATCGGCATAGGTTTCGCCTACGGTTAAGCTACAACCTTCAACCGCAATAAAGCCCTTACTTAATATAAAGCGCATAAACTCTGGTGCAACTGTGAGCCGCATCGCACAATTGTTCGCTGTTTTATCTATCTGAGTAAACGTAGCGGTAGTTTGTATATGCCCCGACACAATATGGCCGCCCAATTCACTGCCAAAGGTTAGCGAACGCTCAAAGTTAACCTTATTGCCTGGTTTAAGTTGGCCTAAATTAGTTTTACGCAGTGTTTCTTCAATAACATCAAACCGCACCCAGCCAGCAGCTGCATCAAAATCGGTCACCGTTAAGCACACTCCATTAATCGCAATACTGGCGCCACGGGTTAACTGTTGTAAATAATCTATCCCAGGCTGCACGGTTAATTGACGAAAAGCCCCTTCGTCGCGAATAGCGGTTAACACCGTTTTGGTTTGAACTATTCCGGTAAACATAAGCCCCCATTTGTGCTACATTGCGCGCCATTGCACGCTGCTAAAACGACAGATCCGCTATGTTACCTTTTTCTCGCTTTGAAGCCAGAACCATCCTCAAACTTTCCGGCCCCATTGTGCTGGCACAGCTTACCCAAACGCTAATGTACTTTGTCGACACCGTTATGGCTGGCCGCTACAGCGCAGTTGATATGGCTGCCATTGCTGTCGCCTCAGGTTTATGGTTTCCGGTGGTAATGACACTTCAAGGTTTGTTGCTGGCGTTAACCCCCATAGTGGCGCAGTACTATGGCAGCAAACAGGTTAAACCGGTAACCCACTTTACGTTGCAGACTATGTATTTAGCCATGGCATTGGCTGCAATGCTGTTTGTACTGATGCTGTATGTGCATGTGCCGATAGATTTGTTGAATATGGATGAAACACTGCGGCAAAAATCGCTGGATTACCTGTATTACGTCAGCTTTGGCCTGTTTCCGGCAGCAGGTTATATGGTGCTGCGCAGCATGTTTGAAGGCATTGGCAATACCAAAGCCAGTATGTGGATTAGCTTTGTGGGTATTCTGGTCAATATCCCGGCTAACTATGTGTTTATATACGGCAAACTCGGCATGCCAGCATTAGGTGGAGCCGGCTGTGGTATTGCTACGGCGCTGGTGTTTCTGGCCATGTTTATTGCCATGCTTATTTATGGTTGGTTTAGCCGCAGTACTACGCGCTACCGCTCTCACCCTGCTAGCTATGGGGTTAATCTAAAAGATATCTGGCAGATTGTCTGCATCGGCACGCCTATCGCGTTTTCAATCTTTTTTGAAGTAACCTTATTTGCCTGTATTCCACTGGCCATAGTGCACCTTGGCCCTATTATGGTTGCCGGACATCAAATCGCACAAAACTACAGTGGTATCGTGTTCATGCTGCCGCTGAGCCTGGGTATGGCCACCACTATCCGGGTGGGGCATTTAGTTGGCCAGCAAAATGTGCAAGAGCTAAAAAAAGCCATATCCACGGCGATTATACTGGCGGTGCTAATGTCTTTTGTTATCGCCAGTTTAACCTTTGTACTTCGTGGCAGCATAGCAACGCTGTATTCACCCAATGCCGACGTTATTGCCTTAGCCGCATCGCTACTGATTTTGGCCTGTTTTTATCAGGTGTCGGATGCCATTCAGGTGGTATCGGCCTGCGCGCTGCGTGGCATGAAAGTTACCAAACCGGTATTTTTTATTACCTTAATTGCCTATTGGCCAATCGGTTTTGGTTTGGGCGCCGTATTGGGATTAACCCACTGGTTAGTCGAGCCGATGGGTGCACATGGCTTCTGGATTGGTATTATCGTGGGCTTAACGGTTGCCGCCATCATGCTGACGATAATTTTAAAACGTACGTTACACAGGTTTTCACATGAAACGGTTTAACATATGAAACTATGGTTGCTGCCGATAGTGGCACTTAGCTTGGTTGCCTGCACAGGCAACAACGGTGATAAAGCGTTAACCAATTACCAGCAGCGTTTAGCGCGGGTGTTGGACACCCCGTTGCCAAACGGCGACCTTGCCGCCCCTGCCCCCTTGCTGGCAGAGCGTGATTTAAAGCAGGCATTGCCAGACCTACGCATAGACTTAACAGACGCTTATGCCAGCCGTCGCTGCGGCCTGGATACCTTAATAGGCGAGCGTAACAGTAGTCTGGGCAAGGTATATAGCGCCAGTAAACAGCTGAGTTATGAGCTCCGGTTTTTACAACAATTAGCCCAATGCTTGCAACAACGCTGGGACAGCGACGAGTTATTAGCGCAACTGCAGCAGGTGTATCAGCAAAAACAACTCAGCATCGATATCGCCTTTAACAATATGTTGCTTACCGACGATACCCTGCGAAAAGAATTACTGGGCATCAGGAAAACGCTGCCACTAAAAGACGCGCCAGGCTATAGTGAAACCTGGCAAGCGCTAAGTGAACTCACCCGGTTGCAACAACTTATCGCCGAGCAAAACTGGCACGCTGCCAGCCAAATTGATATAGAACAGCAGCTACAACGGCTGTATCAATTTAACTTTGTTGGCCGCTTACAGTACAGTCTGCGCTTAAGTCAGCATCAGTTAGCACAACTTAATGCAATGTTAGAGCAACACAACAGCACCACTTTATGCCCTGGCGGCAGAGACAGCGAACAACTGCAGATTTTGGCCAATATTTTTGGTAAATATTTTATCCCGGAAGTGCAACTGTACACGGTAGAGCTCAGCCGTTATCAGCAACAATTGTGGCCACTTTTACAGCAGCTTTATCAACACACCCCGCTTAATACGCCATTACAACAACGTTTTGAGCAACACTACGATGGTATGCGCACAGAGCTTAGCCATCATGTCACCTGGTGGCAAAACCTCAACCGCCAGTGCCCACTTGCACTAAATGCAACAGTCAAAGGGCCTTAAGCGGCGAAAAATACAGCAAACTCACGCTGCCGCCATAAAAACACTTGCCAATATAGCAGTGGCACAATAACATAGCCGCCGTTGTCAGCTTTGCTTAGTGCAAAGGTAAACAACCCAAGTGTGCGTCCTTAGCTCAGCTGGTTAGAGCACTACCTTGACATGGTAGGGGTCGGTGGTTCGAGTCCACTAGGACGCACCAATAATTCTAATAAAAACGCCACCTTAAGGGTGGCGTTTTTGTTTCTACAGCTACCGTTTACGTATTCGGGCAAGCAACGTAATTGCTGAAAGGACTTTCCAGCTGGTGGTCAATGCTTCAGTTATCCGCGCTGACTTCTTCTATTTAATACAACGTTTCATTTCAAATGATTAATTTTCGGCCGGACGCACTGGTAGCTGTTGTTGCTGCAGCCAGTTATACAAGTCCTCGCCGGCATATACCTGGCGCCAGGCGCCATGTTCGGCCTGCTCCAGCATGCTAAAACGTACCTCGCTGTGGCCCAGCTGGCGGAGGGTTTCAATACCGGGGTAAAAATAGTTTTTATTCACGGCAGAATCACGCCCGGCGGCAAATACCCACAGCGGCGTTTGCGCTTGTGCAATAGGTGGCATTAAATCCGGATGGCCCCAGCCGACTACCGGCGCCACAGCAGCAAACAGCTCTGGATGCTTACTGGCCATAAACCAGCTACCAAAGCCACCATAGCTAATACCGGTTAAATATAAACGGCTGCCGTCGGTATTGTAGCTGGCCTGTACATTTTGCAGTATGGCCAGCAGGTCTTGCTCTGCGTGCTCCCAACCATCGGGTAACAGCGGCGGTACTGCGCTCATATCGCTGACGGGCTCAGCCGGGGCTATGGGCCTGATGGACGCAAACATATCCGGCCGCGGCGGTATGCCATCGGTCAGGCGCTTAGGAATATCAGCGCGCGAGCGGTTAGCAATATAGGATACCTGTCCCATATTAAACATCTGCAGTTGCGGTACCACGATAATAAACGGCAGATCACGCTTTTGCACCCAGGCTTCGTATAACGGGCCATGGATTAAGGTGTAATCCAGCTCATCAAGGCCGTTACCGCGCTCGCCATTGCCATGCAAAAACAGCATTACCGGCCATTTTTTGTCACTGTTTTGCTGATAACCGACCGGTAAATAAACAAAATACTGCCGGTTGCTGTTGTCGATACTACTAACATAGTCCAACCGTAACAGCTGGGCTGCGCTGTTTGCCTGCTGCTGAACCGAATCGCTACTGACACACGCCGCCAGCAGTATTAACGTTACAGCGAATAAGGATACCAGTGCCCAAATTTGCTTTTTCATCTTTGCTCCGTTGCCCAAAATCGCGTTATCCGTAAGATAAAGTTAAAAACGGCTTAAGTATAGTTGTGATTCTAAGGCTTACGGCATACCTCTAATGCAACTCAGCGGCTGGCAATTTCCGTATGCAGTACCCACTATTGAGCCTTGCAGCACGCCTTACCGGTAGCACAGTTGGAGCAGACAGCCTGCGATGCAGGCTGTCTGGGCATATCAAAACAAATCGATATTGGGGAAGTCAACTGTACCACTGCGGATACTGTTATACAGCGGCGTGTAACCAACAAAGCTGTAATTGTTCAGTTGTGTGTCGGCAAACAGGAAGATTGACATTCTGTCACTGGTCCACAGAGTGTACTCCGAGTTCATTGAGCGCAGAGCACCGTTGTGGGTTAAGCGCCCACCGGTATTGCGGATGCCCTTGGCATAATTATCACCGCCACGTTCGCTGCTGATAAACCTTTTAAAGGCAGCTGCAGAAATCAGATCAGGCCGCTTATTGCCACCGTCTAACCGCGCCATCAGTCTCTGATAACCAACAGCTGAACACACCCAGCCGCCATGCCCGGCCATCCGACGGTGATTCATAACATAAGCTGCGCCGGCGACATAATTTACTTCATTATTAAATAAAGCATTGTTTGCCCTGGCTAACACACAGTCAGCCCCTGATGGCCGCATAAATACCGCGTTAATATAGCCCGCATAGCTTTGGCCTGACGCCACTTCTATTAACTGCTCGGCAATGTTATAGCCAATGTTTGAGTACGTCATACTGCCGTTAGGTGCCTGGATCAGGCGCACATTTTGTACAATCCAACTTAAGTAGTCGTTACGACTGGCGTTGCCCAGTGTTGGGTCAGTATCCTGATTACAGATATTCCAGCCAAAGCCAAGATGGATAAGCGGTGAGCAAGCCTCCAGCGCGGACGAATTAGACCAGCCGCCCATAGTGTGCTCTAACACGTCCAGCACCCGGATATTCGTCAGACGTTGCAGGTTCAATTGACAGGCGATATCTCCAACCCGACAAGCTGGCAACGTGTATAGCTGATTTAGCAAACCGGTGGCACCAAATACCCGCGCCTCTGGATCCAGCCGGCCTTGCTCAATCAGCCGGGACGCTGCAGCACCGGTTATGGCTTTTGAATTACTGGCAATGCGCGCTACGGTGCCGGTTGTCATATCAATATTGCGCTGCGCATCACGTAAGCCAAAGCCTTTGGCATACACCAGACGCTCGTCTATGGTTATCGCGATGGATAAGCCAGACAAATTGTTGTTGCTACGAAAATCTTCAATCATGCTGTTTAAGTTAGACAAAGACGCACTTTGCCAGGCGGTATTATTGAAAATTGCCGCCATTTTTACATCATGCGCCGGGCCATACCCTACTACCACGGTTGGGCGGGCGCCTTCGTAATATTGATCGTTAAATAACTGCTGATAGTCATTTAACTTAACCAGATGACGCGCGGTCCAGCGTGGGCTGCTGTTGTGCCAAATAGCCGAATAGTAATCCGCGCCATTTAAATGAAACACATCGACCAGCACTGGCGCAAAGCCCTGTGCTTTGTAATTGTTGACCAATTGCTGATAAGTATTACTACTCACGCCATGGGTGGCACGTAGTGCCGGGCCGCTGGTTACTTGCCATAGCGCAGCGTAGCGTTGCTGGCCCGCTTTGGCATAACCGGAAACATGCATCAGCCGAAAACCTTTTGCCTTTTGTGTATTGTAAATGCTTTGATACTGAGCGTGGCTCATATCGTGCCGGGCATACCAGGCGGTGTTTTTCTTATGAAAAATTGCCGTAAACACCAGCTGACCGTTCAGATTGAACGGGTTCACCATCACCGGCTGATAGCCACTTTTTTTCAGACTATTAACTTTGTTCTGATAGCCCGCTTCGGTAAGATCATGAAACGCCAGCCATAGCGGCGCCTGAGGTTTATGTTGCCACACGGCGTTATAACGCGCCTGGCCCTTAGAATTATGTCCATTCAGATAGGTTAGCTGATAGCCCTTGGCGTGCAGATCAGCATTCTGTTCAGCAAAGCTTTGCGCGGCGATATTATGTCGCGCTACCCAAGCGGCATCGGCCGCATTTACGCCCAGGCAATAGCCGAGCAGAACGAATATTACCAACAGTTGTATTACAGTTTTCATGCTATATCTCCCTTGAAACACCCTGACACTCCGGCTGTGCAGCTAACACTAGCTGACCCCTTTGCGCATCCTTGTATTGCCAGCGACATTGTAATAATGCCCCTCAGGAGAAACTGCTAAAAAACTGCTCAATCTGCCACTAAGCCGTCATATTTTTCTGCCTTATTCACCAATATCTTCAAACCACAGCTGGGGCTTAGCGGCAATAAAATCCTGCATCAACTGAATGCACTCAGCATTATGTTGGTTTTCCAGAACCACGCCGCGGCTTTGCACATAAGCCTCCGGCCCCTGAAAGGTTTGGTTTTCACCAATCACCACCTTTGGTATGCCATATAGCAATACGGTGCCGCTGCACATATCGCAGGGCGACAAGGTAGAGTACAGCGTAGCGCGGCGGTAATCAGCGGCAGTTAAGCGCCCAGCATGTTCCAGGCAATCCATTTCGGCATGCAGTACACAACTGCCCTTCTGCACCCGCTGGTTATGGCCGGCGCCAACAATCTTGCCGTCAATAACCAACACCGAGCCAATAGGAATACCGCCCTCAGCTAAACTTTTTTTCGCTTGGGCAATAGCCGCCTGCATATAGATATCTGTCATATTTGCTCCTGTGGCAACGATAGCCGTGACCGAAAAACACAGAACTCACTGTTCAGTGATGGTCAGGCTTAAAACTTATAGTTCAGGTTACCAGCGCATAGCGCTGTTATAAACGGATTAACACTAAGCTTTAGTAAATAAACGAGCATAAAGCACTTACCCGGCCATTAGCCAGCCGCATTGGCAGAATAAGTATGAAAGGTGTCATACTGCCAACAGTGTGCGGTTTTACACTAAGCAGAGTCTAAAACCACAGGAAAAGATACATGAACAAGCTAACACCGTTTACCGGGCAAACACGGCCTGGCTTTATCTCGCCACTTCGCGCGCTGCGCTGGCTTGGCCTGGCGTTAATACTACAATTGCTGGCGCTGCCGGTGCAGGCAGAGCAGCCGTTTAAAGTGGCTATTTTACTGTTCGACGAGGTGCAAATTATCGACTTTGCCGCACCTTATGAAATATTCGGCCAGGCGAAATTTGAGGTATTTACCGTATCAGCCGACGGTAAAGCAGTGACCACCGTGATGGGCTTAAGCGTTAACCCGACATACAGCTTTGCCAACATGCCGGATGCCGACGCCATTCTGGTGCCAGGTGGTAATACCGGTACGGTGATGCAGGATAAACAGGTACTCAGCTGGCTTAACGCACAGCAGAAAAAGGCCGGCCATATTTTATCGGTGTGCACCGGCGCACATATTCTGGCTGAGTCTGGCTTGCTTAACGGTAAAGCCGCTACCACCTTTCATCGCGCCATCGACAGTTTTGCCAACGCTTACCCGGCCATTAGCGTGCAGCGACAGCAACGCTTTGTCGATAACGGCCAAATTATTACCTCGGCGGGCTTATCCTCCGGCATAGATGCATCATTGCATTTGGTCAGCAAAGTATTGGGCGAAGACAAAGCCCGCACGGTGGCGCTGCATCTGGAATACGACTGGGATCCGAACGGCGGCTTTGTCCGCGCTAATATGGCCGACCGCATGTTGCCGCACAATGACTATAACTGGCCCGACGGTATAGTATTTAACCGCATCAGCGCCTTTGGTGACGAACAGCACTGGCAAGTTAGCTATCAGGCAAAAACCAGCGCCAGTGCCCAACAGCTGATGGACGTGTATAACGCTGCCATGGCCAAACATGCTGACTGGCAAGTAAAGACTACCGGCTCAGCGCTGCGTCAAGAATGGCGTGGTGCTGCTGACAACCAGGGCTGGTTTACCACAGCGGCAATATCAGCCGATACTGCCGCTGACAGCTATGTCATTACATTGCAGGTTTATCAGGAGCCTTGATTAAAAATGCGGCGCAAAAAGATCGGTTTTTTATTGTTTGACCAGTTTAACGGCCAGGACTTAATCGGCCCGCTCGAAGCTTTTCATTCGGTATCTGAGGTTACCGAATCGCCGTACCAGTGCGTGTTTATCGGGCCTGAAGCCGGCCCGTATCGCTCTGAGGCAGGTCTGACTATGTTAGCAGACCTTGCTCTGACGGATGTTAATCTGTCAGAAACGCATCAACTGGACACGCTGATTATTCCCGGCGGGGCTGGCTCACGAAGCGCAAAGGTGCAATCGGTACTCTGCCCCTGGCTGCACCAGGTAAGCCCGGCCATCAGACGGATAGCCAGTGTCTGCACCGGCGCCTTTATTCTGGCACAAAGCGGCCTGCTCGACGGTTTGCCGGCCACGACCCACTGGGCTTTTGTCGACGAGCTCAGTAAACGCTATCCAAACATTCAACTGCAGGCCAACGAATTGTTTGTCGACAACGGCCATATCGCCACCTCGGCCGGTATTACCTCGGGTATCGATCTTAGTTTAAAGCTGATTTAAAATGATCTTGGCAGCGACATCGCCAGCCAGGTGGCGCGCTATCTGGTGGTGCACTTTCGCCGCGCCGGCCATCAGGCGCAATACTCGGTGCCGCTGCAGTTTCAAACTAAAACCGACACCCGCTTTAGTTCACTCACCGGTTGGGTACTGCAAAACCTGCAGCGTGATTTAACTGTAAGCTCTCTGGCCGCGCACTGCGGCATGAGTGAGCGTAATTTTTATCGCCATTTTGTTGAGCAGACAGGTGAAACACCGGCACGCTACATCGATTCACTGCGGTTAGACTACGCCAGGCAACTGCTGGTTGAAAAAACCTGGCCCATAGACAAAATCGCCCAAGCCTGCGGCTATCAAAGTAGCGACGCCTTCCGGCGCGCCTTTGTACGTAAATTTGTCATGGCACCCAACGCCTACCGCGAGCGGTTTCGTTGATGCTTGTATGGCCACTGTTGCCAGCTAAGGTGTAATTGACCGACTCCCCTATCCGGCATCATGTTAGCGGCGTTCGCAATGTGTTTACTTACTAACTAAACGCATTTAGCATGGCGGTGTTTAAACGGAGTTTCCATGACACTTATCATACAGTTAGCACTCGTATCCGGTTGGAATAATAATGAAATCTAAGTCATATATTGTCGATAGAGCACTGCACTGGATATCAGCTTTATTGTTGCTTTTTATGCTGCTGAATTTATCGTCGCAGCTGCATAATGTGGACTGGGATATTAAAGGGCAACTCGAGCACAGGCAGGACGCCGTTGAACTTCATGCTGTTTTAGGCATTACTCTGCTGTTGTTCACCATTGCGCGTCTTATTTTTCCGTACCTTAGCAAAACCAGCATTGAACGTGTCACTCCTACCTCGAAAAAGCACTCGATATTTATCAAACTAACTCACCTTAGCCTTTACGCTTGTATTTTTCTTTTGGCGGCGACAGGATTAGCGCTAATTAACAATTATCAAATACCCCTTACCGTTTTAGGCATTGAGCTAGCACCAGACAAAGACGCTTTTTATCAGGTTTTTCCGGGAATTCATGATATCCATATGGTACTTAAGCAGTTAATTTGGTGGCTGATAGCTATTCATTTTTTTGGCATTATGTACGCCAAAAGATAAAACTCTCATTCTTACTTCGCGTTAAATCGCGTCAGTTTGGATTAGCTCTAGTCAATGATCGCAATTGGCGCTGTTCGGCCATAACTGGTGAAGGGCAGATGTGAGCGAGCAGCGGAAGTTAATGCCGCAATATGGGACGCGCAACTGCTTGGCTAATATCAGCGAAAAAGCCGCGCAACCAAGCATTTTGAGTTCCAAACATAATTGCTTTGTTAGAGTTCATTAATAAATGACAAGAAGTTTTCGTTTAACTGTACAGCCCTAACTGAAACACTCCCATTTTCATTTTCTTTATAACTCCACCCCATATATTTCGGAAAATCTATCCAAGTTGGTTTAGGCGTTGGATATACAGATCTTGTCTCATAATTAGCATCACCATCTACGAGCGATACCAGAGCAATACCGTGCTCAGTAGCATATTTTATTGCGCCTGATTGAAAGCCCGTGGTGGCGAAAAGAATACCTTTTTGAGCGCCAAGAGAACGAACTCTATCATGTAGTATTTGAACCATACTCCTGGGAATAGCATTCTTATGTTTTTTACATTCAACAATTACCTT
>Ga0100394_1001386_pt1 | contig 20188 bp, 18 predicted proteins | sample CryGeymeta201518_FD_81549 | JGI IMG/M metagenome (GOLD analysis project Ga0100394, IMG submission 81549) | Groundwater microbial communities from Crystal Geyser aquifers in Utah, USA - Crystal Geyser metaG 2015-18 | ecosystem: Environmental > Aquatic > Deep subsurface > Groundwater | place: USA... | reverse complement strand
TTATACTGCTTTCAGTATGTTTAAACACACTTTAACTATCAGAGTAAATTCAATTTGCAAAGTTAAAAACTAGCTTGATTTGCTTTAAACGAGTACATTTTTTTTTCGTGCGTTTACCCTATTGCTCCACAAACTACTTCTGATGATTACGATTTTCTTTTATATAGAGATGAAGGATCTTTTTGTACAGATATTAACGCAAATGGAACTGTAGTATCGTGTAATTTTTCAGCATCTACTGCAGGTGCAGGTAATACAGGTGTAAATGGAGGGACTTCAAATTCACAAGGTGCTTTTGGTGGATCAACACCAATAAATGCAGATGTAGCTGTAACGGCAGGAGAACGTTATTATTTATTGGTCAATAACTATGCAATCTCTAGTTCAGGATTTAATTTGAACTTTTCAGGAACGGCAGGTTTGGACTGTGCAATTTTACCTTTAGAGTTTACAGAGTTTGGAGGAGAGAAAGTAAAAGACCAAAATTTATTGCATTGGGCAACAGCTAGAGAGTTTAATGCTTCTCATTTTGAAATTGAAAGAAGCAATGATGCTATGGATTTTATCAAAATAGGAGATTTGAAGTCTGGAAATAACAATTTAGAAAATCAAATCTATCAGTATTGGGATAAAGAGCCACAAAATGGAATCAATTATTATAGATTGAAACAAGTAGATTTGGATGGAACATTTACCTATACCAAAACAATCGCCATTGATAATCAAGGTATAATTACAAATTTTGAGCTTCAAAAAATGTATCCAAATCCTGCTCAAAATACTATCAATTTTGTTTTGGCAATTCCTTCTTCCAATTCAGAAATTCAATTAGAGATTTTTGATAGTAATGGAAAATCAATAACTCAGAACATTCAAAACTATCAAAAAGGAATTCAAAACTTTACTCAAAACCTATCTTCTTTTTCAAAAGGATTGTACATTCTCAGAATATCTAATCTAAAAACAGGACAAGTAATTACAGAAAAATTTGTCAAAAAATAATTTCTTAAATTTAAGGCTTTACATAGAAAACACAAATATTAACTATGCAACCTTTTCATCTAGCTATTCCTGTTATTGATTTAGAAAAATGCCGTCAATTTTATAAAGATATTTTGGGCTGTTCGGAAGGACGAAGTGATAGACATTGGGTAGATTTTAACTTTTTTGGACACCAACTTGTCATTCATCAAAAACCTCAAAGTGAATTTGTAACAGAAAAACCTGTTTCGAATCCTGTTGATGGACACGATGTGCCAGTTCCTCATTTTGGAGTGGTCTTGGAATGGGATACTTGGGTAGAATTAGCTCAAAAATTAAAATCTCAAAATATAAAATTTGTCATTGAACCCTATTTGCGTTTTGAGGGAAAGGTAGGCGAACAAGCAACGATGTTTTTTTTAGACCCAGAAAATAATGCACTAGAGTTTAAAGCCTTCAAAAATATAGATCAGCTTTTCGCAAAATAAAAATACGTATAACAGACTTCCTAGTCTGTTCGAAAAACAAAAACCATATTCTAATACCTAGAATATGGTTTTTTTATGTATATTTAAAAATAACAGATTGATTTTCAGTTGATTGTGTTTTTAGCAAGCAGAATACTCAATATGAGGAAGTTTATTTTCATCGGCTGCACAGATGACTAATTTTGTGTCTTCTTCTACCTTGTGTTTGAAGCTACATTGACACGCCAAACGCTCGTTTTCTTTTAGTTTTTCTAACTCAAAAAAGTTTTTTTCTACGCTTCCTTTTGGTGTTAGATTTTCGCTCCCTTCTTTGACAATCATTTTGCAAGTCGTACATTTTCCTTTTCCTCCACAGGAGTGTAACCAGTCTATTTGCTCATCTAAAATGTTTTGTAACAGGCTTTTTTTTGTGTCTGCCGAAAATTCTACGGCGTTCATGTTCTGAATTGTGATTTTTGGCATTGTTGGCAATATTTTGGAAATCAAGAAACTAAATTGAAAAACAGAACAAGAAAAAAGTGTTTTTTTTTACTATTTCTTAGTACTTGAAAAATAATGATTATTGAAATAAGGCAATAATTTAGACTACTAAAATAAAATAGAGTTCAAATTGTTTTCGTATTTTTAGATAAAATTTTAGAATAGCTTTAGGAGAAGTAGAAATATAAAAATTTTTAATACATTTTTCTAAAAAAGTCTTTAAAAAGTACATCAAAATAAGGCAATTACTTATCATTTTTACGAACTTGCAATTCCAAGTAAAAATTTGAAGAAAGAAACACAAAAAAATAGAATTCAATCCATTAAAAAATAATATCCAAACCCAATTACTAATAAAATTATGGCAAGTAAATTAAATAATAACGCTGTTCTTGCTTATGCTGAATCATTCGCTAAAGCCGTTTGTTCGGATTTTTTTGCAAAACATGAACGCATAACAGGTTCTCAGCTTACCGATTTTTGTGGAATCAAACAGATAAATTTATTTATCATCAAAATTCTTTTCGAAAAATGGCAGGCTGATAATGCCAAAATCAAAAGTCCGTTTTTTGATTACGAAAATCCAGAAATTAAGGCTCTTTTGGAGAAACTTATGAATATGCTTTCTCGAAATATTTCTATTGACCAAGCTACTTTTGAAAAACTGGTTACACAGTCGGTTGCTGATACGATTCAATTATTGTTAGCTCCTTATGTTTTCTATGAGCAAGAAATTCAGAAACTGGCGCAAAATGGAGGTACAATTCGTGTAAATGAAGAATTCAAACCTGCTCTAAAATATGTCAAGACACACAAAATTCTCTTTGAGCAAATTGTTAGAGGTTTAGAAGAAAAAAGCGATGCAGGAATGATTTCGACTACAAAAGCAATTGATACAATCGGAAATATTGTAGATAATAATGTAGAATATGATGATCCAAAAACGATTTTGCGCCAACTTGGAGATATTGTACCTCTCAAAATTCAAGAGTTTGTTACTTTTACTGACCAAAACCAGCAAGCCGAAAAAGTAGCAGAAAAAACTCCTCAACCAGTAGCAGAAGCAACTCCTCAGAAAGAAGAAACTAAAAATTTTTTTGATACTTCTTTTGAAGAAGAAACAGAAAAAACGACTAATTTTGCTCCTTCTGAAGTTATGCACATAGAGAAGAAAGTAGAAGAGAAGGTTGAGAGTATTTCAAAGCCAGTAGAAAGAGTAGAGAAAAAAGTTCAAGAAATACCGAAAGAAGATGCTCCTTTGTTCAAATCCTACAGGCGTGAGGAAGTAGAAGGGGAAAGTAATAGTTATTCTGCTTCTAATCTTATGAGTGAAGAGAAAAAAAATGGCACTCCAGTAACGGCTACAAGCACAATACCTAAACAGCCTGAAACAGCTAAAACACCTACTTTTGCTGATAAATATACAACAGGTGCTGACACAGAAGCACCTACTTTTGCAGAACGTTTTAAGCCTTCTGGAAAAACAATTAAGGAACTCATTACGCTCAATCAAAAATTTCTTTTTACTAAAAAATTGTTTGGAAATAATCAAGATGAGCTAGAAGATGCCCTTACAGGAATTGACCGTTGTGCGACACATAAAGAAGCAATTATGTTTTTGAAAAATAATTATATTATGAAATATGATTGGAATTTTCAGAATGACGAAGTAAAAGAATTTTGGGAATTGGTAGAACTTCGTTTCTAAATGCCAAATGTAGAACATAATTTAGTGTGTTATCTAAAAAAGTCATGGACGCATCTCAAAATGTCGTTTTTAGTAGGGAAAAGGCTTGCCTTTTCCTAAACTAGCATTTTGAATTGGGAAAAAACTGTATGGAAGGAAAAGGCTTGCCATTTCCCTACAACTATAAAATTAATAAAGCGACATCTTGAGATGCACCCAAAGTCATCAACAAAATAATTTTGTTGATGACTTTTTTTATGATTCAGAAAACGCAAAACAAAACCTCAAACAAGCTGTTAGCCATTCATTAACAACTAATAATTTATAATTCATCAATAAATAAAAAACTATGTTTGGCATATTCAAGAAAAAAGACCCAATTCAAGCAAAAATTGATAAACTGACAGAAACCTATAAAAAAATGAGTGAAGAAGCCTTTAAATTATCTCGTTCAGATAGAAAAGCCAGCGACCTCAAAACTGCCGAAGCAGAAGAAATATTGAAGCAAATAGATGAATTACGTAACTCTCAAAATGGATAAATAAATAATTCTGTAAATAATTACGAATAAATTTTATTAATTTTTTTATGTAAATAAAAATTAGCTACTTTGTGAACTGAAAACAACTAAAATTAGTTTTCTCTTCTTCTTTGATTCAAGAAAAAACAAAGTCTTCTTTCTATGACATATAAATTAGCAATTATTGGTTTGGGTTATGTAGGTTTGCCTTTGGCTGTTGAGTTTGGTAAAAAATATACGACAATCGGTTTTGATATTAACAAAAATCGCATAGACGAACTCAAAAAAGGATATGACCGAACACTTGAAGTAAATACTGGAGGACTAAAAGAAGCAAAAAAGCTTTCTTTTACTGCCAGTATCGAAAAACTTACAGAAGCTACAATTTATATTGTAACCGTTCCTACGCCTGTTGATTTATACAAAAAACCCGATTTAAAGCCTATTCTTGCAGCTTCAAAAACGGTAGGAAAAGTACTTAAAAAAGGAGATATTGTTGTCTATGAATCGACAGTTTATCCAGGTTGTACGCAAGAAGATTGTGTTCCTATTTTAGAAAAAGAAAGTGGACTCAAATTTAACCAAGATTTCTTTTGTGGCTATTCACCTGAGCGCATCAATCCAGGGGATAAAGAACATACAATTTCCAAAATCAAAAAAGTAGTGAGTGGAAGTACGCCCAAAATTGCACAAGAACTCAATACGCTTTATGGCTCAATTATTACAGCAGGAACGCACCTTGCCTCTTCTATCAAAGTAGCCGAAGCCTCAAAAGTCATCGAAAATGCACAGCGAGATTTGAATATTGCTTTTGTCAATGAATTGGCTCTTATTTTTGATAAAATGGATATTGATACGCTTGAAGTGTTGGAAGCAGCAGGTACAAAATGGAATTTTTTACCCTTCAAACCGGGGTTAGTTGGTGGGCATTGTATAGGCGTTGATCCGTATTATCTGACTTACAAAGCCGAAAGCTTGGGGTATCATCCAGAGGTAATTTTGGCAGGAAGAAGAATCAATGACACAATGGGGATTTTTGTGGCTGCAAAAGTAGTAAAATTAATGATTCAGAGAAGTAGCAGCGTAAAAGGCGCACGAATTTTAGTTTTAGGAATTACATTTAAAGAAAATTGTCCTGATATTAGAAACTCAAGAGTGATTGATGTCATTAGAGAATTTCAAGATTTTGGGGCAGATGTGGAAGTGTATGACCCTTGGGCAGATACAGCCGAAGTAAAACACGAATACAATCTTGATTTGATAAAAGAACCGACTGGAAATTATGACGCTATCGTTTTGGCAGTTTCTCACAAAGAATTTGAAGCACTAGATTTTGAAAATCTAAAACATGAAAAAACGGTTATTTATGATATTAAAGGAAAATTTGATAAATCTAAAGTAACGGCTAGATTGTAAAAATACTTGAACTGATTGGTAAATGATCTGTATGATTTATATGATGAATGAAGATAAATACAATTATCATACAAATCATTTACTAATACTATTTAAAAATAATTTCAATTATTTTTTTCTAGCTTTTCTCCATTTCACAATTCCAAAAATAATTCCTGCTAAAAGAATCCAAAATACCCAAAGGCGCATCACTCCAACCACAAACATCAAGAAGTCACTCCAACCTTCTCCCATATTTTCAAACAGACGACTAAAAAATGAACGCTTTGGTGGTTTGGAATAATTTTCTAATTTTTGAGTAAGTGTTAGATTGATTGTACTTAATGAAACTTGGTCTTTTAGGTAGCGCAAACGTCCTTCCTTTGCTTCTATTTCTTCACGAATAACACGCAATTTGTCTTCAATTTCCAAAATTTCAGAAATCGTTTTGGCATTTTTCAAAATTTCTGTATAACGAGTTTCTACTTCTCTTTTTGTCTTCAAACGTGCTTGAATATCGACAAATTCTTCACTTACATCTTGTGAGTTTTGTGATTGACTTTCAATATATCCAATACTTCCCAAATCCTTCATCAAATTTTCAAAGTTACTTGAAGCAACACGAATTGTTATAGTTTGTTGCTTTGAAGAGCTGTAATCATTATAATTAGCAGCCGAAGTAAATCCTTTATTTGCTTTTACTTTTTGTAAAACTTCTTCTTTAGCTTTATCCAAATCTTGTACTTGAAGTTGCATATTGCCAGTTTTGATAACGTGTAAACCTTGTACGATAGGTTCATTAGAAGTTCCTCCTTCTGTTCCATCTTGGTAGTTTGCAAAACTAGCAACTGGCGATTCTGTCATAGGCATAGATTCCTCTGTAATATAATCAGCACTAGCAGACTCTGTTTTATAAGAAGGGTCTGACTGACCACAAGCTGTCAAAAATGGAATAAAAAGTATCCAAAAATAAAGCGAAAATTTCAAAGTAGTTTTCATAATTAAATAGAGTTAGTTTTTTGATTGTGATTTGTATTTTTTGTTTAATCTTTGGTGTATAGATGCAAAGGTTTAGAGAATTGCATAAATAAATTTTAAATTTTTTATCAATTTCTACTAAAATGTAGTCAAAAAAATCTATAAAATGTGAATTTGAAGCTTTTAAAGTCCAATTTATAGCGTTTTTACAAGAAAAATTAAGACCTTTGTGTTTTTAGTTTATCTATCGCTCGTGGGGACACGAGCAATGGTAACATGGAATAAAAAAAATGAAATGGCAGAATACCGTTGCTCGTGTCCCCACGAGCGACATGTTTTATATAAAAATATGTTCAAAACAACCGAAATAACAGCTTATACCATTCCAAGCGATAACGTCATTCATCAGCGTTTACTTTTTGCTTATTACCAAACTGTCAAACATGTAAGTGGAAGCATCTTGGAAACAGGTTGTGGCGTGGGAAAAGGTGCAGAGCTTTTCAAACCTCATTGTACGCATTATACAGCTCTTGACAAAAATCAAGAACTTATCAATCACTTGCAAAAACAACATCCAGAATTTACTTTTCTGAATCAACATATTCCTCCGTTTGCCAATCAAGCCGATGAAAGTTTTGATACCGTTGTTACGCAGCAGGTCATTGAGCATATCGAAGATGATAATTTTTACCTCAAAGAAATTCAGCGAGTTTTGAAAAAAGGTGGAAAAATGATACTCACAACACCAAATATCAAACTTTCGCTTACTCGCAATCCTTGGCATGTAAGAGAATACACAGCACAGGAACTCAAAACACTTTTAGAAAAATATTTTTCGAAAGTAGATTTGAAAGGAATTACAGGAAATGAAAAAATTTGGGAATACTACAACCAAAATAAAGAATCGGTTGCCAAATACAAAAAGCTAGATATTTTTAATTTAGAACAAAACTTGCCTAGACAAATTCTTCAAATTCCGTATGATATTTTGAATAGAATGAATCGTAAAAAACTACAAGAAAAAGATAATTCATTAGTCAGTTCGGTTACAATGGATGATTATTTTATCTCTGATGATGCCGATAAATGCTTTGATTTTTTTGCTGTGGTGGAGAAGTAAATTTTTTATAAGCCTATTCTGATTTTGTGATTGGAATAGGTTTTTTATTTCAATTTTTTTTTAATATGGGACTTAGTTTATACTTTTGGACAGATAAGTACGAAGATTTGCAAGAAACAGAAGAACAATATACAAGTCATAGGTTAAGCAGAACATTCGCTAATTTTATGTTTAGAGAAAACGTAATAATGAATGAGGAAGAGGCAGAGCTAAACCAAATTGGAAAGATTACAGAGGTTGATATTTCCATTATTTATCAAATGTTAGAGTATCCACAAGAAGAACAAATAGAGTTTGAATTAAGACTTGCTCAAGATGAAGAAGCAGAACAAAAAATATTAGATGATGCTGAAAAATCAAAAGCCGAGATAGAAAATAATTTAGACGAAGTTTTATCGACAATAGCTTCCCTAATAGAAAAACTCTCAAAAATAGAAGACTTAAATAAACTTTTATTGCCAACAGATTATGATACTCTTAATTCAGAATATTATTTTTCTGATTTTAATATTGATAAAAAGAATTTTGGACAAGATTTAAGAAACTTCAAACGTTTTTTAGAGTTTGCAAAGGAAAATGGAGCGAAGACAGTTTGGTTTATGTTTTGTTGATTTTTTTAATACTCATATACAATGAATATTCAAGATTACGAAAAATTGATAATTAAAGAGCTAGATAAAATAGTTGAAAAGATTATTGTAGCAAATCCAAAATTACCTATTGCAGTCAAAAAAGGGGAACGAGTGGGAGATGCTATAAGCAAATTTCTTGAAAATAAATTTGTGGAATTTACACAAAAGCACACTTATTTTAAAAAATCTGTGGCTTCTCCTCAAGGAAAAACTAAAAATCCTTTTGACGTTGAAACTGTTTTTGAACTTGATGGACATCAAGAATTAATTTGGATAGATTTTAAAGCTCTCAATATTGAAAACCAAGATACTAATCCAGATAGTGGAACGCCTGACAAAGTTATAACACTAATGCAAAATGGTTATTTTTATTTGGTTTACGTTATTATTTATTATATAGGATTGAATGAAAATACAGGATTAGAATTTGTAAAGCACAATGATTTATTTGTAAAATCTTATTTTCTTAAAAATGTAAGTGCGACGATGCGAATTACTCCAGCTAATCAAATGCAAGTAAATGGATTTTCAGAACCTCTTTACAGAACTAGAGAAGAGTTTTTAGATTTTCTATTAAAAAAGAAAATTGAATCCAATGAGAGAAAACTTAAAAAGGCAGAGCAAGAATTGGAAAATTTCAAAACAGGTATTTTAAAACCCAAAACAGCTAAAAAAGACGAAATCACAATTGATTTTTTGAAAGAATTAAACAAAGAACAAGAAGAAAAAATCAAAAATATAAATTTTAAAAGTCCTTAATTGCTTGTTCAATTTTCAGTATTTCCTCCTCGTTTACATCATAATATTCATAAATCAAAGTATCAATAGTTTTCTTTAATTCTGACTGTAACTCGCCTTTTAAATAGATTTCTTTACACAAAAAAGAAATTTTAGTTTGAAATTCTGTATCAACAGGAATAAAAATAGAACCCAAATCTTTGATTTTTATTTGAGGTTGTTTTCCTTTCGAAAATCGTATTATATTTCTTTGTTGTGCATAATAGGTAATTAAATCAGAGTTTAGAAAACCACACAAAAAATATAAAAAATCAATCGTTTTTTCAGAATTATTGCGAAGCGAAAAAATATACAAACTATTATTTGCAGCACTTTTTTCTAAATCTAAAGTAGCAATTATTTCTTTTGCTGATTGTCGTATAAATAATTTAGGATTGTCATAAATTATTGTTTCTCCTAAGCCTAACCGTTTTTTGTTTTTTATCCCTTGTTTTTCAAGCTCTATTTTTAACTCATCATTTATTTTATCTTGTAAAGGCTTGTTGTAGTGAAAGTATTTTTTGTATTCTAATTTTCCATATTTTTCAGATAATGATTTTGAGCCTTGATAATAAGGATAAATGAAATCAGAACTTATATTTTTGTCATTTTTTTCTGTAAATGTAAATTTATCTTCCATATCTAAAAGCATCACACAAGTTCTTAGATTTTTCTTTGGATAGAGTTCAAGCAACGTTTTATCATTTTTTGATTCTATTTTTTGAATTATTTCTTTAGAAATTTTGCAATTATTGTATCTAAATTTATATTCATCATTTGAGTTATACCAATCTGATTGATTGATAAAATACTCTTTTTGTATTTGATGGTCTATAATTTTTACCTTATTTGATAAATTAGTGGTAGGTTTTTCTTTAGAAAGTTTAATTATAATTTGTCCACTCGCCACTTCAAAATCTTGAATATTAATTTGTAGCTCTTGAATAAGTGTGTTTTCCAACAAAAATTTTCTTGTATGTTGATAAGCCGTTTCAAAAAATGAAATATCTATAATAAAACTTAATTTTCCTTTTTCCTTTAAGAATTCAAGAGAATGTTCGATAAAAAGCATTACCAAATTTATTTTGCCATTTTTTACAGAATTTGGAAATTGATTGTAATTCTTTAAATAATCGATTCGTTGTTGTTCGTTTTCTTTTTTATCTCGCCTTCCATACAAACTCACATAAGGAGGATTTCCAATGACGTAATCAAAATTTTGGTATAAATTATCAAAAGTACCAACTTGTTTTTCCTCAAAAAGAGAATTAGTTAGAATAATTTTTTTAGTAAAATCTTCATTTAGGTCATTAAAAGTGCCTTCAAATTCTTCTTCAAACAAAAAATAATATAATGATTTAATATTACTTTTTGTCTGTTCAATCATTTTTTTATCTATATCAATAAAAAAAATAGAATTTGAAATAAATTTTGAAATAAGTAAGCTATCAGAGAATTTTGAGTATAAGTTATCAAGTAGTTTTAAAATAAAAATTCCTTGTCCACAAGAAGGTTCAAGTATTTTTTTATCAAAAATAGTAGCATCAATTTCAATTATATCTAATAAACTATCAATCGTCGTTAGAGAATTAGTAAGAAAAACTCCGTTTTGTTTTCGGTCTTTTGCGTTTAAATTTTGTTCATAATCGGATTGATTAAAAATAATGTTTTCTAAAAATAAAGAAATTTCTTGTTCGTTTTTTTTCTCTTTTACAATCATATTCTAAAATTTTATCGCACTCAATTTTTTATAAATATACGAAAAGGGAGTAAAAACAGTTTGGTTTGTGTTTGGAGTTTATTCCCCTTTCTCCTCATTATCCTTCTCTGCCTGCTCGTTCTTACTATTTTCTATATTTTCTTTATTCTGTTTTATCTGAAATTGTTTGGGCGTAATTCCTTCATACTTTTTAAAGACACGAATAAAATAAGTCATGTGATTGTAACCCAGTTCGTAACAAATATCTGTAACCGACTTCGAAATATCTACCAAACGATTTTTGGCAATTTCTACACGTTCTCTATTTATATAATCAATCGGCGAAATATCTAAGGTTTCTTTGAAAGTTCTGAAAAAAGCAGCCTTGCTCATACTGGCAATATCTGTCAAAGTATCAATAGAAATAGGCTCGTCGATATGTTCTTTTATATAATCCAAAACAGCTTCAATACTTGGATTGGTTTCATCTAATTCCTCATTTTCTTCTAATTCAATTTTATCTCGTGCTGGAGTTCTGACAAATCTCAAAATCAATTCCTTGATTGTAAAATCTATAAAAACATCTTTATTGTAATGTTCTTCTGTAAACAAATCATTCAAGCGTGTAATAGCTTTTTTGATACTTGAGTCATGCGTAACATTGATAGGTGTTGAACCAAACTGCCAAACCGAATTATTTTCTACCTTAATTTTACAATCTTCTTCAGCTACTCCTGTTTTGTTATGTTGTGAAATAGTTAGATTGACTGTTTCGATAGGAACTTGAAGTTCTAACCAAGAGCAACCATTTTTTTTGGATTTATTTTTTTTATTTTGTTTTTCGTCATCATTTTTTATCGTTTCCAAACGAACAGCTTTATGAGGAGGAATAATCAAAGATTCGCCTACGGTGCAGTTTTGTTTGTAATCCTTAAATTCAAAATTAATAGTTCCTTCCAAAACAACGACTAAGGTAACTTTGCTAGTTTGGATAGTTTTGGGTTTGATAGAATTAGTTGAGTCTGCATAATTAAATACAGATAAAGTAGTTCTGTCAGATTGATAAATAGTAGATTCTAATGAGGAAACAGACATAAAATAAGAGATAAAGCAATGAAACAGACCAAAAATAAGGAAAAAATTAGAACAAAAAGACAAGACTAAATTACTTTTTTTGATAAAACGAAACAATAGTATTGATTTTCGAATACTTTAAAGGATTGGTTCAAAAAAATAGAGAGTTTCGTATAATTTTTACTACTAAATTTGCCGTAAATTTGTTATGTGCTAGAAGAAAAACACACTTGTTGAAAGCAAAGTTAGTAATTAGTTATTCATAACTGTCCTTCATAATTAAAAGATAGTAAAATGAGATAACTTACAAAGACTTAGCAAGATACAACTTTTCTATCACAAATTTGGAATAAAATTATAGACAACTATATGAAGATAGTCTTACACACCCAGAAATAATCAACACACACATAGATTATTTACTGAGAACTATCTTTAACAACATAAAGGTTTTAATGAGATTCTGTTTTTCTCAAGTTTTTAATTTGTTTGGAACAACTTTTTGACCTTACACACAATAACACAAACACACACCAATCAAAAGGCTTATTCTATTTTTAGAATGAGCCTTTTGTGGTTTTATTTAATGGATAACTACTGTAATAGTTGGGTTTTCTAAAAATCCAAACGATAAGCAACAGAAGGAATGATAGGAAAAAGGGTAATCTGTTTTAAATTGCCTTTACTATAATAGAAAAAATAAGGATTTAATTGATTGTAAGTATTATAAACTGAAATAATCCATGTTCTTTCTCTATTTTTTTTAGTTGTTTTACTCGTCTGATAACTCACATCTAAACGATGATACGAATTTAATCTAAAATCATTTCTACTTCCTAATTGTGGACGTTCATTGAAAAGGTTGTTTTTGTAGTCTGTCCAGTTGGCAGGTGCAGGCGAAGAATACGAACCGATAGGTAAAGTAATTGCATTTCCTGTAGAATAAACCCAGTTTGTAGATATAAATTTTTTCTTGTTTTTATTACTTAAAAACCATTTTACCCAAATTGAAAGGTCGTGCCTTCTGTCGTATTTATAGGGAAAAGTTTTGCCTTCATTTATCTCTGCAATAGTTCTATTACTCCAAGCCAAGGTATAAGCTACCCATCCTTGTAATTTTCCACTTTGTTTTCGTATAAAAAATTCTGTTCCATACGCTTCTCCATCTCCTTGAGCTATCTTGTCTTCCCAACTTGCACCTCTACTATACAAAAAACTGCTTCCTTCTTTGAATTCTGTTAGGTTATAAAATTTTTTGTAATATCCTTCTAAACTAAATTCAAAATTTGATTTTGCTATCTCTACATTTTTATTTATTCCTGTCGAAACTTGCCAAGAACGTTGAGGAACAATAGAAGACGAAGAAGAAACCCATAAATCTGTCGGTAAACCAATAGAAGAATTAGTAAGTAAGTTTATATACTGCATCATATAATTATAGGAAATATGAGCAGAAACTCGTTTTGTAGGCTTAAATTTGAAAGAAAGACGAGGTTCGAACTGAAAAAAGCCTTTTCCTTTTGGAAGATAATAGGTCGCTCTAACACCTTTTTGAAATTCGAATAAACGACTTATTTTCCAATCATTTTGAATATAAGCAGCAAACAACAAAGCATCATTAGCTGGGTCGGGGCGATAAACTGTATCAGAAGTGGGTGCAGTAAGTTCTACAATTTCAGGCGCAAATCGAAGCGCACTTGCTTTTGCACCAAAAGTAAGTAAATGTTTATGATGAATATAGGCTTCCCAATCCGATTTGATAGCTATTTCTCTAATTTTGGAGGTGGATTTTTGTTCGAAATATTCATCACTTGTTTTAAAACTTCCTACTCTATCATAATGATAATTACTGTAAAAAGTAGAAAGATTCGAAAAGACTTTAGGTGAAATTACTCTATTCCATCTCAAAATAGCCATTTCATTTCCCCATTTAAAATTAAATTTGACTACATCTCCATCATCTCTCCAACTCAATCCAAATTTATCTCTATTCGTATAAAGACTTAGAAAAATTCTATCCTTTTGATTGAACTGCCAGTTTGCCTTTACACTTATATCATGAAAATTATATCCATAGTTTTCTTCTGCATTTGATAAAGCAGCCAAAACAGGAGTAGTAATAAAATCTAACCACGTTCGACGGATTGCTACCAAAAATGAACCCTTCTTTTTTATAGGACTTTCATAAGAAAAGCTACTTGCTATCGGACTAAAAGTAAAACTTCCTTGTTTCTTTTTTTGATTTCCTTCTTTTAACTGAATATCCAAAACAGAAGAAAGACGACCTCCATATTTAGCAGGAATACTACTTTTCATTAAATCTACTTTTTGTACAGCTTCAGGATTAAAAACAGAAATAAAACTAAATAAATGCTGCGTATTATAAACTGGAACACCATCTAAAAGTATTAAATTTTGGTCTGGACTTCCTCCACGTACATGCAACCCTGTACTTCCTTCTTGCCCCATCTTTACACCCGGTAACAACTGCAAAGTCCGTAAAACATCAGGCTGACCAAATAAAGCAGGCGTTTCTTTTATAGTTTGGCTACTAATACTTATACTTCCTGCTTGTGTTTCTTCTATATTTTCGGCTTTTGCGTGTATTTCTACGGCATTGAGCAAAGCCGAACTAATCAATTCTATATTTTTAGTTTGATTGGCTTCTATAAAAATAGTATCTATTTTAGTTTCGTACCCTATGTAAGAAATCTGTAAAATATGCTCTCCAGTAGGTAAATTCAAAGAATAATAGCCATAATTATTAGTAACTATTCCTCGCTTGCTAGTTAGAGAATAAATAGTTGCCCCAATTAGGTTTTCGCTATTTTCTTTATCTGTAACATAGCCACTAAGTGTAACAGATTGAGCATAGCAAAAAAAGCTCGTTAGTAAAAACAAGCTAGTAAAAACAAATTTTAATTTCATAAAAAAAAGAGAATTGAATAATTATCTAATACTCACTTGAGTAGAATTATAAGCAGCAAAAATTCCCAAACCTCCTTCTACATTGGAATAAATACGGACAGGTTCAGAAAATGGATTAGGTGTATCTTGTTGTTCATTGAGCAAATAATGCTGTAAACTAGATTTGAGATAACGGTCATAATGAATGCTAGTGTTCATTACAATAGCTAGTAGTTTTTCAGAATCCTTTAAAATCAGACTATCAGAACTACAACTTCCAAAAGAAAGTCCAAAAATAAAATTATTTGTAGTATTACTTTCAAAACTAGATATTCTTATATATTTATAGTAATCAAAATAACCACTTGTATTATCAAAACTAGCATTAAAATCATCTAGCCGTATGTCTCTTGACTCTGGGGATGGTTCTATTCTCTCGCTTAAATATTCTATGTTTATTTCTCCACTGTCAGTCATAACAAATTTTCTACTTATAGAAAATGAATAGAAATAACTCCATACAAAAGAATTGTCTGTATTTCCAATTATTCTCAAACCAAAATCTCTACCACTATCTCTGTTACAAGAAGGAAAATAATAGTTCAAATCTAATTTGGAAGGTATTTTATCCTCTGCAAAAAGAATATGTCCATCATCAAAAGTAGCTTTTACACTATACTTTTGATTTTCTTTCGGTTTATAATCAATAGTATAGTTACCTGTTTGAGAATATTCTACTTGTCCTATTTGCGTTTCATTTTCATAAAAAATAACTTTTGCATTTGTTATGATTGGATAATCGGTGGTATCTTCTAAATAATTACTCTTAGAAATATAAACAGAAACTAAGCTATCTGGATGCAAAATGCCATTCAAAACATAATTTATTTCTGCTGGTGGTAAGTCTAAATCTGCATCTTTGATGCAAGATATAAGCAAAAAAAGAATGCAAAACATGCTTATTAATTTTTTCATAACTTATTAGTAAAGTAACCAACTATACCTTTGATAGATACAGTTGGTTTAATGAGAGTTATATTAATAATTGTCTTCACAATTAGTGCCACCACGTCCATATATATAAACCTTGCCTGAAGCACTTATGATTGGTTGTACTAAAGTAGGTTGGTTAGTTTGACGATAATGCACATAATTATTGATTTCTTTTTCTAGTTGCCCATTCGTTCCATAATCAAAACTAGTTGTGTAATATTCACCTCCTGAGAAATCATTAATAGTTACGCTACTACATTGAGTACGTAATGCACTAGTTCTCTTCTTGTACCAATTTCCAAATATTCCTTTGTTTTTATTAACAGCTTTTGCACCAACAATACGAGAAATTCTGAAAGAATACGTGTTATAATAATCATATATATAAGACCCTACAGCATAAGCATCTCCTTCTACTTTATCATCGCCATTGTCATCTGGACAAGTAGCTTCGATACGTCCAGTTCTGTCATCTCCTCCATATCTAAAAATTTCTCCTACTACAATAAAATTCTTTACGTCTGTTTCTTTTGCTTTCATAAGTTGCTCTATTTTAGAAGCATCTCCGTCTGCAATAATTTTGTAAGAATAAAAACTATAATAGCGAATTTCTTTACCTACTTGTACCAAGCCGTTTTTATTAATTACAGCAGCTAACTGATAGGTCATAGAATTAGGCTCAAAAGTTCCATCCTCATTGAATTTGAAATATTCACGGTTTTTTTCAACATAAGGAGCATGAGTTTTACCTTCTTTTATCATCTGTTCGATGAGTTTAGGATCTGCTTTTTCGTATTTTTCTATGTATGATTCTTCTTCATCTAAAGCTGTTTCATAAATACCACGAAGAGAAGTAAAATTTTGTTCTTTTTCCCAATTCTTACGTTCTTCATCAGTAAGAGAATTTACTTTCTGAATAGTCTTTTGAAAGGTTTCATCATCTTCAAATACTAACCAGTCAATTTGGTCTTTCTTGTTTTCTTCTTTTGAAGAAGAATGAAATAAATTGTTATTTTCTTCTATTAGTTCACAAGAGAAGAGTAAAAATACAAATGATAATACAGTTAAATAGCTCAATGGAAACTTCATAAATCTGTGTGATTTAAAGATTAAAAAATTTAAATAAAAATGAAAAAATGGTATAGCTATATCTTTATTTCGTTGTAAAGGTAAAATTATTTTTTTTGTTTTACCAATTTTTTAATGAAATTTTTTATTGAAAAAATGAAATTTTTTTATAAATCGTTGAGTATAAGTAGATTATGTATAAAATAAATTTGATTATTAAGGTATTTAATTAGTTAGCTTAATTAACTAATTTAAGATTTATTGATTATATCTAAATTGTGTATATTCGAATTTTAAAAATCTTTACCAAAAATCAATTAATGCAAAATGAAAAAACACATATCAAATCATCTAAATCAAGGTCTGATTTTAAGTTTAATAATTCTATTACTCTACTCCTTCTCTTTTTCACTTTCTGCCCAAACGACACAAGAGAAAAAAGATTTATTTACACTAGAACACGCTGCTCTTTATTCTCTTTCTCCAAAAAATATTGGACAACTTCATTGGCGAAAAAATGGCTATTATGTTTATCAATCATATAATGGACAAGAACTAAAAAGCGCACATCCAATTCTGAAAATAGCTGAACAAACGCTTATTTCTACCAAAATATTAAGCGAAAAATTAGAACTTACTGCTGATATGCGCCGTTTGCCTCGCTTTAATTGGATAGATGAAAATTTGGCTTGGTTTGAATATGCTAATAAAATTTATACATATAATTTTGAAAAACAAAGTATAAAATTAGTTACAAATGCTGTAGAAAATGCAAATTTTGCCGAATCGCATTCTGCTGAAAAACTAGCCGTAGTTATCGATGATAATATTTGGCTAAGAAATGTTGATAAAGATGGAAATACAAATTTAATTCAGATTACAGAAGATGGAACTAGAAATTTAACGTATGGAGAAGCTGCCCACCGTTACGAATTTGGTATTACAAAAGGACTTTTTTGGTCTGATAATGCTGAAAAATTGGCTTTCTATAAAACAGATAGAAGTATGGTAACCGATTATCCTTTAATAGATTACTTACCTTATCCAGCAAAACATAATCCTATAAAATATCCGATGGCAGGACAAAAAAGCCATGAAGCGACGGTAGGAGTTTATGATATTACGTCTAAAAAAACTATTTATTTACAAACAAGTGAGTTAAAAACCGATGCAGAACAGTATTCTACCAACATTACTTTTAGTCCTGATGCAAAAACGATTTATGTAGCTATCGTAAATCGTGAACAGAATTTTATGCAATTAAAAGCCTACAACGCAAATACAGGCGAAAAAATCAAAACACTTTTTGAGGAAAAAGACGATAAATATGTAGAACCTCAACATTCGCTTTATTTTATGAAAAATAATCCGAACTTATTTGTTTGGCAAAGTCAAAGAGATGGTTTTAATCATTTGTATTTATATGATACTGATGGAAAATTAATTAGACAACTTACAAAAGGAAATGGAATTGTTACCGATATTTTGGGAACAGATGTAGATGAGAAATTTTTATATTTTATGGCTACTTTAGAAAGCCCAATTGAAAACCATATTTATAAAACAGAAATCAAAACAGGCAAAATAACAAAACTGACAAAGGAAGCAGGAACGCATTATGGCAAACTAAGTGATGATGGAAAATTTTTATTGGATTCTTATTCTAATCTTGAAACACCAACACTTACACAAATCATTGACACAAAAACAGGAGCTTTAGTAAGAAAAGTTTTTGAAGCTGAAAATCCACTTTTGAATTACGAACGAGGACAAATGGAAATTTTCAAACTCAAAGCAGACGACGGAACAGACCTTTATTCAAGAGTAATAAAGCCAACAAATTTTGATTCTACCAAAAAATATCCTGTCATGATTTATGTTTATGGAGGTCCACATGTACAACTTATTCAAAACAGATGGCTGGGTGGTGCAGATTATTTTATGCAGTATATGGCGCAGCAAGGCTATGTAATTTTTACACTTGATAATCGTGGTTCTTCGAATAGAGGAAAAGATTTTGAACAAGCAACCTTTAGAAATTTAGGTAAAAATGAAATTTCTGACCAACTAAAAGGCGTAGAATGGCTCAAAAAACAGTCTTACGTAGATACAAGTCGTTTAGGTGTTTTTGGGTGGAGTTTTGGTGGATTTATGACAACTTCTTTGATAACAAAACATGCTGACTTGTTTAAAGTTGGTGTCGCTGGAGGCCCTGTAATAGATTGGAATTTGTATGAAATTATGTACACAGAACGCTATATGGACACGCCACAAGAAAATCCAGAAGGCTACAAAAACGCAAATCTTTTAAATTCTATTGAAAACTTGAAAGGAAGATTGATGATTATTCACGGTTTGCAAGATGATGTCGTTTTGCCACAACATACTCGTTTATTGATAAATAAAGCCATTGAAAAACAAATTTTATTAGATTATTTTCCTTATCCTTCACACCCTCATAATGTCAGAGGAATGGACAGAATACATTTGTATATGAAAATAGCGAAGTATTTTGAGGATTTTCTGTAATTTGATTACGGTAAATGAAAAAGGCTTTGTATCATTTTTGATGCAAAGCCTTTTTTATTTGTTCAAATATTTTATCAGAAACTCTAAAATTGGTTTCTTGGATTTTCTCAATTAATGAAAGTGCAGAGTTAATTTTTCCTTCTTTTTGTGCCTTCACAATTACGCCTAAAGTTCCTATAATATTTATTCCTAATGAAAGAGCATATTTTCTAGCACGTATATCGTCTAAAATAAGTAATGAATTATCCATTTTTAGACTCATTGCGATAGCAGTTGCTTCTCCTTCGTCTATTATTTCTGCAATAGTTTTGTAATCTTCGAACTTTACATTTACTACTTCTATCCAATTAGGCAATTCTTCTTTAAATTCTTCGGCTATTTTGTCAGTAATATAGATTTTGCTAAAAACTGATTTCAAAATATCTAATTCATCTATTTTTGTGAGAATGATTAAGCAACTTGTATCTGCAATAGTGATTTGATTAGGTAATTTGTCTTTTTCCATTTTTATAATTGATTTTGAATATCACTTAAAATATCATCTTCATTATTTCCAAAAACAGAATAGCCATAATTTCCCATAATTTCAATAAAAGTAGTTTTGCTTATGCCTACTAATTTTGCAGCTTGTCCTAAACTTAATTTTCCTCGTTCATAAAGCTCTCCTGCCATTATCATTTTGAGTTCGAAGGCTTCAAGATTGAGCATTTTAGGTATTTCGAATTGTAATGTCATACTTTTGTTTAATTATAGGGTAAACGCACGAAAAAAAAATGTACTCGTTTAAAGCAAATCAAGCTAGTTTTTAACTTTGCAAATTGAATTTACTCTGATAGTTAAAGTGTGTTTAAACACACTGA
>Ga0100394_1001373_pt1 | contig 20277 bp, 17 predicted proteins | sample CryGeymeta201518_FD_81549 | JGI IMG/M metagenome (GOLD analysis project Ga0100394, IMG submission 81549) | Groundwater microbial communities from Crystal Geyser aquifers in Utah, USA - Crystal Geyser metaG 2015-18 | ecosystem: Environmental > Aquatic > Deep subsurface > Groundwater | place: USA... | reverse complement strand
TCAGTATCGCCGCATTATCGATTTACTTGTGGGCTGACAGCGCCATTAGTGTCGGGGCTATTGCTATTGCTGTTAGCTTAGCCCTGCGCTTAAACGGCATGGCGCAGTGGATTATGTGGGAAGTCAGTAGCTTGTTTGAAAACATCGGTACTGTGGCCGACGGTATAACCACCTTATCCCAACCCGCGCAAGTAATGGATATAGCTAACGCCAAGCAGCTACAGGTCAGTACGGGCGCGATAACATTTGACCAAGTTTGTTTTAACTACGGCAAGGAAGATAGCCCGGACGGAAAAACCCCTGTACTGCAGCGCTTAGATCTCAATATTAAACCGGGTGAAAAAGTTGGCCTGGTCGGTCGTTCTGGCGCTGGCAAATCGACGTTGGTAAACCTACTTCTACGTTTTTATGATGTAGAGAGCGGCAAAATATTCATTGATGGTCAGGATATTAGCCAGGTTAGTCAGGAAAGTCTGCGAAAGCATATCGCCATGGTTACACAAGACACATCTTTATTGCATCGTTCAGTACGTGACAACATTGCCTATGGCAAGCCCGATGCTACAGAGGCAGAACTTCAGTTGGCTGCAGAGCAAGCAGAAGCCAGTGAGTTTATTGCAGATTTGTCTGATCCTAAAGGCAATCGTGGTTTTGATGCCCAAGTAGGCGAGCGCGGAGTAAAACTTTCTGGTGGACAACGGCAACGTATTGCAATAGCCAGAGTATTGTTAAAAAATGCCCCTATTTTAATCCTAGATGAAGCAACATCAGCGCTAGATTCTGAAGTAGAAGCCGCAATTCAAGCCAGCTTGAACACCTTGATGGATGGTAAAACCGTTATTGCTATTGCGCACCGATTATCCACTATTGCTCAGATGGACCGCTTAATTGTGTTAGATCAGGGTAATATTATCGAACAAGGCAGCCACGCTGAGCTTATTGCATCAGGTGGCATTTATGCACAGCTTTGGGCGCATCAAACCGGTGGGTTTATTGGTGTAGAATAGCCTTTAGTGACAATGCATGCGGCTTGCCGTATGCATTGTCAGGTTTTCTCATGCCATAACATGCTTGCTGTATAAAATTGTCTGCTGTATGTTTTAAAAAACATCACGTTGTAATTTTCGTGCTTTGCGAGCGCTGTTGTATTGAACAAACTGCGGTGCTAACGCCGTCATAGCAGAACCCAAAACAACCAGAAACGCACCAATTAAAGAGCTGATATTTAACTGTTGTGCCGACAAGAAACCCGGAAATAGCCAAGAGGTTAGCTGGGCAAACAAGATGGTAAATAATGGCGTTACTGCTAATACCGCGCTGACTTTTGACGCCTCCCAATGATGCAAAGCTTCAGCAAAAGCACCATAAGCCACCACGGTATTCAAACAACAGAATACCAACAGTGCCCAGTGTAAGTAACTCATCGTCATCAATGGTTCAAAAGCTGACACAGGAACAAACGCCAACGTACCGGCGACATACAACATATACATAATTTGTTTCGAACTAAAATGCACTAACAGCTGCTTCTGTGCTAATGCATATGCCGCCCAGGTAACTGCCGCGGCAACAACTAAAAGTACACCAATACTTTCATTGCTCGCTTGCATAACCAATTGCACTAATCGCTCATTAAAAAACAGTAATAAACCGGCAACCAATGTTACAGCCCCAACTTTTTGCCAGCGCAATAAACGCTCTTTAAAAATAATAACGCCGCCAAGCATCATCAAAAATGGCGCTAGTTGGATCACTACTTGCCCGGTTTCGGCATTTAAATAATTTAAACCGGTTAAATACATGATGTAATTTGATAACAGTCCCGCAACAGCAACCAACATGAGAGTAATTACTTTACGGTTACGAAACAGCATCATAGCGGGTAACTTACCTGTGAAACCAAGCCAAATACCGACCATGACAGCGGCAACCAAAAAACGAATCGCCGTTATGGTATTGGGAGTAAGCACATCAAGCAGTACCTTTAATGCAATAGGAAGCATGCCCCATAAAATGGCAGTAGTTAATGCTAACGATAAGCCAACCAGGCTTTTGCCGGTAATTTGATGCATGAATTATTTCCAGTGTGGATGCCACAAGTGTGGTAAAACGGCATTGTCCGATACAGCAGACATTTTCACCTATTTTTGACGCTTTTGTCTGTACGAAAACAGATAATAGCGACCAACCTACTAACCATTGCGCCATATCAAACTAAAATGCGCTGATATTCACTATACTTCATCAGAAACATAACGCTATTGCCCAGCGACAAACGAAAATTGAGATGCAACATGATAAAACGTATTGGCATACTCACCTCAGGTGGTGATGCCCCCGGTATGAACGCAGCTATTCGCGCAATTGTGCTAACGGCGTCTGTAAGCAATATTGATGTTATTGGATTTCATCATGGGTTCAATGGCTTACTGGAATCTGATTATCAAAGGTTACTGCCGCAACACGTTGCTCACATTATCCATCAAGGCGGCACCATGCTGAAAAGTGCTCGTTGTGCACAGTTACATACCGCAGAAGGTGCAAGGCAGGCTGCCACAGTACTTGAAGAGCTTGAACTTGATGCCCTAATTGTTATTGGCGGGGATGGCAGCTTTCGTGGTGCGCTGGCAATTGCCAATTATTATCAAGGTCAAATTATGGGGATACCGGGCACTATTGACAACGATATCGATGGAACCGATTTTACTATTGGCTTTGCTACAGCAATTGACACCGCACTGGACACAATTGATAAAATTCGTGACACGGCAGAGGCCTTTGAGCGTATATTTCTAATTGAGCTTATGGGCCGACATTCAGGTTATATCAGCCTATCTGCCGGTATTGCAGCGGGTGCTGAGCAAATTATTTGCCCGGAATTTGGCATTTTGCAGCCACATAATATAAAAGCCCTGCTTGCACCAATACAGCGTGCGCAACTAATGCGGGGTAGTAGCAGCTATATTATTGTTGTAGCGGAAAACAGTTATCCAGCAGGTACCAGCGCATTGGCAGAAGCAATAAGTGAAGCGTTAGGAATTGAATGCCGGGCGTGTATTCTTGGGCATATCCAGCGAGGGGGGAGCCCTGTGGGCGCTGACAGAATTCTGGCGACAAAACTAGGGGCTTTTGCAGTAGAGCAACTACTTGATGGCGCGCATCTGATGATGGCAGGTGAAGTGCATCAAAAACCTGTGCTTTACCCGCTAATAAATACCGGTGAGAAGAAAAAACAACTCGACCCCTATTTAGTTCGCTGGCAACAAAATATTGCCAGCGACTAGGCTATTTTATGGTGTAAAAACCTGTTTAACCCGGTCTTTATAGCTGCGGCTTACTTTTACTGCCTGGCCATTAGTCAGCATTAGTTGATGCTCACCATTGGCCAACATTTGCAACTTAGCAATGGTATGAACATTAACAATCGCAGAACGATGGACCCTAACAAAAAGCTTAGGGTCAAGTTCTTGTTCCAGCTCTTTCATTGTGCGACGTAAAATATGGGTTTGACCATCGCGCGTATGAATACACATATAGTCACCCGCGGCATCAACCCACTCTATTGCAGATACCGGTACTCGCGTTATCTCGCCGCTGTCCTTAATACTTATTGCATCTGGGAATCGGTCATTAACAACCGGCTGGGCGTTATCAAGTCGTTGTAAAATATTACCAGTATCATCTCCGGTAAGCTTTGCTACAGCTTCAGCAAGCTGCCCCTTATGTTTTTGTGTGTCCTGTGCCTGAAAAAGTTTAAGTACCTTTTCTATTGCTAATTTTAAACGCTCCGGCTCAACGGGTTTAAGCACATAGTCCAGCGCACTGACTTCAAAGGCATTAAAAGCATAATGATCATAAGCCGTAACAAAAACGACGTAGGGTAAAACAACCTGCTTTGCTTGAAGTTGCTTAAGCACAGCGAAACCATCCATCCCAGGCATTTCAACATCAAGAAAAACCAAATCCGGAGCAAGCTCGCTAATAAGCTCTACTGCTTGTTGTCCATTACTACACTCAGCAATAACGTTCAATTCAGAAAATTCGCGTAACCGAACCATCATCCCTTTACGGGCTAAAGGCTCATCATCTACCACTATTACCTTAAGCATGTGCCTGTTCCGTTTTTTCTAATTCTAATGGGATCCGAATATTAACTTTCAACCCTTGTGGCTGATTATGCGTTAACACCAACGCAAAATTATTGTCGTATAATGCGGATAATCGTTCTTTGGTATTGACTAAACCAACACCACTATCACTGCTTTTGGGTAAGCCATTGGTAATGGTCATTCCCGGACCATTATCGGCGACTTCAAGCAACAAATCATGGCCAAACTTTTTCGCCGTTATAGCAATTTTGCCGCCATTTATCTGGCTGGCTACTGCATATTTAACCGCGTTTTCTATCAAAGGCTGCAAAATTAAACTAGGTACCAGCGCCGACTCAGTGTCAGGCTCTAATTCAAATTCTACTGACAGGCGTTCAGAGAAACGCACTTTCTCTATCTCAAGGTATAAGCGGGCCGCATAAACCTCTTGTTCTAACGGCACCTTATTAATAGGGTCTTTGTACAATGAATAGCGCAAAAAGTCACTAAGCCTTGTCACCATTTTATTGGCCGTGTCGGCTTCATTAATTAACACTAAGGTTGAAATGGCGTTAAGGGTATTGAACAGAAAATGCGGATTAAGTTGATAACGCAGCATTTTAAGTTGTGCTTCATGGGCTTTATTGGTTGCAGTTAATGATTTTTGCTTCTCTAATTGCAACGTCTGATAATACTTAATACCAAAGTACAGCCCGCTCCAGCTCAACATAACGTAAAAAGCAAATGGCGTTTCACGCACATACTTTAACCAATGATCTGGCCGTGCACCGTGGCGGTAAATTTCCCAATAATTAAAATTACGCACCGCAGTCCAGATTGCCGCTACGGTAAAAGCTAACACCAAAACCGTAACGATCATTTTCCACGGTGTCCATTGCCCTACTCTTTGATAGGTGTAACGCAGCGGAATGGTAATTAACCAACCAATATAAGAATCAAGTGCTACCACTATAAGATAGGCATCTCGGGTTTCCTGTATTAACGAGTTTAAATACGTAACAATGGCAAAACCGAGCCAGCCCAATGTATGCAGCAGCCAAAACTGGCGGGTGCGGTCCTCTAAAAACTTATACAAAATACTGACCCGCAGCGAAATTTAACCCTAGTGGGATTATAACTAAACAATGACAAAAGCCCTCGTTAACTGGCCGCATTTACACTCGCATTAATCGCAGTAATAACATAAAAGAGTTAGCGTGTTGTTGAATATATAGCACTAGCTAAGCACGGGTGTCGGCTTACGATCGGGCCCAAGTGCAACAAAAGTAAAACTACCAGAAATGGCTTTATGCTGATCATCGCTATACATGTTCTCTACAAAAATATCGACTTGCACACGAATACTGGTGCGGCCAACGTGCTCCACTCTGGCAACCAGCTCAATTATGCTTCCTGCAGGTATAGACTCTTTAAAATCAACGCGATCAGAACTTACTGTTACTAAAGGCTTACGACAAAACCGGGTCGCTGCAATAAAGGCCGCCTCGTCCATCCACGCTAGCGCTTCGCCACCAAACAAGGTGTTATGATGATTGGTACGCCCGGGAAATACTGTTTTTGTAACACGGGTAACAGCGTGCTCCATACGTTTAGCAATTAACGCGTCATTGCTCATTGTTGTTCTCACTAATGCTTAAAGGCTGCGGATTTTATAAGACTGACCTTTATTTGCAACCGCTACAAGTGTTAATAGCGTCATAGCCTTCTTTTTTATTAATACTTTTGCATGTAGTTAGAAATGCAGATCCGTGCCTTGTCGTTTTCCTTAACTTATTTTAACGGCATAATAGTTATCAAAATGCGAAGCCAAGGCCACATTATGAATTATGTAAACTATCAGTTGGATGTATCTGACGTAACTGCTCATCTAATAACAGTCACACTGAGTTTCAAACCTACACAAGCGGTGCATGAGCTTTCACTACCGGCGTGGATCCCTGGTAGCTACATGATCCGTGACTTTGCCCGTAACATTGTCTCAATCAACGCATATGATGATGTGGGTTCACTGCAACTGACACAACTGGATAAGCAACGTTGGCAGCTAAGTTGTAATAACCACATCGTTTATGTGCGCTATCAGGTATATGCCAATGATTTATCTGTCCGCGCAGCCTATATTGATGATGAAGTTGCGGTATTAAACCCAGCCTGCCTTTGCCTGTGCGTTAGCGAACTACAAACATTAGTGCACCATGTAGATGTTATAAAGCCACAAGCAGACGTAGCGGCAAGCTGGCGCCTGGCCACCGGTTTGTCGCGTGCAAGCGACACTCCCTTTGTTGGCTTTGGGCGTTACTACGCTGATAACTATCAAATACTAATTGATAGCCCCTTGCTACTTGGCGTTTTTACCCTATGTGAATTCAGCATCAACGACATTAACCATTATTTGGTAGTAACAGGTTCAAACCTGACCGATTTAACCCGCTTCACCGACGATTTAACCAAAATATGTCAACAACAGCTAAATGTGTTTGGCGCCCTACCCGATGATTTAGACAGTTACTGGTTTTTACTCTGGGTAACAGAAGACGGCTATGGTGGTCTGGAACATTTGAATTCAACACTCTTACTTTGCAGTAGGTTTGATTTACCCACACCTGGCGTAGAATTAGTCGATGAAAACTACCAGAATCTGCTGGCACTTTGCAGCCATGAGTATTTTCATACCTGGTGGGTGAAACGCCTTAAGCCTGTCTGCTTTATGCAATATCAACTTGCAAATGAACAATACACATCACAGCTGTGGTTATATGAAGGTTTTACATCTTACTTTGACGACCTTGCGTTGGTTCACTCGGGACTAATAACTGCGGAAAGTTACATTAAAACGGTAGAAAAACTTATCTCCAGAGTCACGCGTAACCCAAGTGATCAAGTACAAAGCTTAGTAGATAGCAGTTTTACCGCCTGGACTAAATTTTATAAGCAAGACGAAAATGCGGTAAATGCGGTTGTCAGTTATTATGCTAAAGGGGCGTTACTAGCCCTTTGTCTGGAAGGCGCATTACGCCAACGAGGACTTTCACTGCAGCACGTTGTGCGGCAACTATGGCAACGCTTTATCGCAACCGGTACGCCAGATAATGCGTTAAGTGTTGTATTAAATGAGTTGGGATTATCTGAACTGGCAAGCCAATCTGAACAGTGGTTGCATGAAGCCAAGCCATTACCGCTGGCTGATATGCTGGCGAATTTAGGGTTAAAAGTGACGTTAAGGCCGATGCAGCACGGCGATGATTTTGGTGGCGAAATGCTAAAAAAATCTCATGGGCCAGCTAACCTTCCGTTTATCGGTGCATTAACTAAAACAGTTAATGGCCAGCTCACCATTAGCCAGGTTTATCACGGCGGTGCGGCGCATCAGGCCGGTTTAATGGTAGGTGATCAACTAATAGCGTTAGATAACCGCAAAATCACCAACAACAACTTTAACCAACTGTTACAACGCTATGAAATTAATAGTGAGACAATCTTACACTTGTTCAGGAAAGATCGTTTACTACAGTGTTCCCTGCAGCTTTGTCAGTCAAACGCACAGGTGGCTATAGTTAATATTTCGGACCAAACGCTATGTGATAGCTGGTTAACTATGGAGTAAGCGGTAAACCAGGTAGCAAGGCCGGATCAAGCCGCTCTTGCTGCCAGTTTATACGCCAATCTAAATGGGGGCCGGTTACCCTGCCCGTCACTCCAACCTCAGCAATTTTTTGTCCTTGCACCACCGTATCACCGACGGCGACATGAAACTTACTCAGGTGCATAAAAGTAGAATTAATGCCAAAACCATGATCAACAATGAGTGTTAAGCCTGAATAGTACAAATCTTTTGCCAGTAACACCGTTCCGCTTAGCGGGGCAATAACAGGAGCGCCAATTGGTGCCGCAACATCAAGACCATAATGCGGGTTACGTGGTTCACCGTTAAATATACGCTGACTACCATAAACACCCGAAATTCGGCCTTGTGCTGGCATTACTGGCTTATCAAAGATATACGGCAAGGTAGATACTGTTTCACGTGCTTTACGTACTTGCACATTATCTTGCTGAATCCGTTCGCTAACATCACTAGGGGGGGTAACGTATTTTTGTGCTACCCCGTTTACCCGCTGGATATCGTATTGGCGAGCACTAATAGTAAGTTCAATAACCTGCTCTTCACCAGCGGATTTAATTTTTAATTGATGAGTGAGTTTGGCATCGCGGCCTACACCAAAGACAAAACGACCATCAGCACTAACTATAAGCGCTGCGTCATTAAAATAGACTTCACTGCCAGGGGCTGTTTTTCCCACCAACAAGCTGCCTTGCGTTAACGCACCTATCAGCTCTACTTCAGGTTTTGCTGCAAGAGCACCACTAACACTAACTAAAAGCGATAGCGCCTTTACCCACCCCTTCATAAGCTACAACCTTATATTGTTTCAGATTATCCTGTTGTTTAAGCTCCGCGACAATATAATCAGCTAAACACTCAACAGTGGTATCACACGGCACAATTTCGCAATGTGTTTTGGGCATCGTTAATTCAAACCAGCCTTGCGCAGCCTGATAGCGGAAACTATAGTCGTCGCAACCCGCAGTTATATATTGCAACTCATTAACTGCACAGCAATCTTCAGCGGTACCTAAATAAATATCCTGCCAACGCTCGCTCCAATATTTATTAAGTCGGGGTGACAACATACCATCAGCATAAATCTGAATAGTTGAACGATGGCCATGTGCAATACGCTGACAATTGCCATCATGTTTCTTCAAACCATGGCTATAGTGGTAGTAAAATCCATTGCTCGCTTCAGGGCGTAAGTTAATAACCAGCTCTTGTACATTTGTGGGTAATAACGGCTTTATGCTGTCTTGCAGGAACTCAGTAACGCTTTGTTCATTGATCACTTTAGTAGGAATAGCCACAACGGCTTGTTCCGGTGCGGCCATTTGAATAACGCCACGGTCACTTTGAAATTTAAGCACATTAGTTTGTTCTGTCGCTTGAAGTGATAAAGCGGCAGAGTGAGCCGGAACGGCCAATTTGTGATCGACCAGCTGATCAATGGCCTGTTTGATAACTTTTTTAACCTTACCAAAATCCAGCACCATTGACGTTTGATCCAGCGCGCCATGCAATTCAACATCGGCAATATAGCTTTCGCCTAACATACCCCGTGTTTCGCATAGGTAAGAAAAATCAATAACGGTTAAGTCCCGTACAAACAAAATCATCAGTGGCTCTCTATTACAGTAAACAGCCAGTATTATAACGCTGAACATACCATAACAACACCTTAGCCGACGCTAATTTACCGTTTATGCTCTGTCAACCAACTGTTTAAAATGCCTATTTGGCCGCATTTATGTGCCGCATACATCAGTCGTATTGCATTGCTTAGTAAAGTACTGTCATTCCACTCCGTTTTTTGCTGAATTTCCTCATAACAGCTTAACGCTTCTGGGGTTAAATAGCCGCGCAGCTCTTTTTTACCAGACTGTTTTTGCCGCTCACGGTAACGTTGTTGTTTTTCTGCATTGCTCAGCGCTTTTCCACTTGAATTTGTCATGTTTCACTCTTTAGTAATAACACGGCCATAAACTTAGCCAAGACGGCACTTTTCGACGTAAAAATGGCTGTTTGTACAAATCGGACTTGTCTAGCGTACAAGTGTTCGCTAAAGTGAGCCGGAATTTTCACTGGATTAAACATACATGACTCAGAATAGCTTTACAAAAGAAGATTTAATTGCCTGCGGCAACGGCGACTTGTTTGGCGAGGGCAACAGTCAACTGCCATCAGATAATATGCTGATGATGGACCGCATTGTTCACATCTCAGAAGAAGGCGGCCTTTATGGTAAAGGACAAATTATCGCTGAGCTCGATATTACCCCAGAGCTGTGGTTCTTTGCTTGTCACTTCAAAGGTGATCCGGTAATGCCGGGTTGTTTAGGCCTTGATGCTATGTGGCAATTGGTAGGCTTTTTCTTAGGCTGGTCAGGTGGTCCGGGTAAAGGACGCGCGCTTGGCGTTGGCGAAGTAAAGTTTACCGGTCAAATTCTTCCAACGGCGAAAAAAGTAACTTATACCATCAACATGAAACGCGTTATTAAGCGGAAACTGTTTATGGGTATTGCCGACGGTATTGTTAGCGTTGATGGCCGCGACATTTATGCCGCAACAGATTTAAAAGTCGGTTTGTTTCAGGACACCTCTAGCTTCTGATATTTTCGTAGAATTTAATGGCAAAAGCCCCGCAGAGTTATCTTGACGGGGCTTTTTATCCTATGAAAATGATGGGAAATTACTGACCTTTATTAAACAACCCTACATGGCGGTCTTCAATGGCTTCGCGCCAGCCTCCTAACCATTGTGAGCGCGTATCTAAACCTTGATATGGGCAAATTTCTTTTGAACGTCCAGTTACACCGGCACGATAACCTTGAGCATGAGCACGTTCCAGACGATCACGTTTTTGTCTTTTCATACGGCAGTCTTCCTCAACTTTGCTTGATAATAATAACCACAAAATTGCTTGCGGCTACCCTATAATTGATAGCTGACTAGACTAAAAGGTTCAATCCTTTACCGAGAAATTAATTGCTTGACAAAGGCTAACGAGCTGATGTTGTTTAAGATTTGATGACAAAATTATTTATATCTAATTACACTAATAGAATGTTTTTTTATAGCGAATATTAACAACGAGTTGAAAAGCAGAAAAAAAGCTGCCGAAGCAGCTTTTTTAATTAATATTTACGACGCCGCCACCAGATTAAAGCTCCACCAAACAAGAAGGTCCAAACGCCTAGGCTACCACCTTTTCGCTCGTATTCAGACTCACCAGTGTTACAAACATCCACCTCTCCATTAGCAATTGGCTGCAATGTTACCACCGTAGTGACAACTTCCTTTTCTGGATTACCCTGCGCATCGACAACAACATTGCCCAGTAAGTCTCTAGTGTCTCGATTAACCAGGGCGGTGGCAACTATAGTACCATTGCTGTTGATATCACGGCCTTCAACTATGGTATAGGGAGAGTTACAACCTATCAGCGTATTCAGATCGACAAAATTATCACTGCCTACGTCATACATAAAACCATGGATACGTCGGGTTGTTGTGCCAGACGCAATGACTTCGGCGCTACCTACAATAACATTGTCATCGTTTATGGCACGCGGCACAGTACCTGAGCTGTCAAAAAAACCAGTAACAAACGAAGTCGTATTAGTACTGTAATCGTAATAAAACATTTTGTTGCGTGGGTTACCATTTATTATTTTAGAGGCGTAACCTACAGCAATATTATTATTATTGATGCCAACCGATGTACTCGTTAACCAACTGTCAGCATCCACCATTGGCAATGCTTCATTCTCAACAAATAATGTGGCATGCGTAGTGCGGTAAACTTCGTTGGTAAAATAAGGTTTATCTTCATCAGTGTATGACGATACACCAACAGCAATACCTGAGTTGTTAACTGCAAGTGCTTGGCTAAAGTAATTAATAGCCAAAGCGCCTTCTTTGCTATGCTCTAACTGAGTATTTTTTTCACCCAAAAAACCTAAGACAGTAGGCGCTGAAATGTTGCTGCCCTCTATTTGCCAAATCAAGCCACGCTGAGTATAACCAAAAGATGTCAGCGGCTGCCCCCTGGTACCAGGCGTTCTGAGATCAGATGTATATTGTCCATAGAAACATGAATTTATCGGCTGTGATTCCCCGTTACAATTAGTCTCTAAAAGTTCGCTGGCTTCATCTACCAAGCCAATGCTGCCATAACCTGCAATAAAGCCACTATTACTAATAGCCCTTGCACTGCTCATCCCACCACCAAAGTCCTGATAAGGCGGTGGCAAAACAAGCGGTTCACCAGATACAACGGCAACACCTGATAAATACGGTAAATCAGGCACCCATATTTCTACTGTTTCCGGCTCGGTAGTCGCATCATCTTCTGCCACGGGGGTAAAACTTTGCTTGGTAAATGTTGACGTCGCCATTCCCACTGCGATTCCAGCACTGTTAATATCATAGATATATTCACTGTTTGCACGCGCCATAGCGGTGTCACGCAACGTAAAATTTTGGGCTTGCTCTGTGCCGGTTTTTACATAACCAATAGCATTACCAATAACCTGCAAAGCCAGATTATTCGATAATAAAATTGACTGAATATCCGCCGTGATATTACCGCTGTTAATATCCGCTAATTGCTCATCAGTAAAAAATGCTTGAATAATTGAATTTTCAAAATCAATAGCATCCAAATCAACCGGGTAATTAAAATAGGTATAGTCGTAAAGCGGCGCACCTGAACTCGTTGTCCCCCGCTGAACTTTGATTGCGCCATTAAACACGGTATCGCCGCTATCATTAATGCCTGAGGCATAAGTTGACTTTAACTCCGGCACATTGCCAACTTCTACGACGTTATAAACTGCCGCTTGTACAGAACACAGACTTAACAGCGGCAATAACGCCAGGCTGATGCGAGATAACTTCATTCGGGGCCCCTAAATTCTACTTCTTATGCGTCTAATTCTTCCCAGCGCGCGTACGCTTGCGCCAGCTTCGACTCGGTCTGTTGTAATTGGTTCAACGTGTCTTGAGTTTGCTCTGCATTTTGCTTAAAAAACTCAGCACTGTTAACCAAAGCTTGCATGGCTTCAAGTGAGGTTTCGAGCTGCTCTATTAGTGCGGGTAGCTGTTCCAGTTCACGTTTTTCTTTGTATGATAACTTCTTAGTGCTAACAACAGAAGCCTGCACCGGTGTTTCTTCTGTAATGCTTTGTGCTTGTTTTGTCACTTTTTGTGCCGTCACAACTACTGTAGCCTGCCGTTGTTGATAAGCAATAACGTCGTCGTATCCACCGGCAATTTCAACAATGCGGCCCGCACCGGCAAACAGCAGTGAACTGGTAACCGTATTATTAACAAATTCCCTGTCGTGGCTGACTAGTAATACTGTGCCCTGGTACTGCTGCAAAATATCTTCCAGCAGTTCCAGCGTTTCGACATCCAAATCGTTTGTTGGCTCATCGAGAATTAACAAGTTACTTGGCCGGGCAAATAATTTTGCTAACAATAAACGATTTTTTTCCCCACCTGACAGGGCTTTAACCGGAGTGCGCGCTCTGGCTGGAGGAAACAAAAAGTCTTGCAAGTAACTTAACACATGGCGGGTTTTACCGTTTTGAGTGATCTCTTGCTTACCTTCAGCCACGTTATCCTGCACGGTGGCATTTAAATCCAGTGCCATACGATGTTGATCAAAATAGGCGACTTCAATATTAGTGCCGCGCTTTATATCACCACTGTCGTGTTTATAATCACCCAGCAGCAGTTTAATCAACGTAGATTTGCCTACCCCATTAGGACCGACCAATGCGATACGATCGCCCCGCATGACCAGCAAATCAAGCTTATCAATAATCGTTTTACCGTTAAAACCACAGCTGATGGCCTTGGTTTCAAATACCAATTTACCGGAGCGGTCGGCCTGCTCAATATTAAAATCAACCTTACCAAGCGTTTCTACCCGCTCTGCTCTTTCACGACGTAATGCTTTAAGTGCTCTTACCCGGCCTTCGTTACGCGTACGGCGGGCTTTAATGCCTTGACGGATCCACACTTCTTCTTCAGCCAACTTTTTATCAAACAAGGCATTATGCTGTTGCTCGTCTTCCAGCATTTTTTGTTTGCGATCCAGATATTCCTGATAATTGCCCGGGTGTGATGTCAATTGTCCGCGATCTAAATCGATGATGCGGGTGGCTAGTGCACGAATAAATGCCCTGTCGTGCGAAATAAAGATTATGGCGCCGGAGAAGTTTAGTAAAAACTGCTCAAGCCATTGTATTGCCGCAACGTCTAAGTGGTTAGTCGGTTCGTCCAGTAATAAAATGTCAGGCTTAGCAATAAGCGCACGGGCTAAAGCTGCTTTTCGCAACCAACCACCCGATAAGGTTGCTAAGCTAGCGTTGCCGTCCATTTCAAACTGTTGACATAAATCAACCACACGACTTTCCAAGCCCCAGCCATCACGGGTGTCCATTTCGCTTTGTAGTTGTTCAAATAAACGATAGTCAGCGTCAGTCGCGCCTTCTAAATTTTCTGACAAAGTATAAAATTGCTGTGCCTTTTGGGCTAAATCACCAGCACCTTCGCGAATAAAATCCGCTATTTTCACATCCATCTTCGCTGGCGGATCTTGCTCTAAACGGCTTAGCACCACACCGGTATTCACCACTATCTGGCCATCATCTAAATTTTGTTGACCGGTCAGCAGTTTTAAAAAGGAGGATTTGCCGGCGCCGTTGCGTCCTACCAGACACACCCGCTCACCACTAAATAAACTAAAATCGACATGGTCTAAAATGGGGTGCGTACCAAATGCCAGGCATGCCTGCTGAAAACGTAATAATTCCACTAACTTACTTCCTTAAGCCATGTTACCAGCTGTGCCGCGTCAAACGGCCAGCATAATTCATTGTCACCTGAGCGTAATACCGGGATCATCACACGATAACGCTCAAAGGCTTGTTCATCTTCAACAATATCCACAACCTTAAATGGCTGCGTTAAATCCGCTTGCAGGAGTAACTGCTCAGCTTGCTCACATAAGTGACAGCCCCAGGTACTGTATAAAACTAACTCGGCGCGCATGGCTTACCGGGTTAACTCAAAACACACATGGATATTGGGGTTGCGCTTAAAATCTTCTGGCAAGGTAGCCGCTGAGATGTCTTTAACCTGCCAACCTGCATCGTTAAGTGTTTGCGTATCAATTTTAAACCGACGTTTATTGTTAGAGAAAATCACCTTGCCACCCGGTGCCAGACGCGGTGTTAACATATTAAGTAAATTAACGTGGTCTCGTTGCACATCCCAGCTGTCTTGCATACGCTTAGAGTTTGAGAACGTTGGCGGGTCAACAAATATTAAATCAAACTGTGCACGGCAACGACTTAACCATTGCAAGCAGTCGGCCTGTTCAAATTGGTACTGCTTACCATTCAGGCCATTAATGGTGAAATTACGTTTAGCCCAATCAAGGTAGGTATTTGACATGTCGACCGTTGTGACACTTGTTGCGCCTCCAATAGCGGCATGTACCGAAGCACTGCCAGTGTAAGCAAATAAATTTAATACCGTTTTGCTTTTTGCCTGTTGCTGGATCATACGACGGGTAATGCGGTGATCTAAAAATAAACCGGTATCCAAATAATCGCGCAAATTAACCAGGAACTTAGCGCCGTATTCACTTACTTCTTTATACTGTCCGGCTTTAGCTATGGCTTGGTACTGCGAGCTGCCTTTTTGCTTTTCACGGACTTTTAATATCATCTTGTCAGAACTGATGCCTAGAACCGCAGGTACCTGGTTTACTACATCGAATAAACGCTTTTGCGACACTTGCTCATCCACAGTCGAAGGAGCAGCGTACTCATGCACCACGACTTCACCGTCGTACCAATCAACAGCCACATTGTATTCAGGAATATCGGCATCATATAAGCGATAACAATTTAGGCCTTCCTTTTTCGCCCACTTTTGCAGTTGCTTAAGGTTTTTTGCTAACCGGTTACCAAAAGAGCTACTTTCACTGTAAAACAGTGAAGGTGCGTCGCTACTGACCGCCACTTGTTTCTCTGTTAAATCAAACAACGTGAATTCGCAATCCAACGGGCCATTGGTAAATTTATAGCTCTTGGTTTTAGACAAGCGCAAAGCACGAAGCAAATCGGTGTTTGAAGTAATAATGGCTAAGCGCCAGCCCTGATAATGCTGTTTTAACGCCAGTGAAAATTTACTGTACAGCGGTATCAATGACGGTAAATCGCCTAAACGCTCACCATACGGAGGGTTTGTGACTATTACACCGGCTGTTGCGGTAACGGCAGTTTTTAGAGCAGTTGCATCGGCATAATCAAATTGCACAACAGAGGCAACACCGGCACGTGCGGCGTTTTGTTTTGCTTTTGCCAGGCTGCGTTCATCCGAGTCTGAGCCCCAAAACTGAACAGTCGCAGGCAATGTCAGCTCAGCATCCTTGGCATCTTGCTTTAGTTGTTGCCAGATAGCTTCACGATGGCCTGGCCAACCGGCAAAAGCGAATTTCTCCCGGCTTAAACCAGGCGCTTTATTCAAAGCAATTAATGCCGCTTCAACCACAATAGTGCCACTGCCACAGAAAGGGTCAAACAAGGGTTGGTTAACCTGCCAGCCAGAACGTTTTAATAAGGCTGCAGCCAGGTGCTCTTTTAACGGTGCGTCTCCCTGACCGCTTCTATAACCACGTTGATGCAAAGAGGGGCCCGAGAAGTCCTGCAGAAAGTGAAAATGGTTTTTATCTAACCGCACCTGAAACCGCACGTCTGGATCCATACGATCGACATCAGGCCGGTTGCCGGTTTCTTCGCGAAACTGGTCAACAATAGCATCTTTTAAACGAATAGCGCCGAATTGGGTGTTGTCTATCTTAGGGTGCTTACCTACACAATCAACCGCCAAACTATTGCGTAACGACATTTGCTGTGGCCAGTCTATTTTACAAGCTACTTGATAAATATCGCTATCTGCAGTTATTGGCTCAGACTGAATTAAGCGCAGAATGCGGGTAGCCAGGCGTGACCATAGACACAGCTGATAGCCCGTGCGTAAATCAGCACTAAAGCGTACCACTCCCATGGTGACTTTTAACACTTCACCACCGTGTTGACGAACTTCATCCGCCAACAACTCTTCTACCCCTTTAGACGTTAACGCCCAGAATTCCAGCATGCTACCCAACCCTTATCAAAAATGGTCGCTAGTATAGCAGAATGTACTATTTATAAGGTTGAGTTTTTACAATACAGCGAAATTGCTTTATTAAACCGCACTTTGCTTATTAAAGAAGCACTTGAACCAAAGGGAGAAAATAAAAGTAGCTAAAGGCTTGCAAGCCTAAAGTAAAAACACTAAGATGCGCCCCGCAATGACGGACGCGGGATGGAGCAGCCTGGTAGCTCGTCGGGCTCATAACCCGAAGGTCGTCGGTTCAAATCCGGCTCCCGCAACCAACTTTAAAGTTGAAACGGCATTGCAAACAAATACTTAACACACTCTGCTCGGTGTTAAGTTACGGACGCGGGATGGAGCAGCCTGGTAGCTCGTCGGGCTCATAACCCGAAGGTCGTCGGTTCAAATCCGGCTCCCGCAACCAACTAAGCCGACTAATAAAGTCGGTTTTTTTGTGCCTTAAATTCAATACCCCGAAGGTCGTCGGTTCACTCTTCACAAAAGCAGGGCTCCCGCAATCAACATCTAAGCCAGCTTTTTGCTGGTATTTTGTATCTGAAATTCAATACCCCGAAGGTCGTCGGTTCACTCTTCACAAACATCAGGGCTCCCGCAACCAACTAAGCCGACTAATAAAGTCGGTTTTTTTGTGTCTGAAATTCAATACCTCAAAGCTCGTCGGTTCACTCGTCACAAACATCAGGACTCCCGCAACCAACATCTAAGCCAGCATTTTGCTGGTTTTTTTGTATCTAAAATCCCCTGTCTGTACACTACCGCGTAATACGTTCAATTGTGGCACTAAAATATGAAGCACTTTTCTGTACAGCATAGCCTGGCCGAACTTGGTCAACCGTTTTCAACAGCTTGCTTACCAACCCCAGTGGCCGCGCCGCAGTGGCTGGCGTTCAACGTTGAACTGGCAACGCAATTACGTTTACCGGAACAGTACTGGCGAAGTGATGAAGGTTTAGCCGTATTTAGTGGAAATGTGGTTGCAGACTGGGCAAACCCAGTTGCACATGCGTATGCCGGACATCAATTTGGCCACTTTGTACCGCAGCTTGGCGATGGCCGGGCGTTATTGTTTGCTGAAGTGATTGCCATCGATGAACAGCGTTACGACATACAGTTAAAAGGGGCTGGACGCACACCGTATTCGCGTGGCGGCGATGGCCGCGCCCCGCTCGGTCCGGTACTGCGGGAATACCTAGTCAGTGAAGCAATGTATGCGCTTGGAGTGCCAACAACCAGAGCACTGGCAGCAGTGCTTACCGGTGATTGGTTACAGCGCGATACAGCAGAGCCAGGCGCCATTATTACCCGCATCGCGAAAAGCCATATTCGTATTGGCAGTTTTCAGTTTATTGCGGCAAAAGGTGATATTGCTCAGCTTAAAACGTTCGCAGACTACGTTATAAAACGGCATTATCCTGAATGTGCTGCGGCAGAAAATCCTTACCTGGCGTTCTTAACCGGCGTAATCAGCGCGCAGGCACAGCTCATTGCAAAATGGATGAGCCTGGGTTTTATTCATGGCGTCATGAATACCGACAATATGAGTATTGCCGGTGAAACCATCGATTATGGTCCCTGCGCTTTTATGGATGCGTTTAATCCGGCACAAGTATTTAGCTTTATAGACCGACAAGGCCGTTATGCCTGGGGCAATCAGCCGAAAATGGCCAGTTGGAACCTAACCCGCTTTGCTGAAACCTTGCTACCACTATTAAGCGCTGAGCCAGAGCAGGCGATAGAACTCGCCACAGCCGCACTGCTGCAGTTTAATGCCGAAAACGAAGCAGCGTTTTTACAGCTGATGGGCGAAAAAATTGGCCTTAAGTCAGCAACAAAAGACGACGAAGTGCTGATCAGAGACTTACTTAATCTGATGAGCGCCAACAGCACAGACTTTAGCCAGACATTTCGCCTGTTAAGCCTGTCAGTGGCCAATACAACGCAGTGTGCTACACAGCTGTTTGCCGACAGCAGCAACTGGCACCAGTGGGCTAACCGCTGTCAGACGAGACTGGCTACGCAAGGTTTAGCGCTAAATGAGGTGCAACAACAGATGGATGCCACTAACCCGGCGCTTATCCCGCGTAATCATCAGATAGCCAAAGCGATTGAGCTGGCCAACACTGAAGGTGATTTATCATTGTTTAACAGGCTGCACAAGGCTCTGCAAACGCCTTTCACACTCAGTGGCGAAAATGCCGATTTGGCACAGCCACCAATGCCCGAGCAGTGTATCAGCAACACGTTTTGCGGCACCTGATAAAAAAGCCCCGCGATTTGCGGGGCTTTACATTTACTTACCGTATTTCTCGGCCAGATATAGCCAGGTTTCCAGTACCGTATCCGGGTTTAGCGAAACGCTATCAATACCCTGTTGCATTAACCACGCCGCGAAGTCTTCATGATCTGAAGGCCCCTGCCCGCAAATACCAATATACTTACCTTTGGCTTTACAGGTTTTAATGGCCATCTCTAACAATTTGTAAATGGCGGGGTTACGCTCATCAAACAGATGTGCGATAAGGCCGCTATCACGGTCTAAACCTAGCGTTAACTGTGTTAAATCGTTTGAGCCGATTGAGAAACCATCAAAGTATTCAAGAAACTCTTCTGCCAATAATGCATTGGACGGTAACTCACACATCATAATAACGCGCAAACCATTTTCACCGCGCTTTAAGCCATGCTCAGCCAACAAATCAATTACGCTACTTGCTTCGCCAAGCGTGCGAACAAACGGGATCATCACTTCAACGTTAGTAAAGCCCATAACGTTTCGAACCCGTTTTAGCGCCTCAACTTCAAGCGCAAAGCAGTCGCGGAAGTCTTTAGAGATATAACGCGAAGCACCTCGAAAGCCAATCATCGGGTTTTCTTCATGCGGCTCATACTGACGCCCACCCACTAAGTTCGCGTATTCATTTGATTTAAAATCTGACATACGCACAATGACTTTTTGCGGTGCAAAGGCACAGGCTAGCGTTGCAATACCCTCTGTTAACTTTGCAATGTAAAACTCGACTGGGTTTTCATAACCGGCAATCATTTCACTAATGGTGGCTTTAAGTTCCGGTGTTTGCGCATCAAAGTTTATTAGCGCTTTAGGATGCACGCCAATCATACGGTTAATAATAAATTCAAGTCGGGCCAGACCTATACCGGCATGCGGCAATTTAGCGAATGAAAACGCCCGCTCTGGGTTGCCTACGTTCATCATAATTTTTAAGTCAAGCTTGGGCATTTTATCAACACGGCTGCTAACTATTTTGTAGTCTAACTTGCCATCGTAAATAAAGCCGGTATCGCCCTCAGCACAAGATACGGTGACCTGCTGACCTGTTTTAATTTTGCTGGTCGC
>Ga0100394_1001368_pt1 | contig 20315 bp, 15 predicted proteins | sample CryGeymeta201518_FD_81549 | JGI IMG/M metagenome (GOLD analysis project Ga0100394, IMG submission 81549) | Groundwater microbial communities from Crystal Geyser aquifers in Utah, USA - Crystal Geyser metaG 2015-18 | ecosystem: Environmental > Aquatic > Deep subsurface > Groundwater | place: USA... | reverse complement strand
ATTCTGAATTATTAAAAAGCCAAGCGAAGAAAATCGCCAATGAAACGGTCAAAAAAACAACAAAGGAGGTTATCAGCGTCGGTGTCTTGGTATCTTGAAGAGTATAAAATGTCCTGACTATGAAAAAGGTGGCGGAGTAAGCAAAAAGGCCGAGACAAAAAATACCCAAACAAGCGGAGGCCAAAGCCGCGTCTTGGAAAGTGAAATTGCCATGTCTTAAAATTATCGCTACGATTTGCTCTCTTAATGCGAGCATCAAAAAACTGATCGGCACTATTAAAAAAAGTATCTGGCGAAAGACCGAAGAAAATGTTTTTATAAATTTTTCTTTTTCGCCTTCGGCCCAAAGCTTTGAAAGCGTTGTGAATGTGGCCACAACAAGGGAAATGGTAACAATTCCGATGGGAATAAATTGAAGATCATTGGCGAAATTAAAAATACTTATGGCGCCGACGCCTAAGGTTGAAGCGATGATTACAAAAGCAACTGTTTCTATCTCAAGAGAAGCGGAGGCAAAAACGCGAGGAATCATTAATTTAAAAAATTTGTGTATCTTTTTATCCTTAAAATCAAGAATGAATTTGTAATTAAAACCGCTCTCAATCACAAAGGGAATTTGAACGGCCAGAAAAACAAACGCTCCTAAAATCACGCCCATGGAAACGCCACTGATGCCAAAATAAGGAGACAGGAATATAATGCCGAAAATAATGCCCAGATTATATATAATCGGACCCAAGCTATAAATAATAAATTTGTTAAAATATTGGAGAACTCCGGCAAAAACAGAATATAAAGTAAACAAAACAGGGCTCAACATCATTATCCTCGCTAACGAAGTGGCTAATTCAATCTGTTCCTTGCCGAATCCCGGAGCAATTAATTTTATTATGAAGGGAGCAAGTATAAAAAGGACCAAACACATTATGGAAAGCAAAAAGAGAAAAATATTGAAAATATTATTAGTAAATCGCCAGGCCTCTGCTTTGTCCTTGGGAAAATATTCTGAAAATAAGGGCAGGAAAATGGAAACAATTCCCCCTGTAATCAGAACATTGTAAATGAAATCAGGAATTCTGAAGGCAACGAAATAAGCGTCCAAATCAGAACCGGCGCCGAAAGTTGACGCTAAAAGCCATTCCCTGACAAGACCTAAAAAACGACTTGCCAAAGCCGCGAAAGCAAGAATAATTGCCACCGCCCCGATTGTCTTAACTTTTGAATTCAGGATATCGCCGATCATTTTTAATCTTTTGCCTTGCGGAGGATGCCGATAGGAGTTGACTCTCCGCATTGCCCGAGAGGATTATCTTTTAAAGATTTTAACAAAACCTGCCTGTCGTATTTATAAGATTGGCTCAAACCGAGAATATTCGCCCCCCAATCATTAATATCAACTATGGCCGTCGGCGCCTTAAGCTCTCCGGCGATTTCTTCTGCCACTCTGTCGGGATTTAACGGCCCCCTAACGGCGCATTTGTTGTAAGGAGGGATAGTATACTCGCAAGGACCGTCAACTGCTCTGGCTTGATCTCCGGCGACCATATAAAAGACGCCTTTAATGCCAAATGGCTTTGTTAATCCGGCGAGCAAGGCGGCCAATAAAATTCTGAAAATACCGACTTCTTCTATGGCCAATTGCATTGTTTCCGGCATACCCAGACCTATTCCGCCCTGTCTTTTTTGAACAAGCTTGCTTAAAAACATAGCCAGTTTTGTCGGCTTTATTTTTTCTATCCGATGAGACCTGCCCTGCATAATGGAAATAATTTTCTCGCTCACGAAAACAACATCCCCATCTTCCAGAACATTACTTACATATTCTTTTACAAACGAAACATAATCCTTGTCTTCTTCGGTGACAAGGCGAGTTTTAACAGGATATCTGGCATATTTTTTTCCGTCAACATCAATTATTAAATTTTTTCCCGGGTTAGCGACGAACATAATGTAAGTTTAGCTCAAAATTCAAATTTTAAAAAGTAGGCAATGACCTTGCCATAACTAAAGAATGTGCTAAAATAATATTGTTTTGGGAAATCGGGTGATCATTCTTCGCCACATTTTTTTGTAAAACAAAAATTTGGGCGGGGGGAAGGAAAGTCCGAACACTCTCCCGCTTTTAGCGGGATCCCGCAAAATGCGGGATCCCGTCGCAGCGGGATAAAATGGTAGCGGGCAATTCCCGTCCCCCGCAGCAATGCGAGAAGAGGTGCGAACAGAGACGCTGAGACCCGAAAGGGTTGAAGCGTCCGCCACATTTTTTCGCTTCGCGAAAAATTGGGCGGACGAATCCCTTAGGAAACTTTGGGAGTGAAACGGTTAAATCCTTACCGGGGTGCAAGAACAAATCAGGAATTTTGCTTTCATGTAAAATTTCTGGAAAAGTAGTTCGCTTGACCCCGCAAGTAATTGCGGGGCTAGATAGATGATCACACAAATACAGAATTCGGCTTATAGATTTCCCAAAACACTTAAAAAGAGCTTGCTTATCGGCAAGCTCTTTTTCTAACGGTTTTTAAAATTTGATTCCCCTTCAAAGTACTTTAACAGGCATTTCTTGAACCCTTCTATATTTTTATCCTTGACGGTGAATCCGGCCGCCAAAGGATGTCCGCCATAAACCTCAAGATATTTTGAACAGCTGTCCATTGCTTTGACGGCATTAGTTCCCTTGGGCATTCTCACCGACCCGGGATTATTTTTTTTGCCTCTGACGAAAATAAACGTCGGTTTTTGATAAATATCGCAAATTCTTGAAGCAACCGACCCTAAAGAAATCAAATCCCATGAGCAATCTCCTTCAAAAACAATAGGCTCCTCCGGCGACTCCAATATTTTCTGGTCAATATCATCTGTAATCTCTTTTATCCTCCTATGTTTTTCCGCGCTTTTCTTTATCAAATCTTCAGCCAATCCGCGCGCCTCTTCAAGAGATGAAGCCGTCAAAAGCAGGTATGTATCATGAAAATTATCCTTCTTTTTTCCGGCGTTCAAAACCGAAATAATTTTGTTGGCAAAATCCCGACTGTCCATATAATTATCAACATAATCAATATCCTTAAATACTTTTATCCCTGGCCTCAAAGACTCTTTTATACATTTCAAACCCTTGATTATTATTTCTCTGTTATCTTCCTTTTCAGGAACCATGTCGGCGATTGTTCCAAGCGCGGCAATCGCCAAAAAATCCTTTTTCAATTCTCCGGAAAATTTGTTTTTTAAAATTTCTTCGGCGAGATGAAAAACTATGCCGACGTTAGCCAAAACCTTGAAAGGATATTTGTCTCCCGGCTGTTTCGGATCAACAATAATAGAAGCCTTGGGAAGCTTCCTGATAATCTCATGATGGTCAATAACCATCACCTCAAAGCCCATTTTATTGGCCAAATCAATTTCCTTGAAATTAGTTATCCCGAGGTCCATGGAAATAAAAAGAGCCGGAGCCATTTTTTTCATAAACTTCAACCCATTTTTGTTTATCCCGTAACCGTCGGATTCTCTATCGGGGAAATAATATCCGGCAACATCTCCGCCTAAGTTGCGGATTGTTTCTTTCAGGATAATTGTGGAAGTTATGCCATCTAAATCAGAATCGCCGTAAAGCACGATCCTTTCTTTATTTTTAACCGCTTTTTTAATTCTTATTGTCGCCCTCTTTAAATTCTTTATTTGATTGTTCATTGATTATTGGGAATTAAATTTTATTGTAGGACTTCTAAGCCGGGAAGTTTTTCTCCGGCCAAAAAGGCTAACATAGCGCTTCCTCCGACGGAAATATGGCCAAATTTATCAGCTACCCCTAATTTGTTGATAAACTCTATCGTATCCCCTCCTCCGACAACTGAAAAACACTTGCTGTCCAAGATAGCCTTAATAACCTCCCTTGTCCCGGCCTGATATTTTTCCTGATCAATTTTCCCCAGCGGACCGGCCCAAAAAATAGTTTTGGCTGATAATATTTTTTCTCTGAAAACTTCTCTCGCCAGAGGCCCTATATCAAGACCGCCCAAGCTGTCCTTTGGGAAAATTATTTTTCCTGAATCGTCTTTTATTTTCCTTTTCCTGACCTCCTCTGTCGTTGAATCCCCTAGAAGAAAAAAATCAGCAATATCCAGAAATTTTTCTATAACCTTAACCTTATCTTCAGCCTTGGTTCCGGCGATAATCAAACCCAGCGGCTTCTCGGGATTTTCCATTATCTTAGACAAAATTTCTATTTCTTTTTCCAACAATAACCCCGCTCCGGAAGGCAAATACTTCGTAATCCCGACAACTGAAGCGTGGCTTCTATGGCAGACTGAAAAAGCGTCATTGATATAGATATCGGCTAAATGGGACAGAGAACGGCTGAATTCTTCATTATTATTTTCTTCATCTTTATGAAATCTTAAATTTTCTAAAAGTAAAATATCTCCTTCTTCCATCCGGCTTACCTTTTCTTCAACTTCCTCGCCGACGCAATCCTCCGAAAACCCCACCCCCCTATTCAATAACTCGCTCAACCTCCCGGCCACTGTTTTCAGCGAAAACTTTGAACTTTGGACTTTGAATTTTGAACTTTGCAACGGACGGCCCATGTGCGACATTAAAATAACCCTTCCTTTTTCCTTGAGTAAATATTCAATTGTCGGTATTGTTTTTCTTATTCTAAAATCATCTAAAATAACCCCTTCTTCATCAAGGGGAACATTAAAATCGCAACGGACAAGAACCCTCTTGCCCTGAAAATTAAAGCTTTTTAAATCCTTCATTGTCTTGGTTGCCCTCCGTAGCTTCAGTGGAAGAGGGCTTGCCCTCGTTTAATTTTCCGAGAGAATCGTGCAATAACTTTTTTAATTCTCCTAAATTAATTTCTTTGCGTTTCGGTTTATCGTATTCTTTTTTCTCATACTTTTTAGACGAAGAAAAAGAAATCTGTTCTAATTTAACCGGCTCATTAGGAGAAGAAATAACCGGGGCTGGGGCTGGAGTCGGAGCCGGAGCCAATTTTTCCATTCTCTCTTTTTCCATTTTTTTCAAACAAACTTTGCAATAAACAGGCCTTTTCCCGTCCGGAGGAAATATCAATTTCGTGTCTTTTCCGCAAGCGGAACATTTTGCATCATAAAGAATTGATGATTGAGGACTGCTCATTCTTGCCGGAAACGCCCCTGCCGACTGATTCGCTCCTGCCGGCTGGGCCACTCCTGAAAGAGTTATTGATTCAGTCCAGTCGGTTATTCTTTTTTCAACAGCTTCTCTCGGATTACCGTATCTTTCCCGCGAAACAGCGATTATTTTTTCCACGCTGGATTGTTCCAGCGCCGGCAAAGGAGGCAACGTTTCAGCTGAAAACGGCTTGCTTGATAATCCGTTAATCATCAATTTTACATAAATGGAATATTTTTTTAAATTAACTATGTCTGTGGCGAGAAAATATGGAGAAAATTCTTTTTCTAAAAATTCTGCGTCCTCGGCTCCGACGCGGAAGACAACCAACGTTCCCACGTTGCCGAAAACAGCGTCCCTGACCGTCTCATTCATCTGATTGATGTATTGATGTCCCAAAATTAAATTCAATCTGTACTTTCTCGCCTCTGACAAAATAATAGCAAAAGATTCCGTGGCAAAGTTCTGGAACTCATCAACATATAAATAAAAGTCATTTCTTTCCTCCTCGGGAATTTCCACCCTGCTCATAGCCGCCAACTGAAGCTTTGTAATCAGAAGAGCTCCCGAAAGAGAAGAGTTTTCCTCTCCGATTCTCCCCTTTGACAAATTGGCTATCAGGATTTTTTTAGTATCCATTATCTCCCTGAAATTTATGGACGCCTTTACCTGACCGATAAAATTCCTGATAAGAGGATCTGAAATAAATTGTCCGACTTTGTTTTGAATAGCGGCCGTCGCTTCTGTCTCATACTTTTGACTGTATTTGGCAAACTCATTAATCCAAAAAGATTTTACGGTTGAATCAGTCACTTTTTCCAAAACTTTTTTTCTGTAATTCGGGTCGGCAAGTATTCTATTAATTCCCAGCAGAGTAGAGCCCGGATATTCCAAAAGAGCCAAAATTGCGTAATTTAAGATGTATTCCATTCTGGCTGACCAGACTTCCGGTCCGAATATTTTTTTAAAAACCCCCATCAACCCGGAAACAACCAAGTGGCGATATTTTTTCCCGACGCTCTCCATGACATTAAAAGCGATCGGAAAGTCCAAGTCTCCGGGGTTGAAATAAACGACATCATTAATTCTGGAAGCAGGGATAAAATTTAATATTTTTTCAGCCGCTTCGCCATGAGGATCTATAAAAGCAATCCCTTTACCGTTTCTGATATCCTGAATAGCCATGTTTTCCATCATGGCTGTTTTCCCCATTCCGGTTTTTCCTATAACATAAAAATGCCGGCGCCTGTCGTCAGCCTTTATACCAAACCTTCTTCTTCTATTTCTGAATGTTGTTTCGCCGAAAAAAGTTATATCACTCATATTTTTTTTATTCTACTGGTAATTCAGGAGGAGCTTCTCCTTTCTTCTGCTCAAGCCAGGCAACTCCGGTAGCCGGAGCGGCAATTTTGCCCGGGAAATGAAACAAGGTCGCCAATTCTTCGGTGTTCAAAATCATTTTGACGCTTTGACCGTCTTCGGCTTTAGAACGAGGGAAAACTCCGGGATATCTTTTAGTAAAATATCTGAATTTTCTTCTTTCCCTGATATATAACCTCCGCTTATCAAGAATTCCGATCCAAATGGATTTTACCTTAGTCGTTCCCGGCGACCAGGGCTTAAATCCTCCGCCGTATTCACCCAAAGAAAGAGATTTGCTGAAGCCAAAAAGGCCCTTAACTCGCGGTTTAAAGAAAACCCCCTTCTTGGCAATATAGACAGCTCTGAAGGTTGTCACAAATCCAAATTTACCCATTTTTTCTTCCACGCAGGTAAGCAATTCTCTTTCTCCGGGAGTCAATTTCATTTCCGGAGAGAATATTTCTTTTTTTTCTTCTTTGGCGCTTTTCTCCTCTTTTTTACCGACGATGACATGATAAAGCGCTGCCCTCGCTTCATCAAAAGTGTTCATAACCTCTGATGCCACTTTCTCTTTTTCCGGTCTTTGAGAGAGCTTGTCAACTAATTTTTTAGACTTTGTCACCCAGTCGTAATTTTTATCCATAACAGGCTTGGCAAGGTACTGAATCCACATCTGTTCTCCCGGACCTAAGGAACTCATTGATTCCAAAAGACTGGCTAAAGGGTCAACTCTTTCTTCCTCCTTCATACTCTTCCCTCCTGTTTCTTTAATTTCTCTTCCCACTTCAAATTTCGGATAAGTTTTAATCGGGTAAAGTTCGTTTCTGGCGGCAATAAATTCAACTCCCCATATTTTCCATTCTTTATTGGGAATGTTTTGAGGGACATTTTTTGTGTAATCGTCAACCTGGCTGATTTCAGCATCCGGATATTGGGCGTAAAAAGCTGCTTCCACGAACCCTTTCCACGGCTCCGGAACTCTTACGAAAAAATGAACAACTCCTTCAATACCGGCTATTTCAAAAGCTATGCTTTGTTGACAAACACCCTCAACCCATTTTTCCTTCGGCGTCGGAGAGTCATGGATCCCATGGAGAGAAGATATAACCTGATCCATCGCTTTAATGGATTTCAAAGACACTTCAGGTATTCTGATCTCAAGCAATATTCTTTTCGTCTTACCATCCCACCTATTAGTTATAAAATCCAGATATCTTTCTTCCGCCTTCGCCCGAAGCCAAAACGGCAATGGAACCCACCACCAACTGACAATAATGTGCCAGACATATAAAGAAAACGAACTTAATTCCGAATAAAAAGAAGGGCTAAGTATCATAATACTAATATATTAGCACATTTATATGTCAAAGTCTTGCTCTTTTTAAAAAACAAAAAATCCCGCCACATATGTCCTGTTCTTTCATTTTTTGGACTTTTTCTGCCGTTTCTTCTTTTTTTTCAGATATATCTTCTTATAATAATAGCACAATCAAAAGCAATAACTATCGGTTACAATGTTGGAATGCTTAAAAATTGAGGATTGGCCAAAAATTAGAAATTCAATCCTATGCTTCTTTGATGTTGTATCTTCCTCCAGAGTCTTTGGCAAAATATTTTTTATTGTTGAGATTCAAAAGAATAGTATTTTCTTTGACCATTCTCTGTTGAGAAACTTTCTGGAGAATTTCTTCTTTCGTCAGCGGAGTTTTTGAATCCGACAGAACCATTGCTATCACATCCTTAACCTGTCCTGGATGATATCCCCATTCTTTCAAAGCGTAAATTCCTCTGCCTATCAGAACAAATCTGGCGTCCTTGATCAACTCATTATGGACGGTCTGGAGAACGCTTCCCTTAAGCATCTTAGAAACATCGCTGAAGTGGAGAGGTTTGCTCACTTTTCTGAAAACCAAATAAGCCTTATCCTTTATCCCTCTCGGAGTGATTTCCGGCCATTCTTTTAATCCGAATAAACCCTCCTCATTCTGCTTGATTCTTTTAGAAATTTCTATGAAAGAAAGAGCTTGTTTTTCTTTTGTAAATTCCATCGGCTTCCCGGCTTCTTCCAGTTTTTTCTGAAAATCCCCCATCGTTTTCTTAGCTGAAGAAATGGACTTATCGTCCAAGGCCCAAAATGTGAAATAGGTTTCATCCTCACTGATTTTTTTAAATCTTCCGGATAAAGTCATCAAAAAAACTACAGAAGACTGAACCTTCGTATTTTTAGAACCGGCGAATTCTTCCAATAAAACATTCTCCTTTCTCACTCCCCCAAATTGATTAAGATGATTTTCAAGAAAAGAAATTGCCTCCTTATAATTCTCAACCCTTGGCTTTATTTTCTTTATTCCTTCCGCTTCAATCTGACGGACTCTTTCTCTTGTAATATCAAAGTCGTCGCCGATTTTCTGCAATGTTTCAGGCTCTCCTGTTTTCAAACCGAAACGGCGGACAATTATTTCTTTTTGTCTTTCAGACAGCCCTTTTAACAATTCTTGTGAAATTTTTGAAAAATTAAACATTTCTTTAAATTTTATGAATTAATAATTTATCTAAATTTGATTATTTTCATCTTAACATTTACCAAAAAGATTGTCAATGGCCTTCGCATTTTTCAACTAATTCCCTTTTTTCTCCTTTTCCAATTAAGCCACGTTTCCAAAATAGGACTGGCCAGAAGAATTGAAGAAAAAATACCCGTTGTAATTCCTATCATTAAAGCTAAGGAAAAATACCTTAAAGTCTCTCCCCCAAGGATAAAAATAGATATCAAAACAATGAGGACGGTCAAAGAAGTATTTATCGTTCTTGACAATGTCTGGTTTAAGGAAGCATTCACTATGTCGCGGAAGACAATCCCCTGTCCTTTCTTCAAAATGTTTTCCCTTATTCTATCAAAAACAACTACCGTGTTATTGATTGAATAACCGAGCACGGTGAGTAAGGCAACAACCACGGGTATGGTTACTTGCGTTCCGTAAAAATGTCCCATTATAGAAAACACTCCCAAGGGAATTAAAATATCATAGACAAGAGTGAGCAGGGAAACTATTCCATAATTCCAGCTGGGCATAGGAAAAGAAATTTTCTGAAAAGCAAAAGCAATGTAAAGCGCTATACCCAGAATGCTTAAAATTACGATTATTTTAGTTTTATCTTTTAATTCTTTTCCGATAACAGGCCCGATTGATTCAAATCTTCTTTCTTCAAGATTATTTTTTTCCTTTCCCGCATCTTGCGGGATCCCGCTGAGGCTGGATAATTTTTCAAGAACGGTTTGATGAACATCCTCGCTGATGTCTTTCATCCTTAAAATAACCTCCTTCTCCCCTGAAGGCTGAACGGAAACCTCGCCTAAGTCAACTCCATTGAGAGTGGCCTTTATTTCTTCATTTGACGGACGGCTGTCAGAGTAAGAAATCTCTAAAATACTTCCTCCTGTGAAATCAATTCCCGGTTTCAAGCCAAAAATAGACAGGCAAACAATGCTGGCCAAGCCCAATAATCCGAAAAAGATAAAATAAGTTGTTTTAAATTTTAAGAAGTTTATTTTCATAAATTATATTATTCTGTCTTAAGATATTTTAATATTTCATCAACCTTGTCGATTTTTTCCCATGTAAATTCCGGCAATTCTCTGCCAAAATGACCATAACAGGCGGTTTTTCTATATATTGGCCTTTTCAAATCAAGTTGTTTTATTATATCCGCCGGTTTGAAGCTAAAAACTTTTTTTATCGCTTCAAGGATTTTCTCTTCAGAAACCTTATTTGTGCCGAATGTCTGAATAAAAATACTTACCGGCTCCGCCACTCCGATGGAATAAGCTACTTGCAATTCGCATTTATCAGCCAAGCCGGTGGCAACGATATTTTTTGCCACATATCTCGCCATATAGCTCCCGCTCCTATCAACTTTGGTAATACACTTGCCTGAAAAACATCCTCCTCCATGTGCGCCCACTCCTCCGTAAGTATCAATAATAATTTTCCTGCCCGTTAAGCCGGTATCTGCCGGCGGACCCTCAAAAACAAATCTTCCCGTAGAATTTATAAAAATTTTCGTATTTTCATCCATTAAATTTCCTAACACCGGCTTTATCACCTGCTCTCTTATGTCAGCTCTCAATTTCCCTAAGTCAACCTCTTCTGAATGATGCGCAGCTATTACAACAGCCTCAATTCTTTCAGGACGGCCATCGCTATATTGAACAGTGACTTGGCTCTTTCCATCCGGCCTTAAGTAAGGTAAGCTTTTGTTTTTCCGCACTTCAGCCAACTTCATTGTCAATTTATGAGCTAAAGAAATCGGCAAAGGCATCAATTGAGGAGTTTCGTTGGAGGCATAACCGAACATTAATCCCTGGTCTCCCGCTCCCTGCTCCTTAAATTCTCCTTTCCCCTCAACTCCTTGGGCAATGTCAGGGCTTTGTTCGTGTAAGGTTGTTATAACTCCCACGTCATCGCAACAAAATCCATATTCCGGCTTATCATAACCGATCTCTCTTAATGTTCTCCTCACCACGTCAGGTATGTTAACGTATGATTTTGTTTTCGCTTCCCCTCCCACCAAAACCAATCCGGTGGTACAAAAACATTCTATTCCGGCATGAGAATCAACGTCTTGCTTCATCATCTCGTCATAAATGGTATCGGAAATTTGATCGCAAACTTTGTCTGGATGCCCTTCGGTTACTGATTCTGATGTAAAAAAATATTTTTTGGACATAATTTCAATTTATATCCACAACCATTTAATTCTTTCCAATTTTGTTTCTATAAAAACTTTAAGAAAATTCTTGGTGACAAAAATCGCTGAAAACATTGAAAGCAAAATTCCGAAGCTCAAGGTCATGGCAAATCCTTTGACGAAGCTTGTTCCCAGCGTAAAGAGCAGAAAAGCGACTATCAAGGTGGTTAAATTACTGTCTCTGATCGCCGGCCAAGCCCGATTAAAGCCTTCTTCAATGGCAATCCCGAAACTTTTTCCTTCCCGTAATTCCTCCCTCATTCTTGAAAAAATAAGGACATTGGCATCAACCGCCATTCCTATGGAAAGAATAAATCCGCCTATGCCGGCCAAAGTTAAAGTAACCGGAATCAATTTGAAAATAGCCAAAAGCAGAACAACATAAATTCCCAAAGCCAGAGAAGCCAATAATCCCGGCGCCCTGTAAAATATGATCATAAACAAAATAACAATCAAAAATCCGATCATCCCCGCTTTCAAGGACTTTTCCAAAGATATCGCTCCCAATGTCGGACCAACCGACTGTTGAGAAAGCAAACTTATGGGAATCGGCAATGCTCCGGCATTTAACTCTCTTACTCTTTGTTTAACTTCTTCAACCTTAAAATCGCCTGTAATTTGGGCTTTGCCATCAGGAATCTCCACCTGGACTATCGGCGCTTGAGTAAGCTGATAATCCAAATATATCGCCAAAGGCTTTCCGATGTTTCTGGCAGTTAATTCTTTAAAAATCTTCGCTCCCTCATCGTCAAACTGCAAAAGTATCATCGGCTTCATTGTATTGTTATCAAAACCAACTTCAGCTTTTTTTAAATACTTGCCGGTTAAAGGAGTGGAAGCGGACATAAAAGAGTCCTCAAAAGCAACCTGCCAATCAGGAACCTGCTGTATTTCCTCCATTGTCTTTTTTCCCTCCAGTTCCTTTCCCTTGTCTTCAATTTTTTTAAGTTCGTCGGCCGGTCTTTGTTCTTTGAATTCCAGATAAGGAGTTTCTCCTATCATCTTAATCGCCTGATTAGTATCTTTTATCCCGGCCAGCTCAATAATCAATCTCTCTCCTTCAAGCTGAACTACCGGCTCCTGAACGCCGAATAAATTAACCCTTCTTTCAATAACATCTCTTAATCCGTCCATTGAAGAACTCCTATCTTTTTCCTCTACCCCGGAGAGGTCTGCTTGGTAAACTAAATGGACTCCTCCCTGCAAATCCAACCCCAATTTAAAGGCGCTGTCGGGAATATGAGGCACTATCAATTTAAAATTCCAGCCAGAGGCTGGTCCGCCTTTGGCGGAGAAATTATTGAAATAATCTACTCCTTGATTGAAGTAAGCGGGGAAATCAAAACAAGTCGCAAACAAAGTTACGGCAAAAATTAAAAAAATTGTTATATATATCGCTCCCTTTTTCATATTTTCCATATTATACTTTTTTCCCTCCCCCGTCAAATTTCCAATAAAAAAAGAGTGATGTTTCCATCACACTATTATTATTTTTCCAGCCTCATTTTTTTATTCTTAAATAATTCAACTTCTTCTGACATCATCTTGGAAATACAACCCACGGTCATCCTACTAGAATATAATTCTCCGTGGCTTACCCAAAAATTCTTTTGTCGGCCGCCCTGCTCTACAGCCCAAGAAGGAAGAGAGAAAGAATTACGCAAAATGGGAATATACGACCATCGCCCGCCAACCTGCCAAATTTTAATTGATGGCGGATGATGACTATGCAAAGATCCAAGAAAATTACTTCCCTTCACCATGTCTTGAACACTATCTAAATTCGTCGGATAGCCGGCTTTTTCCAGCATTTGCCGATAAACTCCCATGAAAGGGGTTTCTAATGTTATCAGATATAAATTATCTAAATTCCCTATTTTTTGGTCCGAAGCGTATTCCAACATTCTTAAAAAAACTAATCCGCCCATGGAATGAGCTATTGCGAATTTCATTTCTCCATTTTTAGCGTCCAACCAACCATTGCCCTTGAGAATTTCGAGTAATTTCAAAGCATATGAGTTAATTGAAAGCCTTGTGGCAAATCCCAAACTATAATTTATAAAAATAGGATCAAAGCCAATTCCCCCTAAGGCCGAAAATAATTCTCTCATTTTTTCCTTCTTTCTTTCTTCTACGAAATCCTTTATCTGGAACCCACATAAATACGGAACCACTCCGCATACCTTTCCTTTCATTTTTCATTCACCTCGTTCGTTTTCGTTGCTTTTTATTTTTTTATCGACGCGCTTCAGTAAAAATCCTTTCCGATTCTCTGGATATTAAATTTTTAAAGGTTGAATAATCTTCAACCGCACCGCCAAAAGCATATCACAAAAACCCCATAAATGTCAAATTTTTCAAATTTGCAGGGCGTTCACTCCGGTAAAGCTAAAATTTTTTGGAAACTGTGGATAACTCTGCAGGGAAGCCACCCCCGACATTTTTTTACAGATCTTTAATCTTCTCCATTGTAAGTTCTTCCAGGTTCCTTATGGTAATGTCCGCTAAATCGCTGATCTGCCCGTCTTTCAACAAAGCAACGCATTTCATTCCGGCTTTCTTAGCGGCTATTATCCCCTGTTTCCCATCTTCTATGACAAGGCACTCGCAAGGAGAAACGCCCATCTTTTTTGTGGCCAGTAAAAATATCTCCGGATCCGGCTTGCCTTTCTGAACCTCATCAGAGCTCACAACTGCCATAAATTCTTTCTCCAGTTCCAATTCTCCCAGAACAAGATTCAAAAATCTGATGGATGCCCCTGAAGCAACGCTTAATTTAAAATTTTCTTTCTGAAGTTCCCTGATAAGTTCTTTCGCTCCCTCTATCGCTGAAACTTTTCCCTTGGCGCTTTCGGCCAGTAAATCTTCTGATTCTCCAACTGCTTTCATTACGTCTTCATTCTTTTTATATTTTTCAAAAATAATCGTAAAAAAATCCTTGGTTGATGTGCCCCCATACTCCTTACTTATACTTTCAATCCCTAAATCTATGCCATGCCTTCCAAGTAAAATACCCGATGACTTATCATAGAATTCCAGCGTGTTTGAAATCACGCCGTCCATATCAAATATAACCGCCCTTATCCCAACAGATTTATTATTCATTTTATTTTGTTTTGGAGATTAGAAGGATTGGAGCCATTTTAAGACAGCTGATGCGAGAAGTTTTTCATGGCCACGGTAATCGTGGTCAGCGCCTTTTATCATCCGGCACTCAACCCGCGGAGAATTTCTTGCCTTTTCTTTTATAACTTCAAAAATTTTCTCAATCGGAGCCATTAAATAATCGTCCTTTTCTCCGATAACTGTAAAAATCGGCTGTTTTATTCCAGACAAAACCCTTCGTCCAGAGGACGACCTCGGCCTCTGGCCGATTCCCATCCGGAAGATAAAGAACGCCGAAAAATTCCAGCTTGTCTTTGGTGTGTATTCTGTGAAGCGAAGTAATCATTTTCTTTTTATACTTATATTAATATTTATTTATATTGATATATTAACATTCATCGATATTTTTTAAAAACTGACAAAAAGAACAAGGAGAAAAGAAATAATGCCAACCAAGAAGATGCCGTCAAAAACTCCTGCTCCGCCGATAGAAATCATTCCCGGAGAAACTTTCCTAACCCTCCCTAAATTCAAAATATCTCCGCCGATTAAAGTTCCCCAGACGCCGGAAATAAAAGCGCAAGAAGCCGCGTATTCCGGAGTTAAAGCTAAGGCCAGTAAGACGGAAAAAATAGGCGGAATAAAAGGAGAGATGACGATTCCTTTGCCGGGAACAACTTTAGATAAAAACTTACAAACTAAAATTAACAAAAAAACTGACAACAAAACCGGCTCCAAATCAAATCCCTTTCGCCAGATCAGAAAGAAAAGATAAAGGGAAAAAACAATCGGAATTATCGCTCCTCCCAAATTTATAAAAACGCCCTCAACTCGGACCATTGGGGTTTTAAACAATCCCAAAAAACTTTTCTTCTCAAAATATATCAGCTTCTTCCCTCCCAATGGAATATTAACCATTGAGCAGATGAAAAGAAAAAGGAGAAAAAATAAAAAAATAAATGGCATTTTAGTCCAATATTTCTAAAATTTTCAATTCCAGCTTCTCGGTTTCGACATCATAGACGGCAAAACTGGCCTTATAGAACAATCCGGCCAGATTGCCGGGGTTAACGAGCCGGCAATGACTTACTTTGCTTTCCCATGGTTTGTGGGTATGGCCGTGGAAAACTATATTGTATTTTCCTGATTCGGCCATTTCTCTGGCGATTTCCGGAAAATGACAAAAACCGATTTTCTTTCCGCCAACGACAACTTCTCCGATCCCGCTGTGACGGGATCCCGCACGTTGCGGGACTTCTCCGCATAAAAAAACATTGGAAAATTTTTTAACTTTGACTAATTCAGTTATGCCGAGGCGGTCATCAGCATTGCCGAAGGCAATGTAAATTTTCCCTAAAAAAAGAGCTGTCATTTCCCAGAGAGTATCGGAATTGCAAATATCTCCGCAATGAAGAATTGTTTTTATTTTTTCTTTTTCAATCCAGCGTAGCGCCTTTCTCAAATTCGGCATATTATCGTGAGAATCAGAAATAACAGCAATCTTCATATTTGTTTATTCAACGGTGAACATATCTAGATATTTTTTGTAAACATATGACTGCCCATAGGTCACATTTTTATCTTTTGGGATTAGAATGCCTATGTCAATAAACCTATCAATCACTCTTTGCGCTCCAGCGCGCGTGAAACCGGTCCATTTTTGGATGATAGCGTTATTAACTATCGGCTGAGCATATAATTTTGGGATAACAATCATAGCGCTTTCAGAAGCCCTTTTCCCTAAAGTATGTACTTTTCCCATATCATTTTGGCGTAAATACGTGATTTTGCCTACGATATTAATTGCCTCGTTTGCGATTTCAATCACTCCATCAAGAAAAAAATCTATCCAATCTTCAACGCCCCCGTTATGGTATGCAAAAAGTTTTTCATAATATATTTTTTGATGTTTTTTGAAATATGCAGACAAAAATAAAACCGGTTTTTCCAAAAAACCTTCTTTCCATAAATAAAAAGTAATCAGCATTCTGCCGGTTCTACCGTTGCCATCTAAAAATGGGTGAATTGTTTCAAATTGGGCATGAATTAATCCAGCTTTTATTGCGACCGGCACCGTGTCTTCTTTATTGATAAAATTTTCGAAGTCTGAAATCGCCCTATTCATATCTTCAACCGGTGGCGGTACAAAACGAGCGTTATCCGGCCTTGTTCCGCCTATCCAATTCTGACTTTTTCTGAATTCTCCGGGATCTGAAAAATGCGTAGACCTTGCTTTGTCTAAAAGTTCTTTATGCAATTCTTTAATAAATCGAAGCGCTAATGGAAAATTATCTCCCTTCATCCTTTTTATCCCATAATTTAGCGCTTTAATATAATGCAGAATATCATCTACATCTTCCGGAACGTTTTCTATAATTTTTGCTTCTGCCTCTATTGCATCAATCATCGTTGCCATTGTTCCCTCAATCTGACTTGATGAAGCCGCATCTTTCCTTAAATACATTAAAAGAAAAAAATCAGCATCCGGCAAAAGCTTTGTGATCCCATCCAATTTTCCTAATAATCTCGTCGCCTCATCATTCTTTTTCAGAATTTTAGGATCAAAATCAAAACCTCCTTTTGGCGGAAAGGGATTGGGGGTAAAAGCCTTAAAACCTTGTGGTTGACTTATAAATTTTCCTAACTCTAACGGTTTCATATAATTTGTTTCTATCTTTCTCTGAATATATACAAAGTATATCAGTTTGTATCTATCGTGTCAATGCTCTCCTACTTTTCATATATAATCGTATATAATCAGACATAGTTGACATCAATAATCTCCTCCATAAATTTATTTATTCATGCAGCATTTTTTGTACTTTTTGCCAGAACCGCAGGGACAGGGGTCGTTTCTGCCGGTTAATTGTTTTTGAGAAACAATCGGCGCCGGCTGGGAAAATTGAGGATTTTCTCTTTGAGGAGCAAGGGTAATTTTAAGAATTGTCTCAGCAGTAGTTAATTCTATCTGCTTAAGCAACTCCTGAAAAGCTTTATGCCCTTCGTTTTTGTATTCAATAATCGGATCTCTCTGGCCATAAGCCCTTAATCGGACGGCGTCCCTCAAATACTCCATATTTTCCAAATGCTCCATCCACAACGAATCCAAGATCCTCAAGCTCACTGCTTTCTCGGCATGGCGCATAACCTCCGGACCAAGTTCCTTCTCTTTTTTTTCATAATCATCTTTGGAAAATCCCGCCTTCGCGACAATTTCCAGCATCTGATCCCTCAACCCCTCCTCTTTTGTTTTTCCTAAAATTTCCAATCTTCTTTTGTAAATTATTTCCCTGTGCTTGTTTAAAACATCATCGTATTCCAAAACATGCTTTCTGGAATCAAAATTAAAACCCTCAATCTTCGCTTGAGCGCTTTCAATGGCATTGGAAAGAATTCCCACTTCAATCGGCTCATCTTCGGGAAGATTCAATTTCTCCATTAATGATTTAATTCTATCCCCGCCAAAAACCCTTAACAGATCATCTTCCAAGGAAAGAAAAAATTGTGAAGAACCCGAGTCTCCCTGCCTTCCGGCTCTTCCTCTTAATTGATTATCAATTCTCCTCGCCTCATGCCTTTCTGTGCCGATGACATGTAAACCGCCCGCTTCGGTTACTTTTTTAGATTCTTCAGGATTCGGCGGATTGCCTCCGAGTATGATATCAACTCCTCTGCCGGCCATATTAGTGGCGATGGTCACTGCTCCGAATCTTCCGGCTTGAGCAATAATTTCTCCTTCTTTCTCATGATTCTTGGCGTTCAGAATTTGATGGGCAATCCCCTCTCTTTCCAATAATTTCCCCAGATATTCGTTTTTTTCAATTGAAGTCGTGCCGACCAAAATCGGCTGACCCTTTTCGTGCTTCTCTTTTATTTCCGCCACCACGGCTTTGAATTTTCCGGCCACGGTTTTATAAACTTTATCCGGAAGGTCTTTCCTGATGGTTGGTTTATTGGTCGGTATTAAAACCGTTTCTAATTTGTAAACCTTATCAAATTCTTCAGCTGAAGTGAGAGCTGTTCCTGTCATTCCTGATAATTTTTTATACATTCTGAAATAATTCTGAAAAGTGATGCTGGCCAAAGTCAATGATTCCGGCTGAACAAACACTCCTTCCTTGGCCTCAATGGCCTGATGAAGTCCTCCTGACCAGCGCCGACCGGGCATCAGCCGTCCGGTAAATTCGTCAACGATAATTATCTGCCCGTCTTTGGAAACATAATCCTTGTCTTTTTTGAACAAAGCTTCCGCCCTCAAAGATTGCTCCAAGTGATGGACATATTTTATTCCTTTCTCCTCATAGATATTGCCCATACCTAAAATCTTTTCCACCTTTTCCATTCCTTCTTCGGTCAAAGTAACCGCTTTCATCTTTTCGTCTATTTTATAATCCGTTTCGGAATTTAACTTAGGTATGATGCGGGCAAAATCCTGATACCATTTTGAGCTTTCCATATCCGGAGCGGAAATAATCAGAGGCGTTCTGGCTTCATCAATCAAAATTGAATCAACCTCGTCAATAATGGAAAAATTATATCCTCTTTGGCTTTTTTGTCCCAAATCATAAACCAAATTATCCCTTAAATAATCAAAGCCGAATTCGTTATTCGTTCCGTAAGTAATGTCGGCCGCATAGGCCTCTTTTCGCGATACCGGCCGCAAATAACTCTTAACAATCTTAAACCCTCCCTTTATATCCCTTTCCTCATCGCGTTCATCTTCTTTTTCTCCTAATTTTAGATTTTGGTTGTTGGAGCTTATTTGGAATTTGGAATTTGGGATTTGGAATTTTTCGTCCTGGTATTCCGGGTCATAAATAAAAGCGCTGTCATGAACTATGCAGGATGTTGATAGCCCCAAAGCATAATATATCTGTCCCATCCAGATGGCATCCCTCTTGGATAAATAATCATTGACTGTTATTAAATGAGCGCCCTTCCCTTCCAAAGCGTTAAGGCAGAGAGCCAAAGTAGCGGCCAAAGTTTTTCCTTCTCCGGTTTTCATTTCAGCGATTTTCCCCTGATGCAGGGCTATTCCTCCGACTACTTGAGAGTCATAATGGCGTTGATTCAAAGTTCTTTTTCCAGCTTCCCTAACTAAGGCAAAAACAGGAGCTAAAACCTCATCAAGCGGTTCTCCGTTTTTTATTCTTTCTTTAATTTTTGAAACCTCCTCTTTAATTTGTCCATCGGAAAATTTCGCAATATCCGCCTCAAGAGAATTTATTTTCTTAAGAATGGGCTGAATTTCCTTAACAAAAGAATCGCTGCTCTCCCCGAAAATTTTAGTAAAAAATGACATAGATTAGTATTAAGTAGCAAGTATTAAGTATCAAGCACTTGCCCCAATTTTGTCATTGTATCATAAATTCCCCTAAAACAGAACGAAGATGAGAAATAAAGAAATAAAAAACGGATAGTTTACTATCCGTATGCTATTTCCACGACCAGCAATTACGCCGGTGCCGGCTGGGAAAAGTTTTTGGCTTCCATGTCGAGAAGAGAAGCTATGTCAAATACCGTTGCTACGCCTGAAACATTACCAATATTCCCAGTTCCAGTATTGGTATACATCGGAGTTCCATCTGCCCCCAATTGGACAAACATAACGTTGTCATTATCGGAGAACTCTTTCATCCAATACCATTTCAGATATTGGTCTGTCAGCCCTGACGCTATTATCTTATTTGCATCGGCTATTCCTCCCGCCTCTATTATCTTCCTTTTGGCCTCCTGCGTTTCTTTCAGTAAAACATATTCCATACGTAACGCATCCTGCTCCGCTTTTTTCTTTTCCTCAATTGATGTTTTTAACTGCGGGGGGAGCTCAATATTCCTAAAAAGAACATTTTCAACGATTATGTCCTTTCCTTTTAACTCATTCATTCTTTCTTTCATTTTTTCGTATTTTTTTCCGTATTTTTTTAATTTTTTTTGATTTCTTTTAT